>Ga0207906_1000107_pt1 | contig 66778 bp, 47 predicted proteins | sample LinPmetageLP37_FD_184050 | JGI IMG/M metagenome (GOLD analysis project Ga0207906, IMG submission 184050) | Marine viral communities from the Pacific Ocean - LP-37 (SPAdes) | ecosystem: Environmental > Aquatic > Marine > Oceanic | place: Pacific Ocean | collected 2010-06-16 | reverse complement strand
GAGCATGTACTGGTCTTGCTGGAGCAGTCTTGCCAGGGGCGGGGATTCGAGCTGAAGAAAACCGCCAGTGGTTACCGTCTTCAGGTGCGGGAAGAGTTTGCTCCGTGGGTGGGGCGTTTATTCGAAGAAAAGCCCCAGAGGTACTCCCGAGCACTGCTGGAGACGTTGGCGCTGGTTGCCTATCGCCAGCCCATAACCCGCGGTGAGATTGAGGATATTCGGGGCGTCACCGTCAGCAGCAACATTGTCCGTACGCTGCTTGAGCGGGAGTGGGTGAGGGTAGTCGGGCACCGCGACGTGCCGGGTAGGCCTGCTATGTATGCCACCACCCGTCAGTTTCTGGACTATTTCAATCTGGAAGGTCTGGACCAGATGCCGCCCTTGTCAGAAATCCGGGATCTGGAAGAGATCGGTCGGGAAATCGAAAAGAACATGCAGGCCGAGATCGAATTTGAATCTCCGGCCCGGAATACTGGTGACGATGGGGATGACTCCAATCCAGATAACGCGCCAGGACAAACACTTCACTGATGCCACCGGCGTCAGTCACTCTTTAAGGATAGATCCATGGCGGCCAATCGCCCCAGAAAACCCGAACAGCGGCAGCCGGATGAAACCACCGTTTCCGGCCCGGAGCGCATACAGAAGCTACTGGCACGAGCCGGTGTGGGATCGCGTCGGGAAGTAGAGTCCTGGATCGAAGCCGGTCGCCTGAGCATCAATGGGAATCCGGTTGAGCCGGGGCAGAAAGTTACGGTTGATGATCGCATTGAGCTGGATGGCAAGCGCCTGGACATTGCGGCCGGGGCCGAGGTGGTCAGGCGTGTACTCATCTACAACAAACCGGAAGGTGAGGTTACCACGCGACGCGACCCGGAAGGACGACCGACGGTATTCGACAGTCTTCCCCGGCTCCGTGATCACCGTTGGATTGCCATTGGGCGACTCGACATCAATACCACCGGTCTGGTGCTGTTCACCACCGACGGGGAACTTGCCAACCGTCTGATGCATCCGTCGCGCCAGATTGATCGAGAGTACGCGGTCAGGGTATTTGGCGAAGTGGATGAGGCGATGATCAAAAGATTGTCTGAGGGCGTGCTTCTCGACGACGGTATGGCGAAGTTTTCGGATATCAGCGAGGCCGGAGGAAAGGGAATCAACCAATGGTTCCATGTGACGCTTCTGGAAGGCCGTAATCGTGAAGTACGCAGGCTTTGGGAATCCCAGGGTGTGAGGGTCAGCCGCTTGAAGCGTGTGCGCTACGGGCCGATTTTCCTGCCAAGCCGCCTGACGGTTGGTAAGTGGGAAGAGCTGGATCAGAAAGCCGTGGATTCGCTGAGCAAAGCCGTCGATTTGAAGCCTGTGGACATTCCGGCCAAGACGCCGTCTGAGCAAAAGACCCTTGATCGTAAGCGTCGTAAGCAGGCCGGGGCAGGTCCGCGTAAATCAGGCGGCGCGCGATGGCAGGTTGATAGTACTGGCCCGTCGACGGGCCGGAAGTCATCAGGCAAGCCACCGGCAAAGTCTGGAAAACGCTGATCAGTTGCTGATTGCGGCGAAAACCCGTGTGCAATTGCGGCCATGGGCTTTCGCCCGATACAACGCTTCGTCGGCGCGGGCGAGCCACTGGTCGGCGGTCTCGTCTGCCAGTCTCATGGCTACGCCGCAGCTCGCTGTAACCGTTACATTGGTATCCCCGCAGTTCACCACAATGGTGTTGATGAATTCGCGAATACGGTCGCCAACGTCACGAGCGTTCGCCTCGTCGGTATGGGCCAGCAGGATGGCGAACTCTTCCCCACCAAAGCGGTACACACTGTCGGAGTTTCTGACAGCCTTCTCGAGTTCGGCGGCCGCCAGTTTCAGCATGTGATCACCCACGACATGGCCGTACTGGTCATTCACCTGCTTGAAATGATCCAGATCGCACAGGATCAGTGAATACTGCTCTCCATGCCTGTCGCCAAGACAACTGGCACGGGACAGCGCCTCGTCCATAGCACGCTTGTTGGGAACACCGGTCAGGCAATCCGTCAGTGACGCCTGTTCGATGGCAATAAACTGGCAGGCATTGCGAATGGGGCATATGGTGGCCGCAAGCATCAGCTCTATGCCTTCGAGCTCCTGTTCCGTGAATTTCTGTCGACGGCTGAGAGAGAGCGTGCCATAGAAACCGCCTTCGAGATTGAGCCGATAATCACAGCTGTGGGGGCCGCCTTTGCCAGTCACATAGACAAAATCCCTTGAACCGATGGTATGCCGATAAGTCAGGCAGTCGTAAGGAACTACGCTGGCGATCTCTTCAGCCAGAATCGCCAGTTGGGTTTCCAGGCTGAGTGTCGTGGACAGTCTTCGGGTCAGCCTTGTGAGCACATCCGGAGATTCATTCCAGTCGCGATGCGCCTGTCTCAGGGCTGCGAGTTTCTGAGGTTGTGGTCCAGACTTGTTGATCGACGGAATCTGTTTCACTTAAAGCTGCCTGTAAAGGTATTTTCTCTGGTTAAGCATAATTGGGGCCAAAAATAAATTAGTGCCCAATAACAGTTAGATATAGCGATTTTGTTCTCGATTTTCCAAGGATTAAAACAGACTTGATGGCGAGCACGTCAAATTTCCGGCATACGTTTGCCGGCATGACCAGATCGTTAAAATGTCCGACAAGGGGATTGGGCTCACGGGTGCCTGTGGTAAACTTCTGCGCTTATTCTTTGCTGCCAGTAGCGAGTGAGCGACCAACTTTATGAGGTTTCAGGCCCCCGAAAGTCTTTCCGAACAGATAGCCCAGCACCTGGGGCAGCGCATTGTGACCGGCGACCTGAGGCCGGGCGAGCGAATCCAGGAACTCAAGGTTGCCGGTGAGCTGAATGTCAGTCGCGGTTCCGTGCGCGAGGCGTTGTTGATTCTCCAACGCCGTCATCTGGTGGATATCTTTCCTCGCCGTGGTGCCGTGGTGTCCCGTTTGACGCCGGAGCTGGTCAACAGCCTCTATGATATCTACATTGATTTGCTGTGCATGCTGGGGCGGAAGGTACTTGAGCGTTGGTCCGGCAGTGAACTGTCTGGCGTTATGGGTCAGGTGCGGGAGCTTCAGGCGGTCATTGATGCACTCAATTCCTCCGGCGGAGATGCTGCCGAGCAGGTCATTGATGCCGGATTCGGAGTAATGCGCTACGCCTATGGGTTGGTGGAAAATCCGTTCCTTGAGGAAACCCTGGAAAACTTCCGGCCTGCGATCAGCCGGACCTATTTCGTCGCACTGGAGAACTTCCGCGATGAACTGGCGGAAACCGGGCGGTTTTTCCGGCAACTGGCGGACGCAGCGGTGCGTGACGACGCCGCCGGCCTTGAAACCGCCATCTGTGAGTTTGGCGAACATCAGCGTGAACAGGTACTGAGTATTCTCAGGGAAGAGGTGAGCGCCTGATATGCGCCTGAAGTCCATCAAGTTATCCGGTTTCAAATCTTTCGTTGACCCGACCACGGTGCCGTTTCCCTCTAACATGACGGCGGTGGTGGGCCCTAACGGTTGTGGCAAGTCCAATATCATCGATGCGGTTCGCTGGGTGATGGGGGAAAGCTCGGCCAAGTATCTGCGTGGCGAGTCCATGTCGGACGTTATCTTCAACGGTTCCAGTGCGCGTAAACCGGTTGGCCAGGCCTCCATAGAACTGGTGTTCGACAACAGCGACGGTTCGGCGCCCGGCGAGTTCGTACGTTTCAATGAAATTTCGGTACGCCGCCGTGTTTCCCGCGAGGGGCAGTCGGAATACTTCCTGAACGGCTCCAAATGCCGTCGGCGTGATATTACCGATCTTTTCCTCGGGACCGGGCTGGGCCCCCGCAGCTACGCCATCATCGAGCAGGGGATGATCTCGCGGTTGATCGAGGCCAAACCGGAAGAGTTGCGGGTGTATATCGAGGAAGCGGCGGGTATCTCCAAGTACAAGGAGCGCCGCAAGGAAACCGAAAGCCGCATCCGCCGGACCCAGGAGAACCTGGAACGCCTGACGGATCTTCGGGACGAACTTGGCAGGCAGCTGCAACACCTTGAGCGTCAGGCTCAGTCGGCGGAAAAGTACAAAGCCTACAAACAGGAAGAGCGCCAGAAAAAGGCCGAGCTGACGGTGTTGCGCTGGCAGTCCCTGGACACCGATCTTCAGACCTGGCGTACCCGTATCCGGGATACCGAGCTCGAACTCGAGAAGCAGCTGTCTGAGCGCGTCAGCCTGGAAACGGCTCTGGAATCCCTGCGGGATGGCCATCAGGAACGTAACGAACATTTCAATCGGGCGCAGGCGCGTTACTACGAAGCCGGTGCCGATATTGCCCGCATTGAGCAGAGCCTTGAGCACCAACGAGAGCGCAGCCGCCAGACGGCCGCGGAACTGGACCAGGCCATGGCCAATCAGCGCGAACTGGCTCGGGAACTGGAACAGGATGAAGAGAAACTGGCGGGCATCCAGGAAGAACTGGATATGTTGGAGCCCGAACAGGAGGCGCTGGTCCTGAAGTCGGAGGAGTCCGGAGAGAAGCTCCAGAGTGCCGAGGATGCCATGAGCGAATGGCAGCACAACTGGGAGGATTTCAGTTCCCGTTCAGCGGATGCGCGCCGACAGGCGGAACTGGCCCAGTCCAGTATCCGTTCCCAGGAAAATGCCATTGAACAACTGCGCACCCGTCAACAACGGCTTCGTGAAGAACAGGATCTGCTTGAAGGACAGGTTGATCGGGCGGAACTGGACGACCTTCTGGAGCAGCAGGAAACCTTGGAGCTGCAGAGGGAGGAAGCCGCGGAGCGAATCAACGTTGTCCAGGACGAACTCCAGGAGGCACGCCACCACCAGCGGGATGCAGATCAGGCTGCCACCGAGGCGCGCCAGCAGGTCCAGAGTCTGAGGGCATCGCTTGAATCCCAGCAGGCCTTGTTGGATGAACAGATGGGCAGCCAGGACGACACCCTGCAGGCCTGGCTTAATGAACACAGCCTTAGCGACAGCCCACGACTGGCCACGCAACTTCGTATCGACGATGGCTGGGAATTTGCGGTAGAGCAGGTAATTGGGCGCTTCAGCCAGGGGCTGAGCGTACCGGGGCTGGGAGCAGTGCATGCCAACATGGCTGATGCTCCCCGAGGTTTGGCCCTGGTGAATAGTGACTCCAGCGCCAATGGTCCATCAACGGGGCTCGCAAGCAAAGTATCCGGTGCCGGGGGCATGGCATCCTTGCTGGCGCTTGTTGATACCGCGGAGTCCATGGAGGACGCGCTGGAACGGCAGAAAGGTTTGGCGCCGGGCAGGAGTGTCATTACCCCCGCGGGTGCCTGGTTGTCCGCTGACTGGGTGTTGATGCCCGATTCCGACGCGGCCCAGATTGGCGTAATCGAACGCCAGAAGAAAGTCACCGCACTGACAGCAGAGCTGGAGCAGGCGGAAGCCTCCCTGGAAGCCGCCACCGATAATCTGGACCGGTTACTGGAACAGTCAGAACGGGCGGAAGCTGCCAGGGACGATGCCCAGGGCCGGCTGGCGGATGCTGATCGGGAACTCGCCACCCTGTCATCCAAGATCAGTGGTCTGAAGGCGCGTGCGGAACAGATTGATGCGAGGCTTCAACGCATTCGTGACGATCTTGCTGACGTGTCCATGAATCTCGAGGAGCAGCAGGGACAACTGCTGGAAACCCGCGAGGAGTGGCAGCAGGCCCTGGCATCGACGGAAGACAGCGATGAAGAGAAGGAGCGGCTGCTTGAGCGTCGGGACGTGCTGCGTGAAAACCTTGACCGGCTTCGCCAGGAGGCTCGGCACGATCGCGATCACGCCCACCAGTTACAACTCCAGCTTCAGTCTTTGAACAGCCAGTGCGATGGCTTGCGTCAGACCATTGATCGAATGCAATTGCAGAAAGAGCGTCTGGACGAGCGACTCGACATTCTCCGTGAAAGCCGGGAAAACGCCGAAGAGCCCATTGAAGATCTGAAAATGCAGCTGGAAGGCCTGCTGGACAGGCGCTTGGCTGAAGAGGAAAAGTTGGGTGCTGCCCGAGACGCGCTTGAAGAAATTGATCAGGAGGTGCGTGATCGGGAGCAAAGTCGCAGCCGCATAGAACATACCATCCAGGACGTCCGTGCCAGCCTCGAGAAGCTGAAAATGGAATCCCAGGCCCTTGAGATTCGTGCAGGCAATCACCTGGAGCAGCTCGAGGAACTGGATGTCCGCCTGCAGGAAGTGCTGTCCACGTTGCCTGAAGATGCCAGCGAGAAAGCCTGGGCCGAAGACCTCGAGAAAATCGGGTCCCGGATTCAGCGTCTGGGTGCCATCAACCTTGCGGCCATCGAGGAGTATCAGGTTCAGAGTGAGCGTAAGACCTATCTGGACAGTCAGCATGAAGATCTGATGGAAGCGCTGGAGACCCTGGACAACGCCATACGCAAGATCGATCGCGAAACCCGGCAGCGCTTCAAGGAGACGTTCGATCAGGTCAATGGGGGGCTCCAGGCGCTGTTCCCGAAAGTGTTCGGCGGCGGCAATGCGTACCTTGAGCTTACGGGTGAGGACCTGCTGGAAACAGGGGTTGCCATCATGGCAAGGCCGCCGGGCAAGAAAAACAGCACCATTCATTTGCTCTCCGGCGGGGAGAAAGCACTGACGGCTATTGCATTAGTGTTCTCCATCTTCCAGCTTAATCCGGCCCCGTTCTGTATGCTGGATGAGGTGGATGCTCCGTTGGACGATGCTAACGTGGGGCGGTACGCCAACATGGTCAAGGAAATGTCAAAACAGGTACAGTTCATCTACATTACCCACAACAAGATCGCCATGGAAATGGCCGACCAACTGATGGGGGTCACGATGCATGAGCCAGGATGCTCACGGCTGGTATCGGTAGATGTTGACGAGGCTGCCGCGTTGGCTGAAGCATGATGACATGTCGCTGGCGGACAGGCGGTCAAGGTTCGTGCAAAAATGACAAAACTGCCATCTGGCCTGTGTTTGCGTTGTATTCATTACAGGCTTTTCTTAGAGTAGCAACGATATCTGATCTGCAAACAGGACAGCACCACTATGTCTCTTAGGGAATGGTTAATTGCCATCGGTACCCTGGTTATACTCGGTATTGTGATTGATGGCCTGCGCCGGATGAGGCGCGCCCGTAAGGAATCAATCGCGATATCCTCTGGCATGGGCGCGGACGATCTCGACGATTCCCCGTTGGACCAGGACTACAACCCTGAGCTCCCGAATGGTGGGGCGCGAACCATTTCACGGGACACGCTGGAAGAACGCGGCTACGTAAAACCGGAAAAGAGCCGTTTCGCCAAGCCCGAGCCCAAACCGACCAGGCCGGTGGTCAGCAGCGCGAGCGCGACGGGTAAGGATGACTCCCAAGAGCTGACTGCAGAACGTGAACCGGAACCGGAAAATCTGGCCGCCAGTGAACCCAGTGACGTTGACTACGATTCTGACATCGGTTGGGGGGCCGTAGACGAGGAGCCGGAAACCGACATAGCGGATTCTGGCCCGGACCACGAAGAGGTTCCCCCCACGGTAACCACCGAGGTCGAGGAAGACACGGCAAGGCGGGAAGCCACTGCACGGCAATCCGGGCAACCCCTCGCCGGAGCCAACCGGCCGGAGGCCCGGGAAGTGGTGGTTATCAATGTGTTGGCAAAAAGTGAGCAGAATTTCGAGGGCACCAAACTCAAGGCGCTGTTCGAAGCTTGTGGCCTGGAACATGGCGACATGGATATCTACCATCGCCACGAACAGTCAGATACCACCAGTCCGGTTCAGTTCAGCGTGGCCAGTGCTGTTGAGCCCGGTACCTTCAAGCCCGAGGATATGCCAGCCCTGTCGACGCCGGGTATCAGCTTCTTTATGAGCATGCCCGGGCCTACCAATTCCATGCAGGCCTTTGAGTTCATGCTGGAAACGGCGCAGTGCGTGGTGCGCAATCTTGGCGGTGAACTGAAGGACGAGCGCCGCAGCGTGATGACCCCGCAAACCATTGAACACTGCCGCCAACGCATCCGCGAATTTGAACGTAAACAACGATCCCCCAGACAATGACCAAAGCCTCTCCCGACGTTATCAGCCGGGCCGGAGAACTCCGGGATATCATCACTGAGTATAACTATCAGTACTATGTTCTGGACGATCCCCGGGTTCCGGATGCCGAGTACGACCGCCTGTTTCGGGAATTACAGGACCTCGAAGCGCAATACCCCGATATTGTGACGCCTGATACCCCCACTCGCCGGGTGGGGGCATCGGTGGAAACCACCTTTGAGGAGGTTGTCCATCGTATCCCCATGCTTTCCCTGGACAATGCGTTCAGTGATGAAGAACTGAGGGACTTTGACCGCCGGGTGAGAGATCGGCTCAAGACCGAAGACGACATTGAGTATGTCTGCGAGCCCAAGCTGGATGGGCTGGCGGTTAGTCTTCATTACGAATCTGGCGTGCTGACCCGGGCCGCTACACGCGGTGATGGCTATACAGGTGAGGATATCACCGCCAACATCCGTACCATCCCGTCGGTGCCCCTGAAACTTCGTGGTGACAACGTCCCTGAGCTGGTGGAGGTCCGGGGAGAGGTGTATATGCCCCGGGAAGGGTTCGAAACCCTGAACAAACGTCTGGCGGACAAGGGAGAGAAGACGTTTGTTAACCCCCGTAATGCTGCCGCCGGCAGTCTGAGACAGAAAAAGCCCACCGTGACGGCCCGCCGGCCACTCGAATTGTGCGCCTACAGTGTCGCGCTTGAGGACGAAAGCCGGCTGCCCGCCACCCATTGGGAGGGGCTGCAACAGGTTAGTGCCTGGGGTTTCCGAATCAACCCTGAGATGCGTCGGGCGACCGGCGCGGAGGACTGTCTGCAGGCTTACAATGAGCTGATGGATAAGCGCGCCAGCCTACCTTATGAAATCGATGGCATTGTCTTCAAGGTAAACAGCCTGGCATTGCAGCGGCAGTTGGGGTTTGTCTCCCGTGCCCCCCGATGGGCCATTGCCCAGAAATTTCCGGCGCAGGAAGAACTGACGGTCATTGAAGACGTGGAATTCCAGGTCGGCCGTACTGGCGCGATCACACCAGTCGCCCGGCTCAAGCCGGTATTTGTGGGAGGCGTAACGGTTAGCAACGCCACGCTGCACAATATGGATGAGATCCGCCGGCTGGACGCCCGCATTGGAGACACCGTGTTCGTTCGACGGGCAGGGGATGTGATTCCCCAGGTGGTCAAGGTTGTGGCCGAACGTCGCCCTGACAATACCCGTGAGGTCCAGCTTCCGGACGCCTGCCCCGTATGCCAGTCTGACATTGTGCAGATCGAGGGGGAAGTAGTGGCCCGCTGTTCCGGCGGGCTGTTCTGTCCGGCACAGCGCAAGGAGGCCATCCGGCACTATGCATCCCGAAAGGCGCTGGACATAGAAGGGCTGGGGGACAAGTGGATTGATATTCTGGTGGACCGGGAACTGGTCACCACGGTTGCGGATCTGTACCTGTTAAAGAAAGCCGATTTGACGGGCCTTGAACGTATGGGTGATAAATCCGCGGGTAATCTGATCGATGCCATTGATCGCTCCCGCCACCCGGTCCTTTGGAAATTCCTATATGCCCTTGGTATCCGGGAGGTGGGCGAGGCAACCGCCAAGGCCCTGGCCAGCCACTTTGGCACCCTGGAAGCCATTGGAGAGGCTGACGAGGATGCCCTGCAGTCGGTGTCTGACGTTGGGCCCATTGTCGCCGGCCACATTCGTAGTTTCTTCGACCAGACCCACAACCAGGAAACCATTCAGGCCCTGAAAGACGCTGGGGTTCAATGGCAGACCGAAGAGATCACCGCCAGTGAAGAGCCGCTGAAGGGAGAGACCTGGGTACTGACGGGGTCACTGTCCGACATGACGAGGGATGACGCAAAGGCAAAATTGGAGTCCCTTGGGGCCAAAGTAGCGGGAAGCGTCTCCGGCAAGACCTCCTGTGTTGTTGCCGGCGAAGCCGCCGGTTCGAAGCTGACGAAGGCCGAGAATTTGGGAGTCCCGGTGATGGACGAGTCCGCCTTCGTCGAATTTCTTGGCACCCACGGCCTGGAATAAACCTCTGGCCACGGCGCACACTATGGTTCGTCCGTGGCCAGAATCTGAGAACTCGCGCAGATCCTGCCTCCGTGAAATTGATTACCATGAGCTTGTTCTGTAACGGTGTGTAAAGCACCTATAAAAACAATGCTCTGAAACGGACTTTTTCATGCGCGCCGATTCGCTCTCTTGCCTCTCCTGTGCTCTTCGCTGTTTTCCTCGCGGGGGCTGTCTTGCCCTGCTGTCACTGATCCTGGTTGTCATTGGCGGTTGCAAGACCGAACAGGACGCCGAAGACCCCTACATTCTGGGAACACCGCCGGACGAAGCTTATCTGGGCGTTGAATACGCCTACAATTTTGGCGCTTTCGACAGCGACGATATTCTCGATTATTCACTCACCAATGCACCGTCCTGGCTGGCGCTGGAAGACACCAGCAACAAGGCACGCCAGGGTGTCATCATGCGGGGCGTTCCGGGGCTGACCGGTGGCTCGAGAGGCCGTGATGACCTCGGCACTACGGAGAACATCACTCTGGTTGGCAATGATGGCCGTGCGGCCGGTACACAGCCATTTGACATTGAGGTCCGGGAAAACGTGCTCAGCCTGGCCATCGACGATTTTACCGAGGGAGAGGCGTTCGAGGCGCCGGAGGAACGGGATAATCGGTGCGAGGCTCCGGAGATCGGAGAAATCGGTCGACAGACATATGAGGTGAACGAGTACGACGATGATGGCGCCGTCGTTAAAACCGTTCAACGCACCAGCGCCACCTATCCCGTTCTTGTGCGGGTACTGCTTGATCAGCCTTCTGTCACCCGTGTGTCGGTGGCCTTTGAGCTGGACTCCAGCTTTAATCCACAACGCTGTGACGAGGATATTGATCCCCCTCATCAGCGTTGTGAAAATGGCACCGCCAACGACAACGAGGCGATCATCGGCAAGGACATTGTTGGTTTGGGGACGCAGAGCGAACCGACCTTACCAGTGCCTTCCTATCTTCAGTATCAGCCAGACGATGATGGGTTCCTGTCCAAGGGGGTGATTACTCTGGAGCCCGGAATCACCGAATGTTACATCCGCCTGGAAGTTATCGAGGACACCGAGGCCGAACCCCTGGAAACCCTGAACATCCGACTGACCGAGGTGCGGTCCGGCCTCGCCGGGCTTGGCAGTTCCAATTCCGGTGTCAGGGAATTACTGCGGATTGCGGACAATGAGCCAACAGTGCGACTGGAAACCGGGGCTGGTGGCACCCGAGATGCGCTTAATGTCGGTGATGTTCGGGAGTATGTTGCGTTAATCAGCGGTGAACGGGCCGGTGCCTATAGCGTGAAACTTGGAGAGGATGATGACTCCGATGTGATTCTGGGCGAGGATTTCCTTGTGGAAGTCCGGGACGGGAATGGCGAGTGGGTGGAAGGGGACCTTCTGACCTTTGCCGAGGGCGTTGAGGAAATGCGCTTTCGTATCCGCATTCCCGACGACTACACCAACGGCCAGCTGGAAAACGATCGTTTCCTTCTTTTGGGTCTGGACGAACGTTATCAGTCCGGAAGGGAGAATTTCGCGGCCTCGGCGGATGCCGACAAACTGCGGGTGAACATCAACGAACTGACTTCACCGATTGAGGTGGGCAACAGTGCGGCCTTTGTTCCCACCGACACGGCCTTCGGGCACAACGGTCGTCTTTTCATTGCAGGCTATCGTATCGATGATGGTGACCGTCCCTGGGTGCGTATCGTCACGCAGAAAGGGGAAGTAACGGAGCAGCCGTTGTCAGAGGCCGCTATTGCCCAGGGTGGAGAACCGGTTATCGGTTTTGTCGAACGTAACTTTAAAGAAGGAGATGACGACGTTACCCGCTACGAATTCGTCGTGTCGTTCGGCAGTGAACAGACACCGGACGGTGCCCCTGGCGGCAATGGTGTGGATGTTCATACCCTGCTTTACTTCTTCGACACCGCTCAGGATCCGGACAGTTATGTACCGGTTTGGAGCATTGTGACCGGCACATCCGGTGATGATTTTCCCCGATGGACCGGGATTGATGAAGACGGTGGTTACGTCGTGAACGCCGGGGAAACCGATGGCCAGTGGCCGAACGAAAACGCTGCTGGTGGCGTGGACAGTTTTCTCCAGAGAATCGACACCACCGTTGACGGCAACTCGGTTGTGCCGGTGGTTGCCTGGACAAGACAGGTAGGATCGGCAGGGCATGATGAGTCGGTTGTGGGAGGCAGTACGTCCACCAGCAGTCCGCTGCTGATCGGGGATTCCTCAGGCGCGGTGAGTGGCCAACCCCAACTTGGCGGAAAGGACGCGTTCTTTTATATCGCCTCCAGCGCAGACAGTACGATTAACGTCAGGCAGCGTGGCACCTCTGGCAACGAAGATCTCTCCGACGGCATCTACGGGACGAACAATGTCTGGCTGGTGGGCCAGGGTACCGGCAATTATCGCGTCGAGTCTGGCGACGGAAACCGCTCACTGCAGCGCCGTCAGATCAACAGCCAGGCCGGTTTTGCGTTGTCTTACACAGCGTTGGGCGATGTCACCCGCGCTTTTACGTTCAATGACACGGATGATACATCCACTGAGTCGCTACGTGCGGTGCGCACTTACGACCGGGACATTCTGGTTGCAGGAAGTACCAACGGTAATTTCAGCGAAAGCGAGGGAAACAGCCAGACTCATCCGATCCTGGCGAGAATTTCACTGGAAGAAAACAGCGATGATGACACTGACAGCAGCCGGGAATGGAGAACTCAGTTGCCACTGGTTGGGGCTGAGGGTGAAATAGAACGGCTGGAAAACTACCGCGATGACGAAATAACAGCCCTGGTCAAAATCGTCAGTGGTGCCTCTGAGACCTGGGAGGTTCGGCTGTTTACTGGAGAGGGGCTGCCGTTGCATTAATCGAATGCGGGCGATGTGCCCACTGCTATACGCTACCCTCGTGCCGGCTGGCGTTGGCGTACAACTTCAGGTAATCGGTGCTGGTGACGATACCTGCTGACTGGCCCCTCTCATCAACCACCAGGGCCGCATTCAGTTGGTGAGCGAGCATCAGCCTTGCCAACTGGTGGGCATCGGTCTCGGGCGACGAGGTCAGGAAGGCGGGTAGTTCGATATTCACGAAGCTCGCGCTCATGGCGTTTGCATCGGTTTCGTGGAGCCAGGCTAGCAACCAGCGTAGATCCACGAGCCCTGCTACGTTACCGTCCGCGGTAATCACGAGATGGTTGACGCCGTTTTCATCCATGGCTTCCATCGCGTCAGCAACGCTTGCGGTGGCTGGCAGAGAGTGCAGGGCGGGGGTGCAGATCTGGGATACCGGCAGGTAGGCCCGTCGCTCTTTGGGTTCACCGGACGCTGCGGCACCGTATTCCTCAATGGCACGCTGCCGTCCGGAGCGGGCGGCAAGCTGGAACTCGGCGTCGGTTGCCTCACTGTGCTGAACATCGATATTGTGGGATTCGCTCAGTTCTGTAACGTCACCTACGCGGCGGCCCCGGAATATCTCCGGCAGGCGTGTCCCAACGGGTCTGCCGGGTTCACTGACATGAATGGACATAATGATCTGCTCCGGTTACAACAGGGCCTTCTCCGGTTATCGGCAGACAATTTGATTTCTTCAGGCGCTAATAGTTTCCTGCTCCGTTATTTCCACGCGGTGGCAGCGGCCCGTCGCGACCCGTATTGCGAGGGATCCGGGGAGGCAGACAGGCTGCCCGGAGAGCCGGTCGGCAAGGTACTCTGCGAGCAGGGGAGCGTAACTCAACCCCTTGCTGCCCAGGCCGGTAAACAGGTTGATGCCTTCCAGTGGTTGCCCATAAGCGTCCACTAGTGGACCAGCGACCGGCTGATAATCATGGGTTGTGCATCGAAACCCGACTTTGCCATCGAGTTTCGCCGGATCAACGTCGCCTGAATCCCTGTCTACCGAGCCTGGAACCATCGCATCCAACATTGAAAGGTTATCACGGTGGCTTTCGGTGGACAGGGTTGGCGATGAGTCATGAAGATCGAAGGTGGCACCCGCCAGTGTCATGCCACCGTGGGCGGGATTGAGATACCCTGATCCACATACCACTACATCAGGGCACTTCACTGCCTTCGCTGGCAAGTGGGTTACTTGCCCCCGAATTGCGCGAAAACGGAAGCCGCCCTTCAGCGGAATCAGATCCGGTGTCTGATGGCCGGCGCATATTACCACCTGGTCGACCACAACATCCTGCTCGCCGTTGCCTGCGATATGCCATTTGCCGTTGCAAGGGGTAAGTCGGTGGACGTCAAACCCAAAACATTGAAAAATCCGCTCGTGCTCTATCAAATCCCGGCAAAGGCCGCCGGGCTCAAGCCATCCGCTGCGAGGGAACCAGAGACCTCCCCGAGTCAGGGGAATGCCGGCAAGCTCAGACACCTGTTCCGGGCTGATCTGCTGCAATACGGCGCTTGGATAGTCGTTGCGGGCGATGAAGCGGTTCTGACGGTCTTGCTCGCTATCACTGTGCGCCAGTTGAACAAGCCCGGAAGGATGCCAGTGCTCCCCGCCGAACTGTTGATAGTAACGTTGACTGAACAGCAACGATGAGAGACCGAGCTTTGCCTGATCGTTGAACTCAATGCCCAGTTTGACATACAGCGCACCCTGGATATTGCCAGAGGCGGCTGTTCCAGCCTCTTGAGCCTGGTCAATCACCGTGACATGCAATCCCCGCTCCGCCAGATTCCGGGCGAGCAGGCTGCCGGCAACCCCGGCGCCGATGATGGCAATGGATTCAACATCATTCGCGGCTGGTGGTGTTCCGGGGCTGGTGGCATCACCCAGTGTGCCGGTCAACATGTCCCATTTCTGGCCAAATCCGGGTGCTTTTCGCATGGCGAAGCCAGCAGCAATCAGCCGTCTCCGCACCTCGCCAACGGATGTAAAGGTGGCGATCGTTGCGCCGGGCATGCTGTGGCCCGGCATCGCGTCTATGACTTCACTCGTCCACATGCCCGGATTTTTAGCGGGCGCGAAACCGTCCAGGAACCAGGCATCCGCCTGAAAATCCAGCTCACGCCAGGCATCGGCTACGTCGCCGAAAAACAGGGTCAGCCTGACGTGACCGCCGGCGAGTACCAGGCGATGGGTACCGGTGATGGGGGCAGGATATTGTTCAAGCAGTTGGTCAGCGTAAACCTTGAGCTCCGGCCACATCGTAAGTGCTCGGGCAAGGTCCTCCGGAGTCAACGGGTGGCGTTCGGCGGAGACGAAATGCAGGCAGCCGTTGCGTGGTGTGGCTGTTTCATTCCAGGCTTGCCAGGCTGCGAGGAAATTCAGGCCAGTGCCAAACCCAGTTTCCGCGATGACGAAGGAGGAGGCTGCGGGCAATAAGGAGAAACGTTCGCGAAGCCGGTTCTGGCCGATAAACACATACCGCGCTTCTTCAAGGCCGTTCTCGCTGCAGAAGTAAACATCGCCAAAGCGGCGACAGCGGGGTGCGCCACTGCTCCAATCAATGTCGGCGGTTTCAATGGACGGTAGCCTGGGGTCAGTCACAATCATCGTATCCGGTCAGTAGGCTTGATGGGCTACTCTGCCGCGGTATCGGTTTGCCGGACCGAAACGCTACGAATAATGACGGGTTCCTGGGGTACATCCGCCATGCCTCGGGATCTCACCGTTTTCTTGCTGGCGATGGCATCCACAACACCCATTCCCCCTGTCACCTTGCCAAATACCGCGTAGCCCGGGCCGCGGACACCTGCGTTCAGGAAATCGTTGTCGGTCAGGTTGATAAAAAACTGGGACGTGGCGGAGTCCGGTGAGCTTGTGCGGGCCATGGCAATCGTACCGCGAAGGTTTTTGGCGGTTGGCCTGGCTTCGTTCCGGATGGGGCTACGGGTCTGCTTCTGGTTTAGATCCTGATCAAAACCGCCGCCCTGGATCATGAAACCTGGAATGACCCTATGGAACAGCGTTCCCTCGTAGAACCCGTTTTTGGCATAGGTAATAAAATTCTCAACGGTCTCGGGAGCGATGTCCGGGCGCAGGGTCACCTCAATGGCACCTTCGCTGGTTTCAATAATCACCTGGGGCAGCTCACCCTGTTGCCCTTCTGCCGCCAGGCAGTTGCCAATACCCAGCATGAAGGTTACAGATAGAGCGATTTGCATCACATAACGAAACGGTTTTACGAAATTTGTCATTCTATAATGGCTCACGTAGTTAGTTCAGGGAATAGTAGGTAGCTTCGGGAATGTTTGCTGCGATACTGTTCCCATGAATCCAGTCTGTTGCAGGATGTTAGCAGATAATACTTGTCAAGTCGGGCATATTCCCTGCGGAGTTCATGACTATCAGCTAACCTTTTATCGCATCAGTGGCATTGATGCACTCTGACCGGGCCAGGTTGTACGGCAATCACTGTGAAGCTATTGGAGGCATACCTTGAAAATCCGTCAGGGCTTCGAAGAAAAATCCCGTCTCGGTCGGTTGCTGATAAACCGGGGATACCTTTCCGAAATTCAGTTGGAAGAGGGCCTGCGCCTACAGCATGAGACCGGTCAGCGGCTCGGCGAGGTGTTTATACAGTCCGGCTGGATTACCGAGCGCGAGTTGCATCGGGTTCTCAAGCACCAATCCCGTTACCGCAACGCGGCTGCACTGGTCACTATGGCGGTATTGCCTTTTCAGCCATTGGTCAGTTTTGCCGCTGGCAGCACCACGAATGATTCACGAGACGTTACGGACGCCGCGCAATTGTACGAGCGTGCCGGTTTGGCGCCGCTTAATGACGACGAGATGGCCGGCGTGTCGGGGCAGGGTGATCAATCCTTGTTGGATCGTATCGCCACGGTATCTGCCATGACCGGAAGTAACGACGGGACAGGAGAGGTTGATCCGGATGTCATCGAAGGCCTGAAACTAACAGCGAACATTTTCGTGCCGGTGCTGAACTTCCTGGATTCTGATCTGACGATATCCGGTGTGCATTATCGGGATGATGTTCCCCGTTACATGGTTCGTGACGATGGCGGACTCACCCTGGCGTTCCCGGAAAGGATCGAACAGATCCGCATGGACAATATACGGGTCAGCGGCAGTCAGGGACCGTCCATGGGGAACATTGCACTCGACAATATCCGCTTCCATCCCGATTCACAGATGACGATCTATACTCGCTGATGGGATGCGTTGGGCTCCGACGTTTGCGGAGCCCAGAAGCCGTCAGGCGCTCGCCAGAACGGTACGGTGTGATACGGCCTTTTGCTCGCCCTGAGCACCGTAGAGGGTCTGGTGCCCGGAAACGCCGCGGAATATATCAGTAAGACGTGAAAGGCGCTTCTGAAGGTGACTGACAACCCGCCCATTATTGCTATTCAACTGGTGACAGGTCTTAAGGCGTTCGTCGGCCTCCCGCCACAAGTCGTAAACATCTGACAGGCCGGCGCTGAGAATAAACCGTGAGGGTGCTCCGTTTTCAGGTCGAAACCCCATCGACACCAGAAGGCGGATTTTGAGTTTGGCCCGTTCACGAATCTGACCCAACAGAGTGTTTTTCTCGCCAGTCAGTGATTCGAGTTTACGGATATCAGATGTGGAAAGGCAGGCTTTTTCCTGCTGCAGGACGTCCGCCAGGGATTCGAGTTGACGGATATCCTGAGATAAAAGGTCTTTCAGTTCATCAATTGCGGCCATGATCTACTCACCCGAAAATGCTTTCATCCATCTCAAGCATTTTCTGGGCCAGTTTCTCTGCATCAACCTTGTAGGAGCCGCTTTCAAGGGCAGAGCGGATCTGCTCGATACGGTCATCGTCCATTTCCGGATAACTGCCGAGCTTTTGTTCGAGCTGTTTCAGGTTCTTCGCCTGGCTGCTCAAATTGACATTTTCACCACGGGCGCCTTGCGCCTGGGTCTTTGCCTGCTCAGCTGTAGAGGGCTGAGTGCTCTGGGTAGCGGAAGATTTATCGGCCGTGGTTTTCTGGGTGTTGACCTGGCCTGGGCCTATTCCATTAAAGTCAACTGACATAACGTTACCTGCTTAACTGGTCGGCCGCGTTGGGCGGCTCCAAAATTTCATACCTGTCTATCGGCATGGCCTGACGTTTCTTTAGCGATTTTTGCAAGAGTTAAATGACACTCTTGTCATCTTTCCAAAAAACCGGCAACAGATTGCCGTTTCCGGTGAATCAATGCCGGGAACGAGGTTACATGGGAATCTCGACATGCCCGGGAGCAGTCACACGGGCACGCACGGTGCGGGAGGACGAGAGGTTCTCAACCAGAACCTGTTCTCCAATCCCGGCACTAGCCAGGGCCTTACCCCTTGAGTTTACCGAAAAATTTCCGCTGCGGGCGCTGATGATAACATGGTCTCCGCGTTCGATCGCTGCCGGAGCCAGCACCAAATCCGGTGTAAATACGGTACCGGCGTTCACGCCGCGGCGCATTTCCATGCCCATTAACTGGTCGACATTGGTTATTGCGCCCCGTCGAATCGAATTCACCACCACGTTATCCGACTGTATTGCCGCTTTTGTCAGTCGTTCGCCGCGCCCCAGGGGGCGGGCGGCGACCATGGCTTCACCGGTTATCGTGACGGATACCGGAAGGAACATGCGCCAGGGGCGCTCGCCCTCGCAGGAAACCAGTAGCGAGGGTTGGGTGGTTCTCCAGGGGTCGCCGCTGAACGATACGCTGAGTGGGGTATCACAGGTTGCGAGCGAGAGGCGTGCGTCGAGTTGGCCAGTATCGTGGGAAACCGTAAAGCCTTCGTTTGCCTGAGCCTCTGAAAATGCCTCCAGAAATTGTTCCGCGCTGCTTTGAATTTGTTCGGCCGTGGTCGTGGAGGCCATTGCCGGGCCGGCTGTTACGGCGAATAACAATATGATGGCGAAATTGGTAATGCGCATACGCGGCAGTTTGTCCTATGCTGTCATTAACCGGGTAAAGCCCCGAGTTCAGGAATATCCTAATGATTTCCGGATTCGGCCGTTAAGCCTATCGAGTGAGTCAATAAACCGGCACATAGCCGGTTCCACGCGACTTTCTAGAATAACGCAGCAAGATGCGTGCCGGCAGCAAGACGTTTCGAGTGGGAGATATAAACGATGGCAGGGGTATTGGACAGTGTAAATCAGCGCACCCAGCTGGTGGGCCAGAATCGTCTGGAGCTTCTGTTATTTCGCCTTCGTGGCCGGCAGATGTACGGCATCAACGTCTTCAAGGTCAAGGAAGTGTTGCAGTGCCCCAGGCTGTCGTCGTTGCCGAACAGTCGCCCTATGGTTCGGGGCGTGGCCCATATTCGTGGCGAGACCATCCCTATCATTGACCTTGGTATGTCAATCCGGCTTCCCGGTATTCCCAAGGAAGAGATGGCCACCAGCTTCGTGATCATTACTGAGTACAACCGAAAAACCCAGGGTTTCCTGGTGGCTGGTGTCGACCGCATCGTGAATATGAACTGGGAAGACATCCTGCCGCCACCCAAGGGGGCGGGCAAAGACGTTTACCTGACAGCGGTAACGCACTTTGAAGACAAGCTGATTGAGATTATCGATGTTGAAAAGATACTCTCTGAAGTCTCTCCGTTTGAGGAGGATGTCACCGAAGACGTCCGCAACCGCAGTTCAGAGCGGGTGCCCGGCCATCTACCAGTGCTCGTTGTGGATGATTCCGCAGTGGCCCGACGTCAGATAGAGCGGTGCCTCACGGCCATCGGTATGGAGGTGGTGACAAAAAATGACGGCAAGCAGGCCCTGGATTATCTAAAAGAAGTTACGGCAGATGGTTCCCAGGCCGTCGACCACCTGTGTCTGATCATATCCGATGTCGAAATGCCGGAAATGGACGGGTACACTTTGGTCACCAAGTGCAAAAATGAGCCTGCAATCAAGGACGTATTCATCATGCTGCACACGTCCTTGAGTGGCGTGTTCAACAAGGCAATGGTGCAGAAGGTAGGCGCTGACGATTTCATGGCAAAATTCAGCCCCGATGAGTTGGCTGAAAGGGTTATGGAAATTGTCGATCGCGAGCAGTGACGCCGGTGTCACTTCCGACCCACTCGATACTGAGATCCAATGAAAGCTGAGATAACCCCACAGGAATACGAGGCGTTTAAGACATTCCTGCAGGATGCGTGTGGAATTTTGCTCGGGGACAACAAGCAGTACCTGGTGAAAAGCCGGTTACGGCGGATCATGGAAGAGAACAAGTTGAGTACCCTGGGTGATCTGCTGGATCGCGTGAAGCGAACCGGTCGCAGCAGTTTGAAGGAAGTCGTGATCGATGCGATGACGACGAATGAGACACTTTGGTTCAGGGACAATCACCCGTTCCGCATCCTGCAGGAAAAGCTGCTGCCGGAGTTCGGCGACAGAAAATCAGCGCAGTCACTCCGTATCTGGTCGGCAGCCTGCTCGACAGGGCAGGAGCCCTATTCGGTAGCGATGATTATTGAAGAATTTCGTCGCCAACGGCCGGGTAGGCTGCGGGATGTGAAGATCACCGCCACCGACATCTCCAAAAGCGTTCTTGAGGTTGCGCGCCGTGGCGAGTATGAGATGATTGCCATTGGCCGGGGACTGTCGCCCGAGCGTCAGAAGCAGTTTTTCACTCCCGCGATGAATGGTAGCTGGCAAATCCGACCGCAGATCAAGAGCATGGTTGAGTTCCGGGAACTCAACCTGCTCGAACGCTACATGCTCGGAAAGTTTGATATCGTTATGTGCCGGAACGTACTGATCTATTTCTCGGCAGAGCTTAAAAAGGACATCCTGACCCGTATCCATGCCACCCTCAATCCCGGTGGTTACCTGATACTGGGAGCATCGGAATCGCTGAACGGGTTGCCTCATCTCTACGAAATGGTGCAGTGCCACCCAGGTATCATCTACCGCAAAAAATAGGCCCACCCAATGCCGATCAATGTATGGATACTGGTCGCCGCCCAGGCGCTTGCCATGTGTACAGCGCCTTTTATCGTTTTTATCGGAAGCATTCACGGACGTCTTCTGGCGCCATCGCCTGAGTGGGCAACCCTGCCCGTGGGCCTTGTGGTTGTTGGTACGGTGCTGACTATCAAGCCTGCTACGTGGATGATGGAGCGTCTGGGGCGCAAGCCGGTTATGTTGCTTGGCGCGCTGGCGGGTACGATGTCCGGATTGTTCGGTACGCTGGCAGCCTGGAGCGCAAGTTTCCCGTTCTTGTGCGTTGCGGCGGTTGTGGGTGGAACCGGGCTGGCGGTGGTTCACCAATACCGCTTTGCGGCCATGGAGTCGGTGGCGCCCGAGATGGCTGGCTCCGCCGCAGCCAGGGTACTTCTCGGTGGTCTTGTAGCGGCGTGGCTGGGGCCGGAAATTGCGCTTGTCGGTGGTGGAGGTCAAGCCGAATACCCTTTCATGGGCGGCTGGCTTGCACTGAGTGTCGTGCAGGTGCTTGCCATGGTCGTACTGGTATTCGGGTACCGCGCCAGCGGGGAGCGAGTCCGGGAAGCCTTGGGGGAGGGCGGTCGCCCGATGACCGACATCCTGAGGCAACCGGTCATATGGGCGGCGATCAGTGCCGCCGCCATCGGTTATGCCCTCATGAGTTTTATCATGACGGCAACACCGCTGAGTATGACAGAAGTGGCCGATCACCCGCTTGAAGATGCCAAGTGGGTCATTCAGATTCACATCATGGCCATGTATTTGCCGTCGCTGGTCAGTGGCTGGTTAATTCGTGTGGTGGGTATTCCGAGGATGATGGGGCTGGGATTGCTGGCCTATCTGGGGTGTGTGGCCCTGGCGTTCAGCGGTATCAGCTTTCACCACTACCTGTTTGCACTCATCCTGTTGGGGGTTGGCTGGAACTTCCTGTTTGTTGGTGGCACCACGCTGTTGCCGCAGGGATATCGCGATGAGGAGCGGTTCCGTGTTCAGGGGCTCAACGACCTGATGGTATTCGGCTCGCAGGCGACAGCTGCACTGAGTGCTGGTGCGGTATTGGCGGCGTTTGACTGGAATGGACTGTTGCTGATTGCCATACCGTTCCTGGTGTTACACGGTGTCTTGATGGCCGTTTGGCTGATGAGCCGGCCCCAGGACAGGGGCCGGCATCCCGCTTGATTGGTTATACCAGGTTGTAGACGAACACGACGGCGACAGCAACGGGTGTGAAGTAACGCAGGACGCGATACCAGACCGAGAATGTGCCCGGTGACATGCCCAGTTCGCTTTCCAACGCCTGTCGAGACATTGTCCAGCCGACAAACACGGCGACCAGCAGTCCACCCAGGGGCAGCAGGATATTTGCGGTCAGGAAATCCAGAAGGTCGAAGATGGTTTTGCCTTCGAACATCGCAAACATGCCCAGCGGTGTCACGTCCGACCACAGGTTCAGTGAAAGCACGGAGGCCACACCCAGTAACCAGCAGACGATGCCTGCTCCGACGGTGCTCACCGTACGGTTCAACCCCTTCTGTTCCTCAAGCCATTCGACAATGGGCTCCAGCAGCGAAATGCCGGATGTCCAGGCGGCAAAGATCAGCAACACGAAGAACAGCGTACCGAAGAGGCTGCCCATAGGCATTTGCCCGAATGCCAGTGGCAGGGTTTGGAAGATCAGGCCGGGACCGGCGCCTGGCTCAAGGCCATTGGCAAATACGATTGGGAAAATAGCCAACCCGGCCAGCAAGGCCACGGCGGTATCCATGATCGAGACGGTCACGGAGGTTTTGGCGATGGAGATGTTTTTTGGCAGATAGGAGCCGTAGGCCATCATGACGCCCATGCCGAGGCTGAGCGTGAAGAAGGCGTGGCCCAGGGCAACCAAAACGCCCGAAGTGGTGAGCTTCGAGAAGTCGGGCTGGAACAGGAAGGCGACGGCCTGGCCAAAGTGGCCAGTGGTCATCGCATAGCCCACGACAATCAGCAGGAGCACGAACAGGGCCGGCATCAGAATGCTGACGGCACGCTCAAGCCCGGAACGTACACCTCGTGCAACCACGACCATCACCAGCGCCATGAACAGGGTGTGCCACAGAAGCAGCTTGATGGGATCGCCCAACAGGCCGGAGAAAATGGCGCCTATGGACTCAGCCGACTGGCCCGCCAACTGTCCGGTGGCGGCGGTGCCGACATAGGAAATTGCCCATCCGCCGATCACCGAATAGAAAGAGAGGATCAGGAACCCCGCCAGAACCCCGACGGCCGCCACCCAACGCCAGGCCGGTTTCAGGCCTTCCTGGCTGGTTATGGCCCGCATGCTGTTAACGGGGCTGTGACCGCCACGGCGACCGACTAATACCTCGGCCATCATAATGGGTAGGCCCACCGCCGCAATGCACAGCAGGTATACCAGGACGAAGGCGCCACCGCCGTTTTCACCGGTGATGTAGGGGAATTTCCAGATATTACCCAGGCCCACTGCTGAGCCCGTCGCGGCAAGTATGAATGCCAGGCGCGAAGACCACAGCCCACGCTTGGCTGTCGCCTGGCCCATGGCACCGCCTTCAGCGGATGAAGAAGCATTACTCATTGTATTCTCCTGCTTACTGTTTTTGTTTTCGGGGGAGTGAGTGGCGGCGTTAGCCACCATCAACGGGATTTATGCCGGAATCGCTCCTCTGCGAGTTGATCGGCGATCTGCCCGGTGGGCAGGCCATCGCGATCCGAGCGCTGGAAGATTTCCTCCAGGGTATTGGCTATGGAATCGACGTGTTTGCGAACGGCCTGGGGGTCGGGTCCCTTGCGCTCGTAACACACGTCGATAATGCCGCCAGCGTTGATTACAAAGTCTGGGGCATAGAGCACTCCACGTTCGAAGAGGGCCTGGTCATGAGCCTGGGTGGCCAACTGATTGTTAGCGGCGCCGGCCACGATGGTGGCCTGTAGCTTACGAATGGAGTGATCATTCAGGACAGCGCCCATGGCACAGGGCGCAACCACGTCTACCGGCAGGTAGAGAATTTCGTCGGCGCTAGCCGGCGTCGCGCCCAGCTCGGCAACCGCCCGATCCATCTGGTCCTGGTGGACGTCGTAGACCCAGAGTTTCGCGCCAGCTTCTTTCAGGTGTCGAGCCAGGCGGTAACCAACGTTGCCGATGCCCTGAATCGCCACATTCAACCCCTCAAGGTCGCTACGGCCGAGCTTGTGCTTAACGGCAGCATTAATGCCCACAAAGGTGCCCCAGGCCGTGGCCGGAGAGGGGTCACCGTTGCTGGGCCTGCCATCAAAACCCGGGCGTTCGCTGATGCCGGCCACATTGGACGTTTTACGGCCCATGACCTGGAGGTCGGCTACGCTGGTGCCCGAGTCCTCGGCAGCGATGTACAGTCCGCCAAGCTGTTCCAGGAAACGCCCCATGGATTCAAGCAGGGCTTCGGTTTTGTGCTGGCGTGGATCGCCGATGATGACGGACTTGCCACCGCCGAGGTCAAGGTTGGCCAGTGCCGACTTGTAAGTCATCCCCCGGGACAGGCGGAGAACGTCTGTCAGTGCTTCTTCGTCGCTGGCGTAGGGATACATGCGGCATCCGCCCAGCGCGGGACCACGGGAGGTATTGTGTACGGCAATAATGGCGCGCAGCCCGGTCTCTGGATCGCAGCAAAACGTCAGATGTTCGTGGTGGTCGAATTCAGGATGCGTAAATACAGTCATTGTTTGGATTCCTTTTGCTCCGGGTGGTTCTTGCACAGGGATTCGCCCTTGTGACGGAGGCCGGCGGTAGATTGCGGGCGCTGCCGAAACTCAATCGCTATCGGGTGTTGGACGCGATTAACTGCCGGTCGGATTTGGTAGTTGTATGAGTTTGGATAGTCGTGAAAGATCCGGTCGGAGCGATCGGGATGCACAAAGCGTCAGAGAAAGGAAAGGAGCTGTAGGGTGTTGCAGGGTGTGGGCGCATGGGCCCATGCACAGGGACTGATTTACCAGTGACATGCTGAAATCCTCTTCCACAAGGCCGGATCACGGCTTCCGTGGTCATTTTATTGTTATGCCCCGGCAGATAGGCCGGTTGGCATGATTTCATGTGTCGATACCCTTTTGGGGTTCAACGAGAGAAGACTAGATAGCTTTTACATCGTCGTCAATGGTTGAAATTCATGCATTTTTTGGTGATTTTGAAAATTCCAGCGGTAACAGGTAGATAGATCTACTTTACGTAAACGTAAATATTTTTTAGAGCTCAGATCGGCTGGCCGGCTCGTTATACAGGAAGGTGGCCGGTTTTTACCCAGATGACCGTTTCTTCGTCGACAAAAGGGTGATGCTGGCTCATATGGGGGCTTCGTATCCAGGTGCCTGCAGGGTAACGTCCGTTTTCGTCGCAGAACTCGCCTGACAGCACCAATATCTCTTCGCCTCCAAAATGTCGGTGGGGCTGGAATTTCTCGTTTGCGGGCCATTTCACCAGCGCCACGTGTTCGTGTTCGAACTCGTGCAATGGCATTACTTTCAAGCCACCGATACCAGGCAACCAGTCAGCGGTACTGGTGTCGATGCGCACAGTCGCTGTGTCACGCTCATCGAATTGATGGAGCTTCACAAGCAATACGCAGCCTTCTTTGCTGAATGGCGCGTGGCCACTGCCGGGAGGATTGCGGAGGTAGGTGCCTTTACCGTAATCCCCGGTTTCGTCGGAAAACACTCCTTCAAGTACCAGGATTTCCTCGCCCAGTGGATGTTCATGCCGATTGAAGCTGGCGCCGGGCTCATAGCGCACGATGCTCGTGGCGTGGCCACGCTCGGCCTCTTCACGGGCGAGGGGTTTACGGAGTACGCCGCCAGCCGGGCTGGGGATCCATTCCTTTTCACCGGTCTGAATGACGACTTTCTGGCTGAAGTCCATGTTGAGCATGGCGATCTCCGGTTATGTCATTTGACCGTCAGTACGACGACTGCCCGGTGCCGGACTTATCCGTTTCCGGTGACGCTATCTGATTAATCGCTGAACGTCCCGGAAGCGCGGATGTTCGCTGTGTTGCATCCACTCAAAGGCGACCATTTCAACGGTCACAATGGTGGCGCCGGCTTTGTGCAGGCGTTCGAGGGCCGCGTCACGATCATTGTCATGGCGGGAGCCGGTGGCGTTCTCGACCACCCACACGCCGAAACCGGCCGCCAGAAGCGAAAGGGCGGATTGCAGCAGGCACACATGGGCTTCACAGCCACCAATAATGATCTGCTTGCGATCATTGGGGATGGCCTTCAGCAGGCCGCCGCCACAGGCGTCAAAGTGGATCTTGGTGACCGTCTGATCGGCAAGGGCGGCTACTTCATCGGCGTTGTGGCCCAACTTTTCGGGAATCTGCTCGGTGACAATCACCGGCACCTCCATGAGCCGGGCAATTTGAGCCAGCTTCACGGATTCCGACAGCACCGATTCGCCATGACTAATGACTGGCATCAGCTTTTTCTGAAGGTCGATCAGAACCAGTGTTGATTGTTCCGCGCTCATCAGCATAAACGTTTCCTCCCTGCAGGCGGGTTCTTGTTTAATCCCAGTATTGCACAAAGCCCTGGCTGGTTCTCGCCCCGAATACACTGGCAGTGTGTCGATCATGGCCGATGCCGACCAAGAAGTGAGTGGGAGAAAGGATTTTTAAATTGGAGTTGCCAAACCGGAACAAAACCATTAGAGTTTGCGCCCTCAAATGAGCGACGACGTTGCTGATTTGGAACGGTTTATTTAAAGAGTATTGGAGAGGTGGCCGAGTGGCTGAAGGCGCACGCCTGGAAAGTGTGTATACGTTAATAGCGTATCGAGGGTTCGAATCCCTCCCTCTCCGCCAATACCAGACCCCAGCAGAAATGCTGGGGTTTTTTATTGTCGGGCCGGAAAACGCGGCGCTCAAGCCAGCCCGGCAGTCCGCAACACAAACACCCCGGCGGTAACCGTTACACTGGCCATCAACGTGGTCAGCGCCACGATATTGGCTGCCAAGCGGTCGTTGCCGCCCAGCGCCTTGACCATGACAAAGCTGGCCGCTGCCGTCGGGCTGGCGAAGAACAGGAACATCAGCCCAAGTTCCCGTCCTTCAAACCCGGCCAGCCAGGCCGCGAATGTACACAATACCGGTAACGTCACCATCTTCATCACACTTGCACTGATCGCGAGCTTGCGATCGGTACGCATGGCGCTTAAGGACAGCGTTCCGCCAATGCACATCAGCGCCAGGGGCAAGGTAAGTGACGCGAAATAGTCCCCACTGGTCATTAGCCAGTTCGGCAGTTGCAGCCCGGACCAGGCAAAGGGAACCGCGACTACGACGGCCAGGATGAGAGGGTTGCGCCCGATGTCCCCGAGAATGCGTCCCCAACTGGTCGCCTGGCCCGGCTGATAGGCCGTCAGGACGACCACAGAGAGTGCGTTGTACGAAATAATGACCACGCCCAGCAGGAGGCCCCCGGCTGAAAGGCCGAAGTCGCCATAGAGGCTGGCCGCCAGGGCGAGGCCCACGATACCGCAGTTGCCTCTGAAAGCGCCCTGGACATACACACCCCGGTCAATCGTTGGTGCGGCACGCATGGCCCAAAGCCAGCAGAAGACAAAGCTGGCCAGGGTTGCGGCTACGAAGAATCCCAGCAGTGCAGGGTTGAGGGTAGTATCAAGGTCTGCGCGTACAATACTGAGGAATACCAGTGTTGGCAGAGTGGCGCGGAAGACCAGCGCCGACGCTGTGTTGATAAAGTTGGTATCGATCCAGCCGAGGCGCCTGAGACCAAGGCCGATAAACACCATGGCGAATACCGGCAGCGTGGTCTCCAGGGTATGAAGGAATGTTCCGAGTAGTGTCATTCAACCGGTGGTTACCGAACTCCAAAGTTTGTGAAATCACCGGTTGCAGAGTCTTCGGTGGCATTGATCTTGTCGACGATTGCGGAGGGAGGGCCGTCTCGACACCACTGTCTCAGTGAAACCAGTGACGCTGGCGGGCCCTCTGCAACGATTTCTACGCGGCCATCCGGCAGGTTTCTGACGTAGCCGGTGACACCCAGGCTGTTTGCCATGTCGGCCGCGGAGGCGCGATAGCAGACCCCCTGAACCTTGCCGCTGATCAGCATCGTGAATCTCTGGTGGCTCATTGCGTGATCCCTCCTGAATCGAGTGGCTGTTTACAGTTTACGCCATACCAGCAGTCGATTGTTGGCAGGCATATCGAAATCGCTTTCAAGCCCGAAACGAACTCGCCCTGCCAGTTCCAGCATGTCATCCATATTACGGATGCCCATATGGGCGGCCTGACTCCGAAGGTGGTGATCAAACCGGCGATTGCTGTCGCTGGTAAATTGCCCTTCGTAGTTAAACGGACCATAGAGGCAGAACAGGCCGCCCGCAATGAGGCGCTTGGCCAGCCCCGCAAACATTGCCTCTACCTCTTCCCACGACATGATGTGAGCCGTGTTGGCGGAATAGGCCCCATCAATGGTGTCTACCGGCCAGCTTCCTAGGGAAACATCCAACTCAAGTGGTGGACGGATATTGGCAAGCGCGGCCTCCTGGATCCAGCCCAGGGAATGACCAGCGCCTCCAGGCCGATCACTGGGTTGCCACGTCAAGTGGGAGAGCTCTGCGGCGAAATAAACGGCGTGCTGCCCCGTTCCCGTTCCGATCTCCAATATGGTGGCCGGCTCGGTGAACACCGTTTTGATGCATTCCAGTATTGGTTGCCTGTTATTTGCACAGGCCTGTGAGAAAGGCTTGCTGTGGACCATCGTTTACGCCTGTTTGGAATCAGTGCCAACCTAAAGAATATCGCGCTGGGCGCAATGGGTAAAAGAATGAGCGTAGGGGATTTCCCGCGTATTCGACATTCGATGATGGTCTATCGGAGGCTTCCCGACTGGAAAATGGCGCCATTCGCGACATAAAAGTGTCACAAAACAGGCATAAGCTCCATTGGACGATACCCCCAGTGGAGATACCATGCTCAGAACTGTCCGCAGCCGTATTCTGTTCTTTTCCTTTCTTTCAGTGTTTGCTTTGGCCGCATTGGCGTTCCTGTCATGGAGCATTATGACTCGTGCGGAGTCTGCTTCAGAGGCATTGGTCCGGGAAAATCTTTCGGAGTCCTGGCTGCTGGAAGACCTGGAACAGGACCATCGCCGGCTGCAGGATCTTGCCTACAAGATCAAGGCACAGCTGATGCTCTGGGATGAAATCGATGTGGAATTTCAGGCTTTGACAGCGGCGTTGCCAGAGCACTGGCAATCTATCGAGGATAATGCCGGGCTGAGCGAGTGGGCGACGGAAAATCGAGCGTTGTTTGAGAGCGTGCTGGCGCTCATCGAATCCATGAGGCCCGGTATTGAAGGACGTAGCTACTATCGAGTAGGGCAAGTGGTGGATTTTGATCTGTTTCCGGCCCTCGGCCCCATGCTGGCGGCGATCAACAACCGCAAGGAAGCCAGCCGTACAACCATTGAAGTCAGTAGCCAGGACCTGCTGGCTTTCCTGGATGCCCAGAAAATCTGGCTGTTGGCGGGCTCTGCTGTATTCCTGATGTCTGTGGTCTTGATGACGCTCTGGCTTCGGCGTTCAGTGATTGGCCGTCTGCAGTTGCTGGAGGCCGGGCTGAGGGAAATGGACGAAACCTCGGATCTCTCCCGGCGTCCGGTTATTACCGGGCATGATGAAGTGGCTGGTGTGACCCGCGCATTGGTAGGGTTGGTCAGCCGTTTTGAACTCTTTATCGGAGAGGTGAGGACGGCTGCCCACAGCATCAATGACCGATCTGTGTCACTGGATTCCCAGGCCGAAGGCGTGCAGGCGTCCACCGATACCACCCGCCGACAAATCCATGATGTCAGCCAGTCCATGGCGGCGATTGCCGGCCAGGCGTCGGCCATTGATTTAGCCACCGAAAACTCGGCCACTACGGTTCGAGACGCCGTGGCGGCCAATGCGGTCGTTCAGGAAGGGCTCAGAAACAGTGAGCAGGCTGCTGAACACACCGTGGAGGTGATTGGTCGGGTTTCCCTTTCTATACAGGCATTGAGTGAGTCCTCAGGTAAGATTGAGAGCGTGATCGGCGTGATTGCCGATATCGCGGAGCAGACCAATTTGCTGGCCCTTAATGCAGCGATTGAAGCGGCCCGTGCCGGCGAACACGGTCGGGGATTTGCCGTAGTGGCAGACGAAGTGCGCACCCTGTCGAAGCGTACGTCCGATTCGACCAGGGAAATCCGCCAGTGGGTGACTGACCTGGTAACCGGGGTTTCTGGCGTCGAGGGCCTGCTGGATGAAATGCGGGACGCTGGAGGCATGAACCGACGGAACCTTGATGCGCTGAAAAACCACCTGGAGCGGCTGGGGAACCAGTTTACGGAGTTGGAAAACTGCAGTGCTGAAATTGGGGACGCGGTTGCCGTCCAGAGGGAGGAGATTGATCGCGTCGGGCGACGGTCCAGAGCGCTTGATGACAGCTCAGGCTCCTTGATTACCAGCGTTGATAATACCCGCCAGATCAGCGAATACCTGCGACAGGAATCGCTCACCATGCGTCAACTGATCTCACGATTTAAGGCGGCCTGATCCCTCGGCCAATGCTCAGTAGTGACAAAAAAGGCCCGTAATCGGTCTTCTACAGCCCCGTAAAACCCATTACCATGGCCGCTTTGAGGTGGAATCGACCATGACCGACGAAGCAGGCCAGGAGCCCCAGCCGGACCCGCGCGAAGAAAAATTCGTAGTGGATGTGGAGTTGCTTTCAGAGGACCAGCTTGATGGGCTGGTTGACGAATACTGCACGCGGTACCACGGGCTGAACGACACCGAGAACCCGATGGCAGAGCGCGAGCGGGTAAAATCGGCGGTTCGGCGACGGGATCTGGTGGTCTGGTTCGACCCGGTAGAGAACACCGCAGGCTTGGGATTGGCGCGCTGATAGTTGCTTCCTGAGCAGTGGGTCCCGGTATTGATGGATGCACCTACCGTCGGGAACCCTTAACCGGTACAATTCGTAAATTCCCATAAAAGCCGCGTGCGAGGTGAGTTTTGATCAGGGTATTGGTTGTAGACGACCATGAACTGGTCAGGTCCGGTATTACCCGGATGCTGGCGGACAACCCCGATATTGAAGTCATCGGCGAAGCATCTTCAGGCGAGGATGCCATCGATTCTGTGCGTAAAGACAGCCCGGACATCGTGTTGATGGACATCCGTATGCCCGGTATTGGGGGGCTGGAAGCGACACGGCGCATCCTGCGCATTGACGATGCGGTGCGGGTGATCGTGGTAACTGCCTGTGCGGATGACCCCTATCCCACCAGGGTGATGCAGGCCGGCGCATCGGCCTATATCACCAAGGGCGCCGACATCAAGGAAATGGTTCGCGCCATCCGCATGGCGCACTCCGGGCAGCGGTACATCAGCCCGGAAATTGCCCAGAAAATGGCGCTCAAGCAGCTTGGTGGCGACGCTCGGGACGAAGACGGCGAGCTATCCCTGTTCGACCGGTTGTCCGAGCGGGAAATGCAGATTGCCATGATGGTGGTGGACTGTCAGAAAGTGCAGGACATCTCCGACAAGCTTTGCCTCAGCCCCAAAACCGTAAACAGTTACCGTTATCGCATTTTCGAGAAACTGGAAATTTCCAGTGACGTTGAGTTGGCGCTGATGGCGGTCAGGCTCGGGTTGCTCGATGCCGACAAGGTCTGACGCACCGGCTGATTCTGCCGAGGCAGGGAACAACAGGGAGTTCGACACCAAAAGCTTCCTGAAACAGTTGACCGAGCGGCCCGGCGTTTACCGCATGTACGACGCCGCTGGCAATGTGTTGTATGTGGGTAAGGCCCGCAACCTCAAGAAACGGGTGACCAGCTACTTCCGCAAATCCGGCCTGGCGCCCAAGACCGAAGCCCTGGTCTCCCGAATTGACTCCATCGAAGTCACCATCACCAGCAGTGAAACCGAAGCCCTCCTGCTTGAACAGAACCTGATCAAATCCCTGCGGCCGCCATACAATATCCTGCTGCGGGATGATAAATCCTATCCCTATATCTACCTTTCCTCACACGATGATTATCCCTCCCTGACGTTTCGCCGAGGGCGCACGAAGAAAGGTGGCGGTACCTGGTATGGCCCATTTCCGAGCTCTGGAGCGGTCAAGGAAAGTCTTAACATTCTACAAAAGATTTTCCGTATAAGATCCTGTAGTGAAAGCTATTTCCGAAACCGCACACGTCCTTGTCTTCAGTATCAGATCAACCGTTGCACGGCACCCTGTGTCGGTTATATTTCCCCCGAGGATTATCGGGAAGACATGCGCCACGCCACCATGTTCCTCGAAGGCAAGAACCCCGCGATCCTGCAGGATCTGATGGCGGCCATGGAAACCGCGGCGAAGAATCTGGAATTTGAGAAAGCCGGTGTCTACCGCGACCAGATAAATCACCTGCGGCACGTTCAGGAGCAGCAAAGCGTGGACGGCGAAGGGGGTGATGCCGACGTGGTGGCCATTGCCCAGGATGCTGGTGTGGTGTGCATCGTGGTGATCATCGTGCGCGGTGGGCGTGTGCTCGGTACCAAGGACTATTTTCCGCGATACAGTATTGAGCAGTCTGAAGCTGAGTTGTTAAGTGCTTTTCTGGGGCAGTATTATTTCGGCGGTAGCACCCGCCGGGAAATTCCACCGGACATCCTGGTGCCGGTGGACGTCGACGGCCAGGAACTGCTGTCCCAGGCGCTGACAGAATCCGCCGGTCGTGACACCCGGGTACGCAAGAACGTGCGCGGGGAGCGCCGGCGCTGGCTGGATCTGGCCATGACGAATGCCAGGCAGACATTGCTGACCCACCTGGCCAGCAAGGAAACGGTCTATCGCCGCCTGCTGGCCCTGCGCGACCTGCTGGATCTCGCTGAAACGCCGTCACGTATGGAGTGCTTTGACATCAGTCATAGCCATGGTGAAAACACGGTCGCATCCTGCGTGGTTTTCGACGAGAATGGGCCGCTGAAAAGCGACTACCGGCTTTACAATATCGAGGGTGTTACCGGCGGTGATGACTATGGAGCCATGCGCCAGGTTCTGACGCGCCGATATAAACGCATGGTGGCAGGTGAGGGCAAACGCCCGGACCTGGTGTTCATCGACGGTGGTAAGGGCCAGTTGAACATTGCCCGGGAAGTGTTTGATGAACTTGGTGTTACGGACATTCCGCTGATTGGTGTTGCCAAGGGTGTCACCCGGCGTGCGGGTATGGAACAGTTGATTGATGCCATGACCGGTGACCTCTATCGGGTCCCCGCAGACTCGCCGGCACTGCACCTGATCCAGCATATCCGAGACGAGTCGCACCGTTTCGCCATCACTGGCCATCGGGCCCGGCGTGACAAGAAACGCCGGCAATCCACCCTTGAGGGAATCGAAGGTGTAGGGCCCAAACGCCGCCGCGATCTGATACGTTATTTTGGCGGCATCCAGGAGCTACGCAAGGCGAGTATCGACGAAATGTCCAAGGTTCAGGGAATCAGCAGGAACCTGGCAGAAACCATCTACGCAGTACTGCATGACGAGTAGGGATAGCATGAATTTACCGAACATTCTCACCCTTTCCCGGATTCTGATGATCCCGGTTTTCGTGATTATCTATTACCTGCCGGCGCAATGGAGCTATCTCGTCAGTGCTGGCTTGTTTGCGCTGGCGGCGGCGACGGACTGGTTGGATGGTTACCTGGCCCGGAAACTGAATCAGAGCACACCATTTGGTGCCTTCCTGGACCCCGTTGCAGACAAACTTATGGTGGCGGTAGCACTGACCGTACTGATTGAAGCCCACGCGAGTTTCATTCTGACGATTCCCGCCACGGTGATTATCGGTCGTGAGATCGTGATTTCAGCATTGCGGGAGTGGATGGCGGAAATCGGCAGCCGTGCGAGTGTGGCGGTTTCCTACATTGGCAAGATCAAGACAACAGCGCAGATGGTGGCCATTATCATGCTGCTGGCATTTCCTCCTGGTGTCGTCTGGGCCCAGGCCGGTACGGCCCTGTTGTACGTGGCAGCGGTACTGACGTTCTGGTCGATGATTCTCTATCTCAAGGCCGCCTGGCCGGACCTTTTTCCGGAAAAACACCAGGGTTAACGGGTTAGGGGCGCTGTTCGACCGTCCAGCGAATCACCTCGCGGGCCAGTGCGCTACTGGCCTCACCAAATGCCTCCACGACTGCTTCAACTTGTTCCCCTTTCGCCGGATGGCGGTACTCAAAGCGTTTGCTGGCAAGGGTATTGCGGGTGCGCTCGTCGATGAGATGCAGGTCCAGCCTGATCATCGCTACCGGCATGCCGTCCTGATACTCGCTCTGGAACGCGCCTAGCTCTCCGGCCATGGTCAGATCACTACGGGCCGGACTGGTTCCGGTAATAACGCCAGCGAAGCGGCCATCCCGGCGAAAGGCATCGATCAGTTGGTCCCGAACCAGGATGGGAGACTTCTTGCTCCAGCGCGCTCCCTGATAGGCCTTTATTTCGTTGCCCTCCGGTTTCACCAGAATACGCGAGCTATCAACGGGGCCTTCGGCCAGGGGCGTTACGAACCGAAGGGTTGTGCTGAATGGTTTGTTGTCAGTGATGGATTCCTCAACCGTGGAAGCAGGTAACTGGAATATTCGATTGGCCGGTCGATCCGGGAACAGAGTACAAGCGGATAACGTGGCGGCAACGACCATGCAGAGCAGTGCCCGTGATGCAGTCAGTGTCATGGATTAAACTCCTGTATCGGCTCGCGGCCCAGCAGAAGGCCGGCCGGGTCGTCCTCCAGGCGGTGGATAAGACTGTCCATGTTTTGCAGCGTTGATCTCAGTTCCCGCATGGCGGGCGCCAGTTCACCGATGCCCTGCATTCCCTGGTCCAGGGAGCCCTCGTTGCGGGCGGTGAGTGCTTCAAGCCGCGCGGTAGCGGTTTCCAGTGAATCCATGGCGCTCTGGGCAGTGGCCATCAACTGACGGCCTTCCTTGTCGAGCAAAGTGTTCGCTGTGCTGCCAAATTGACGGAAGGTTTTCAGTGTGGCCTCGGTTTGTACACTGAGTTGATCGAAACTCGTCACCAGATTGCTCAGTTCGCTGCGTTGATCCATCAACCCAGACGACACGGCCTCGATGTTCTTGAGGCTGCGGGTGAGGTTGCGGGAGTTTTCCTTGGACACCATGGCATTTGCGTTGGTGAGAAATTTATCAAGCTTGGCAAACAGTTCCTCACTGGAAGCCATCAGGGTGGTAAAGGCCGAGGGTTCGGCCTGGATGGTCGGTGGGGATTCAAGGCTCCCAGTCAGCTTTTTGCTGCCGGGGGTGCCGCCCTTCAGTTCGATGTTCATGCTGCCGGTAATGTTGGTTAACGCCAGGCCAGCCCGGGTGTCTTCCTTAATGGGCACATCGTCGTATACCCGAATGAGCACCCTGACGTTGCGCGGGTCATTTGGGTCGAGGCTCAGTTCGGCCACGTCGCCCACCTCAATGCCGCTGTATTTGACCGGGCTGCCCTCCGAGAGCCCGCTGACGCCCCGATCAAAAATTATTTCGTACCAGGCATAATCGCGGTCGTTGCCCGCCTGGCCCAGCCACAAGGCGAACGCGAGCGCACTGGCAAGCGCAACCAGTGTGAACAGCCCAATCAGGACGTGATGTGCTCTGGGTTCCATATCAGCGTGCCTCTCCCGACTTCCTTGCTGCTTTCCGGTTGTTTACGTTTATTGCCCCGTGGCCGGCCTGATGCGATTGACGGCGCGGCCTCTGGGCCCATGGAAGTAATCACGAATCCAGGGGTCGTCGGTGGCCTCAACCACCGCCAGCCGGTCCGCCACCAGTACGCTCCGCGAGGCTAACACGGCCACCCGGTCACAGGTGGTGTAAAGGGTGTCCAGATCATGGGTCACCAGAAACACGCTGAAGCCAAGGGCGTCCCGAAGCGTAACAATCAGTCGGTCAAAGGCAGCGGCGCCAATCGGGTCGAGCCCGGCCGTGGGCTCGTCCAGAAACAACACCTCCGGGTCCAGCGCCAGGGCCCTTGCGAGCGAGGCTCTTTTGACCATGCCACCTGACAGCTGGGCGGGGTACTTTCCGGCCGCGTTGGCTGGCAGGCCGACCAGTGCGAGCTTCACCCGGGCCAAGTGTTCCGCGTCAGTACGGGACAGTTTGGCATGCTCAATCAGCGGCAGGGCAACGTTTTCCTGGAGAGTCAGGGAGCTGAACAGGGCACCGCTCTGAAACAGCACGCCAAAGCGCCGTTCTACACGGGAGCGTTGTTGTTGAGAAAGAGCCTGCAACTGCTCACCAAAGACCTCTATGGTCCCGGAATCCGGCGTATGCAGCCCGACAATACTCCTCAGCAGCACCGACTTGCCGGTTCCCGAGCCGCCAACCACCCCCAGTATTTCCCGGTGATAAAGGTCAAGATTGAGATCCGTATGTACCTCATGACTACCGAAGCGGTTACACAGGCCCCTCACGCTGATAACCACATCCTGGTGCGCAGCCTCTTCTATCACCAGCCCATCTCCATGAAGAATATCGCTGCTATGGAATCCAGCAGAATCACCATAAAGATCGACTGTACCACGGCAGAGGTGGTGTGCTCACCGACGGACTGGGCGCTGCCACTGGCCTTGAAGCCCTCAAGGCAACCGATGACGGCAATCACAAACGCAAAGACCGGGGCTTTGCCCAGCCCAACCAGAAGGTGGACGACTTTTACCTTGGTTTCGAGGATATTCAGGATTTGCGGAACCGAGATATCCAGCGCCACGACGCACACCAGCGAACCACCAACAATGCCGCTGATCATGCCGACGAAGGTCAATATGGGAAGCGAAATCACCATCGCCAGCACCCGGGGGATAACCAGTAATTCAATCGGGCTCAGCCCGAAGGTTCTTAGGGCATCGATTTCTTCGTTCGCTTTCATGGACCCGAGTTGCGCAGTAAAGGCGCTGGCCGTGCGACCAGCCAGCAGGATAGCGGCCAGCAGAACACCGAACTCCCGCAGGAATGAGAAGGCCACCAGGTTAACGGTGTAAATGGTGGCGCCGAAATCATCGAGAATGGTGGCGCCCAGAAACGCAACGACCGCGCCCACCAGAAACGTCAGCAGCGCCACGATGGGAAGGGCATTCAGCCCGGTCTGATGGACATGGGCCACCAGTGAGGTGATCCGCCATCGCCAGGGTGTTGCAAGGATGCTCGCCAATGTCGCCAGTATCTGGCCGGTAAAACCAATCAACAGACGTTGTTGATGCCAGAAGTCTTCGATTTTTTCGCCAACACCCGCCAGGAATTCCGTGATCGGGTTGGATCGGAGGGATGTTTCGCCTTCAGGGCTGGCCATCGCGTTGGCAACCAGGCGCAGCAGTTCCTGACGTTCGCTGGAAAGCCCGGGGGTTTGATCGGTAAGCTCATGGAGTTGACGGGCACCCAGAAGATCCACCAGCAGGGACGCGCCGGCGGTATCCAGCGCATTGATTGTTGCCAGATTGACGGAATACCCGTTAGGTGACTCCATTGCGGCGGTTTTTTGGACGTCCCGCTTCAAGCGGCCGTAGTTCGGAAGCGTCCAGTCGCCCGAGACGGTCAGTTGGCCGTTCTGGAAATCAAGCTTGCCAGGGGAGGGCATCTGGAAATCCCGTCTCCTTTGTTGAGGATTGGCGATGGGTGTTCTTTGATACTAGCTCAAATTCGCGTGTTGGGGGTTGCTGCGTTCGAGTGCAATCGATCAGAATCTGAACTAAAACAGAAAGTTGAAAAAAGTGGTTGACGCAAACGGCCTAATCCGTAGAATACGCCCTCGTTGATCAAGCGGGAATAGCTCAGTTGGTAGAGCACAACCTTGCCAAGGTTGGGGTCGCGAGTTCGAATCTCGTTTCCCGCTCCAATTAACACAGTCTCTCAATGCCCACCTGAGAGCATAAAAGTATCGAGTCCCCTTCGAACTTTTCCCGGCGCGGTGGCAGAGTGGTTATGCAGCGGACTGCAACTCCGTGTACGCCGGTTCGATTCCGACCCGCGCCTCCAATTTTTTCCTAGTTACTCACAGCACCCAAGCACACCTTCATTTGCTTGCGTCCGTCGACGCTTGGTTCGAACCTGAGCTGTTTTCCTGTCACCTTGGCGACTTGGTCTGTCGCATCGTTTCTGTAAAGTGTTTGCGGGTAGTCTAGAATAGCGCGAAATTTCCCAGATCTCTCAGGACCCTAAAATGCCAAAGTTTTTGCACACGGCAGACTGGCAGATGGGCCGGGCGTTTACCCGTTTTGAAACCGAAGACGGTGCAGCCCTGGTCGAGGCCCGGTTTGAGGCCATTGAAAAGCTTGCTCAACTGGCCAATGAACATCAGTGCGATGCGGTATTGGTGGCCGGTGACGTCTTCGATGCGCAAACGGTCTCCGACCGAACCATTCGCAGGGTATTCAACGCCACAAAGGGCTTTGCCGGCCCCTGGGTCATGCTGCCAGGCAACCACGACGCCGCCCTGGCAGAAAGCGTGTGGACCCGAGCACAACGCCTTGGTGCAGTGCCGGAGAATGTAAATCTCGCGCTTCAGCCCGGCGTGATTGATCTGGAAGACCAGCGCCTCAGCATCCTCTGCGCGCCCCTGACTCAACGCCATACCTACGGCGATCTGACCGAGCCATTCAGCGGCTATCAATCACCGGAAGGTTTTCTCAGAGTGGGCCTGGCCCACGGCAGCGTCCAGGGCCTGCTGCCGGACGAGATTGATTCAACCAATCCGATTGCACCAGACCGGGCGAAAGCCAGCAGTCTCGATTACCTCGCTCTGGGTGACTGGCACGGTACCAAACAGATCGATGAACGCACCTGGTACAGCGGAACCCCCGAGCCGGAACGGTTCCGGAACAACGAAGCGGGGAATGCCCTGATCGTTGAAGTGTCCGAGTTCGGGGCAATCCCGAAAGTAACCTCAGTCCCAACGGGGCGGTATCAGTGGCATCAATGGCGGGAAACCCTGGCGGTCCAGTCTGATCTTGAGCAGCTGCTGGAGCGTTTGAACGCCTTGCCCGAATCCGCTGTTGTTGATCTTCGCTTTGAAGGCTCGGTGACCCTGGCCGGCGAAGAAACCCTGTTGAAAGCTTTGTCAGTTGCCGAAGCGCGATTCCGCAGCCTTGGCTGCGAACGGAGCGGGCTTCAGCTTACGCCTACCGATGAGGACATCGCGGCCCTGAAAGCCGATGGCTACGTGGGCGAGGTGGTTGAAAGCCTGCGGGAGCGGCAAGAGGGCGCGCAGGATGATTCCGCCCGGGATGCCCTGGCGATTCTGGCCGGGATGCTCAGAGAGCGGGAACAGGAGGTAGGGCAATGAAGCTGCAGCGTATGCGCATTGAACAGCTGCGCCAGTTCCGCAAACCCTTCGTTCTGGACAACCTGCAACCCGGCCTCAACCTGATTCACGGCCCCAACGAGTCCGGCAAAAGCACCCTGGTACGCGCCATCCGAGCGGCGTTTTTCGAGCGCTACCGTTCAACGGCCGTAGACGACCTGCGCCCGTGGGGCGACTCTGCCGCGGCGCCCACCATTGAGCTGGAGTTTGAACAAGACGACCGAACCTGGCGCCTCACCAAAAGCTTTCTCCAGCGCAAACGCTGCGACCTGGCTGTGGGCACCGAGACCTACAGTGAAGACGACGCCGAAGAAAAACTGGCCGAATTGCTGGGCTACCAGTACCCAAAACGTGGCGCCAGCAAAGCTGAACACTGGGGCATACCGGGACTGCTGTGGGTGGAACAGGGCACCGGGCAGGACATCGAGCAGGCCATAGAGCATGCCGGTGATCACCTGAAGTCTGCCCTGAATTCTATGGTCGGAGAGGTGGCCAGCTCAGGAGGCGACGACCTGATCGAGACGGTTCGCAGCCAGCGGGACACCCTGCTGACCGGCACCGGCAAGCCCCGGGGCGATTACCTGAAACTTGAAAAAGACCGTGCCCAATATGAACTTGAAATTGAAGAGCTGAAGGAGCGGGTGCATAAATACCAGGAGCAGGTCGACCGGCTTGGCAAACTGGCGCAGGACTATGATCAGGCCGAGGCCGAGCGCCCCTGGGAAGATGCCCAGCGCCAGCTGGAGGAAGCCCGGGTGCGATACCAGCAGGTTGAGCGCCTGGAGCAGCAACAGAACCAGGAGAAAGCCACGCTCAGCCAGCTACAGCAAAACCATAGCCTGTTGCAGCAGAACAAGGAACACCTGGAAGGGCTCAGTCGCCAGCTTGAAGTCCGGAAGGCAGAACTGGATCGTGCCGAGCGCGACCTTTCCGTGGCAGAGGCACAAACACCCGCGGTCACAGGCCGTTTAACCGAAGCCAGAACCGCCTATGAGAAAGCAGAAAAGCAACGCAAACTGGCGGGTTTGCTGCAAACCCGGGAGCGGCTTGAGCAGGATGTCCGCCGGCTTGAACAGCAAAAACAGGTGCTGACTCAGAACCTTGCCAAGGCAAAGGAATACCACCAGCAGTTGGAGCAAGCCAGGCAGCAGGCCAGGGAAAATCGTATCGATTCAGAGTTGGTCAAGAAACTGCGAGCAACGGGGAACCAGCTGAACGAAGAGACCATTCGCTCACGGACCATCGCCACCCGATTGAGCTGGCAGCTGGATGCTGGCGCATCACTGACGCTAAACGAAGAATCGCTTACCGGACAAGGTGAGCGACAGCTTCTGGAAGAATCAACCCTGGTTATTCCGGGCGTTGGCACGCTGGGTATAACGCCGGGCGGGGAAGAGCTGGCCAGCACACGAAGGAAGCTTAAAGCCCTTGAGGAAGATCTGGACGAACAGCTGAAGACTCTTGGTGTGGAATCCGTGGAACAGGCGGAGGATCGTCTTTCCGCCTTTGAAAGTGCTGGACGAGCCGTGGAGCATGCCGACGAGCTGTTCAAATCTCTGGCGCCGGCCGGCCTTGAGCAACTTGTTTCCGACCAGAAAGAGGCGGACGGCGAGCTGGACAAAGCCAGAACACAACTGGAAGCCACTCCCAAACCGGATCCGAAAGAGGATGTGCCGGCCCTGGAAGAAGCGGAGGCGGCGTTCACCCGGGCTGGCAACGCACTGGACAAAGCCGAATCCGATGAGCGCGCCCATCAGTCCAGTCTGTCTGCCCTGAAACAGGCCCGGGACAACGCCAAAACCGAATGGCAGCGGCTTGCGGATGAAGAGAAGAGCCCGGAACGGCAGCAGCAACTTCTCCAGATAACCACCGACCTGGCGAACATCGAAAAACAGCAGGCCGAACTGGAAGTCAGCCTCGAACGCCGCGAACGGGAAATCCGCGAGGCCCGCCCGGACTTTCTCCGGCAGGATATCGAACGCTACCAGAATGCGGTCAATCAGCTGCGCCAGACCCAGGAGAACCGGGGCCGCGAACTCCGCGATATCAAAGTCAGGCTGGAAGCCTGGGGCGCGGAAGGGCTGGAAGAACAGCTCAACGAGAAAGAGGCGGAATACGACCAGTGCAACCGCCGCTATCAGGAGTTGCACCGCCGCGCCCAAGCGCTGGATCTGCTGCTGAACCTGCTCACCGAAAAGCGCCAGGCCCTGACGCGTCGACTCCAGGCGCCCCTGCAGAAACACCTGAACCACTATCTTTCAGTGCTGTTTCCGGAAGCTTCGCTGGAAGTGGACGAACAGCTACGGCCGGGCACTTTCGCCAGGGGGACCGAACTGGGGCAAATCACTGAACTGAGCTTTGGCGCCCGGGAACAAATGGGTCTGATTAGCCGTCTGGCCTACGCCGATCTGCTGCGGGAAGCCGGAAGGCCAACGCTGGTCATACTGGACGATACCCTGGTGCACAGTGACAGCGGCCGCCTGGAAGACATGAAACGCATCCTGTTTGATGCGGCCAGCCGGCATCAGATACTGCTGTTTACCTGCCATCCGGAGAAGTGGCAGGACCTGGGTGTGCCGCCGTTGGATATTCAGGCATCGAAGGGACAGAGCGTGCAGTCGCAGGAGTGAAACAAGGCAGGGCTTCTCGGTCACCATACGATTCAGGAGATGGCACCGGTTGGGAACATACGTGAAGTGTTCGTCGGGCTCCAAAAGAATCGATATTGAAGTGGTGCTCGCCAACATTACGAGGGCAACCGGGAGTTCGAAATGAGAGATAGCTGGCCCTTTACGCGGTCACTGAAACATCCAACAACATTCACATCGCGATAACTTGACAGGTCATCGGGGCGCTTCTGCGGGGACCTATAACTCCCCCCCCCCCCCCCCCAATATTGATCTCAATACATTTACCGAGTCGCAAGCCTCCGATAGAGTAGGTGCCTACCCTTGAAATCTAAGGACTAAAGAACTCACTGACTAGTTGCTGAAAATCAATAACATAGATATTTTTAACTGGATAACATTGAGCAAAATTTGGTGAATCCCGCATGTCACCTAAGAATCGCTTTTGGTGCCTTTGCCTGGCCTTGATTGATTAGCTTGGACAGATTGGGCCGTTTAAAACATTTAGTTCGAGGGTATGGACTTTTATGGAAGTTAAGCTATGGGAAGGCGGCTTACAGTCGCAGGAGATCAAGGCGATTGAGGCAATTCAGGAGGCCTTTAGTCCAGGCCAGATTTCAGGCAAATCGAAGCCGAAGACTGGTGGGTCTCTGCATGCTCAAATTCGAGACCTAGGGCTCAAAGGCATGTTTCCTTGGAAGGGATACGCTGGCTTTCGGTTCGTTGATGCGAAGGGTAACGAGGGTGAATTTGACTTGGTTATCGTTACTCACTGCAACGTCTTGATCATCGAGCTCAAAGACTGGAATCACGGCGAGATAAAATCGAAGGGAGATCGTTGGTATAAGAATGATACCGACATGGGGCGTTCCCCCGTCAGCGTTACTCAAAAGAAAGTGCATTTACTAAAGAATAAGCTTGATCGAGTCCGGCATAAATTCAGTAATACTGGGCGTACTCCTTTCATTCATCACTTGATTGTCATGACGGGCAATGCTGGATTTGCCGGAATCACCGAGCAGGAAAGGACTCATACGTTAAGTCTCTCAGAGTTTCTGGGATTTGCCGATGAAGGCAAGTTCAATCATCGGTTTAGGCCTCATCCTCAAGCAAAGGTATTAAACCAAGATTTTGACGTTTTCGATGATCTGTTTCTGGGCAATAAAACAGTACCCAAACCTATACGTGTCGGCGGCTACAAAGCGACTGACCTTATTTTTAAGCATCCCCAAAACGTCTATCAAGAATTCCAGGCTATATCTGAAATCTCCAAAGGTGAGGAGGCCCTATTAAGGCTGTGGAATTTCGAAAACCTAAAAGGCCCTAAGGCAAAGACTTCAGACGGTCGTTTTTCCATCGTTTCTCGCGAACGCGAGGTGCTGCAGTTTATCAAGCACCAAGATCACGACCTCTATAAACATTGCCTGCGCTCACTCACGAGTGTGCAAAAAGACGAGGTAACGACCGAGTACTCGGAAATCTATGAGCTACCCCCAAACCACCTCAGGTTCAATGAATTCATCGGCAAGCATGGCCACTCTTTCTCGGAGACCGATAGAGCCAACCTGATGAAGCTGCTTGTCGCCAAGTTTGCAGACCTCCATGAAATTAAAATTGCTCATCGTGATCTAGGGGACCACAGCATCTGGGTTTCTCCGAGTAAAGAAGTTGCCCTGTCGAATTTCATTTCTGCTTACCACCAGCCAGTTGGAACGGTGGGAGACTATCGTCTATCTCTAGCGGTCAATGAAATTCTCGTTAGTGCGAATGCCGACGGTGTTCGAACACCTTTCGATGCTGACGTCCGTGCGCTGGGGTTGCTGAGCTGGCACATTCTCAATGCTAAACGCATTTCACCGGCCAGCATGGAACGGGTAGAGGTGGAAATGGCAGATAGCACGAGCTTTTATGCTCCAGTACTGCTCGACGCCTACAAAGGATGCCGTTTTTCCAATGCGACCGAACTCTTCGATGCGTTGAAAGCAGCAGAGCCTGAAGCTGAGCGGACAGTGACGTTCAATCAGGCCGAGCTGGATCCCTACCGCAGAGCAATTAACCACTCGCGCCAGTTTCGTGAAGATGGAGAGTTTTGGATAGAGACAGAAGAAAAAGAGGTCTACCCATCGAACGGTCAGGTGGTAAAAGCATGGCTAAACGTTGCCGTAACCGATGAGCCAGCTACAGGCAACAAGTTGCTTCATTTTTTAAGGCGTGTTGAAAGGTTGCAGGCCGCGTCCCCTCACTACATACCGTGCATACGAGAATTCGGCATAGCAACCAAATCCTCAAGCTTGTACGTGGTCATGGATAGTGCGGAGGGCTGCCATTGGAGTGCTATAGACCCTGAGGAGTCGGAGAAGCCTGCGCTTGTCGAGAAGCTCATTGATGCGGTTGAACATCTACATAGCATGCATATGGCTCACGGGGATCTTCACCCCGGCAACATTATCGTCGGGAAAGAAGGCGATGAATATCGGTTATCGTTAATCGATATTCCGGATTACTCTCCTGAGTCTGACGAAGCTTTAAACCATCAATACAGTCCGGAGAACATTGACTCCTGCACAGCATATGAGCGAGATAATTTTGCGGTCATGAGAATGACCTGTGAGCTCTTTGGAATTACCTGGGGTGAATCGTCCGAGGAATATGCCCATATTACGAATGCCGTGAAGGAGGAACTGGAGGACACGTCCTTTGGCTTTAAGGATCTCGCTCGTTTTAAAGCTGCTTTCGAAGCTCCCGACTATGGCATTGTTCAGCCGGTAAGATTGGAACTTCGAGGCACCTTTGAGCCACTTACTATTTATCCAGACAATGGCCATCTCTATGTACAGATCGAGCCCAGTCGGAAGGACCCCTCAGATGCACGAGTTAGGATGTTGGGAATTGGGGGAAGCGTTGACTTAATTTTCAAGGTGAAAGATCGCGCTTTTGTCGTAGGGTTTGAGCCTCATGCCAGGTCATCTGTTCGACGGCATGACGCCGACAAAAGTCAATTAGAGTTAGATTTCCCGATCCAGGTTGTGCCCAGCGGAGGGTTTGACCTATCGGAACTGTCGAAGAAACTTGAGGAAAATGAAGCATTCTCTCGAGCGATTGATTATGCACTCTCTAAAGAGAGCTCGCAGGAATTTGTGACGGAAGATCCCGCTTCAGAAGCAAACACATTCGCTCCGGAAAACGATGACGAAATCGGCGTAAGCAGTGAGTCAGAACTTCGAATTTCAACCCGAAATCTCTGGAAAGCCATCCTCGAGACTGAGACGGAATCGTATCCTTACATTGAGGTATCTGATAGCCCAAGGCCCGTCAAAGACACCAAAGACCACCTCATCATTCCTTATCAGGCAGATGTCGATGCGCTCGGGCAGTTTCGAAAGACTGATGTAATCGAAGCGCTGATTCTAAAGGAAGAGAAAGAGTTCTCCGTCGGTGAAGTCGTCCTGAAGCAATCGGAACTGAATGAAGTTCGCCTGACAAAATTGCGCTTCAAAGCTCACAACCTATCCGAAGGGGATATTCTCTTTTTCAGGACGAAACAAGACCGTGCATCCTATGAAAAAAGAAAAGCGGCTTTGCAGTGCTTACTGGATAGAGAGGGTGTAATCAGCAATCTGGTCACTTATTTCGATCCATCTTGCTCCCTGCCGGCGCAAGGTTACGACATCGATGTCACTGATGATGATTTCGCTCGATATGACAGAGAAGATGATCACGGAAACACCATAAGCCTCAACGAGCAGCAAAGACAGGCATTTCGGAAGCTCATGCAGCATGGCCCGCTCTCTCTTCTTCAGGGCCCGCCGGGAACTGGAAAAACCGAGTTCATAGCTGCTTTCGTTCATTACCTGATTGAAAAGCAGCAGGTTCAGAGGGTCCTGTTAGTCAGTCAATCACATGAGGCAGTCAACACTGCCGCAGAGCGGATTCGAAACCACTGCGCGCGGTTGGGTACCTCTTTAGATGTGGTTCGTTTCAGCAATAGGGAAGGTGCGGTTTCTACCGGCCTAAAGGATGTCTACTCGAACTCCATCATTACGGAAAAAAAGGAACTTTTCCGTGCAGAAGCAAAGCATCGTGCAGCTTCTTTGGGCAGGGCGCTGGGTCTGGAGTCTGGCTATTTGTCGGCACTGGTTAACGTTGAATTGAAACTCTTCCGACAAATCGATCATGCCGAATCACTATCTGACTCGCTCAGTAACCAAAAGCTGGACGCGGATGATATCAAGGAGCTGAAGAAGTCCCTTTTTGAGCTGCAGCAGACTATTCGCCTATCTATACGAGAGGAGTTCGAAATTGATTTGGCTCCGGAGGATGAGCTAGGAGTTGCAAAACAGCGAGTTATTGAGAAGCTTAATCGTGAATTCGCGGTTAGACCAGATGAGGCTCTGCGGGCCAAAGCACTGGCGAAAATCTCTCGAGATATGTTGGATGTCCTAGAAACAGAGGGCGTCAATTATGATGAATTTCTCGCGAGATCTCGTCAATTGGTGGCTGGGACATGTGTCGGAATTGGGCAGCACCATATCGGCATCCGGGATAATCAATATGATTGGGTCATCATAGACGAGGCTGCCCGTTCGATATCTAGTGAACTGGCAATCGCTATGCAGGCCGGTAAGCGGATATTGCTTGTTGGAGATCACAAGCAGTTGCCACCTCTTTACACGATTCCGCACAAACAAGCACTTGCTCGTCGACTCGGCATTTCAACGTCTGCGAATGATTTGGATGTAATGCTCCAAAGCGATTTTGCTCGCGCCTTCGAGTCCGGATTTGGTGGTCAAGTAGGTGCGACTTTGCTTACTCAATATCGCATGGGCCCCCAGATTGGAGACCTGGTATCCGAAGTCTTCTACGACGGAAAACTTGGTAACGGAAATCGTGCGATACCAGATATTTATGATCGGTTACCTGAGGCGCTTAAAGCGCCGGTAACCTGGCTTGACACATCCAGCTTGGAGAATAAGGCGCACCACCAAAGTGACAAAGGTGTGAGCATTTACAACAGATGTGAGGCGGACCTGGTCGTCAAATTGCTCAAAGAAGTAGCGGGGAATTTGGATTTGCTGTTGGACCTGAAATCCTCCGTTAAGGACGGGGAGCCGGCTATCGGCGTGATTTGCATGTATGGAGAACAGAAACGCATCCTCCGCCAAAAGTTCAAGGAAGTGCAATGGGATGAGGATTTTAAGGCGCTCGTTAAGATCGATACTGTAGATAGCTACCAAGGTAAAGAAAACAGGATCATCATTTTGTCGCTGACCAGGTCGGACAAACACCAAAGCCCGGGCTTTCTCAGAGCGCCTAATCGAATAAACGTAGCTTTGTCTCGAGCAATGGACCGCTTGTTAATTGTTGGGTCATCGCAAATGTGGCAGTCAAAAAACAAGGGCCTTCCTTTGGGGCGAGTTGCGAGCTTCATGGAGGAGAGAGGAGAAGGGGCTGGTTACCGGTTCATCAACGCAAAAAACAATAAGGGTCAGCAGGGAGGCAAAGTACGATGAGTGAGGAAGTGAAAATAGTCTACCATGAGGTGGATTTTCTACTGCCTGTCCACCGATTCAACATCCGCTTCTCGTACGTGACCAAAAAGCGCCTGCCGTTTGTGCGTGAATTTGTGCTGAGGCTCGTTCATGTTTCTCCGGTGATGCCACCCGATATCGCAAACTATTTTGGGTTGAGCGAAAGAGAGGCGGCTGAGGCAATTAGTGACCTTGTGGATAAGGGGGATCTTCAATTCTTAGAGAATGGCCAAATTGACCTGACTTCAAAGTCGCGTGATTACTTTGGTGAACTGGGAGGAACACCGCGGGTTTCAGCTTTGGTGGAGAGTGGTGGTGCTTTCTCCTTCGAGCTGGCTAGTTTTAACTGCGTGGGAACAAAGCGTAATCACGGAGATTGGGCTCCTGGTCTGAGATTAGAAATTCCTAATGATACGGTCGCTAACAGCGAGCGCTTGGCGAGAAAAAAGTTTCAAGAGCATTTCTACACGATCCAAGAAAAGGGATTTTGGGAGCACAAATCGGTCAGCGAGGATCCGGGGAGACCGAGTATTTACACGATGGAGTCTGTTCGAAAATTGGGTCAGGAACCACTGAGATTGATTAGCAAGTTCGCTATTGACTCAGAGGGCATACCGGTTGAGAGGGCAGACTTCGAGGTGCTTGATGATTCTTCATCAGTGCAAGATCTCGTTACTGACGCCATTGCTTCAGCGCAAAAACCAACAAACGTAGCGGATATTGCAAGGGCGATGGAGATACTGGAGGACCGAGAAACTCTTACTCTCTTCAATGACAACTCGATCGATGTCGCGAAAGTCATACAGGATCAGGATGCGGGCGCGCTCAACGACTCGGCGTGGATACCTTTTTTAGGGCCGATTTATTCTCAGGAAAATTGGGAACTTATCGATCGGTACTTGAAGAAGCATAGTGACTCCTCAAACAGTCGTGATGATTCGCCGCCAGACCTGGTTTGGCTTGCCCCTGCAGATGGGTTCTGGGGTCAAAGTATGAGGACTTCAGCATGTCTGGATGCGTTAGTTGATCAAGCCGTGACCAAGGGCAAAAAATCCACCCGGTCCTACACACCGAAGCTCTTTGTGCCAATCCAGGACTCAAAGGATCGTCATTCAATTTATCGCTGGAAGCAACAATTCTCGAAGCATAAATCCAGTGTTTTTGGTCTTGTAGAGGGATTCCTCGACGGTAACGTTGAAGTCCTGTTGTTTCCTGATCGTTTGGCCGTAGTCACCTACCACGTCGCCAAAAGAGAAAGCCTTCCAGTGACGCTTCCCTTGGGCTTCGTCACAGAGGATCCGCACCGGATAAAGGTAATTTCAGGTTTTGTGGAAGATTACATCAGTGGCGTAGTGAGCTTTGATAACCCAAGGGATCTTGGGCCGCTCAGTAAACTGTAAGAATTCCAGCTGGTCGTAGCGAATTCACTGCAACCAACGGGCGTGCTGCTAGCTACATCAGTTGAGAACTACTAGGATACGAAGTCTCACCTGGCGCCCCGAAACGATGCTCAAATGATTAGAGAAGTCATATGGATAGAGAAAGCATTCAAACCGTAGCCGACCTCCGCATGGCCGTTGGCTACCTGGGTGAAAAGTCCCAAAACAACTGGTGGTCATCCAGCTTTCTGGCACCCCAAGCAAAAACATATCTTTCGCCGATCTACCCAAGAACTGTTGCGTTAGCGCAGTACCGAGGGGTAACAGAAGCGGCACTTCTGGTGCACGACGAGTTTATTGGTATTGGTAAGAACTACCACCTGTTCCGGCTGCCCGAAGCGGTCGAACACGCCGCTGCCGATTATGTCCAGGCGCAGGATGAGGATCTTTACCCGAAGATGCTCGATAGCCAAGAGTCAGCAATGAGGGTGCTGCAAAGGCTAGCGGGTGGAAACGGCAGCCAGGCAGAAGGGCCTGTTGCTGTTGGCCAATACGCCGATTCGAATTTAGGTGAGATGTTGCAGGAAGCTGCAGGCTTCTACCTGGCAGCCTTTCAATCCGGTACGAAAAGTTATCCGTTCATGAGAGAGGCTGCGTGACTGAAGTTGTGAAATACACAACCCAACTGCAGGCCGGGCTAGGCTTGGTTGAGGAAACAAAACTGTTGCTCTCCATTTACGAGCCAGGACAAACCAGCTCTGAACTCTACGAGAGCGCATTGAACTCTGGCCTGTTTCCGATGGTGTCGGCTCGAAGATTGAGAAATATCGTCTCCGAGTGTTTTGCGCCTAGATATCTCAAACAAGGCGGAGCCCCCCACCTAAAACGGTTGTCGACCGAGGTTAGTACCTCCACCCTAAATCAACTTCTGATGGTCTACACCGCTGAAGCAAATTTGATTTTCAGGGATTTCGTCCGAGAAGTGTTTTGGCCTCACTACGCCGGTGGTCGAAGCACCATTTTCTTAGATGACGCTAAGGACTTCGTAGAGCAAGCAGTCAGGGACGGTAAAACGCAGAAGTATTGGGCTGAGTCCACAATCAAAAGGATGTCCTCCTACCTGATCGGGTGTTGCGCCGACTACGGTCTCTTATCGTCCAGGCGAACCGCAGCCAGAGACATTCAGCCGATCCGAATCGAGCAGTCGACAGTTCTCTATCTCGCATACATGCATCATTTAAACGGTTTAGGGGATAACGCGGTTATCAACCACCCGTCATGGGAGCTGTTTGGTCTTGAGTCCATGGATGTTAGAGATGAGCTGAAACGGCTGGCAAAGAATAATTGGCTGATCGTTCAGTCCGCAGCGGATGTGGTGCGAATTAGCTGGCAGTACAAATCAATGGAAGAGGTGGTCGATGTCATCATCGCTGAACGCTGATTTTAACGAGGTCATTGAGCGAATAAAGCGAGGCAGGGAATTTGGCCAAGCCAGCTTTGAGCCAATTTATTACCTGGTTTTTTCGCCCAGAGATATTTTGGCCGTCAAACGCCAGATGAAAGCCTGGGAAGCCCGCCTGACCAATGATGGTTGGATCGTCCACAAATTCTCGATCGCTGATGCCATCCAGGAAATTTTCGAGTCGACCCCAAGCATTATTAAAAACGCTTGGCACAAGCAAGACGCCCAAGCCCCTCAGCAATGGCAAAAAACCAACGCTGCGCTGGCGAACAGGCTGGAAAAAGGAACCCTGCAGTCCAAACTGGAAGATCTCCTAAGCGAGCTGGAGCAAGAACCAAACGCCATCCTGCTAGTGACCGATCTAGAGGCACTGCACCCCTACATAAGAATTGGCTCCATTGAGGGGCAGCTGCAAGGCAAGTTCTCCGTGCCCACAGTATTTTTCTATCCCGGTGTACGCACTGGCAAAACCCGACTGAAGTTTCTTGGTTTTTACCCAGAAGATGGCAACTACCGCTCTGAACACGTTGGTGGGTAAAAACGTAGTCAAAGGATAAGAGAATGGAAATCAAATCGCTTTTCGATAGTAACAAAGACATTTACCGCTCAATTGAGAAGGTCATCACCTATGGCGCGTCCCAAGAGGCTCGGCTGAAGGCGGAGATTTCAGAGTACGTTGTTACTGAAAGCATCGAAGACCAATTCGAAAAGCTGCTGGGCAAAATGCAGCACGCCATGGATGCTGGCGGAGAAAACGAAGTCGGGGTTTGGGTGTCCGGTTTCTATGGCTCCGGTAAAAGCTCATTCACCAAGTATCTGGGCCTGGCTTTTGATGACAACATCAAAATCGACGGCGTACCCTTCATACAGCACCTGCAAGATCGCCTGCACAAAAGCACCACGAAAGCTCTGTTAAGCTCCGTTGCCAAACGCTTTCCCGCCGCAGTGCTCATGCTGGACTTAGCCAGTGAGCAGGTCGCCGGCGCCACTATGGAAGAGGTGTCCACGGTGCTTTACTACAAAGTGCTGCAGTGGGCTGGGTATTCTCGAAACTTGAAGGTGGCAGCATTTGAGCGCCGACTCAAAAAAGAAGGACGCCACGAGGAGTTCTTGCAGTTATTCCGTGAGCACACGGAAGGCGAGGAGTGGGCGGACTATCGGAACGACGAGCTTGTTGTGGATAGCATCATTCCTGAACTTGCCCACAAAATGTATCCAGCATTGTTCACCACCCCCACCTCGTTCTCAACAGAAACCAGTGAGGTGATTCGCTTCGAGGATGATCGGGTAAAAGAAATGCTCGATATCGCCCGTGAAGCAACTGGCAAAGACTACATCATTTTCATCATCGATGAGGTGGGGCAGTACGTCGCATCTCGCCATAACCTGATCCTTAACCTGGACGGTCTCGCGAAAAACCTTAAACATATTGGCGACGGCAAAGTCTGGATTATCGGTACCGCTCAGCAGACTCTGACAGAAGACGACACCAAGGCCGCACTGAACTCCGCCGAGCTGTTCAAACTCAACGATCGCTTCCCCATTCAAATTGATCTGGAAGCAAGCGATATCAAAGAGATTTGTTACCGGCGGTTGCTAGGTAAGTCTCCCGCTGGCGAAGAAGAATTGGGCGGCCTATTTGACCAGCATGGTCAGGCGTTACGCCATAACACCAAGCTTGTAGACGCACGAGTGTACGGCGCCGATTTTGATCGCCAGACGTTCATCGACCTATACCCGTTCCTGCCCGCGCACTTTGACATTCTCCTGCACCTGCTCGGTGCCTTGGCCAAATCTACGGGCGGTATTGGTCTGCGCTCCGCCATCAAAGTGGTTCAGGATATCCTTGTCGAAGGGCCTGATGGAAGAACACCTGTGGCTGACCAGCCTGTTGGTTGGCTGGCCAACACAGTAACGCTCTATGATGCGCTGGAAAAAGACATTCGTCGCGCGTTTCAGTCGCTTCATCAGTCCGTAGGAAAGGTGAAAATCCGGTTCCCGGACTCCGAGCTGCATCAAAACATCGCAAAAACTGTCTGTGTGCTCCAGATCCTGAACAACTTGCCGGTAACACGTCAGAACGTTACCAGTCTGATGCACTCTGGCATTACTCAAGCGGCGGCCACTGAGCAAGTGACGGCAGCGGTTGAACAGCTGATTAGCGATCCAATCGTTCCGTTCGGGGAGCAGGACGGAAACCTGTGTTTCTTTAGCGAGAAGCTGAATGAGATCGAGCAAGAACGAGCCAACATCGCCACCCGTGCGGTGGAGTTGCGCAGAATCGTCAGTGATGCGCTGAAAGAAGTATATTCGCCATTGCCCCAGACCCAGCTCAACGGGTCTCTGGGTGTCGCCAGTGGACTCAAGGTTCAAGCAACCTCCGGTGCTGTCCCATCCTCTTTGGCAGGGGAAAGAAACCCAATCCAAACCATTGTCGAGTTGGTTAACCCCACTGATTACGACGCAGCCAAGGCCCGCCTGATAAACGATAGCCGGCAGAAGTCAGAGCAATATTCCATCTTTCTTCTGGGGCGTACAACGCCAGAAATGGATGAACTGACCACGGAAATCTACCGCTGCAAAGAAGTGGTAACCCGCTATCGGAATGAGCCCGACCAGGAAGTAAAAGACTATTGCGCCGGCCAATCGGATCGCGCAGCTCGGTTGATGAGCGACCTAGAGCGGCAAATTCGGCGCAGCTTACTCCAAGGCTCGTTCATTTTCCGTGGCACCCCAACGGCGGTGAACTCGCTGGATCAAGAACTTCTCAATGCCGCCAGAAAACACATCAGTGATGTCGCAGAACAGGTGTTCGACCGGCATTCCGAGGCACCCTCCCGTGCGGGGACAGACCTGGCAGAAAAGTTTCTGCGGCTGGGTAACCTTACCGGCGTTACGGCTGCCGTAGACCCGCTTGGATTGGTTCAGAAAACGGCCAAAGGGCCTTCTATCGATACATCCCACAAGGCTATAACCAGTATTGCCGACATGACCGAGCGGCAGGGCTCTATTGAGGGTAAGCGCCTTGCCGATATCTTTACCGCGCCGCCCTTCGGCTGGTCGCAAGATACTCTGCGCTACCTGGTTGCCGCCATGCTGATTGCCGGCGAGATTAAGCTGAAGGTTGGTGGCCGCGAAGTAACTGTAAACGGACAGCAGGCAATTGATGCGTTAAAAACCAATAACAGCTTCAAGTCTGTCGGGGTTTCCTTGCGCGGGGAAGATCGCCCTAGCATGGAAATGTTGGCTTTGGCCGCTGAGCGACTCACGGAGCTGATGGGCGATAGAGTCGTTCCACTGGAGGACGACATCAGCAAAGCAACAGTGAAAATGTTGCCGCAGCTTCAGCACCGTTATGGCCCCCTCTCAGAAAAGTTGAAAGCTCTGGGTTTGCCCGGCAGTGATCGACTGGAAAACCTATCAAGTGACATGCGAGACATCCTCTCGAACGATGCCTCGGATGCACCAAAGCGCCTGGGCAATGAAAACTCTGAATTGTACGAAAGTCTGAAATGGGCCGCTGAACTCCATCGCGCACTTGAGAATGGACTAGAGACGACGTTGCGGGAACTGCAAAAATACATGTCGACGGTCCAAACGTTGCCTGACAGCGGTGTACCAGGAAAATTAAAAAATGAACTCTCGGATGAATTAATCCAAATTCAGGACCGGATGAGCCACCAGGAATTCTTTAAATACGCCACCGAGTTCTCCAGTGGCTTAACAACGCTAAAAACAAGGGTTCGCGATTCGGCCATTGCTTTGCAGGATGAACAGGCTCAGAGGATCAAATCCGCGCAAGAGGATCTTGACCGTTTGCCTGAGTGGGTCGAGCTAACTCGGCAAGAGCAGAATGCGTTGCTCGGCGACCTTGAGGCTCTTCAGATCGAAGCATCGTCCGACCTTGCAGGTCTAAAGGCGCTTGTGAACCAAGAATACACGATCAACAGCCAAGTCCAGGATGTAAAGCGCCGTATTCAGCGAATTGGGAGTGAACGAGTTAGGGAAAAGGTAAAAGAAGAGCAAGACAAAGCGGCTGCAGAAGGAAAGCCTCAGCCAATGAAACGTCACGTCGCTCCTAAAGCTAAGATCACCACTATGGAAGACCTCGATGCCTTGATTGTTGAACTGAACAAGCTTCGGGCGGAACTGTGTTATGCCCATGAGTTTGAGCTGGTGCTGAACCTGAAGGACGAGGGGTGACTTATGGCGTTTGATCAAGGCACCCGAGGACGGCTTCAGAAATTTGTTACTAACTGCCGAGTATCGTTGAGCGAAGAGCTGACTCGGCAACTGCAATCTCTCTATGGCTTAGACCCAAGTACGGGACATATCGCAGAACTGGATGACCTCACACATCTGGATAACCGCCAGCGTCAGACGGCGCACTTATTACGGGAAATGTTGGCCCACTACGTTGCAGCGACTCCAGGGAAGGACGAGGCGGGGCGAACAAAACAAGCCCTCGACCGTATTGTGAGAGAGCAAGCGTTTACGGTCCTGAATCGACTGGCAGCCCTCCGAATGGCGGAAGCTCGTGGATTTTTGATGGAATCGATAGCCCAAGGGCAGAATTCAAAGGGATTTCAGCTTTATCGCTCCCTGGCGGGGACTGCCCACGGTGAAACGGGAGATGCCTACACCAGCTATCTGTTCAGCCTGTTTGATGAATTTGCCCTCGACATGGCTATGTTATTCGATAGGCATAGTCCACAGGGGCGACTATTCCCTCGTGAAGGTACGTTGTTGGAAGTGCTCGAACAGATCAACCACCCAGATATAGAACATCTCTGGGCGGAAGACGAAACCATCGGCTGGATCTACCAGTACTTCAACTCCCAGGAAGAGCGCAAAAAAATGCGCAAGGAGTCGCAGGCACCTCGTAACAGTCGCGAATTGGCAGTGCGCAACCAGTTCTTCACCCCGCGTTATGTGGTGGAGTTTTTGGTTGATAACACTTTGGGGCGCTTCTGGTTTGAATCGACTGATGGGGATACCTGTCTTCATGAGTCATGCGAGTACCTATTCGTCGATCCGAATGAACTTGGGCGGAAACGAGCTGATTCGAAACCCATTACACTGCGGGACCCTAGAACTCTTAAGTTGCTGGATCCCGCGTGTGGTTCTATGCATTTTGGTCTCTATGCTTTTGATCTTTTTTTAGAGATATATCGAGAAGCATGGGCTTGGGAGCAGCAGCATGGTCCAGGAAGCTTAGATATCTCCACCCAGCCCGGTGCGAACTTCAGGCCATTGTCTCAGACTTATGAGGATGAGGCTGCGTACCAACGCGATGTGCCTCGCTTGATCATCGAACACAACATATATGGCGTTGACATTGACCCTCGTGCCGCCCAGATCGCGACTTTGGCTTTATGGCTGCGTGCTCAGAGGGCATGGAACGATGCAGGTTTAAAAGCGCAAAAGCGCCCGATTATAAGTCACAGTCATGTGGTGCCAGCAATTGCCCCACCGGCAGAAAAAGAGTTGCGCGAGCAATTTTCAGAACAGCTTGATGCCAAAGATGCAGAACTGTTTACGAGGACGCTCCAGCTCCTCAGCAAAATACCAGAACTCGGTGTGCTGCTTCAGGTGGAAAAAGAACTGCCCAAGCTAATCAAAAAAGTTTATGACTTGGCCGGAAATGATCTCTTTGCTGAACAAGAGCGGGAAGCCTGGCAACATGCGGAACAACGTCTGCGCCGAGCTCTCTTCGCCTTCGCTGAGCATGCTAATGCGAGTTACCAGAGCCAATTGTTTGCATCTGACGCCCTACAAGGCTTGCGTCTAATTGATTTGACTCGTGAAGTATTTGACGTTGTGGTAATGAACCCACCTTTTGGAGATGCAGCTAACACCGCTAAAGACTATCAAAAGAAGAATTACCCAAATTCACATCAAGACATATTTCAGTGTTTTGTTGAGAGATCGCTCGATTTGGCTCGTCCCGGTGGCGCTGTGGGCGTTCTAAGCGCCAGAACAGGCTTCTTTATGGGCGACAGTGAGTCCTGGCGAACGGAAGTCATATGGGAAAACCAGCTCACAATTTTTGCCGATCTTGGTCTCGGAGTGCTGGATGATGCTCTGGTTGAAGCCGCTGCTTATGTGGTTCAAAAGGGCAGGAGGAATCAGGACCAGATAATTGCTAGTAGACATCTCGCTACTCGTGATAAGGAAGGCAGCCTCAAGGCTTCAATTCAAGAGTTGTCGAAACCAGAGGCTGATTGGCGGAACGTCTATAAGATTTCGCAAAGCATTATAGAGAATATTCCTGGTGGTGTTTTTGGATACTGGGCTCCTGTTGAGTTCCTGGAACGATTCCAGGAATCTGAGTCTTTCCAAACGAATATTGGCGCAGTTCGTCAAGGTCTTGCGACAGCTGATGACTTCCGTTTTGCTCGGCTTTCCTGGGAAGTGCTACCCGAATCAATTGGTCCTAGTCGTCGGTGGAGCAGATTCTCTAAGGGGGGGGAATACTCACCGCCATATGACGATATTCATTTACTCGTTGACTGGGCAGATGATGGTAAAGCTTTGCGGTCAATGAGCAGTGCTCGTGTGCAGAATGATAAGTGGTATCACAAAGCTGGAGCAACATATACAGTCCGAACGGCTAGCGCGTTTGCAGCCAAAATTTTGCCAGCCGGATGTGTGTTTAGTCATAACGCACAAAGCTGGTTCGTAGAGGATAAAGCGCTACTTGTTCGATCCATCGTCTATTTCCTTTGCCGTGTGCCTCAAGCCTATATGGAAATTGCTGTAGGGGGCGGCGACATCGCAACATCGGGAAGCGCTGCTCGACGATATACCACAAAAGTTGTTCATTCGATTCCTGCCGCAGTGGCAGCAAACCTCTCTTATGACGGTTATGAGCAGGACTGCAAGGACCTATTTCGACCAATCGCGTTTAATCAATCACTTGATGAGACAACTTGCTTTTTCTCTGGCTACTCCCTGAACGAGAGCAATGATTTAGATCAGCTTGCCCTCAATTTGGCCAATGAACGTCAAGGGTTAATCACCAAGGCACTTCGTGCAAGCTGGCGGTTAGACCAAATAGTCACGAAGGCATGGGATTTAAGCCAAGATGAAATAGAGTTTGTAACTTCTGAAGTTGGCCATCATCCTTGTGAATACAGAGATGAGGCTTCATTTGAAGATATTGCGGAGCTCTACTATTTGCCTCTTGATCAATTGGTGAAAAGAGCGATAGAGCAAGATGGAGCATCAAGGTGGATTACCAAGAAAAGCTATTATGTTGATCGGCGGACAGAGTTACTTTGTCATCTGCTAAGGTGCCCACCGGAATGTATTGAGGCAGCCGTCGAATCACATGGCATCGATCGTGGGCTCCTAGCAAAATCAATTATCTCTTATGCCGTTGGTGCCGCATTTGGTCGATGGGTTGTTGATGAGGTAGACAAAACCGTTGTCGAAGAGTTTGTACGGAGCCCGTTCAATGAGCTTCCTAATATCCCGCCTGCGTCCGATAGCGATCTTACCGCGCGCTCTATTTTAGTCAGCGATCTCGACAGTGAGCACTCGCTGGTAACAGAAGTGGAACGTATGCTCCGGTTGATTTGGCCGTCAAACAAAGTTTCTGTTGAGGAAGACGTTTCGGCGCCGTTAGGTACTAACCTCGGAAAGTATTTTGACCGAGAATTTTTCGCCGATCACCTCTCCGTGTATTCGAAGAGTCGGCGGAAGGCCCCGATCTATTGGCCGCTCTCAACAGCTGCCGGTCGCTACACAATCTGGGTTTATTATCATGAACTCAACAGTCAAACGTTGTTCACGGCGATTAATGATTTTGTCGAGCCAAAGCTCAATTCTGTGCGTGATGATTTGAATAGTTTGCTTGCGAAAGGTGGTGGTCGCAGTAAACAAGAGGAAAAAGAACTCGAAGAGCTAGAGGGTCTAGGTAAAGAACTGGCTGATCTGCGTGATACGCTGCTCGATATCGCACCCAGTTATCGTGCAAGTCAGAATGATGGTGTGCAGATTTCAGCGGCACCCCTATGGCCCTTGTTCCGCCATAAACCTTGGCAGAAAGCACTCAAGGACACCTGGTCTAAGTTGAGAAAAGGTGATTACGATTGGGCACATCTGGCGCTGAACTACTGGCCGGATCGTGTGCTGCGCAAATGCCACGAAGATCGCAGCCTGGCCATCGCCCATGACGTCGAGGTGCTGTTCTGGGAGGAGGTTGAGGTCCCGGTGATTCGCCGGGGCAATGACACTGGTGAGACTAAGCTAGAGTGGCAGCCGAAGGATCTATCCGAAACTGAGCTTGATGCACTTATAAAGCGAACAATCGGAGAAAGGGGGCTGCAAAGTGAGTTCCGGTAATACCGCAATGCAGCAATCAAGCAAAGCTCAGGATCGCCCTCTGGGTGTATGGTTTCAAAACATCCAGCATGGTTACGTAAAGCTCCCAAGGTTCCAGCGATACGAGGCCTGGGATCGTCATCGCGTTGCAAGTTTTTTGGATACAATCATCCACAACTTGCCCGTTGGGGTGACCTTGGCGCTTGAAGTGGCTGGTGAGGAGAAGTTTCTCTCACGTTATATCGTCACGGCTAATCCTAGTTCTCCCGGCACGGTCAATCAGCACCTGCTTGATGGGCAGCAGAGACTGACTGCCTTTTGGCGCAGCATGTATAACAACTATGAGGGGGTTACTTTTTTCGTTCACCTTCCGGAATTTGATAAATCACTGGAAGGGAATGAAGAACGCGATATTTCCATCCGCTCACAAAATCGCTGGATCGCCAACAACGGCACCCGTCGACCGATTTGGTCTGATGATCCGGCTAAGTGCCTGGACAGGGGGCTAGTTCCGATTAACCTTCTTCGTCCGGAAGACATGGCGACGGAAGTGGATCAGTGGGTTTCTGATGCGACAGCGGCTTTGGAACCCAATGAAAATGACCCTGAGTTCGTGAAAAGGTTTAAGGCGCACACTGCAGTAATAGCAGAACTCAAAGCCCGGATTTCGGAGCTGCGCGAGCGAGTTAAGTACTTCAACCTACCGTATCTTTCTCTCCCCGCAGAGACCAGCAAAGATGTCGCGCTACAGGTATTCATTAACATGAATACCAACAGTAAACCGCTGTCCCTGTACGACATCATCGTTGCAGAAGTTGAGAGTATCGCCCAACGATCCCTGCACGATTTAGAACAAGAGTTGGTGGAATCCTGCCCAAAAGCGATGCGCTATGGGGATGTCCGCAACCTGATTCTGGCCACATCCGCTCTGCTTCAGGAAAAGCTGCCGAATAATCGCGGCATGATCGAAATGAACAAGCAGGTCCTGCTGGATAACTGGGGCACGCTTGAGGTTGGCTTGGAGCGTATGGCCAATTTGCTCGAAAGCCAGGGCGTAGTCGATGAAGCGAGGCTACCTACCAATGCCGTGCTGGCGGTTTTGGCAGCAGCGTATGAGCACGTGCCGAAAGACGGGGACTTTGTTGCCAAAGCGGAAGAACTGTTAAGGGCGTATCTGTGGTCTGCCTTCTTTTCCGATCGCTACGAGAACTCAGCTGCATCGAGAGCTTACGCGGATTTCAAAGCTCTGAAAGAATTGTTAATTCGTCGAGACTTCACAGAAGCGGATTGGAAGCAGATTCCTATCTTTAACCGAGATGAGCATCCGCTGGCGGATCAAGATTCGCTAATCAGTGCAGGGTGGCCTAAAAACGTCGGCATTGAACGCAGGGGCATTCTGGCGGTTTCCAGTTACTTCGGTGCCAATGACTTTGCTGACGATAAACGGATCAATTACGAGAACATTGGCAATCGTGAGTATCACCATATTTTCCCCGACGCGCTTCTCTCTGAGGCGGAGATTCCCAGCTATCTGGCTTTAAACTGTGCATTAATTACGTGGAAGACAAACCGGATTATCGGCCGAAAAGATCCACTTGAATACATAAAAGAACGGGTCGACCTGTCGAACGAAGATGCGGTACGTACCCGCTTGAAATCACATTTAATTCCCTACGATTGCCTCAGCAAAGCACACTACGCTGATCTAGAAGGACAGGCTTTGGCGAATCGACTAAGGGCGGACTTTGATCAGTTCCTGAAAGATCGGGCAGTATTGGTTGAAGCTGCAATTCTGGAATTGACCCGAGGCAGGCAGCCTACGTTGGACCAGATCTGGACTCAGCAGGAGCCACAGAGTGACGATTGAGCAGTTTATTCAGGATGAAGTATTGCAACCGCGCCTGAGCAAGAACGAGGTGGTTGTGGTTTACGACCCAGCCCAACGGTATCGCGAGCTATGTCTGGGAATGACCAGTGAGCGGTGCAAAGTCGTCGATGCGACCGAATCCAGTCTGGACAGTCGCGCTGAAGCATTAGCGGGTCTTCAGGAGCTCGGCCGAGCGGATATAAGCCAGATGCTTGTGTATGTTCCTGTCGCAAAGCCCTTGGAGGATGAACATTGCCAAGGCGATCCGTTCTCCGTTTACCTGGCATGCGGTGGTGTTTTTCCGGAGGGGGACGGCGATAGTTACCTGAGTTTGTGCCTGCGAGCCAAGCCTGACCACGCCACGCAAATCCGTAGTGCCTTCGAAAAAGATGATAATCCCAGCTTCGCGGTGATTAACGCGATTGGTGGCGGCTTGGATTGGCCGAACTTGCGCGCGCTACTAGGTGTTGAGTCTTCCAGGGATATTTTGTTTGCTCTGCTTGTGCCAAGTGAGCAGCAGCAAGAGGAATTGAAGAGCAGTGACGCCTGGGTCGCTGAAGCGAAGGCACTATTCCAGGCAAGCATTGGTCTTAAGTTGCGCACCCGAGGGAAATCCTGGAGTTCGGTTGCTGACGAACTTTGGACCTATCTGCTTTTCAGTGAATTTGCATTCGATCTACCAGAGGAGCTTCCGCAAGCTCTGGGGGATATGCCGCGTGCTCCGGATGAGGCGAAGCAGCTCGTAGAGGATTTGTGTGAGCGTCTAAGGAGTGACCGTCGAACCCAGTCCACCTACATAGACCGAGCTGAAGCGATTGAAGCTGAACTGGAACTGCGGACTCATTGCGGCGATATGGTTGATCTGGGGGTGCTCGATACCTTCCCGTTCGAAGAGCGCACTTTCATGCACCAGGCGATTCAGGCTCTACTTAAAGACGATACGGATCAGGTGCGAAAAATCCTATCCCGGCATCGTGGATCTGTGTGGACCGGTAAGGGTGAGAGCCAGGCGCAGTGGGACCTTCTCAAAGCTGCGTCGGGCCTCATCGATAAGTGCGAAGATCTCGACCGCGTTCTAGCAGACCACACCAAGAGCATCGGTGTTTTGGTTGAGTTCTATGTATCTTACCTTCGGGAGGCTGACAGGCTGCACCGTGAATTTGAACAGGCGGTGAGTGATTTTGATTGGCAAGATACCCAAGGCACTATGGAGCCGGTTAAAACGCGAGTCAGGGAGCAGTATGGCCGCTTAATTGAGAAGGTTCAGGTGCCATTCACGAAACATTTCGAGAATACCGGGTGGCCACTTCAGGGATATCTTTCCAACAATGACGTTTTCGACAGACTTGTGGCGCCGAAGCTGAAGCAGAGTGGGTATCGGATTGCCTACTTAATGGTGGATGCTCTTCGTTATGAACTGGGTGTTGCTCTAGAGCACCAGTTGGCGGATCACGGAAAGGTTGATCTGCAACCGGCGATGGTGCAGTTACCGAGCATTACCCTGGTTGGTATGACAAGCCTGCTTCCCGAAGCCAGTTCTAGTCTTAGATTGATGCGTGAGGAAAGCACTTTGATCCCAATGATGGGGGATCAACCGATTACCAATGTCACGCAGCGAATGAACTGGATTCGTAAGCGTTATGGTCAGCGTTTCCAGGAAGGGCGTTTGGAGGACTTTGTCCGAAGTCGGTTCAAGGCTGAGCCAGAAATTGAGTTACTGGTACTTCGGTCAGTAGAGATTGATAGCCATTTCGAGAACCACCCTGATACGGCACCAAGTGAAATTTCGAACGCGCTAAAACGTATTCGGGTAGCTGTTCATAAGTTGAAGGACCTTGGTTTCAATGAGGTGGTTATTGCCACAGACCATGGCTTTTTTATGAATACGCATGCTGGCCCTGGCGACACCACACAGAAATTGCCTGGTAACTGGATCAACGTGCATGAGCGCTGCCTACTCGGTGAGGGAGCGACAGATCCGGGTCACTACCAGATCGCTGCTGATAAAGCGGGAATCCAAGGTGACTTTCCAAAGTTGGCTGGGCCACGATCAATGGCATCATACAAATCTGGCATGTTGTTCTACCACGGAGGTGTGTCGTTGCAGGAATGCGTGGTGCCGGTGATTTCGCTGCAATTGAGTGGAGCCGACCAGCCGAAGGTGCAAAAAGCGAATGTGGTGTTGGCTTACAAGAATGGAGCTAAGCGCATTACGACAAGGCTTCCCGTGCTCGACTTAAGCATTGAAACCGAGGATATGTTCTCTGTGGAGGATGAGTTCGAGATTTTGTTGGAAGCTCAGAACAAAAAGGGCGATGTGGTAGGTGAGGCTAAGGCAGGCGGGGCAGTGAACGCTGCGACCGGTACCATAAGCCTCCGCCCGGGTGAGAAGGCGCAAATAACCCTGAGAATGCAGATGGAGTTTGAGGGCAAGTTCAAGGTGAAAGCGCTTAACCCAACCACGATGGCGGTATACTGCCAATTGGAACTTGAAACAGACTACACGGTGTAATCCATGGATGAACTTGATCAGAAATTATCGCAGGTCTTTGATGGCAAAGTGGTTCGCAAAGAGCTGGTGCATCGGATCAAGAAAGGAACCAACGTTCCTACGTTCGTTCTGGAGTTTTTGCTGGCTCGCTATTGTGCCAGCGACGAAGAAGCGGAGATCCAGGCCGGGTTGGAGGCAGTTCTCGATACCCTTAACGACAACTATGTCCGTCCCAACGAGGCAAATCGGGCTCAATCGGTGGTGGCGACCAAAGGTAAGCACCGATTTATCGATAAGGTCCACGTAAATTACGTTGAGAAGGACCGACGCCACTGGGCTGCTCTGGAAAACTTTGATTCGCGGCGGGTAGCCATTTCTGAAAAGTTCTACCGGGACAATGATCGTTTGCTTCAGGGTGGCCTGTGGTGCGAGGTGACCATTGCGTACAACGAGATCGAGGAAGACGATTACGCCTTCTATATTGAGGATCTTCGCCCCATCCAGCTGAGCCGGTTTAGTTTCGAGCAATACCGTGAGGGACGGGATGAGTTCGATCGAAACGACTGGGTAGATGTGATCCTACGCTCCGTTGGCCTTGAGCCTACCAAACTGTCTCAGCGGGTGAAGATTCACTTCATCGCACGCCTGTTGCCCCTGGTGGAGCCGAACTTCAACTTTATTGAGCTTGGGCCTCGCGGAACAGGCAAATCCTATTTCTTCAGTGAATTTTCGCCGTATTCAACTCTGATTAGTGGTGGACAAGCGACCAAAGCCACACTGTTTTACAACAATCAGCGGAAGAAGATTGGCCTCGTCGGTTTTTGGGACACAGTAGCCTTTGATGAAGTTGGCGGCATCAAAGTGAAGGACCCTGACACCATTCAGATCATGAAGGATTTCATGGCGAACGGTCGTTTTTCCAGAGGTGTCGAAGTCATCGCAGACGCGTCAATGGCTTTCGTGGGCAATCTCGACCTGTCCGTGCAGCAGGTGGTTAATTCAGAGGTCTATGATCTGTTTCAGCCGTTGCCGAAAGAGTTCGACCTGGCGGTTATGGACCGATTCGCTTTTTACCTGCCTGGCTGGGAGATGCCGAAGAACAGCAGCGAATTCCTGACCAACAACTACGGATTTATTACTGACTACCTGGCGGAAGCTTTCCACTATCAGTTAAAGCACACAAACCGGTATGAGGAAGTTAGCAAACGCATTCAGTTGGGCAAAGAAGTGGAAGGTCGTGATGAAAAGGGGATTAAAAAGACGGTCTCTGGTCTACTAAAAATACTTCATCCGTCTACGTCTCCCTCAGACGAAGAGTTTGAGGAGTACATTTCCTATGCAATGGAATGCCGACGCCGGGTGAAGGAGCAGATGAACAAGCGCAAGACCGACGATGAGTTTGCGCTGATTAATCTGTCTTACATTTCTGCGGACGGCCAAGAGCACGTCGTGTACTGCCCCGAGTCACAGGCAGCCTCTGCGACACAGGAGCCTTCTAGGAAAAATATTCACGCTGGCGAACTGGAAGAGGTTGAGGCAAAGCCCTCTTCGGCAGCAAAGGTTCCGGGACCAACTAACCCTGCTGCGGAAAAGCCTGAGGTTGCTGCTGTTGATGCTGAGGCTGAGGCTGTGGCTGTTGTCGAACTTGACGAGCCGCAGGAGCAACACTTCACGATCCATTATGGTGATGCCGGGTACAGCTACGAAAGCCTGATAGGGCCGTATCTGGCGGGTGCCAAAAAGGTTGAAGTGGAGGATCCGTATATTCGTGCCACACACCAGGTACAGAATTTCGTTCGATTCTGCGAGGCGGTACTAAAAGCACCCACCGTTCGCAAAATTGTACTCACCACCAGCTATGATGCCGATACCGATGTGAAGCAGCTATCAGAGCGCCTGAGCGAGCTGAAGCAGAGCCTTATAGAGATTGATGTTGAGCTCGAAGTAAAAGTGAACGAGCACATGCATGATCGGGAGATTCGGATTGATAACGGTTGGGTTATCAAGATTGGTCGCGGGCTCGATTTTTATCAGAAACCGGATAGTTGGTATGGGATTGGCGTAAACGACCTAACGTTAAGAAAGTGTTTAGAAACGAAGGTAGATATATTTAGAAAATAGGGATAATACTGCAGAGTTTTTATTATCCAAATGATTGGCTACACCAGCATTCCCGAGGTTACGATGCGGTCCAACTGCCATTTTTCGCCATAATGTTTCCAAGGCGGTGCCACTTTTCGCTGTTAGGGTCATCCTTAACATTAAATAAAAAAGGGGTGCTGATATGGGATGTTTACAGCTTACTTCCTGGATTGCGCCCAAACGATTCGAAAGGTGTGCGATTGCCCGCTAATGGTCACCGGTGGATTCCGGACGCGCACGTTTATGGAAGAGGCGGTTGTCAGCGGCGAAACTGACGTGATTGGCCTTGGCCGACCGCTTTGCACGGATCCGGATACGCCCAGGGATCTGCTTGAAGGGCGTATCGATAAGACGGTTTGCCATGAAGATCACGTCAAGCTTGCCCAGCGGGGATTTTTCTCGCCAGCCAGTCCGCTAATTCCCGTCAAAATAATAAATGTGCTGGGCGGTTAGGCCTGGTACTACCAGCAGATTTTCCGGCTGGCGGATGACGAAAAGGCTGACCCGGACTTGGGTATCCTCAAAGCTGTTGGAGCATATGTGAAGGATGAATTAAGCCGGGCCCTAAAGGTGAAGAAGACTCGGCCTATCTTAAGATGATTCTCTGGATCGAGCGGGGAATAAACCGGGTGGTAAATTCGGCAGCGTAGGTCTGGGGTGTAACCAGATAGCGAGGCTTGGGACGTCCGGCTTCTGCAGCTCTGACAATCTTTTTCGCAACATCCAACGCACTCGCTGTAAACGGCTTCATTCTGGCCCCTGGCGCCAGCGCTGCTTCCATTGCTTTGTACTTTTCCCGGTGCACCGCACTTGCCCGGACAATCACGGGCTGCAAAGCGGCCAGCGCATGCTCCCTGAACCGGGTAGCCACGGGCCCGGGAAGCACAAGCGAGACACTTTCCAGGCTTTTGCTGCTCCGTTCATCAAACCAGAAGCTGTCGTGCGCTGCGTTCATCGCGGCTTTGGCGGCACAGTAGGCGCCTTTCATTTTCTGGGGCGCGATGGATAGGACGGAGCTCACCGCGATGACCCGCAGGGGTATGCCGTGTTGTTCGCAGAGCCTCAGGCAGACGGCGGCCAGCTTGATGGGGCCGAATACGTGGGTGCTGAATTGCCTTTGCCACATGGATTCGGACAGATCGCGAAGCGCGCCGAATTGCCCGTAACCGGAGTTGTTGACCAGAATAACCCGCTCGGCTGCTGCAATTTCGGTTTCCAGCTCGCCCGCAAGCCCCTCGATTTTCTCAAAGGACTCAAGATCCAGCGTCATCTCCAGATCTGCGAATTCAACGCCACTTGGCTGTCGGGACAGGGCGATAACCCTATAACCTTTCCGGGCAAAGAGAGCACAGGTCTCACGGCCAATTCCGGCGCTGGCACCGGTTACCAGGGCGAGTTTGGTCATAATGGATGTCCTTTGGTTTGATGCCAGACCTCCCCAAAAGGGAGGGTGGCAGTGACGCCTATAGTACTGCGTATTCCGCGCCATCGTGACCACCCATTCCGTTTGAACGTGACCGCCTGTTCCGGGCGATCGTGACCGCTCATTCCGTTTTATCGTGACCGATT
>Ga0207906_1000106_pt1 | contig 66873 bp, 46 predicted proteins | sample LinPmetageLP37_FD_184050 | JGI IMG/M metagenome (GOLD analysis project Ga0207906, IMG submission 184050) | Marine viral communities from the Pacific Ocean - LP-37 (SPAdes) | ecosystem: Environmental > Aquatic > Marine > Oceanic | place: Pacific Ocean | collected 2010-06-16 | reverse complement strand
CAATGAGTATGTTCGTTAATCATAATGTGCCCTCAAACAAGATTTGAAGATCTGATCATGACATTGAGATTTAGTTCAAAAAAATCCCCGCTAATTTCTTAGCAGGGATTTGTGTATAAGAGACAGCTTAAAAAGCGCCTTGCTAACAAGTATGTGTGCTTAAAACATATCTTGATAGGAATTTGTTGTGCTAAACGTAATTGCTTTTTTAAAGCCCGGTAACTGAATACTTTGCTCGTCTATTACAATGTCGTTGTCGTCAATAAGTCCGTCGCCAAAGCGGTAAATAAGCTCATATTGGCCTAAATCAGCTTGAGCTTGATACATTTGTTGCGCGGCTTTAATTGCCATGTTTTTCTGCGCGTAACTACTCATAACTTCATCGCCATGGCGCTTAGCGAGCATTTGCATTGTTACTTTTGGTGAAAGTACGGTAGCTGTTGCATTATTACCGCCAAAGCCTTTTGAATTTATAAAAGCAATATCCATATCAGCGCATTCGTAATGGCTATTACGAATATCAAGATGATCGGTGTAAACATCATCAGCCACTTTATCAATTGTGGTAATACCCGGCATAATATTATGGCTAAATACACCTAAAGCTATCGCTAATTGGTCGCCACTTGCAGGAGCTATAGTATGACCAACATAGGCTTTTGGCGCTGTCACTTTCCAATTATCAATAGCGAACGTTTGTGCCACTTTGTGATATATCAGCGACTCTGTTACGCGGTTTAGTGGTGTACTTGAGCCATGCGCTAAAATAAAGCTACGTTCTTGCAAAGCTTCTTTGCCTAAAAGGCTCGTTGCTAAAGCAGCCGATTTAGCCATGGTAATATAGTTACCAGGACCAGGTGACGTGATTGATTTTTTTATGCCATCTGCATTTACAAATACATCCGGTACGCAGCCCATAATGTCAGCGCCTAGTTCAAGGGCTAAGGCATCGTCCATTAAAATAGCAACTTGTGCGCCTTCACCTAATGTAAAGCCGCAGTTGTCGCCAAATGGGCGGCTACTTTTGCGATAATCTGGTTCTTCATCACTTGATAAGTTATCTAAACGGCGCAAACCTTCAACATTTGCAAGTGCGCTCATGTTACCAAAGCCTTCAATCACTTCTGGTGTAATAGCACATTCAACACTTGCGACAACCGCAACACGTGTACGCCCTGCTTGTATGTCATTAACCGCTGCACGTAAGTTGTATAAAAACGTAGCACAGGCGCCCGAAGTCGAAAACGTAGTCCCTACATTGCCCGTAACATACGCGTTAATAAAGTCGGTCGACATTGTATTTAAACCCAGTGCTAACTGCTTAGTGCTAACACGGTCGCCTTGTTGGCGCGCCTTTACTAAACCGCCTAGGCCTTTGTCGTCCATTTGGCCAATTACCGATGCTGAATAGGTACCAATTTTATCTGGCTCTACGCTATTCATAATATGCTGCCAATCAAGCCCTGTTGATTTAATAGCATCAGTTGCTGCAAAAATAGTGGCTTGCAAACCACGAGGCTGATAGCGGCTGTTATACATAACTGATGGATCAAACCCAGTCGGAAATTGCCCAGCAGATTTAATTGGATTATCACGTGTTGAGTCGTGCTTTACGTCTAAGTCGGCTGCAATAGTTACTTTAACTTTTTTGCCTTCAAGCTCTTCAACTTGCCAGCTAGCAGGAACTGGTGCAGGTAAGTCGCGAGCGCGCGTTTCAAACACAATTGCGTTATCGCTTGATGCGGTTAGTGTCATTTTTTGCTGCCACGGTGTGGCATCGGCATCAAAGTGTTCTTTTTCAATTTTACGAATAAGTGTACCAGCAATAATTTGCTCACCAAAGCGTGCTTCTATGTCGCTTTGCTCAACATTATTACCTTGTGTATCTTGTAATTGGCCGTTTACAACGCTTACTAGATTCATCAGTGTGGCGAGGCCTAAAAACGTTTCTTGACGATCTTGTGCACTTAAACTGTCTAACACAATACGGCGGTAACCTTGGTGAAAAGAAGTACGGCCAGCGGCATTAATGCCTCCCATGCCTACAATTACGGGTAATGCGGTCATAATTTACCTTTAAAAAACGTGTTATAAGAATATGACACTAGTTTAAATGGATTGCGCACCACACTTTGTGCTTTAATAGCCAAATATTAAGCATAAAAGGCCAACCCTAACTGGTCGGAGCATCTATATGACTGATAAACAGAGTAACCCCCCATTAAATATAGCTATTGCTGTTTACCAACACTTATTAATAACGAGTTTAACCCTCCCTATAGAGATGCTGAGAGCGGGCGAAGCCTTTGCAAAAGGCCATATTAATAAACAAAACTTTAGGCCACTCGCTATTCATTTAGTTGCTAAAAACCTTGAACCAATAAGCAATCGTACCGGCTTGGCAATCCTTCCCGATTGCGCCACCAGCAATACCCCAAATTGCGATTTAGTAATAGTGCCCGGTATTTGGCGAAACCCGCGCCCAGTTGTACGCACTAATCAAAATATAGTTACTTGGCTGGGGCAAAGTTTTACAAATGGCAGCCATATTATAGGTGTAGGCACTGGCAACTGTTTACTAGCAGAGGCCGGGTTACTTGACGGGCACCCAGCAACCACCCATTGGCATTACGCTAAACAATTTAGTCACGACTACTCCAAAGTACTGTTAAAGCCTGACTTTTTTATTACTCAATCCGAGCGACTCTATACCGTAGCCAGCCTAAACGCCCTAGCCGATGTAATAGTGCATATTATTAGCCAGTATTATGGCAAAGCTGCAGCGCAGCATGTTGAGCGCAATTTTTCCCACGAAATACGCAAACCCTACGAAGATCAGCGCTATCTTGAAGGTGCGGTTGATCGCCATCCCGATGAATTAATTGCCCAAATTCAATTTTGGTTAAAAACTAACTTAGCAACAGAGCTTAATTTACAGGATGTAGCCGCACAGTTTAATTTAAGCTATCGCTCTTTTACGCGGCGCTTTAAAGCAGCTACCAACCAAAGCCCTATTGAGTATTGGCAACAGTTACGAGTAGAAGGTGCTAAAGAGTTGCTCGCTTCGTCAAATTTATCAATTCAGGAAGTAGCGTTAGAAGTAGGCTATAATGATCAAGGTCATTTAACGCGAATATTTAGAAAAATATTGAACCAAACACCCAGTGAGTATCGTAAAGTAGTGAGAAAAAAATTGTTTGGTTAATACTTTAAAAACAAGCCAAGCTACTGTATTAATATAAACCATTAACTAAAACACAGGAAGTTGGAAATATGCATGTAAATTTTAGTGAAAATTTACTATTAGATATTGAAGCAGAGACTGATCTCAATACTAGACTAACTCGCTTGCTAGCACTTATTCGTAAACACCTTGATATGGACGTTGCTTTTATTTCTGAGTTTAAAGACTCTAAACGTATATTTAAATTAGTTGATACCAAACGCCCTAACGAGATTGTAAAAGTAGGTAATTTTGATCCCATAAACGAAACCTACTGTAATAAATTAGCCAATAATGAACTAGATAATATAATACCTGACATCAGTAAAAATAGTATAACCCGCAATATGCCGGTTACTAAAAAGCTTAATATTGGCGCTTATATTGGGGTGCCAATTACCTTATCTAACGGCGATATTTATGGCACATTTTGCTGCTATAACGAGCAAAAAGACGACACATTAAACAAGCGTGATCTGGCGTTTTTAAATTTAATTTCAGATCTGGCTTCACAGCTTATTGATACACAAATACAAGACAATGAAGCAAAACAACTTATTAAATCTAACGTACTTAATATTATAAACACAAACAATATTGAAATTTACTACCAGCCTATATATAGCTTAAACACAAATAAAGTTTCGGGTTACGAATCCTTGTCTCGCTTTTTTGTTGAGCCCTATAGAACACCTAACATTTGGTTTGATGAAGCAGCACAGTTTGGTTTAGGTGAAGCCCTAGAAGTGTTGGCAATAAACAATGTTTTAGGCAATATGAGTCATTTTAATAAAGAGGTGTATGTGTCAATTAACACCTCTCCAGAGCATATACTAAGTGGTGCCGTTGCCAATGCATTAGCTGCTATTTCTGATTGCAGTAATATAGTATTGGAGGTAACCGAACACTCTCCTATTGCCAACTACAATGAAATGTTAACGGCACTCGCGCCACTGCGTAAAAAAGGCATACGCCTAGCTATAGACGATGTTGGTGCGGGGTATTCTTCTTTTCAGCATATTTTGGAGCTACAAGCAGATATTATTAAACTTGATATTAGCCTTACCCGAAACATTAATAGCGATCGTCGTAAATACTTATTAGCTAAAGCATTATGCGGATTTGCTAAAGACATTGGCTGTAATATTATTGCCGAAGGCATAGAAACACTAGAAGAAATAAACACCCTACGCAAACTAAATGTCGATAAGGTTCAGGGCTATTATTTAGGCCGCCCACAAGCACTTTGCGATGCTTTAGTGCATCAAAAATTAGTATTAAGTTAGTTATAAATTTAATTATAAAGACGCCACTTTATAAGTGGCGCTCTGTTTTATTTTCGCTTTTGCGATAATAGCGCTTAGAATAAATTTTAACTTTAGTGTGCACACCTTTACTTAAACTTTTAAACTTAGCTTCAAGCACATCAACACCGTATAAAATACCGACCACCAGCACAGAAAGCTTAATAGCTGCGCCCAAGTTTTCGGTGGCTATCATTACGCCAATAGATGCCAGCACCCAAATAGTTGCTGCCGATGTTACTCCTACCACAGCGCCGTCTTTAGCTAGCATTACGCCTGCGCCCAAAAAGCCAATACCAGTAATTATTTGTCCCACTACGCGAGAGTGGTCAATTACATCGCCTTGTAAATTAAACGCAGTGGATAAAAACAAATACGTGCCCAGCGTTATTAGGGCTGATGTACGAATTCCTACAGGTTTGCCACGCAATTGGCGCTCTATTCCAATAATGGCACCGCAAAAAGCCGCAGTACCAATAGCTGCCCATGAATACGGGGCTACATCAATTAAATCTAAAAAAGTCACTGTTAACCTTATATTTTATTAGCTATAGCCACCGCCGTTCTTAAACGTTGGCTACCAAACGCTGACATTTTACTAAAATCACTTCGCGCAATAGGTACATATTGGCAATCGATTGCGAGCTGTTTATCGTTACCTGGCTCACAAAACGGATCGTGAACATACACGCAGTGCTCATCAAGGTGCGTAACACACACCCAGTGTGGCGATTTTTTACCATCAAAACTGTATGTACTAATTAATAACAGCACACTAAAGCCTTTACTTAACCACTGCTCAATATGCTCAAGCTCTACATCTTTATGCTTAAGCGGTATATTTGCTTGCGCTATACCATCTACAAATTGCTGGTGTACGGTAGCTAACACCACTTTTTTGTTCTCGTTACGTACACCATCTAAAAACAAAGGCTCTGTGGTATTAACCATTACCTCGCTTTTAAAACCACGCTTATTAGCTCCAAGTGCCAAACCAAACGGATGGCAACCACCATGACCCGATGTCATAAAAATGGTGGTACCTTCACGCCAAAGTGCCAGCTCATGCGATTGGGTAAGCTCAGTTGTTGGCTCAAGTGCGCCCATTGCCATTAATAGTGCAGCAGGTCCGCACGTAAACTCAGTAGTTTGCTGATACCACGGCGTTAAACGCGCCACTTTTAACTCACTCGTTTGTCGAATGTTTTTTTGCATTCGTAGTGCGTCACTGTGGTCATCGTAATAATCGCTATATTGACCAAACACTCTGTAACCTAAGCTTTTATAAAGCCCTATCGCACCTTCGTTATTTACAGCCACTTCTAAACGAAGGTAAATACGCCCTCGCTCATACGTTTCTTTTTCAAGGCTAGTAAGCAATGTCTTTGCAACGCCCTTACCTTGCATTGTGGGTTTTACAGCAAGCGAATATAAACGCGCTAAACGAGTCCCTTTATGGCACCACACTAATCCATATCCACATACTTGCTCGCCATTTTGGGCAACGAGTAAAATACCGTGTTTTGCACTAAGCCAGCGTTTTAAACTACGCGGACTTAATTTATCGTTATTAAAGCAAGCGTTTTCAACGTCAATCAGTGCATTTAAATCACTACTAAGCGCCTTTCGAATAACAAGGTTGCTCATGTTATTACCCACGGCCTCGTGCTTCTAAGCGTTGTTTAAACTCATCCATAATGATCATGTATAGCTCGTCGCCTAAATAGCCGTCTTCTACCTTGTGATCAATACTTGGGTTGTCGTTTACTTCAAGTACATATGCTTTGCCTTGATGCTCTTTAACATCTACGCCATATAAACCCCTACCCACTGTTTTACATGCTTTTAATGCTGCATCTAACACCGCTTTTGGTAACTCAAAGGTTGGTAGAGTTTCAAAGCCGCCAGAGAAAAACCGTTTAGCGTCGTGGTTATAAATTTGCCAATGGTTACGCGCCATTAAATAGCGGCATGCATAAATTGCACGGCCATTTAACACACCCACTCGCCAATCATATTCGGTATACATGTACTCTTGTGCAAGCACTAATGCGCTATATTCAAACAGCTCTGTAAGCTTAGCGGCAAGCTCATCACGGTTTGAAACTTTAAACACACCTTTTGAGAACGACCCTTCAGGCATTTTTAAAACAAGCGGATACGTAAACGCTTCTTCTAATTGCTCAAGCGTTTCATTTGCTTGATCAGCCACTACAACCGTTTTTAAACTTGGCACTTTTTGATAATTAAATGCATCGTGTAAATACACTTTATTACAACAACGTAAAATAGACTCAGCATCGTCAATAACCACTAAACCCAGGCTTTGCGCATTGCTTGCAAGGCGATACGTTGGGTGGTCAATCGCTGTAGTTTGGCGAATAAATAACGCATCAAACTGGGCAATGTTATCAATTTCGTCAAAGCTTAATGCTTGTGCATAAATACCGTGTTTAGCCGCTGCTTTAATAAAACGTGCAATGGCGTCTTTGTCACTCGGTGGTACTTTTTCGTTATGATCAACAAGTATTGCCATGTCCCATCTAAAACGACGTTGCACAGAACTAATACGCCACTGCGTTTTAGTAAAGTTATCTAGCTTGGCTACAAATTCGCTGTACTGCTGCTCGCTTAAAGACGACATCGAGCCTTGTTGCAATAAGCCTTGCTCATCAACAAATAAAATAGGCGTTGGGTATTGTTTAAATACCGACTTTGCCGCTTTTGATTGTAAATCGTTTTGGGCATTACCAAAATAAAGTGTGCCATCTATTTGGCCCACATTTAACATAGGAGCTTGGCCACTACGAAGTGCATTAATGGTTTTTACACTGGGTAAAACTTGGTGTTTTCGCGCCTCAGCAAGTAACGAGCAATAGTAACCTTTGCTCAAGTATTGGCTTGAGTCGCACAGATTAATAATGCGTGTTTTTGGTTCGTTATGTTTTGGGTAATCACGTAAGTAGGTATTAAACGTAATTACATTTTCGAACGATTGAGCAAGCGTTTGCTCGTTGTTATCAACCACAATTAAGGTTTTAAACACGACTTTTCCTAGTTAAGTCAAAATATAAAAAGCATGCTTAATAAAATACTAAGCATTATAAATAGAAACACCCATCGTACTAAGTGGGCATTGCGCGAATCACTTAATATGATGGGTGCTTTAACAGGTACCTACTGTACGAGTTAGCGCTTAAATTGCTTAAGCGACATGTGCTTTATATGCCCTTTTTTAAAAACGCACAAACGAGATATTTTTAGCGTGAAGATGAAAAATATTGATTAACTAATAATGCAGATTAAAATACGCAAAACAATATCTTATGAGAGTTAAAAATGTCGCTGCCTGCTTGCCCAAAATGCCAATGTGAATATGTTTACGAAGACCAACAACTGCTTATATGCCCTGAATGCGCTTATGAATGGAACCCAAATACTGCACACGATGAAGACGCTATTTTAGTTAAAGATGCCAACGGCACATTACTTAATGATGGCGATAAAGTGACAGTAGCCAAAGATTTAAAAATTAAAGGCAGCTCGCAAGTAATTAAAATTGGCACAAAAGCGGTGGTTAGAAGAGTGCTTGATAAAAAAGATCACGAGCTAGATTGTAAAGTAGATGGCATTGGCGAAATGATGGTAACAGCAAAGTTTGTAAAAAAGGCTAACTAGTAGGTCGGATAAATGGCGAAGCCATGCTATCCGACGCGTAATAAAGGCCAAAGTTATTTCATTCAACAATAAACTTTTGTACAAAGCTAAAGTGTATCATGTTGCTATGGCTTTGTCGGATGGCGCTTCGCTTATCCGACCTACATCTTAATTATGTGTATCTTTTCACCACACCAGTTACTCGTATAAATCCCTTGCTTTACGGCTCTGTGAAAACTTGAATAAGGCCAATCAACTACTCGACTAACTAGACCATGCTTTAGCGGATTAAAATGAACATAGTTAACATGGTGCCAATAATCATTATCATCCCTGATGGTATGTTCCCAAAAACGGCGTTGCCAAATTCCTCGCTCATTTTTACGTTTTCTTGTTTGAGTTAAAAACTCTGTTTTTGGGAGTGATTTTGAAAATCGCTTTTTAATTTCTCGCCAGCGCCCAGAATAATCCGTATCGTTGTCTGGCAAGGTTAAAACCGCATGAAGGTGATCGGGTAGCACAACCCATGCATCTATATAAAATGGCCTTTGGGATTTAACAACGCGGATAGACTCTCTTAATAAATCAATATGCTCAACTAACAACGATTTATTACGGTCGAGCAAATTAACAGTAAAAAAATATGACCCTCCTTTTACATAATTCCGACGATATTGCATTGTATGTCCACTGTATTATTTGTTACGCATTAGCTAAATAAAGCGTAAATTTAAGATATATACAACATTGACGTAGGTCGGATAAATGGCGAAGCCATGCCATCCGACAATAGATTTATGAACAAAGGTAATAGTTTATCGTGTTGGTAATTAGGATGGGTGTCATCCTAATTTTTTTACAGGGGAAGGTTTAAAAAATCATCCAGTCGTTAATTTTCTAAAACCTTTTTTCAAAACATCCATTTGGGAGGAAACGTTTTCTGAAGTTGTTTCACTACCTGTTTTAAGTGCAATAATAGCTAATACTAGGGATACTATAGGTAATAAAATACCAAGAACCAGAAAAGTTAGCTTTATGATGTGACCTATTTCTTTAGGAAATGCAAAGTAAGTAGCCCAAACACTAATAGCTCCACCACCACAAATCCCACATAAAACCCATAATAGATTATCTCTAAATGGATGTGTGTTTTTTAAATTGTTATGAATTTCATCCCATTGATCTTCAGGTACCATTAAACAATCAAGCGCATCAGGAGATTTATAGGATAGCGTATCTTTAAATTCAAAGTTATCACTCATTGTCTTCTCCTTGGCCCACTAACCCTACTTTTGTAGCATTTATTGTCAAAGTATTTCCGCAATTCTTACACTCAAGCATGAGTAATGGAACAAATGAGCCTCCAACAGTAAGTTCTCCGCTGCTAAACTGACGCATTTCATATAGCTCTTTATGTACGGTCCAATCTGTTGTGCTACAGACATTACATCCTCTATCCTGCGTCCAAACTTTTTTCAAAAAATCTAGAGCTATTTTTTGTTGTTTTTTAGTTAATTTCAAATGAGATCCTATGAATTATTAAGTGCTATTCGCCTAACGGCTTGAACACCACCTTGGGGGTTTATAACATGATTCAATAATTCCACTAAATAACTTTAATGTAAACAGATGATTACCCATGTAATAAAATGGGCTCTGTTGTTTTGCACCAAAACGACTTTTAATAATGTTATGAGACAAAATTACCTTTGTCGGATGGCAATTCGCTTATCCGACCTACATTTAAATATTACATATTCACCACGTCAGGTATTAAAGCATTGACGTAGGTTGGATAAATGGCGAAGCCATGCTATCCGACAATTAATTTATGAATATAAATAAGCGATTATTACGTTGGCATAGCTTTGTCAGATGGTGTTCTCTTAAAAAACCAAAGCTTTATAAAATCTCTACCACCACATATTCGTGGGCTTTACCTGTAATTGTTAATGTAATTTCATCATCAATTTGTTTATTTAATAACTGCTTACCCATTGGTGCGCCGGGTGTTACAACAGCAATTGCGTGCTGTTTAACGTTTACTGTTAAACCACCAGCGGCTGGGCCTAAATAAAACCATTTTTGCGCTGCGTTATCATCTTCTAAACACACCAGCGAACCGATAGCTATTTTGTCGGTTGGCTTTTCGTTAAAGGCAGGCTCAAACAACTCTATGCTTTTATAGCAATCGTTTACGCGCTGGGCTTGGCCTTGTGCTAAATAAGCGGCTTCGAGCCCTAGGGTATCGTATTTATTTTCGGCTATGTTTTCTTCATGTGTGGCGGTGTCGTGCGCAGTTTTTGCCGCTACTTTTGCTGTTGTAAGCTGCGCTTCTAGCGCAAAGCGAAGATGTTCGATAACGTGGGTTTTATTCATGGGGATTAGTACAATACAGGCTGTAAAAATAAGGTAGCTAGTTTAACATTTTTGCTAGGCTTAAAACCATTGTTTTAAACCCCGCAAGTTTGTTGGGAATAATAGCGGGGTATAAATAAGCATTAAACTAACAAAGAGCCGCTGATTGGTTGGTACAGCTCTTTGCTTATGCTTTATTAAAAACCTTATGGCATATCTAATAATGTTTGCGTGTGGACATCTACTTTAACTTCGTAGTTTTTAGCGCTTAAGCCCAATAGCTCCGGCAAGGTTGCCGCTATACAAATAGACGAGAACGTACCCACTACAATGCCGGTAAATAATGCAATAGCAAAACCTTGCAGTGGTGCGCCTGCAAGTAGCCAAACGCTGGCAACCGTTGCAAGTGTGGTGCCCGACGTTATTAAAGTGCGTGTTAGTGTGCTTTTAATCGCATTATTAATAATAGTCGCAGGGCTAAGTACATTGTTTGATTGAACACGTAAAAGCTCGCGTACTCTATCCCCTACTATTATTGAGTCGTTAAGTGAGTAACCAATAATAGCCAGTAAGCTTGCCAGCACGGTTAGGTTAAACTCAATTTGTAATAGTGAAAATAATCCAAGTACGAGTATTAAATCATGCACTAGCGCAACCACAGAGCCAACAGCTAAACGCCATTCAAAACGCACTGCAAGGTAAAGCATTACCGCAATCATTGCAGCAAACATGGCTAAACAGCCTTGATCAAATAACTCATCGCCCACTTGTGAGCCAATATAAGCTGACGATAATACCTGTGCGTTTATATCATCGTTTTGTGTAACAGCACTTTGCCAATCAAGGCTATTAGCTGTGGCTGATGCACTTGGCGCTTCTCTTAATTGAAAATGGCTATTACCTTGCGCGGTTAGCTCAAACTCACCGTTGTGATTTTTAGCAATAAACGATTGAAGCTCTTTTAGTTCAACACTTTGGCTGGTTGTAAACTCAGTTAAATAGCCGCCGGTAAAGTCTAAGCCGAAATTTAAACCTTTTTGCGTAAGCGTAAATACGGATAGCAACACTAACATGGCGCTTAAAAGCATGCCTATAAAACGTAAACGTGTACCCTTTTCACCTTTCAAAAAAGTGTTAAGCATGTGCTTTTACTCCTGCTTTTTTACCCATTTTTAAATACAACGTTTGACTTAATATTTTTGATACGTACACACCTGTAAATACAGACGTTAAAAGTCCCAGTGCTAATGTAATGGCAAAACCTTTAACCGGCCCATAGCCTATGCCGTATAAAATAAGTGCGGTGATCATGGTGGTTATATTGGCATCAAATATTGTATTTGCGGCTTGTTTATAACCCTCTTGAATAGCTTGATATGGTGCACGGCCTTGGCGACGTTCTTCTTTAATGCGTTCAAATATTATTACGTTAGTGTCTACCGCCATACCTATGGTTAACACCAGGCCTGCAATACCCGGAAGCGTTAACACAACCCCTGGTAATAATGACATTAAGCCCACAAGCGACGTTAAATTTAATATAAGTGCCACGTTTGCAATAAGGCCTAAACGACGATACCAAAGCGCCATAAATGCAAGCGTAATACCCATGCCTAACATAAGCGCGGCTAAGCCATTACTAATATTTTCGCTGCCGAGACTTGGCCCTATTGTTTGTTCGTGCACAATTGTAACGGGCGCTGTAAGCGAGCCTGCGCGAAGTAACAATGCCAGATCGGCTGCCGCTTGTTGGCTTTTCATATTGGTAATACTAAAACGCGAACTTAAATGCTGAGCAATATTGGCAACGTTAATAACTTCGCTTTTTTTAACGACTTCGCCTTTAGCGTTTTGAGAGTACTCAGAGTAAACCGTCGCTATTGGCTTACCAATATTGGCTTTTGAAAACGCCGACATTGCATCCCCGCCTTGGCCGTCTAGGCTTAGCTGTACCAATGGTTTACCCCAATCGTCGCGGCCTATGTTTGCATTATTAATATGATCGCCTGTAAAAATTGGCACAGGATCGAGCTTTATGGTCCCGCCCGATTGCATATTAAATGTTTGCCCGCCAATTTCTTTTAATTGATAAAAGCCAAGCGATGCTGTTGCACCAATAATACGTTTTGCTTCGGTTGGATCTTGCACGCCCGGTAGCTCTATACGAATGCGATGTTTTCCTTGTTGCTGTGTTACCGCTTCGGTAATGCCTAACTCTTCAATACGTGAACGAAGGGTTGTGAGTGTTTGCCCCATTACTTCTTTATCAAAGCTGCTTCGGCCTTGCTCCGAATAACTAAATTTGGCAGTTTTAACGCTGCCGTTATTGCTTGTTACAACGGCTAAATTGGCAAATCGGCTTTGTAGCTCTTCAATAACGGGGGTTAACTTGTCTGTTGCATTAGGCAATGCGTTTATTTCAAACCCGTGCTGAGTTTGCTGCGCTTTTACGCCATGTGCTTTTTGTTTAATAATGATTGATTTAGCTTGTTGATACGCACTGACTAACTGCTCATCAACGGCTTTATCTAAATCTACGTCTAGTACAAATAGCACACCGCCATTTAAATCAAGGCCCAGCTTTATTGGTGATAAACCAAAATCTTGTAACCATGTAGGGCTGGTTGCATGCTCAACAATTTTAACTTGCGTGTTTGGGTATTGCGCTTTTATAGCCGCTTGCGCCTGAGCGCTTTTAGTTGGCTCGTTTAAAAGTACATTAATAGTTGATTGCTTATCTAAACCCTGCTCAACCTCTAACCCTTGGTTATTTAAAAAAGTAACTAGCGTTTTAGTGCTTGGTAAAGATTGTGTTTCGCTGTGCGGCACGGCACTGATATGCAACCACGATTTATTTGGATATAGGTTTGGTAATGCGCTAATAGCTAATAAAACCAATACTATTAGCATGGCTATATAGCTTAATTTAAACTTAGCCGTAGACGGCTTTTTATCTTTTTTAAAACTTAACATGTTTAATCCTTATTGCCAGCAAAGCTAGCAACGTACTTTTTAAAAGCACAATTAATCTGCAGGCTAAAACTTTAAAGTTAAAACCTAATAAAATTAAATAAGGAAAATCAAGCGTGGTAGGTAGTTACAGCAGTGTAGAGTAAGTTAACGTCTTTCCAGCCACTTAAGCGCGACTTTTTACTATTAGTTACAAGCGTATACCAAGGTTGTATACGGTTAACGGCTCTCGGTCGTAAAAATATATGCCTAACAAGATTTTGAGCAAAAAATTCAAAAACCACATCGTATTCTGGCTCACTTTGCACAGTGTGCAAAAACAAAGATGAATTATTGGCAGTTAATCTTGGTTGGTGCGCGTCAAAATCGGTTTGATGCGTTTTTTTATGTTGCGAAGTATCTACAGACTTACTAATAGGCTGTATTTTAGTTAAATCGGCAATATCAGTAGGCGAAACCTGCGTGCTAATATTTATATTTAAATTTTGTGAGGCGCCCATAGCATTGCTCTGCACACTAAAAAGTGCAGCAAGTAGCAAAAAGGCAGTTAAAAACACTCTAAATTTAAACATTCAAGTTTTAAAACTAAAATAAGGGATGCGTAGTATATAAGGGCAAGCATTTAAAATACAATGCTTATTAATTAAGTATTTAGTTTTAACAGAGATCACTAATGCGCCCCAAACAAAGCACAGAAAAACGACCAGATGCCATGAATTTACGCCAAAGTGTAAAAACACTGTGGCCCTACCTTACAAAATTTAAAGGCCGTGTTTTTCTTGCACTTATGGCACTTATAGGCGCAAAAGGTGCCACGCTTTTAATGCCTTGGGCGCTTAAAGAAATAATAAACTCTGTAGATAAGTCGATTAACCCACTGCTAGTTATTCCTGCTTTATTGTTATTGATGTACGGTGCACTGCGTTTTGCTAGTGTATTTTTAGGTGAAATAAGAGATGCTGTATTTTCTCGTGTAACCGAGCACGCCATGCGTGATATAGGTTTAAAAGTATTTAAGCATTTGCACTCACTTGAGCTGGCTTTTCATTTAGATAGGCAAACCGGTGGCATTAGCCGCGATATAGAGCGTGGTACTAGCGGATTAAGCTTTTTAATGCGTTTTCTAATGTTTAACATTGTGCCTACTTTATTTGAAATACTGACCGTTGCGATTATTTTTGGCACGTTGTTTTCTGTTTGGTTTGCGCTTATTACATTATTGGCAGTCGCTATTTATATTACCTTTACTGTGGTGGTTACTCAGTGGCGAAACCGCTTTATTAGAGAAGCAAATACTGCCGACAATCAAAGTAATACCCGTGCCATAGACAGCCTACTTAATTATGAAACTGTAAAATATTTTAATAATGAACAGTTTGAAGCTAAAACGTACGACACCTTTTTAGCAAACTGGGAAAAAGCCCGTTTAAAAAATAGAATGTCGTTGCTCGCCCTCAACTCAGGCCAAGCACTTATTATTGCCTGTGCTATTACCGCTTTAATGTGGTTGGGCTCAACCGAGGTAGTTGCAGGTACGCTTTCTATTGGTGAGCTTGTGATGATTAACGCCTATATGATTCAGCTATTTTTACCGCTTAACTTTTTAGGTTTTGTGTACCGCGAAATAAGACGCGCACTAACCGACCTTGAAAACATGCTTGGGCTACTTAACAAAAAACCACAAATAACCGATGCACTTAATGCTAAAGAGCTCAATATTAGCCAAGGTGAAATAACATTTAATAATGTAAATTTTAGTTACGATACCCATCGCCCTATTCTTAATAACCTTAGTTTTAGCGTTAAAGCAGGCAGCAAAGTAGCCATTGTTGGTGCCAGCGGAGCTGGTAAAAGCTCATTAGCGCGACTGCTTTATCGTTTTTATGATGTAAGCGCCGGTGAAATTAGTATCGATAATCAAGCAATAAACTCAGTAACACTTAATAGTTTACGAAAAGCCATTGCTATTGTGCCGCAAGACACCGTGCTGTTTAACACTACTATTCGTGAAAATATCGCTTACGGTAGGCCATCAGCAAACGATGCAGAAATTGATGAAGCGATTGCTATGGCGCATTTAAAAGACTTTATAGCAACACTTGATAAAGGCGATAAAACACTGGTTGGTGAGCGCGGTTTAAAAGTATCCGGCGGCGAAAAACAGCGTATTGCTATTGCGCGCGCCATTTTGAAAAAGTCCCCTATTTTAATTTTTGATGAAGCAACATCTGCACTCGACTCTCATTCTGAGCAAGCAATTCTCGCAGCAATGCGTGAAGTTGCCAGTAACCATACGAGTATTGTTATTGCACATCGTCTTTCTACTATTACCGATGCAGACACCATTATTGTGCTCAAAACCGGACAAATTATTGAGCAAGGTAAGCACCATGAGTTACTTACACTCGCCGGAGAATACGCCCGTATGTGGGAGCTCCAGCATAAAAAATAAATAGTGTGTGACCCCTCTTAGCTCGGATACCTTCAAGTATTCGAGCTAAATAAAGCGTTTATAGAACCTATTAGCCTTTCTCTTTTCTCCTATATTAGTTTTACCGAGCACTGTGGTGATTCACCTCAAAAGGTTTGTTTGTCTGATTAATATCAATAACAATCGATAAGTTAAATATTCGTAACAATAAAAATAATTCACTGCTTTAATTCAATCAGTGATACTCAGGAGTAAGTAATGAAAAAGAGTTTAATTGCCGCAGCATTAGCTGCCACATTTATTACCGGTTGTTCAGAGCCGCAAACAACAAAAACAGACGAGCAACAACCTAAAGTAGCCACTACAGCAGTGACACAAAAAGCAGAGTTAGGTAGTTTTGGTGTTGATCTAACAGCCCGTAACGAAGCCGTTAAACCAGGCGATGACTTTTTTATGCATGCCAGCGGCACTTGGTATGACAACTACGAAATGCCTGCAGATAAAACCCGCTACGGTGCATTTTCAGGATTAGCTGAGCGCAGCGAAGGCGATGTTAAAGCTATTATTGAAGAAATAGCCGCACGCAAAGATTTAAACGCAGAAGAAAAACTCGTTGCTGATTTTTACAACGCCTACATGGATACCGAAACACTTAATAAACTAGGTGTGGCGCCTATTAAGCCATTGTTAAGTGAAATTAATGATATAGCGTCGACCGACGATTTAGCTGAAATGTTTGGTAAGTCTTGGTTAACCGGTAATAAAGCCCCTTTTGGCGGCGGCATGTGGTTTAATCGCCTAGACCCTAATAAATATGAAATGTCACTAGGTGCTGGTGGTTTAGGTTTACCAGATCGTTCTTACTACCTTGAAGACGCTGAGCGCTTTGTTAAAACCCGCACAGCTTATGTTGCTCACATTGCTGATATGCTTGAGTTTGCAGGAGTAGAAAATACCGCTGAGCGCGCTCAAGCAATTGTTGATCTTGAAACCAAAATTGCACAAGGTCATTGGCCCCGTGAAAAGCGCCGTAATCGCGATTTAACGCTAAACCAAATTGAACGCGCCGATTTAAGCACTACTTATCCTGGTTTTAACTGGGATTTATATTTTGCGCAAACAGGTTATAAAGTACCTCAGTTAAATATCTCTCAACCTGAACCTATAAAAGCGATGATTGAGCTAATCAATCAAGAAGATATTGCAGTATGGAAAGACTACCTAACGTATCACGCTATTAGCGGTAACGCAGGTTTACTATCAGAAGACGTATTTAATACTAACTTTGCTTTTTTTGGTAAAGAACTAAACGGACAACAAGAGCCTCGCCCTCGTTGGAAGCGTGCAATCAGTGAAATGTCGGGCACAAGTTCGCTTGGTTTTGCTATTGGTAAAATATACGTAGCACGTTACTTCCCTGAGTCATCAAAACAACAAATGTCAGAGCTGGTTGAAAACCTTCGTACAGCTCTTGGTGAACGCATTGATAACCTAGAATGGATGGGCGATGAAACTAAAGTAAATGCGCGCGCTAAACTGGCTGCATTTGTACCAAAAATTGGTTACCCCGATGTATGGCAGTCTTATGAAGGTTTAAGCATTACTAAAAACGATTTGATTGGTAATGTGAAAAACATGCGTGAATTTTTTCATGCAGAAAGTGTTGAAAAAGAGCTACAAAAAACAGACCGTAACCGCTGGGGCATGACGCCACAACGCGTAAACGCTTACTACAATAGCTCGTTTAATGAAATTGTATTTCCGGCTGCGATATTACAACCGCCGTTTTTCGATCCAAATGCCGATCCGGCTGTAAACTATGGCGGTATTGGCGCTATAATTGGTCACGAAATGGGTCATGGATTTGACGATCAAGGTTCAAAATCAGACGAAAACGGTGTGCAACGTAACTGGTGGACTGATGCTGACCGCGCTGCATTTGACAAAAAAGCCGATCAACTGGCTGCGCAGTACAGTAAATACGAGCCAATAGAAGGTAACTTTGTTAATGGTCGAAATAGCCTTGGCGAAAACATTGGTGATGTAGGTGGGCTATCAATGGCTTATCACGCGTACAAGCTCAGTTTAAATGGTAAAGAAGCGCCTGTTATTGACGGCGTTACTGGCGATCAGCGTTTCTTCCTTGCGTGGGCACAAGTATGGAAAGAAAAACGTACTGAGCAAAGCATGCTTAACCAACTGCGTGGTGGCACACATGCCCCAGGTCGCTTTAGAGCACAAGCGCCGCGTAACCATGATGCATGGTACAAAGCGTTTAATGTGAAACCAGGCGATGCGTTATACCTTCCCGAAGATGAGCGTGTACGTATTTGGTAAGTAACACTTACTTTTTATTACTTAGTAAGGCAACCTGTTATACAGGTTGCTTTTTTATTGAATTAAATTTACACATAATAGATATAATTCCAACGTCTAGAACCCTCGATGATCCCATTAATAAAATACAGTTTACATGGCTTTTAAACGTTACCGATTTAATCTGTTTTAATACTTACTAGCCCTTGAATGCATTTACCTTTAGAATACGCATTATAATTTTATTCTATTATTTACATATATTAAGGCGAAACGCAGATGGGAAGAGCTTACCAAAACAAAAAAGATTCAATGGCTAAGACTGCGGGTGCTAAAACTAAAGTTTATTCTAAGTACGGCAAAGAAATTTATATTTGTGCAAAAAACGGCGGTGTAGATCCAGATGGTAACTTATCATTGCGTCGTTTAATTGAACGCGCTAAAAAAGACCAAGTACCAGCACACGTTATTGACCGCGCAATAGACAAAGCAAAAGGCGGCGGCGGTGAAGACTACGCAGCAACACGTTACGAAGGTTACGGCCCTGGTAACTGTATGATTATTGTTGACTGTTTAACAGACAACAACAAGCGTACCTTTGCTGATGTACGTGTTTGTTTTACCAAAGCAAATGCTAAAATTGGCGCTCAAAACTCTGTTTCACACTTATTTGATCACCTTGCTATTTTTGTATTTGACGGTGATGACGACGAAGCAGTACTTGAAGCTCTTATGATGGCTGATGTTGATGTAACTGACGTAGAAGTAGATGACGGTAAAGTTACTGTTTTTGCTCCTCACACAGAGTACAACAATACACGTACAGCGCTTGAAGAAATGGGCGTGACTGAATTTGACGAAGACCTAATTAGCTTTGTGCCACAAATTGAAACGCCGATTGAAGGCGAAGACGTTGAAGTTATGGAACGCTTTTTAGCAATGTTAGAAGATTGCGACGACGTACAAAACGTTTACCATAACGCGCAATTCTAAAGAGCAATTTAGTAAGTTAGAACGACTTTAAGCCAACAGCTATGTTGGCTTTTTCATTTTTAGAACATGGTATTAATATGACCTCCCTTAAAGAGCTTAAAAGTGGCAAACTTGTTGGTGCTACTCGCCTGCAATTGGTAGAAGAGCTAACGACATTTCCTGAAGAAATCTTTAGCTTAGCTGACACGCTTGAAGTTCTCGATTTATCAAATAATAACTTATCAACACTACCTGATGAATTTGCCTGTTTAACACACCTGAAGCGTGTATTTTTATCGTTTAATCAGTTTAAGCATATTCCTAAAGTGCTCGCTAAATGCCCTGCTTTAATTATGGTCGCGTTTAAAGGTAACCAAATTTCTGAATTTGCTTTAAACAGCCTGCCAAAAAATATTGAGTGGCTAATACTCACCGATAATACGTTAAGCGAATTGCCTGAAGATTTTGGTAATTATACCCAGCTTAAAAAGCTTGCGCTTGCAGGCAATCAACTTAAGCAACTGCCAATTAGCATGGCGCAGTGTAAAAACCTTGAGCTCGTTAGGCTCTCTGCTAATAACTTAACACACGTAGACGACTGGCTGTTTGAATTGCCTAAACTTGCTTGGCTTGCGTTTGCCGGTAACGATTTTAATAAAGCCCAGTGCCTTACAAAAAGCTGCTTAGAAAATAAGCCTCTTAACGATTACACACTTAGTCATGTTATTGGCCAAGGTGCATCGGGCGTTATTCATTTAGCGCAAGCTGTTGATAGAGCTGTAGCGATTAAATTATTTAAAGGCGCAATTACCAGCGACGGCTACCCGCTTGATGAAGTAAATTGCTGCTTACAAGCAGGCGATCACGCTAATTTAATTAAAGTACTTGCCTACATTGAGCAAAGTGATCAGCTAGGTTTAGTAATGGAGCTAATAGATAAAAGCTTTGCTAATTTAGGCCTGCCTCCAAGCCTCGAAACCTGCACACGTGATATCTTTGATGATGATTGCCATTACTCAACTCACACTATTTTAAAAATTGCACAGCAAATGGTAAGTACGCTACATCACTTGCATGTTTGTAAAGTAAGCCATGGCGACGTGTATGCGCATAACACCATGATAAACAAAGATGCTGATGTATTATTTGGTGATTTTGGTGCAGCCACAAACTTAGCCATGCTAAATGATTATCAACAAAAGCAAATCGAGTTAATTGAAGTACGTGCATTAGGGTGTTTAATTGAAGACTTATTAGGCACGGTAACTGGTGATGATAGACAAAGTGAGCCCTTTGTTAAAATGTCCGATATGGCAAAACGTGCGATGCAACCTACATTAAATCAAAGGCCAACATTTACTGAGTTATTAGCTGAGCTAAAATAAGTTTAATATTAGTAATATAAGCGAGCAAAATGTAACATCTTGCTCGCTTTTATTTTATGTTTATTCGGATTTTCCAAACTTATTTAGTGCGCTTAAACGGGTAAACCTGTTGTTTAAGCATACCTACGGGCATGTAATCCCCGACTACGCCATACGCTTGTGGCCACTCTTTTTGGCCTTTAACAGCAGTACCAAACACATAATCTAAAAACGAAAAATGTGCAGCGTAATTTCGGTCAATCGCGGCTTTATCTGACGCATGATGCCAATGATGAAACTGCGGTGTAACCATAAAATACTTTAACCAGCCAAATTTCACACGTACATTTGCATGGTTAAACACAGCCTGTAAACCCACAATTATTACGTACAAACTAATTATTTGCTGTGAAAAACCAAGCACAAATATAGGCGTGAGCACTAAGCTGCGGGTAACGAGTATTTCAAGAATATGCTGGCGAGAGCCCGCTAACCAATCCATTTCTTTAGCACTGTGATGTACGCCATGAAAGCGCCATAATAAAGGGACTTCGTGATAGGCACGATGCACCCAATACTGCATTAAATCGGCCACGAGTATTATTAAAAACAACTGCACTACAAAGGGAGTTTGCTCTATATAACCTTGTACTGTAGATGATACAGCCCAGCCAAAGCCATAATGCACAAAGTGGTTAGTGACGAGTAATACAAAACCAATAATTAAATGGTTTACAAAAAAGTGATTTAAATCGCCTCGCCATTCGCTACGTAATATTTTTTGCTCTTTTCGATGGGGTAGCAGCTTTTCAATAACAATAAATATGAGTGTTGAGCCGAGTAAATCTAAAATAAACCAATCGAGCCCTATGTAAGGTGTGTTGGTGGCAAACTCATTTACCTCAACGTTTGGTCCGCCAAACATAATTGCCAGAATAATAAAAAACCACGCTGTAGCCCCTAAACGCTTATTGGTATTGCGTACAAAGTTAAGTAATCCTAAACTGCCCGAGACCAATAATGATGCAAACATAAGCTGACGTAAAAAGTCGACACTGTAGCTTTTTCTCAGTTCTGGTGTGGTTAAGTATTCAGGAAAGTGAAACGCTAATACGCCTAAGCAACTCAGTATTGCTAAAAAGCAGGCTATGTAGCCACTTATGTTGCCCTCACCTATCTGAAGATGATTTGTGCGAAATACCTTTCGTGATAAAGCTCTGATCATTTTTATTATTCCTTGCTTCGTTGAGTTGATTAAATACAACGAAATTCCATTGATTTACACACCCACATATTAACAAAATTTAGGGTATAAAAAATACAAATAGTTCCCTTCTAATTTTGAATTGCAAATATACAGATAAACTAAACGCAAAAAAGCCACGCAATGCGTGGCTTGGTTGGATAAAGCTAAACTTTTACAAGGTCAATTATAAGTACTGACCTAATGCTTTAACTTGGTCTAACATGCGGTTTGAGAAACCCCACTCATTGTCGTACCAAGCCATTACTTTAACTAGTTTGCCATTGGCTTTAGTTTGCGTTGCATCAAAGATTGACGACGCTGGGTTATGGTTAAAGTCGATAGAAACAAGCGGAAGCTCGTTATATTCTAAAATACTCTTCATTGAACCCGTTGATGCTTCTTTCATGATTGCATTGATTTCTTCTGCAGTCGTATCACGCTTAGTGATAAACGTAAAATCAACTAAAGAAACATTGATTGTAGGTACACGTACCGACATACCATCTAATTTACCAGCAAGTTCTGGTAATACTAAACCAACAGCTGCCGCAGCACCTGTTTTAGTTGGGATCATAGATTGAGTTGCACTACGCGCACGGTATAAATCTGGGTGGTAAACGTCAGATAAGTTTTGATCGTTGGTGTAAGCGTGAATAGTCGTCATGCTACCTTGCTCAATACCTACTGTGTCGTTAATTGCTTTTGCAATTGGCGCTAAACAGTTAGTAGTACACGATGCATTTGAGATGATTTGGCTATCAGCATTAATTACGTCGCTGTTTACACCATGCACTACTGTTGCATCTAAACCAGTACCTGGAGCAGATACGATTACTTTTTTAGCGCCTGCAGTAATGTGCTTAGCGGCGTCATCACGTTTAGTGAAAAAACCAGTACATTCTAAAACGATATCGACGTTTAGCTCTTTCCACGGTAAGTTTGCAGGGTCACGCTCTTGCGTTAACGTAATTACGTCATCCCCAATTAGCATAGTGTTGTTTTCAAGTGTTACTTTTTTTGAAAATTGACCATGAACAGAGTCATATTGCGTTAAATGTGCATTTACGTTAGCTGGTGCTAAATCGTTAATTGCTACAATTTTAATTTCGCTGTTTTGAGCTGACTCATAAAGTGCACGTAAAACATTTCTACCGATACGGCCGTACCCGTTAATTGCTACATTAATCATTTTAGACTCCTATTTAAGTTCACTTGCTTGGCGAGCAAGCGCTTCAATTGCTTGCCAGTCTTTATTTTCAATTAGTTGTTTATCTAGCATCCACGTACCACCAACACAAATAACGTTGTTAAGCGCTAAATAATTAGGAGCAGTTGCTAGGCTAATGCCGCCAGTTGGGCAAAAAGTAATATGTGGTAATGGGCCACCGATTGATTTAAGCATAGCTGTTCCGCCTGCAGCTTCTGCTGGGAAGAATTTTAAATACTTAAAACCATGCGACGCAAGTTGCATAACTTCACTTGCAGTTGCAGCGCCTGGTAAAAATGGTATATCTGATGTTTTAGCTAAAGCAATAAGCTCATCGCTCACACCTGGACTCACCATAAAATCTGCACCAGCAGCAACCGAAAGATCAAAACTTGCCTTATCTACTACCGTACCAGTACCTACATAGGCTTCAGGTACTTCTGCTTTCATCAGCTTTACAGCTTCTGCAGCAATAGGTGTACGTAGTGTTATTTCTAAGGCTTTTAAGCCACCGTTATATAACGCTCTTGCAAGTGGTGCTGCATCTTCTAATTTTTCGATTACAACCACTGGCACTACGGGTGCCGATGCTAAGATTTTTTCAATACTCATTACTTGTTCCTCATTACCCAGTATGGCTAATATTTATTCAAGTCCAAAAGCACTCGCGCCTAAATCGGCACTGCTTACGATATTTCTAAATCCAGTAAATAATTCGCGACCTGTACCAAATGTTGCACTTGGCAGGCTAAGTTCTGCTTCACGTTTAGCAAGTTCTTCGTCGCTAACGTGTACTTTTAATATTCCGTTTGGCGCATCAAGTGTCACTAAATCACCTTCTCGGATTTTAGCAATAATGCCGCCTTCTACTGCCTCTGGTGCTAAGTGAATAGCAGCTGGTACTTTACCTGATGCACCCGACATACGACCGTCAGTAACAATGGCTACTTTAAAGCCTTCATCTTGAAGCGTTGCCATTACTGGCGTTAATTTATGTAGCTCTGGCATACCTTTCGCTTTAGGGCCTTGCTCTTTTAGCACGGCAATAAAGTCTTGGTTTAATTCGCCACGCGTGTATGCATCTTGCAGAGCACTTTGTGAGCTAAACACTTTTGCAGGAGCAGTAACAACCTGATGTTCAATAGCAACAGCTGACACTTTAATAACAGCTTTACCTAAGTTACCCGTTAGAAGTTGCAGACCACCTTGCTTACTAAAAGGGTTACTCACTGGGCGAAGTACTTCTTCATCGTGTGAGTTTGCTGGGCAATCTACCCACTTAACTTTAGTTGGGCCGGTTGAGTTGCTCATGATCAGGCTATCGTCTTTATCCAAACGAGGCTCTGTCATGTAAGGTGCTAAACCATCGCCTAGCATTGTTTTAACGTCAGTGTGTAAGTAACCAGCGCTTGCTAGCTCTCGCATTAAGAAACCCATACCGCCAGCTGCTTGGAAGTGGTTTACATCTGCAGAGCCGTTAGGGTAAATACGTGTAAGTAGTGGTACAACTTCTGATAAATCAGACATATCTTTCCACGTAACCTGAATGCCCGCCGCTTTTGCTATCGCAACAATATGAATTGCATGGTTAGTAGAACCACCTGTAGAAAGAAGACCTACTAAACCGTTTATAATCGTTTTTTCGCTGATCACATCGGCCAAACACGGGCTTTCTTTATCATCTGTAAGCTGCTTAAGCATAGTTTCTACAGCATTACCTGTAAGACCATCGCGAAGCTCAGTGTAAGGATTAATAAACGAACTACCTGGAAGGTGTAAGCCCATTATTTCCATTAACATTTGGTTTGAGTTTGCAGTACCGTAGAACGTACAAGTACCTGCGCTGTGGTAAGACGCGCTTTCAGCCTCTAATAAGTCTTCGCGACTTACTAGACCTTGTGCAAATTTTTGACGAATACGTGCTTTTTCTTTATTAGGAATACCTGATTGCATTGGACCTGCTGGTAAAAAGAACACAGGTAAATGACCAAACGACAATGCACCAATTAATAAACCCGGGACGATTTTGTCGCAAACGCCTAAACAAAAAACGCCATCAAACACATCGTGTGAAAGCGATATTGCCGTAGACATAGCAATTACATCACGAGAAAAAAGCGAAAGTTCCATGCCGTCACGCCCTTGCGTAACACCATCACACATTGCAGGAACGCCACCAGCAACTTGTGCTGTAGCATCGTATTTGGTAGCAATGTCTTTAATTAAATCTGGGTAGTCTTTGTATGGCACATGAGCCGATAGCATATCGTTATATGAGTTGATAATAGCAAGATTTGGCTGCTCATCAGCCTTTAAGCGCGCTTTGTCATCACTGCTACATGCAGCCATAACATGGGCTATATTTCCGCAACCTAAACCGGCACGAACTCTTGTTTGTTTTTTTGCGTGCGAAATACGTTCTAAATAATCTTGACGGGTATTTTTACTGCGCTCGATAACGCGCTGGGTAACTTCTTGAATACGAGGATGTAACATAATTTAACTCATCTCTATTAGTTAGAGGATAAAGGCTCAGTAGCAACTACAGACTCCACGTAAATAACTGTACTGAGCATCTTTGATTTACCCGTTCAAAGGTACGCTACCAGGGAGCCTCTCACAACAGCCCTGACACCGGTGTCACTGTATTAACGCATAGCAATGACACCGGTGTCAACCCCGGGTAACAAAAATAGTTTAATATTTTAACATGACCGAATAATGACCTAATTGATTTTTAGGCACAAAGTATATTTTAGCAAGTTCAGAGCAAAAAAAAGCCCAAATAAGCGTCACTCATATTCGGGCTACTGTGAAAGTCTTTTTAACTCACTATTTTATCGCAGAGGTAGACTCGCGTGTAATTAAGCGCGACTCAAGCGTTACCTGATAAGGCTTTTCTTGTGGTTGAGCTATGTGTGAAATAAGTTGAGTTACGGCCTGTTTAGTCATCTCTTCAACCGGTTGTGCAATAGTTGTTAAACCAGGCCAAATATGACGCGCAATGGGTGCATTATCAAAACCAGCTATTGAAATGTCATCAGGCACTTTTAATTGGCGCTGAGTAGCTAATTTTAATACCGCTGCCGCCATGTAATCGTTTGATGCAAATACAGCTGTTGGCCTAGGGGACAAATCTAATATGCTACGTGCACTATCTACACCAGAATGATAACTAAAGTTACCCTCCTCTACTAATCGTTCATCAAACTCTATCCCATGGCTTGCAAGTGAGCGCCTGTAACCTTTAAAGCGTTGTTGCGTAGCACTGTGATCCGGGTGCCCTTTAATAAACGCTATAGATTTATGCCCAAGGCTAATTAAATGCTCAGTAATTTCAAATGCGCCTTGCTCATCATTACTACGAACTGAAATAGAATCATCTTGAAGTAAAGCTGACGCAACTCTTGCATAAGGAATTTTTTTAGATTTTAAAAAAGAAGCCAGCTCAGCAAAATCACCAAAAGGAGGTGTTAGCACAATGCCATCTAATCGAGATGTCTGCAGTAATTGCTCAATATTATTTATAAGGGCATCACCACGAAACTCACAGGGGTGTATCAATAGATTATAATTATTTTCTTTGCATGCTTCTAGAGCACCCGTTTGCACGCGAGTGATGTAGCTTTTACTTGGGTTATCGTAAAGACAGCCAATAATAAAGCTACGATTTTGTGCAAGCCCTCGTGCAATTGGGTTTGGGGTATAATCGAGTTCTTTAAATACCGCAAGCACCTTTTCTCGGGTTGCAGCACTAACATTAGGCTCGTTATTTAAAACGCGTGATACGGTTTTTTTAGAAACACCAGCATGACTTGCCACACTGTTTATTGTTACTTTTTTCATCACTCTATTTTTCCAAATGCGAACAAGGAAAGCTCCTTATTTGCTGTTGTGCAAACACGCTGCGGCACCAATTAGTGGAATATTATCTTGTGTTACAAGTGTTACAGGAATTTGCCCTGCGTACTGCGACATAATACCCTTTTGCGAAAATCGTTCAACAAAACGACTTTCTAGAAGTCTTGCTTGCATTCGAGGCAGTATTCCACCGCCAATAAATAGTCCGCCTAAAGCACCGTAAACAACGGCTAAATCGCCAGCTACACTGCCAATCCAATCACAAAACTGGTTTAGCGTTGCATCACACACATCACATTCACCGCTATTTGCAAGGCTGCTAATTTGTGCGGCATCTAAATTTTTAGCTGTTACACCCTTAACCGCAGACATCGCTTTATATAAATGCGTTATGCCAGGTCCTGAAAATACAGTTTCGATAGAAACGTGGGGGTGGTCTTTACGTAATTCATTTAATAATAAAGTATCGAGTTCATTAACGGGTGCAAGTGATATATGCCCCCCTTCTGAACTTAAAACAGCGGTAGATTGCGATGTTCTTACTAAACATGCAGCACCAAAACCAGTACCTGGGCCTATAACACCAATGTTTGCATTGTCATCAGCTTGACCTGCTTTAACGATTACATTTTGTGTAGGATCTAAGTAAGGAGCAGCGTACGCAAAAGCAGCAAAATCGTTAATGACTTCTAGTTGAAGTAAATTAAAGTGTGCTTTAAATTCACTAACACTAAAATGCCAACCTAAATTGGTTAAGTGTACCTGCCCAGCTTTTATTGGACCTGCAACGGCTAAGCATGCGCGTTTAGGGGTAATATGCGAAACTGTTTGTAAATATTGTTCTAGCGCACTTTCAAGTGAACCAAAATTAGCACTAGGGAATATATTAATGTGCTCTATTATAAATTGGTTAGTGTCTTCATTAAAACCAGTTATTAAAGCAAAGCGGGCATTAGTGCCGCCAACATCAGCAACTAAGATGGGATCAAATTGGGCAGAAGCGTTTGGGCTCATAGTATTATCTCTTTTGTTAAGCGACTCATGCTTATTATTTTACAATGGTGTACCATTGTTATTTATACTTTGAGCTATCACCTCAAAGTAGCTATCACAGTAAAAAATGCTGCCTATAAAGATATAGACAGCGAATACGTTTTGACAACAAAATGATAAAACACTGACATTATGACACCGGTGTCAGGAATTTATCAATAAAAATATACGTTAATTCACAAAAAGCTTGAAATTATTCATCAATAAACGAAAATGACACAATTATTTATCAATTTAATTAAGTTGTAACAATGAAAGGTAAAGCTACCTCATTTGATATTGCCCACTATGCAGGGGTATCTCAATCGACTGTATCTCGCGCTTTACGTAACAGCCACCTTGTTAATGAAGAAACACGCAAGCGTGTTTTCGATATAGCTAAAAAGCTTAATTATAAAGTTGATAAAAATGCGAGTAACCTTCGCACTCAACAAAGTAGTACGCTTGCATTATTGTTGTTTGAAGATCCCACTTCTGACGAGTCCCAAATAAATCCTTTCTTCTTAGCCATGCTTGGCAGTATTACCCGTGCTTGCGCTACAGAAGGTTACGATTTATTAGTTTCATTTCAATCGGCCAGTGCTGATTGGCAAGCAGACTACGAAGACAGCCACAGAGCCGATGGCATTATTTTACTCGGGTATGGCGATTACATTGATTACCAACCAAAATTTAACACCTTACTTGAACAAAATACTAAGTTTGTTTGCTGGGGTGCAACGGTAGATAACCGTCCCGATTTAACTGTTTGTTGTGATAACTACGGTGGCGGTAAGCTCGCCGCTGAGCACTTTATTGCGCATAGCAGAACTGATTGCGCTTTTATTGGTGATGCATCTGATCACAGTCCTGAATTTTTTAGTCGATTTCAGGGTTTTAAGGATGAGCTATTGGCTAACAACGTTAAAATAAATGAGCGTAAAATGGCTAATGCTATCTCTACTGAAGAATCTGGCTATCACGCCACACGCTCACTAATTGCTAATAATATTAAATTTAACGCCTTATTTGCTGCAAGTGACTTAATTGCTATAGGGGCTATACGCGCACTTAAAGAAGCAAATATCAACGTGCCGAAAGATGTTGCGGTAGTCGGCTTTGATAATATAGCCATTGCAAGTTATGTAAACCCACCACTAACTACAATAGAGCAAAACACCACTATTGCTGGGCAAATGTTAGTAGAGAACCTATTAAAACTAATACGTGGTGAAGAAGTGCAAAGCACTTTATTACCGCCGCTATTAATTGCCAGAGGCTCAAGTTAATTTAATTGTAAACTTTAGGGCTCATTTTTTACAAATAACTTATTAAATAACATTTCACATTGTTTAAGCCCATCATCCGTTAATACGATAGATTTAGCTTTACCAATAGGGTTACAGATTAAACCTTTTTCAAACAACCGGTTGGTTACTTCCCAATCAACTTGCTTCCAAGCTCGATTGTGCTCATGTAATGTGAGATACATCAACGCTAATGCAGCTTCATCTATATTATTTTCATCAATATTCATTACTAGCTCCCAATCATTAGAACTATTGAATTCAAGTTTTAAATTATTTACCTATCCAATAAAACCTTTGTAGCGAGGCTTTATTCATTAAACCCTTTTATTTTTATAACCAGGACGTGCAGTTCTGCTTTTTCATCACTTCGTCTATCTGCTACTGGTTTAGCTTCATTCTTGAACCAGAGAATGAAGAAGATAAAATAATTGAGCAATATAATTGCCACTGAAACCATTATTTCTAATTCAAACTCTGTGATAATAAGTAACCAGAGTTATTAAGTAATCGACTTTTTAGTTCTTTGCTGTAAGTACGGCTTACTTTCATAGATTTATCATTTTTTAAAATAGCATTGTACTCACTATTTCGCAGAGGTTCTAAACGCTTTACATGCTTCAGATTTACGATAGCTGATTTATGTATGCGTACAAAATCAGCTGGGAGTGTATCTTTTTCGAGACTTTTCATTCGAGCTCGCATCACAAATGTTTCTTGTTGAGTATGTACACACATATAATCACCTGCTGCATCTATACATAAAATATCGTTGTAAGGTACAAGTTGTATAGGGTTTCGACCATCTTGTATAATTAAGTTATTAGCCTCAACTAACGTTTCAATTTTTGTTGAGTTGATGAGTTTTGGTTGCTGCGCGTTTAAATAACTTTCGCGCATTTCAAGTAATTGCTGCTTGTTAACCACACTGCTTAAACGTTCACTTGCGCGCTCAATAGCTTCACCTAAGCGCTGCAATTTAACCGGCTTGAGCAAATAATCTACCGCCTTAACTTCAAAAGCTTGCACTGCATGCTGATGAAAAGCTGTAACAAAAATAACAGCAGGGCAATAATTCCCAATAAAGTATTTAACTAACTCAAAGCCTGATTTTTCAGGCATTTCTATATCTAAAAAAATAAGGTTTGGTTGGGTTTTATTTATAATACTTACGGCATCATCTACACTATTAGCATGGCCAATAACATCTATTTGAGGAAAGCTTTCAAGCCTTATCATCAACCCTTCTATAGCACTGTACTCATCATCAACTATCAGTGTTTTTAGCTGCATGCATATTCTCCTGTGTACGCTCAAGTGGAATTGCCATATTAACCCACGCTCCGCCCAGTTCGTTGTTACCTGTTTTAAATTTATTATTTTGAGGATAAATTAAGCTTAATCGTTGTTCACAATTTTTTAAGCCTATTCCTCTTTGAGAATTAGTATTTGTGTTAAAACCTTTGCCTGTATCTAAAACAGAAATAGACAACGTATTATTCTTTTGCTCTATTCTTAGCGTTATTGTTATGTTTTGAGCTTGATCCATTCCATGCTTTAAAGCGTTTTCAACTAAAGGCTGAATAAGCATAGAAGGAATTAAAAAGTCATCGCAGTGAGACTCGGTAATAATGTTTACATTCAGCTTATTACCAAAACGGCATTGCTCTATATCAAGATAGGTATTTAATATTTGTACTTCTTCGTGCACTGTTATTTTAGCAAGCGGATCGGTGTACAAACTATACCGTAATAAATCGCATAGTTTTTCAAGCATATCAACTGCATGCATATTATCTTTTTTTAGTATTAACGTACAAATTGCGTTAATGCTATTAAACATAAAATGAGGATTTAACTGATAACGCAGCATTTTAAGCTGTGCTTCGTTTGCTAAGTTAAGAGCAACAGCAGCTTTTTGTTTTTGCGCTTGGTTATCAAGGTAAGATGTAATACCAAAATAAGCCCCCGTCCATGTTGCTAACATAGTAAGTGACGCCGTACTCCAAGTGCCAAAGTCAAACCAACTCATCGCTGACCACCAATGGCCATAAAACCACTGCAAAGCAGCCCATTTAAAAGCGGTCCACACTATACTTGCAATCAACAGCGCTGAAACATGCAGTGGAATACTTATGTTTGCCGATTTTGTTCTTGCGAACAAATAACACTTCCTTAAACCAAGCGTTATGAAAAGCCCGCATAAGGTGTCGAGTAACAGATGCGGAATATGAATTTGCCAAGGCTCGTTACTAGGTAGCTTTATCATTATTTCAGTTAAAAGCGCATAAATCCCCCAACCACTCAACTGAAAAGCCCAAAATAAATAACGCCGAGATTCTAATTTCACATCTATCCTAATAAAATGAAAACAGGTATTAAACCCGATTAAAGTTTATAAATCATTACAGCCTATAATAAGGCTATTACTCTGTGTCGCTTTCACTAACGCAACATTCGCAATTGCTAAGTTGAGTGGATGATGAGCATTAATACTAAGTATTTCAGTGACTTCGTTCATCTTTTTTTGCGCTGCACTACATCCCAACTTTATAGCGACAGTTTGCCAGCCTTTATTTTTTAACTGGGTAAGTTGAGTCATTAGGCTTATTTTAGTCAAACATATTTGTTCCCCACACATTGCGCGAAGCTCAACAACATCCGATTGCACATCATCAACGCGTATATCAAATTGTATGAACTGTTTATCAACGTCTTTAAACTCTGTCGTTGCTTGTTCAAAACGTAAACTCACTGTGGCAATCTCTTGTGTATTATTCCAAACAAACTGCCTGCCATCTTCTTGATACGCTAAGTTAACCGATTGCATAGAAATACTTTTGCCGTCGGCGCTCATGGCTGATGAGCTTTTAGTCATCATGTTGATTTGAGTTTGGTCTGATAACGCCCAGCGAACGTTAGGTGCTAGGTTTCTAACAAAAAATGAGGTGCCTTGGCTGTCACTTTCATTAGCTTTTGGACTGGTTTTTTCTGATAGCTTTTTTACACTTTTAGGTTCTTTATAACTAAGTCCATAACCATAAGCAAATAAAGGATCGTAGTTTTTATCGCCTTTATTGAGAATAAATTGATCGTCAAATTTTGGCCACGAAAAACTTAATTTACCTGTAAAGTCGTATTGAACAGCATCGTTTTTATCTAAAAGTAAAACGTCAGCAACACCTTGCCCTTGTGAGCCTGGTAACCATGCGGCTACAAACGCATCCGACGCATTTATCTCTTTATTTACCCAAAGCGGACGACCGCTTATAAATACACTCACTACCGGAATCTTTTGTGCTTGCAGCGATTTTAATAAAACGAGATCTTTTTTATTATCTCGTTGATATTCAAGCCCTTGTATGTCGCCAAACCACTCGGCGTAAGGCTCTTCGCCAAACACGACTATTGCTATATCGGGTTTTTGCTTAAATTGTGCATTTTGCGATAATTCAATTTCACCACCAGCGGCAAGTACTTGTTCTTTTAAACCATCAAAAATAGACACTGCATTTGGAAAATCAGCATTGGTATTATCAGTTCCTTGCCATGATACACTCCAACCACCCGCTTGTTTGGCAATATTATGTGCGCCATTACCTGTCACTAATATTTTGCTACGCGGAGATATTGGTAACACATTTTGATTATTTTTTAGTGTATTATTTTTCAATAATACTAAAGACTTTCTAACCGCCTCACGTGCCAAAGCTTTATGCTCTGGGGCATTTAACCAGTCTGTATTTTTAGATTCTGCACGACTCGATGGCTTATCCTTGGTAAATAATCCCCAACGCACTTTTGCGCGAAGAAAACGCCTAACCGCGTCATTTATTCGCTCAAGCTTTATATCGCCTTGATTAACTTGCTTAACTGTATTGTGATAAAATGCCTCATAGTGTTCTGGCACCATCATTACATCGACACCTGCATTAAATGCACCGGCACATTGTTCAAGATCGCATCCTTTTACAAATTTATGCGCATTCCAATCACTTACAACAAATCCATCAAACCCCATTTTTTTCTTCAGTACAGTCGTTAATAAATATTTACTGCCGTGAACTCGTCTTGAATTCCAACTATTAAACGAGGCCATGACTGATTGCACACCTGATTCAATCGCCGAAAAATAACCCGCCGCGTGAATATCTCTCAGTGTTTTTTCATCAATCACAGTATTACCTCTATCTATACCGTTTTCGGTGCCGCCATCACCCACAAAGTGTTTTGCCGTAGCAATACGATGATAACCATTTAAAAAATCGTCGTTTATATCACCTTGTAAACCTGACACCATAGCACTTGCGTAACGTTTAACTATATCAGGGTCTTCTGAATAACTTTCGTAAGTACGTCCCCACCTATCATCTCTTACTACAGCAACTGTAGGTGCAAAACTCCATTCAATACCGGTTACTGAAACTTCTTTTGCTGTTGCTTTGCCAATTTTTTTTATTAATTCTGCATCGTTAGCTGCACCTAAACCAATATTGTGAGGAAACAACGTTGCACCATATACATTACTATGACCATGCATAGCATCTGTGCCCCAAATGGTGGGTATTGTACTTTGGTCTTGCGAGCTATCAATTGAGGCTAAATACATTTCATCAGCAAAGCGTAACCACGTTTTTGAATCTGCGGTTTTATTGCCGTATGGTGCTGAATTACCTCCATTTAAATATGAGCCAAAGCCATACTTTCGCATTTTTTTAACGCTGAGATAGCTTATTTCTGGTTGAATTAATTGTGCTACTTTTTGCTCAATACTCATTGTCGCCATAAGCTCATCAATTTGGTGCTCAACCGATAGATTAGGCTTTAATTGCGTATTAACCATTGGCCAATCTACTGATTCTGTAGCCATTACGCTAACGCTTAAAGTACATACGCTTAACAAAGCAGGAAAAGTATTTCGCCAAAAACGACGATTAATAGTAAGCATTTAGGGATCCTTAGAGTTTTTATAACTTGATTTTTAATGCTGTTAGCCATTCGTGCTAACATTATTACGAAAAACGCTTCCTTGCGATTTTATGTACTTAACCTGAACCCTGGTTAAGAGATTTGCTAACATATTGAATCATGGTGATATTTAAATTTATTCTCTCTAACCAGCGATTTTCAGTGAAACAAGGCGAATTTACACGTCAATAGCTTGCCTACTGCAAGTAAATTTAACGCAGTTAGCGCTGAAAATAGCTGCTCAAGATAGGTTTATTATCCAGAGTTCAGGTTAATTAGCCGTAATAAAATAACGAACCACACAACGTTTAATGTAGTGATCAATTAAACAAAGTACTGTAGAACGACAAAGTGAGCTTAATTAGTTAGCCGTGTACTGAATGAAGTCATAGTATGCCCAAGCAGAGCTTTGATAATACTGACCTGGAAAATAATAAGCTTGCTCTGAGTTATCACCATGCCAGTGATTAATCATCAACTTGGTGTTATCAACCGGCCATGCATAAGCAGGAATTTCGTTATTTGTTAAATTGCCATCACCATTGTCTTTATACATAACGCGAATTGTTTGCTCTGTACCTTGGCTATTGTAAATAAACCAGCGTATTTGATTTACACTCCACTCAAATCCTATTTCTACTAACTCATTTTGAATGTTTACTCCAAACTGTGCTAAATCAATATCTTCTTCCCAACTTTGATATACCCCGCCATTTGGCTGATAAATAATATTGGTATGAACAACATTGCCAAGTGAAGGTAAAAATTCAATATCAATTTCTTGCCAAGCCCGTCCTGGCTCATCAAACCATGAGGTATAGGTAAAAATAGATGATACAGTCCCTGGGGTATTCCCTGTTTTTAATACTCCTTGTACTTTGCCATAGGTTATCGTATTTGTACTTTGTAGCTCAGCACATTTGTTGTTATCAACTACCAGTGTTATGCCATGTGAGCTTGGTGAGATTAGACCTGGTTCAAATGTACAGCCAAATGGGCTGCCATTATCGCCTGATCTGGGTGTCCATATTGATGAATCAAAACCCCATGTAAAATTATCTTTAAAACTATTAGCTAGTACATCAGGTACTAACAACGCACTTAGTAAAATGAATACGACTATTATTTTATACATATTTAATGATCTCTATTAAGATTTAAATGCACGTCAAATACTGTAATTACACAACCGCTTAAAGCACAGGACGTACGTTTTAATACTATATTTAACACTATAGGTTAAAAGTTAAACCCTACTTTTGCACCATAGTACCTAGGCATACCAAAACTGCCTTTAGCAAAGCCTTTAGAGGTACTGTTCCAATGCTGAACAGTTTCGTCACTGGCGTTACTAATGAACGCTTCTGCAAACCATTTTTGGCTTTGCGGTTCATATTTTAAAGAGGCATTAAACATTGCAAAGCTATCACGGGAGTCATCTATATAACGCGTGGCTTCATCAGAGATGGCAAACTCCATATCATCGAGGTGTTTATCAACGTTCCAAACTGTTGAATATGATTTATCTTTCCAACTTACATTAAACCAGCTGTGTATAAACCCGTATTCACCAAAATCAAAACTATGCGTGTAACTTAAATTAGCGGTAAATTTAGGCGTCATCGCCAAGTCATTGCCTTTTAAATTAGTTTGTAACAAAGGATTTTCAGGATTGAGTGAGTCCTCATAAGAAATATCAAATAAATACTCAGCATCGTAATCCCACTTTGTAAACCAGTCGTCTGTTACTTGAGCCTCTGTCCAGGTTACATATCCCGTAATTCGACCATTTGGGTATGGCTTCCAATCAAATTCGAGCTCAATTCCTTTAATAGTAGAACCAGGTACATTTTGTGTGTAATACGCTATAACAGGCTGATTTATGTAATCTAATACAGGGTTTCCAGAGACATCCAAAATAGGCCTACCATCATTATCCTCGACAGCAGAAAGACGCTCAACGTTACCAATAGAACCAACAGATGCATACTGCATGTCTGTGTAATCTGTGTAGAAAAATGCAGCTTGTAGATTTAACGAGTTATCAAAAAAGCTCGATTTAGCGCCTATTTCCCATGTTAATACTTCTTCTGGATCAAATTGCGTTTCGAATCGATTTACTTCAGAGGTTCTATCGTTTACTACTTCAAACACATCGCCAATAGCACCGGCTTTAAAGCCGCTTGCTAAATAAGTATAAAGCATTGTATCGGGGCTCAAGTCGTAATCTAAACCCACTCTAAAGTCATGGTGCGTCCAACTGCCTTTGTTGTCATTTTCAAAAAATGATGCGTAAATAGTAGGATCTTCAAAGTAATCTGCTGGCAAGTTATTTAAATCAGTACGATTAAACCAACCCGGCGCGCAGCCATCTGCATTTGAGCAACGATAAGAGCGCCCGCCTTTATCTTTTTTTGTTTCATCACTAAAGCGATATCCCAGTGTGGCGTGCAGTTTGGGGGTTATTTTATACGTAGCTTGTGCAAAAAATGCGAATGCATCGGTTGATCTATCAGGTTGATCCCAAAATACTTTATCGTCCATTGGATTATCGTAATACCCGAGCGTTGTGGTTTTTTCGTGAAAATAGTTAACGCCCGCAATCCAAGTAAGGTCAGTCATATCTGATGATTGTAGTTGCAGCTCTGTAGAGTAAGATTTAGCGCCAGTACCGTCTAAAAAATAAGTTGCACCACCCCAAACATCTAAACCCGCTTCGCTATCTTGCTTTGAGGAGCGCTCCATGTCTTCAAAGCCCACTAACCACACTAAATCAAGATCGTCTGTTAATGCATAATTAAGAGTGTTACGTAAATACGTTATATCTAATTTAAGTTCACCGGGTACATTCACAACCGCTTGATATGTATTATCTGAAGGTAAAAAGTTTGAACAATCGCCACCGTACTCTGTTGGGCGACCTCGTAATTTATCGCAGTTTACCAAATCAACATTATTACCACTGTCGTTAACATATTTTTGAAATACGGTATGGTTGGTGAAATTACCATCTAAAGGCGACCATAACGTACTTACTCTAAATGAATACTCATTAGCACTATTATAAAAATCTGATTTGTCAGCTTCTGTTAACGCGCGAACTTGCTGCGACTCTGGGTTGGTACCAGCTGCATCTATCCACCAATTCTCTCGTTGAGTAAGTGTACTGCCAATGTTTTGATATGAATCTTGTGAAATAACGTCTGTATTTAGTACTGCATCACTTAATCTGCGAGTATCGTATTGGTTAGGATCGTAATAACCTTCCAAATAAGAATCACGTTTTAACCCTTTAGCTGCAATACGGACCGCAAAATCGTCGCTAACTGAAAAGTTATAAAAACCTTCCGCACTGCGTGTATTATATTTGCCCGCTTCTAACGTTACACTACCATAATCATCAGTAAAATCAGGTTTTGCAGAAATAACATTAATGCTACCAACGGTCGAATTTCTGCCAAACAGCGTACCTTGTGGTCCACGTAGTGCTTCAATACGCTCAACATCGTACATTAATGCTAAAGCACCTTGCATTCTTGGTGAATAAATTCCATCTAAATGCACACCAACAGCAGGGTCGCCAAGTTCAGTAATATTGGTAGAGCGCACGCCTCGCATAGATATAACTGGTGCTGATTGATCTGTTGCCGTTGATATATCAAGCCCAGGTACAAGATTTGCTATATCCCTTATATTATTAACACCACTTTGTTTTAATTGTGCCGATGTTAACGCTGTAATTGCGACGGGTGTTTCCATTAACCTTGTTTTACGCTTAGTCGCCGTTACCGAGATAACTTCTAATGCAGTGTCATTTTTTTTAACCTCGTTACTATTGCTTTGATCTGCTAAAGACTCTTGAGCAATACTAGGCAACGAACAAGCAAGTGCGATTGCCAAAGTTATTGTGTTTATTTTTTGCACGGGTATCACCTTTCAATTTGTGTGGGTTGTCAGAGGCATGTAAAACAGCTTTATTTACTACCTGTTAACAGGTTACAAATTAGTTACACCCATTGACTACCCTAATACGGTAAAGCGAAGCACTGGCAATACAACCCGAGTAAATTGCACGTAAATAAAAATTAAGTTGTCATATTTATCGTTATTAAATAACCTGAACTTTGGATAATAACTGCTTGAGATAAATAAGTTTAACTATCATTGTGGTTCAATATGTTCATAAATCTCTTAACCAGAATTCAGGTTAAATAGATATAAATTAACTAGAGCCTATTTATCTTTCGAGGTTAAATTTACAGCAGTATGTCTGATTTTAGGCAAATTGGCGCTTATGGGTCGAGGTTATTCACCATAGGCGATGTAAGTCATTATATTAGCGCAGGAGCCGTTACCAGCTCCATTCGGTTACACACCTTACGCCTCGGTTAAGCCGCATTTAGATAAAACACATTTAAATCCTGAAAGATCAACCAGCCACAATAAAAGTGTTCCGATTGAGGTGAACATACGCTTTATGGATAATCAGATTTGATGAACTAAAAGCAAGGAGGGCAGCTTAACAACTCTTAGGTCACAGATACTAAAAAGCCATGGTTTTAAACCATGGCTTTTAAATTTAAAAATATGAAAAATTACTATTTTAGTGCTTTTTTAACAACTGGGTAGTGATCCCATACTTGTTTATCACTGAGTGAGCGTACAAGCTTAATGTATTCTGCATGTGTCCATGCAAGTGGCGTTGCTGAGTTTGTGCCCTCGCCTAACGCATGACCAGCTTTATTTACACCTACACCATCCCATACTTGCTCTGGTAGCATTAGCCCTTTATTGGCAAATTGCTCCAAACCTTTAACATAACTATTTTTAATTTGCGCTTGTTTAGCATCATCAAAGGCGTTGTTTGCGTTAGCTGCAGCTATTTCATAATGCCCACGTTCACCTGTGAAAAATGGCCAAACACGACCACGTTGGCCTGGTGTATTACTGCCATCCTCTGCGTAATTAGTACCTGTGGTTTCATCTTCGCCGTAGCCATCATTACCATAGCGGCGGTAGCCTGCAAATGTGCCGCTGCCGTCGTCAAAACTAAAGCTGTATTTAACTTGTAGGTTATCTTCAAGCGTTTCGTCATCGTATTCTGGTAGCGTTTTTACAATGCTTGGTGCAAGTGCATCACGTACGCCATAGCGTACTAGCTCTAAGAAGCCGCCATCTAAAATTTTCTTTTTATTAAACCCTTCGCGGCCATTATTAGCGTTAATTTTAGTGTTTGAGTTTGCATCGGTATCTTGGCCTATACGGATAAAGTATTCACCATCACTATTTTCGCCTTTTAAGTTACCTTTAGTGGTAAACATTTGCGATTCAATATCGTTGTTATACTTTTTAGCCGTAGCTAGGTAGCGCTTTGCGTTTTTATCATCACCGCTAAGCGTTGCGATATCGCTTGCGGTAATAAGGCCTGCCACTATTGCTGCAGTTGTAGAAGGCGAATAACCACTTTGCTCTTCCCAGCGCTCTTGTTGTGTTGCCGGTGGTGTAATTTGTGTGTCGTTCCACAAAATTTTAGCAAGTCCCCCCTCGACTAAAAAATCGGCCGCTGGTTTTAACATTTTGCCGTACCAGCTTTTTAGCTCTTCATCGCTAAGTACATTGGCTTTATGTAACTTCCATGCCAGCATAATAGGCATAGCAGTTTGATCAAGCTGTACGCCTACCCATTCTAATTCACCATCGACGTGTGTTTTTTGTAAAAACCAGCCGGTATCGCCTTTATTACCTGGTGTTTTGCTGTTTACTTGCACTTTTTCAAGGTATTCAAACGCTGTTTTTGCTGTGGCAGTATCGCCAAGCGCCATAAATGCCATGGCTACTTGATAAAAATCGCGCACCCATACCGCTTTATAGCCAGTAGAGCCCTCTTTAGCCGAAACCGTTTCGCCCCATGGATTAGATAGAGAAGCAATTAATGCCCCTGCGTGTGTTTTATCTTCTTGTGCCTTTAAAACCATAGCGCTGGTGTATAAAAGCTTACCGTTATCGGCTGTTTGTTCAATCATTTTATTGAGCGGTTTGAGACTTTGTAGGTAATCTTCCCAGCCTAGCGCTTCACCTTTACCGTTATAGTGATCAAGCACCGCTTGGTACCCTTTTGCTAAGCTTTTTTCGCCTTGCTTTATACTTTGCTGCTGCGTTTTACCAAAACTAAGTGCTAAATCAAAGGTGGTGTTAGCGCTTATATCTCCAAGCTCTGCAAGCATGCTTACGTTACCTGAAGTTTCGCCGGTATTTGTGTATTGGGTGTTTAAAGATTGAGTAGTTTTAAGTGCGTTAATGCCGTCACTTTTTCCTGTAAACCCTACCGTTTTTGCTTTAAATGGTGATGTGGATTGAAGTGATAGATAGTTATCATCTTCCCATGCTACAAGCCCTTTCTCTGTTGTTTTAGCAAAGTCACCTAAGCCGTTATTATTAATGTACGGATTAACAGACACATACGCTTTTAACCCTTCAAGCTCAGTGTTAAATACGCTGCGTACAAACAGGGTTTGCCCATCTGGGTCAGTAAAAATGTATTTTTCTAGGCTAAAGCGCCCTTGTTTATCAGTGCTAGTTACTTTGTAGGCAAGCGATAACGGGCGACCTTGTGCATCTTTATGTAAGTAATCAATGGTGACATCTAAATCATCAGCTTCACTAACGGTAAAGTCTTTACCTGTTACTATAAATTGCATGTCTTTTATTTGTGCTTGGTGAATAAGCCCAAACATGATTTCGGTGATCATACCTTTAGCGATTGAAAACCATACTTTAGATACATCCCCCGTTGCAGCTGTATCAGTGTATTGGCCGTTTTGGTATTGCTCGTACGATGTACCAATACCGGTTTTACCCGCGTAAGCCCAAAATGGTTCAGCACCTGGGGCGCCTGGTGCCGATTTAATCTGTGCGCCGGTACTTTCATTGGTTGTGCTTGTGTTTTGAGCGCCACAGGCGGTTAAACCTAACGTTAAAAGTGAGGCGGTTATAAGGTTATATTTTTTCATTGTGTGTCCTTAATTTGAATTTTTAACGCGCATTACCGCAACGGCAGCGACAACGAACGAGGCTGCACCAATTAACAATGCGTAAATAGGCTGATTAGAAAATACGTGGCGTAAAATGAGCCCTAAAATGCTGGCGGCAAGTAACTGAGGTATAACTATAAAAAAATTAAAAATACCCATGTAAACGCCCATTTTATTACTTGGCAGTGCGTTACTTAGCATGGCGTAAGGCAGCGATAAAATAGACGCCCACGCAAACCCCACCCCAATCATAGGAATAAGTAACATTTTAGGGTCTTGAATAAACATAAAGCTTGCAAGACCTAACGCGCCCAGCAATAAATTAAAACAATGCGCGCCTTTTAAGCCCATTTTTTTAACTAAAAACGGAATACACATAGCGGCAATAGCTGCAAAGCCATTGTAGGCGGCAAATAAAATACCCACCCAGTCTGCACCATCGTTAAATGCTTTAGAGGTTGCATCGCTACTACCATAATGAAAGCTTGTTACTGCTGCGGTGGTATAAATCCACATGGCAAATAAAGTAAACCAGCTAAAAAACTGCACCCAGGCAAGCTGCTTCATGGCTTCTGGCATTGTAAATACATCTTGTACTACTTGGTAAAAACCACCTTGAGTTTTGTTAGCACTTTTAAGCGCTGCTGCAATCCACTGCACAATACCAAACGCTAATAAACCACCGGCCAATAGGTATAATTCTTTTTCAAGGGATAAGCCCATTACTAATGCAAGGGTTGCTAAACCTAACACCACAAAAATAATGGCGCCTTTATTAAAATTAATATCAACCAGCTTGCTGGTAGTTGGTTGAGCGCTTTGCTTTTCAAACTCAGCTAATTGCTCTGGGCTGTACTCTTTTGTACGTGCAACGGTCCAAAGCACAGCAACAAGTAGCACCACCCCACCCCAATAAAATGAGTATTTAACAGACTCTGGAATTTGCCCTGGGGCTGCGGTATTACTTACATCAAACCAGTTGGTCATCATCCACGGTAGTGCTGAGGCTAGTACCGCACCAATACCAATAAAAAAGCTTTGTAACCCGTAACCTGTAGCGCGTTGTTTTTCTGGCAGGTTATCGCCTACAAGTGCTCTAAACGGCTCCATGGTTACGTTGATTGACGCATCCATAATCCATAACATACCGGCAGCAATCCAAAGCGTTGGCGAATGCGGCATAATAAATAGTGAAAGCGTTGTTAACACTGCACCTATAAAAAAGAACGGACGACGGCGGCCAAAGCGCCCCCACGTTTTATCGCTCCAGTAACCAATAATAGGCTGTACGATTAAGCCAGTAAGCGGTGCTGCAACCCATAGAATGGGAATATCATCAACTTGTGCGCCTAATGTTTGAAATATTCGGCTCACATTGCCGTTTTGTAGTGCAAAGCCAAATTGAATACCTAAAAAACCAAAGCACATATTCCATATTTGCCAAAAACTCAGGTTTGGTTTGTTGCTGTCATAATTATTATTTTGATTATTCATGATTAGCCTTATTAGTTAATACTGCGCTGCTAAATGCATCAAGTGTGAGTTTAAATGTAGCGCCTTGCGGGTGATCTTTAAGCTGGGTGGTGTGATTTTCAAGTAAATCATTTAATAGCGTATTTTCACTCATTGCACCTAATTGTGCCTTTGATAAATTAACCGTAACTATTTGTGGCTGCTCGCTAAAGTTACTTAACACATGCACACTTTGCTGGCCTAAAGAGCGGGTAAAACCAACAACACGTTCACTTCCTACAAGGTTAAGTGCCGACATTTCTCCGCCTACTACAGCAGGTAAACTATTAAGTGACATAACCGCTTTGTAGTAATCACGAAGTGCTACTTGCTCTTTTGTTAAATTAGCGCCATCAAATTTTCCGTTATTCATCCATGCTTGGTGCGCTGGCACGCCAATGTAGTCAAAAATACTGGTACGTGTGGCTGTGCCAAATCCTGCGTTTTCAGAGCCATCTTCTCCCACATCTTGAGCAAAATATAAAAGCGTTGGCGCGCGACTAATTAGATTAGAAACTACTAAAGCAGGTTTACCCCACTGGGCATTACCTGCAAAGTCTGGACTTGCGATACGTTGTTCATCATGATTTTCTAAAAAGTGCAGCATGTGTGCTTCAATATCAGTAACTTGGCTTTGGGCAGCAAAAATAGTATTAGCAGCTTGCTTACCCTGCATAATGGCTTTTAGTGTGTCATAAAAGCCCACTTTATCGTAAAGGTAGTCCATTTTACCTTGGTGAATATACGCACGGTACATTAGCGGGTTATACACTTCGGCTAATAAAAAGGCGTCGCTTTTTTGCATTTTTATCGACGAATTTAAAAAACTCCAAAATTCTACAGGCACCATTTCGGCCATGTCGTATCTAAAGCCATCAACGCCTTTATCTAACCAAAATAGCGCTATGTCTCTAAATTTGTACCAGCTATTAGGGAGCTCTTTATCTTGCCAAAACTCGTAGTGAGCACGGTAATCCTTGTCTTTATAGTCGTTTGGCAGCTGAGCAAAATCGTAGCTGCCATCAGACTTTACACCGTAATTCACTTTTACAGTTTCGTACCAATCGTTAATGTCGGGTTTTGGTGCACGGGCACCGTTACCTGTCCATTTAGCAGGTGTTTCATCAAAAAAGCCATCAGCAAGTGGGTGAGCTTTTCCACCTAATACGTTATAGGTTGTAGAAGTAGGCACTTGAAATGACTGCCCAGGCACATAGTAAAAATTGTTGTTTTTATCGTACGTTTTACTGGTGTCGTCTTGCGCGCCAAAATCTTCAACCCCTTTAGGCTTTCCTAATGATTGATAATTTCGCGCAACATGGTTAGGCACGATATCAATAATGACTTTCATGCCATGGCTGTGCGTACGCTCAATGAGCTGGCTAAACTCTCCCATACGATTCGTCACGTTAATTGCTAAATCAGGATTTACATCATAATAATCTTTTATTGCATATGGCGAACCTGCTCGTCCTTTTACAACATCAGGATCGTCTTGAGAAATCCCATAATCGCTATAATCGCCTACTAAGGCATGGTGTAATACGCCGGTATACCAAACGTGCGTTGTACCTAGCTCCTTTATACCTTTGAGGGCGGCATCGTTAAAGTCGGCAAATTTACCTACACCATTTTGCTCTTTAGTGCCCCATGGCACATTGGCAGTTTCGGTATTACCAAACAAACGGGTAAATACTTGATATACAACCGGCTTGGTAAGCTCATTTTGTGTGTGTGCGGGTGTTTGCTGTTGTTCAGGTTTGTTATTTTCTGAACACCCTGTAGCAATAAGTGCACTACAAAGTACTGCGGGTACATAAACTAATTTTTTCATTGTGTGTCTTTTTTGTCAGTATTGTTATTACTTTATACTAAAGATTACTGCAGCAACGATACAGTTGCTGCATACGTATTCAGGTAAACTATTGAGAGGTATTTATAATTAATACCGTTGCACTCATTGCCGGTAAAGCAACTGTATTACCCAACACCTGTGTTTTGTGGGTGAATAAGTTAAGTGCTTTGGTATTTTTTGGTATTACTTCCTGCATATACTCAATATTCTTAGTGAGCTCTTTTGTGTTTTTATTCATAAATACCAACACAGTTTGCTCGTCGCTAATACGCGCGTAACTATACACGCCTTGTTGAGGCGTAAAGTGCACAAGTTTTCCTTTATCAAGTGCTGGGCTGCTTTTTCTAAAATTAAGCAAGGTACTAATTGTTTTGTGCATGTCTTTTTGCTGTTTTGTTAGCCCCTCGCCCGTAAAGGCGTTCCGAGTTTGGCCTTTAAATCCACCCGGGAAGTCTATTCTAATATCGCCATGATCTTTACTTGGGGTGTTATCTAATAGCACTTCCGTACCGTAATACATTTGCGCTATACCACGTGTGGTTAAAAATAACGTCATCGCCATTTTTGTTTTGCCTACATCTTGGCCAAGTTCAGTGTAAACGCGGCTCATATCGTGATTATCTGCAAATACCATAATGTTATTGGTATCAGGGTATAAAAAATCATTAGCTAAAGATTCATATACTTTAACCCAACCGGTGTTCCAACTTTCATCTTCATTTAGCGCTTGAATTACCGCCCCTTGCAACGAAAAGTCCATAACGCTTGGTAGGCTTGATGTATATCCATCTTGGTTATGCTTACCACGTTGCCAGTAAGAGGCAATAGCAGGGTTAGAGGTCCACTCTTCTCCTACAATATTAAAATCCGGATACTCTTGCATAATTGCTTTTGTCCAATCGCTCAAAAATGCTTTATCTGAGTAAGAGTAAGTATCAACGCGAATACCACTTAAATCTGCGTATTCAATCCACCAAATCGCATTTTGAGTTAAATATTCGCTCAAGAGTGGTTGGCGCTGGTTTAAATCCGGCATGCTGGCTACAAACCAGCCATCGTTAAACTGGCGTTTATCGTAATCGCTTGCGTGTGGGTCTTGAATTGTTTGGCGGGCATGGCTTGTCGCATTTTTACCATTTTCAAATTCGCCATTAAAGTTGATCCAATCTTTGCTCGGTTTATCCTTCATCCATGTATGCTCTGCACCAAAGTGATTAAGCACCATATCCATTACCAAGCCTATACCCTGCTCTTTGGCCTTTACTGAGAGCGATTTATAAAGTGAATTAGAACCCATGCGTGGGTCTACGTTATAAAAATCAGTAATAGCATAACCGTGATAAGAGTAATCGGGCATGTTGTTTTCAAGCACCGGCGTTAACCACAACTGCGTTACACCTAAATCTTTTAAATATGGCAATGCATTAATAACACCTTGTATATCACCACCGTGTCGCCCTCCTTTAAATGTTGGATTTACTTCCTCCAACATACCGCTCACGGTGTCATTTTGTTTATCGCCATTTACAAAACGGTCAGGATTAATTAAATACACAGTATCTTTACTGCTAAAACCTTCTCGCACAGCACTATTTTTTGTTCTCTCAAGTAAAGAGAAAATGAAATTATTCTTACCATTGCTATTAAATTTTAATGTGCCTGCTTGGGCTGTATCGCTAATGGCTATATGTAAAAATACGTAATTAGGGTTTTCGGTGCGCGTAATATTGGCCAGCTCAACTCCTTGATAAGGTAAAAGCTTAAATTGGGTGTTTGCAATGTTTTGTTCATGCAACATTAGCGTAATTGTATTTTTTTTCATGCCCACCCACCAATTAGCTGGTTCAACGCTAAGAGCATAAGACATGCTTGGTATAGTATATAAACAGAGTAAGAGTATTTGCTGTATAAATCGCATTATGACGCCCTTTTAATACTGGCTAAAAATTCTTTGTGGGTAGGAAGTTTTTCAACTGTCGAATTTACTAATGTTTTTAAACTAATAAACAAATCACTTAACTGCTCGTCCGTAAACGAATTAGCAATAGTGCAATAGTCATCAGATATTAAGCCTTGTCCAATCATCACTTGCTGCCATGCTATTTCGGCAAATAACTCATCGTCTTCGCGCATAACCTTACCTGTTTGTTTAAATAGATTAAGTTTATGGATCAGTGAATCCGGTATATCCATTTGCATGCATTGACGCCAAAATGCGGAGTCTTCGCGCACAGTAAGTTTGTAATGCAGAATAATAAAATCACGAATATGCTCTATTTCAGTCACGCTTTGTTTATTAAACTCGCTTGCTAACGCATCGCTGATACCATGGTGTGGAAATAATTTGATCAGCCGTGTAACTGCGCTTTGAATTAGGTGAATGCTTGTAGATTCCAATGGCTCTAAAAAGCCACTTGATAAACCAACCGCGACTACATTTTTATGCCATTGTTTTACACGTCTACCTGTTTTGAATTTAATAAATCTAGGTTCTGTTATTGGATCTGCCGGTAAGTTATTAAGCAACAACGCCTTTGCGTCTTCATCCGATAAGTAACGACTACAATAAACCAAGCCATTGCCTATTCGGCTTTGTAACGGAATTTGCCACTGCCAACCGGCACTGTGCGCAATTGATTGCGTATAAGGTTTTAATTCATCGTTTGATTTTGTTTGTACTGCGATGGCACTATCGCATGGTAAATAATGAGACCAATCTACAAATCCGGTATTGAGTGTTTTCTCAATAAGCAACGCACGCAACCCTGTGCAATCTATAAATAAATCACCGTTGATTTGCTTATTATCATCGAGTATGAGTGTTTCTACATTACCCGTTGCTAAACATTGTGTAACTTCACTAATTTTGGCATCAATGTGTTTTACACCGCGCGATATTGCCAGCTTTTTTAAATATTCAGCGTAAAGTGTGGCGTCAAAATGATAAGCGTAACTTAGCCCAGGTAATTGGGTATTGGGTATTGTGTTTAAGGGAGCAAATTTATGCTGTTTAGCGGCTTGGTAATTTAACGAAAAATCCCATAAATCGTCTTCGCAACCCGTGATTCGACCTTTTAACCAAAAGTTATAAAAGTCGCAAAACGGGAAGTCTTTTCCAATCGGGCCAAACGCATGCATATAACTGTGCGTTGGTTTTTTCCAGTTTTCGAATTCAATACCGAGTTTAATTGTTGCGTTAGTTTCGTTTATAAACTCTTTTTCGTTAATGCCTAATGCGTTATTAAGTTGGATAATAGGTGGTATGGTTGCTTCTCCAACTCCCACGGTGCCAATAGATGATGACTCTATCAATGTGATATTAATTACTTTACCTAACACTTTATTAAGCAGTGCTGCAGTTATCCAACCTGCGGTACCACCGCCTGCGATCACGACGTGTTTTATTGATTTCATCTTATTATCCACGTTTTATTAAATCAAAGTATGATTAAAAAGTTAGGTAAAGTAGCTATAAAAAAGCCCTTGTAAAACAAATTACAAGGGCTCCTACACACAACCTTTATTATAGCTTGTAGCTAAAGCCTAACAAGTAAGTACGACCGTAATCTTGGTAGTCACGAACTTGTAGCGCGTTATCGCCAGAAAGCGATGTAAACGGCTCTTCTGTTAAGTTTTGAACTTGGAACTGAATTGATAACCCTTCAAGGCTTTCAACACCGCCCTCACTAAAGTCGTAGCCTGCTTGAATATCCCAAATTGTTTCGCCTAGGATATCTACTTGTTCAGTATCAAAGCCTAGCCCGTATACATCACCTTTAAAGGCACTACGTTTACGCATGCTGGTGCGCAGCTGAATACCATTCATTTCGTAGTAAACCGTTAAGCTTTGAATTTTGTCAGACAGACCCGGTAGCTCGTACTCATTACCGTTTTGATCTTCAATGTCTGATTCAATACCGGTATGGCTTGCAATTAAACCAAAGCCTTCAAGTGATGGGTGGAATATTTTAAATGGAAGCGCCAGTGATAGCTCGTAACCGTATAGGTCACCCCCACCGCCATTGATTTTACCACTCCCCGTACCCTCAGATGTAGCAGGAATTTCACCTGTTGATGGGTCAGCAACGCCCGACATATCAATTTCGTATGTGCCGTCAAAAATCCACTGGGTTAAATCTTTATAAAAGAATGCAGCAGAGAAGTAACCTTCATCACTAAAGTAGTTTTCGTATGTTAAATCGTAACCAGTGGCCTCTTTTGGCTCTAAATTAGGGTTACCACCCGATACAGACCAGTAGTTACCATTTTCATCAGGTATTGTGTTGTATGACGCATCAATAGATGAATTCATTTCGTCTAAACGTGCACGAGAAATTGTTTTAGCTGCACCAAAACGCACTGTTTGTTGCTCATCAATCGCAAGTGATAAGTTTAAGCTTGGTAATACGTGTGAATAATCGTGGCTAATATTAGTAGGTGAAGCCACTACAATACCATCTACAGTGCTAAATGCATTACCCTGAGATGATTGGTCGGTATGAACATAACGTACACCCACATTACCTGTAAGTGCTAAGCCGCTAACTTCTGCATTTATATTTGCTTGAACAAATGCAGAAGTGATTTCTTCTTTTACAGTCCACGATTTAGTCGCATGACTTGTATTTGTTAAGCTCTCTGCAAGTAAGTCATAATAACCATCGTTAACTAAGCCATTTACGTCATAAGCAATCATGTCGCCCATGCCAATAAAGCCTAAATCAACACTTCCGTTACGGTGCTGTTCTGGCACGCTAAGCATGCCTGGGTTATCAAGCGAAAAGCTAGATAACGTCATGAAGTAACCTTCTGAATCTTTTGTTTTCTCACGTTCTTTGTAAGACATACCAAATTCAATAGAGCTTATGTACTCGTTTTCTAATACCTTTGAAGCGGCTATTTTTAATGTTGATAATTCATCTTCAATAGTAGGTGCATTTATAAAACCGTCTTGCGCTTGGTTTTCATATTCAGTACCAGTTAAACCGTATTTATCGTTAAGTGCAGAGCTTTCACCCCACGAAAGCGGGCCACCTAACTGAATTAAACCATAATCGCTATAATCTAAATCATGTGAAAAAGTAGCCCCAGTGTTACCACCATTAAATGTGTAACCCAAGTTATCTGCAATACCGCGAGCATCGCCACGGCCAGTGCCTGAATAGCTTTCAACACTCCAGATTTTACGTTCTACTTGTGAATAACTTGCATCAAACTCTACTGACCACGAATCGTCAATATCGTATTTAGTATTAAAACCAAAAGCTGTAAGTTCTGCTTCGCGTTCTTCATAGTCATTACGAACTACAACACGCTGTCCTTGGGTTACTGCGCTTGTTATAAAGCCTGACGCTTCATCAACTACTACACTGTTTGAGTCGATACTACCTTGTCCCCACGCGAATGGAACTTCAATACCGCGTAAGATTTTTTCATCTGTAAAATCTACGTATAGCGCATCAAACGTCATACTTAGATTGTCTGTAGGTGCAGCTTCTAAAACAAGCATTGCCGAGTCACGCTCAAGCGTTGATGAGCGCACGTAAGGTTTAGCACCACCTAAAATTGAATAATCGTTACCATTTTCATTGAATTCTGGATAACCCCACGAGTTCCAACGCTTTTCTTGATTTGGTGAACTCATCGTATTTAAAGCAAATGCAACACCAATGGTATCGTCTGCAAACTGGTCAATGTATGAAACTGTACCTCGGTAACCGTCGTCGTTACCGTCTGGGTTTAATTTATCAAAGCTAGTTTGCTCATACTGTCCATTTACTTGTACAACACGTTCGCCTTTACTTAAAGGACGAACTGTTTGCATGTTAATTACACCTGCAATGCCTTCAGCATCAATACTTGCATTTGGCGTTTTATATACAGTTACACCGCTCATAATTTCTGAGGGGTAAAGGTCAAACTCTACGCCGCGGTTATCACCAATAGAGACTTGTTCACGACCATTAAATGTAGTACCACTTTCGTTTTCACCAAAACCACGAATTGATACTCTACTTGCGCGACCATCTAAGCGTTGCGCTGTTAAGCCAGGTAAACGTGCAATAGACTCAGCAATAGATGAATCAGGTAGCTTACCTATATCTTCTGCTGAAATTGACTCAACGACTTGAGTAGAAAAACGCTTTGTGTTGATTGATTCTACAACACTGCCACGAAAGCCTTTTACTTCGATAACCTCAACGTCATCATTTTTAACTGTATCTTCTTGTGCTGCTACAGAGGCAAAGCTTGCTAATCCTGCAGTAGCCATTGCCAACGTTAATATACTTGGTTTGAACATAGACATGATGTTTTTCCCGTTACCCATATTGTGATACTCGCTTCTTTATTTGAGTGATAGTCAAACAGGCGAGCTAATTTTGTTGTCAGGATGGATATTAACGCCAGTTTTATTTTATTAACAACTTTATGCATACGTATTCAACAGTTATAGCATGACTTCAGATTAATAAAAACCTTGCCAAACAAACATTAAACAATTGATTTTGTTATAAATAAAATTATTTAAAATGATGCAATCAACATTACATGTAAAATCTACTGTATCAAAAACTAAAAGTTAACAGGACGCAATGTAAACAAAGTGAAACTAATTAGTATCGCTATTCAAAATAAGAAATATTAGACGTAATTCAAATGTTTAATTGGTCAGACCATTAAATTCAAACATAAAATATATTTTCTCTTGTATGACAAACCGTTATGTTTAATAAAAGTCAGAAAGTAAGTGAGCACCATAATTGGTAAAAACCCAACACATAAATAAAACACCTTTAAACTAGCTATAAGTACTTATTTTTAATAATTTAATTGCGTTAATTTTAGTGCATACGTATGCAGACTTTTTACAGTGCACAAGGCTTCACGTATGCTTTTTGCAAATAACGTGATTAATCGTAATCACAAATAAAAATAGTCTAAATACTGTGTGGAATGAAGGAGAAAAGCATGACCCAAAAGCAGTGGTATAAAGGTGCGGTTATTTATCAAGTTTATCCGCGTAGCTTTCAAGATAGCAACAACGATGGCATTGGTGATTTAAGAGGGATTATTAATCGTATTGATTACATTAAAAGCTTAGGCGTTGATGCTATTTGGATTTCACCTTTTTTCAAATCGCCAATGAAAGACTTTGGCTATGATATTAGCGACTATCGTGACATTGACCCGCTTTTTGGTGACCTAAATGATTTTGATGAGCTAATAAGCGAAGCCCACACTCGTAATATTAAAATAATTATTGATCAGGTGTTAAGCCATACATCAGATCAACACCAATGGTTTACTGATAGCCGTGAAAATCAAAATAACAGTAAAGCCGACTGGTATGTTTGGGCTGACGCAAAAGATGATGGGACAGCCCCAAACAACTGGCTATCTATTTTTGGTGGTGGTGCTTGGCAGTGGGAGCCTCGTCGCGGGCAATACTACCTACATAATTTTTTAACCGAACAACCGGATCTTAACTTTCATAACCCAGATGTTCGAAAAGCTGTACTTGATAATGTTGAGTTTTGGCTTAAAAAAGGCGTTGACGGTTTTAGGCTTGATGCAATTAATTTTTGCTATCACGACGCGCAATTACGTGATAATCCGGCTAAACCAAAAGATAAGCGCCAGGGGCGTGGTTTTAGTGAAGATAATCCGTATGCATTTCAGTACCATTACTACAATAATACTCAGCCTGAAAATATTGAGTTTATGCAAGATATTCGCACATTACTTAATAAATACCCAGGTACTGTATCGCTTGGCGAAATCTCATCAGAAGATTCATTAGCTACAATGGCGCAGTACACCCAAGGTGGCGACAAACTGCACATGGGTTATAGCTTTGAGCTATTAACAAATGATTACTCAAGTGAATATATTAGAACTACGGTTGAAACTCTAGAACAACGTATGACTGAAGGCTGGCCATGCTGGGCATTTAGTAATCATGATGTAGAGCGCGTAGCGAGCCGCTGGAGCGAAAATGGCGAAGTAAACCCTCAACAATGTAAAATGCTAACCGCCCTATTAGCTTCTCTTCGTGGCAGCGTGTGTATGTATCAAGGTGAAGAGCTAGGTCTAGGTGAAGCAAGTGTGGCATTTGAAGATTTACAAGACCCATACGGCATTACATTTTGGCCTAATTTTAAAGGGCGTGATGGCTGTAGAACACCAATGCCTTGGGATCTAGCTGTTTCATCTCATGCAGGTTTTAGTGAAGTAAAACCTTGGCTACCCGTTGATAATGCACATAAGCAGCAATCAGTAGCTATACAAACAGATGATAATAACTCAATTTTAAATGCCTACCGTGAGTTTATGGCATGGCGAAAAGGTCAAACAGTTTTACTTGAGGGTGATATTGAATTTATTGAAACGCCAGAGCCTGTGCTTGCTTTTTATAGAACGCTTGGAAAGCAAAGAATGCTTTGTATGTTCAATCTCAGCGCTAAGCAAACAAGTATTGATATGCCAACATCAATCGTTAAAGAATACACCGAGCTTAGCCACCACAGCGCAAAGTTAGGCCAAGGCACCACAACGCTTGAGCCTTACGCATGTTTTTACGCTCAGTGTTAATGACTCAAAAGTTGCGTTTAATATTTACCTAAGTGCGTTACACACGAAAAAGCCCAAGCTATTCACTTGGGCTTTTTTGTATTTAACGCATTCTAGTGACTTTTAGTTTCACCATTTAGACATTCAGTTAAAGCAAATAATACGGCTGATATTACAAACTTAAAATATCCTCATAGTAGAAATAAACAATGACGCTTATCCATTTCATTTTTGAACCTAAGAAATCAATTTTCCCTAAAACAATCTAAAGGTTATTAATATAAAGCGTAGAATCAGGTTTTCGTAGCTACTAAATATATTACTCCAGCTAATAATGCTGTACTTACTAATGTTAAAAAACTGACAAGTAAATTACTCATCCTCACGATAAAAAAATTTCGTTATCTTTTATTTCAATTTCGATTAAAAATCAACATACCAACAGAGTTGTTCTGGATTGGGCACTACTGATTTATACCTAACTTTAAACTGGATAAATCAGTCATCACACCATTTTTTTAGGAATAAACGAATGAAAAAAGCATTGCTAGCATTAATCGTAGCACCACTATTTGCAGTATCTGCGACTTACGCGGTTGCAGACGATGCGCCAACAGCTTCAGCCGAAATGATAAAAGAATACACAGAAATGTGTGTTAACTGGGCTAAAGATGATGACGTAAGCAATGAAGAGCTAAATGCCTACGTATTAAAATGCGTAAATGATGAGCTTGAATCTGAAGGCTATAAAAAAGTATCTTCTGTTAAGATTTAATTATACCAATTACATTTAATTAGTGATCAATTATAGCGCTAAGAATATAGCTCAATAGCTAAGCGAAAAAGCATGACATATATTTGTTCTCGGCAGCTGCTCCCTGCAATGCCTACTTTCTGCATCTACGCAGTCATATATGAATAGTGTTTAACGCAGTAACTGAGTTATTTAATACGCTAAAATGACCATGTTTTTAATCAAATTGGTAACACGCTTAGGTGAATGTACTGCTAATAAAGCCGTTGCGAAAGCATTCAACTAGGCACAAAAAAACCGGAATAGACACAAGCTGTGCATTCCGGTTTTTTTATGACTTTTTAAATCTACAAAAGCTATGAATAAGCAATAACGAGCTTATTCATCTTCTTTTTTAGCTTTCGCTTTAGGCTTAGCTTTAGCTGGTGCCTTTTTTGCAGCTGCTTTCTTTTTAGGCGCTGCTTTTTTCTTCGCTTCTTCTGTCCATTTACCTGCCTCATAATGAGCAGTCCAGCCGGTAGCTTTACCGTCAACTTCAGTCATAACATACTGAGATTTATTTTTACGGCTATAGCGTACAACAGCAAGATTACCATCAGGATCTTTAGCTGGTGCATCTGCTAAATAATAAAACTTAGGCGAAATGCGGTCTCTAAAGCGTTTTAGTTCTTCAACCTTAGGTGCACGTGTTTCACGTGACTTAGGAAAAGTATTTGCGGCTAAAAATATACCCGCAGCGCCATCACGTAAAACAAAATACGCATCTGACTTTTCACACTCTAATTCAGTAATGTGAACAGGATCTTCTTTTGGTGGAGCAGCCTCGCCATTTTTAAGTAACTTACGTGTGTTCTTACACTCGTCGTTATTACAACCAAAGTACTTACCAAAGCGACCCGATTTAAGCTCCATGTCAGAACCGCACTTATCACATTCGATAATTGGTCCGTCGTAGCCTTTAATTTTAAAGGTACCTTCTTCAACTATATGCCCTTTACATGCTGGGTTATTACCACACACATGTAGTTTACGGGTTTCGTCAATTAGGTATGAGTCCATTGCAGTTTCACAAATAGGACAACGCTTCATCTGCATTAATTTTTCGGTTTCTACGTCTTCGACATCAGCAGCAACCGCTTCATCGCCCGACACTAAGTTCATTGTTGTTGTACAACGCTCTTTTGGCGGAAGGCTGTAACCAGTACACCCTAAGAAAACACCGGTTGAAGCCGTACGTATGCCCATTTTGCGGCTACATGTAGGACATTCTATATCGGTTTCAACCATCTCATTAAGACGCATGCCGCCATTCTCTGGCTCGTCTTTAGCGACAGTTAGTTGCGTTGAAAAATCAGCATAAAACTTATCTAAAACTTGAGTCCATACACGCTTGCCTTCAGCAATGTCATCTAAACGACCTTCCATTTTAGCTGTAAAATCAAAGTTCATTAAATCAGTGAAGTTTTCAACTAAGCGGTCAGTAACAATTTCACCCATTTTTTCAGCAAAGAAACGGCGATTTTCTACACGTACATAACCACGATCTTGAATTGTTGATATAATCGACGCATAAGTAGATGGACGACCAATACCACGCTTTTCAAGCTCTTTTACTAAACTAGCTTCACTAAAGCGAGCTGGCGGCTTAGTAAAATGCTGCTTAGGATCAAGTTCTATTAAAGTAAGTATTTCACCTTCTTTAACAGCTGGCAGTGATTGATCTTCTTCGTTCTTTTTACGCACCGCAGGTTGTACTTTTGTCCAACCATCAAAGCGAAGCACGCGGCCTTTTGCTTTGAGCTGGAAATCGTTAGCTGCAACAGTCAGTGTTGTTAAGTCGTATTCAGCAGGTACCATTTGACACGCTACAAACTGACGCCAAATTAGCTCATACAGCTTTTTAGCATCGGCATCTACGCCTTCGATATGACCAGACAACACAGTAACGCTTGAAGGACGAATTGCCTCATGCGCTTCTTGTGCATTGCCTTTAGAGCTATAGTTAATTGGATCTTTTGGTAAATATTTAGCACCAAACTCGTTCGTTACATACTCACGACACATTTCAACCGCATCTTTTGAAAGATTGGTAGAATCGGTACGCATATAAGTAATATAACCGCCTTCATACAAACGCTGAGCGAGCATCATAGTCTTTTTAACGCCATAACCTAGGCGTGTACTTGCCGCTTGTTGCATGGTTGAAGTAATTAATGGCGCACTTGGGCGACTTTTACTTGGTTTTTCTTCAACGCTAATTACTTTGTATTCTGCATTCTCAAGGCTTTTAACAGCTGCGCTAGCCTGAGCTTCATTTACAGGCTTAAATGCCTTTCCTGCTTGTTTGGTTACTTCTAAGCGTAACTCAGACTCAGTATTCTTAACATCAGCGTGAATATCCCAAAACTCTTCAGGGATAAATGCCTTAATTTCACGTTCACGCTCAACTAATAAGCGTACCGCAACAGACTGAACTCGTCCTGCAGATAGACCACGTGCAACTTTTGCCCACAACAAAGGAGAAACCATAAAGCCTACAACACGGTCTAAAAAGCGTCGTGTTTGCTGAGCGTAAACCATGTCTGTATTGAGCTCACCTGGCGTTTCGAAGGCTTGTTGTATTGCGTTTTTGGTAATCTCGTTAAAAACTACGCGCTTATACTTTTCAGGTTCACCGCCAATGATTTCTTGAAGATGCCAAGCAATTGCTTCCCCTTCTCTATCCAAATCCGTTGCGAGGTATATTTGATCTGCATTTTCAGCCAGCTTTTGTAATTCTTGAACAACCTTCTCTTTACCTGGCAGGATTTCATAATGCGGCTCCCAACCTTGCTCAGGATCAATACCCATACGCGCGACCAGGTTAGTATAATCTCGTTGCTTTTTATACGCTGCTTTCTCTTCAGGCTCCATTTTGCGAACTTCTGCTGGCGTTTTAGTTGCCGGCACTTTAGCTTTGCTCGAACCTGAAGTAGGTAAATCACGTACATGCCCAATACTGGACTTTACGATGAAGTCATTACCTAAATATTTATTAATTGTTTTAGCCTTAGCAGGTGACTCTACAATTACTAGCGATTTGCCCATAGTTGCCTATTTCTAACCAAATATTAAAAATGTGTTTTGCCGACATAAGCGGCGCGAATATTTATAGGTATATCTACAAACACTAGTTGTTACAAGCTTTTAATACAAACTTTTCAGTATTTACTGAATAAACGAACAATTTTTGTCGTTAAATTAAACAAACAGGTGTTTTTAGATTAATTGATGTGGAATATATAGAACAGAAACAAAAATGCCAACCTAAAGGTTGGCATTTTTTTAAAACATCATAAAATTATAGCTTAGCGTCATCAGTAACTACAATTGAAGTTGACGTAATAAGACCCGATGTAGCTTCAACACTAATTGTTAAAAAACCATCAGTTATATCATTTCTTCCATCGGCTGGCTCTCTTGTTATACCAAACGAAATGCCTACAGGCACAAAACTTGTGGTATTAGGAAAGATATAACTGTTAGTACCCGTTAGAATACCATTTTCAGAGGCAATAGTTACCTCACTCCCAACGGGTAAAGGGTTATTATAGACATCAGCTATGAATACTGTTAACCCCACACTATTAGTTCCTGTTGCTTCTGTTAAGTCTATTGAATTAACTCCACACATCCGTTGGCCTGTTGAACTAAGCACTAAAGGGCTTGTGGGGTCACTATTTACACGTACCTCAGTCGCTGTTACGCCTGTAATAGCAGAGCAATCATCAGCATAGGTTACTAACCTAAAGAAAGCCTCATCGCCAGACATTACAATCTCTTGGTTTTGAAATACATTAACCAATTGACGGCTACACAGTCCTGCGGTTTCGTCTTCTTCACGACATAGTAAACCATTGTATAAACCGTTTTGGGTAGTCCAAGTGCCATTACCATCAAAATCTACGAACTCTTCAAACTCATCACCAGTTGAATTGTCACGAGAACATGGGTCTGTTCCATCACTGCAATCTTTACCGCCAAAAGTACCATCTTCATTGTTATCAATAAAAGCTTCTGGGATATCAAATAAATCATCAAAGAAGTCTTCGCTATCAAAGTAACCATTACCATTTAAGTCTGAAAAAGTCTCTTCACCAATAGCATATGCATGAACGGTTGCTCGTCCACCAAGTGGTAAATCTATTGTAAGATCATTATTTAAAATACCTAATGGGCACGGTAATCCACCATCACATTTTTGAGCAATTGTATTTTCGTACATTGAATCAGTAAAAGGACGCGGGTTGCTACTTGTCCAAGTAACGCTACATGCTCCATTCGTTGTAGTACAACTTGGCTCAATAACTCCACCTTCTGTAATAAAAGTAACGGCCGTACCATCTGGAACAGGATTATTAAAGTGATCGGCTAAACGCACATTTACTGATACCTCTGTACTATCAACATTCAAACCATGTGCGTTAAATTCAGAGCGTGATAAAGAAAAGCTATTTTGATCAGCTATACCCGTACTAACAACAAGAATATCTGAGGGAGCCGTAACAATGACTGTATTGCCTTCAACCTCTTCCTCACTTGATGCAATAACACGTACAGGTGTTGCAATCGAACCAGATAGTACTGATGTTTTCACTTCGCCACTGGCATTAGTAATAGCGCTTGCTGTGCCTAATGTAATGCCACCTACAGCAGTTGAAAGTTCAAAGTTAACCGTTCTTGACGCTAAATCGTTCCCGTTTGAATCGACAAGTTTGAAAGTCACTTCTGAAATTTCGGTGCGGTTAGCACCACCAGTACCTTTTAGTGCAATTACAGGCTCTGTAACATCTATAAACTGTAAAAAACCAATATTTGCAGGTGATACATTAATTGTAGTATTTGCAGAAACCGTATCTCCACCAGTAATAACCGTTGCTGTAATAATATCACCACCCACACAAGTTAAAGGGCGATATGTTGAACGTGCAAATCCACCAATACTAGTCACTGTTTCATCAATTGATGCCTGCCCCGAACTTACACAGCCCGATGAGAATTCAACCGTTAATGGAGTTGTATATAACTCACCATCTTTAGAAATTTCAATAGAAATTAGAGCCGTAGCCCCTGCCGCTAATAGCTCATCATCAGCAATAGAGCTCGAAATAGAAATTTCGATATCTACCGCAGCAATCTGAAACGCTTTAGTCAAGTTACTATTAAGTACAGACACGGTGATTTCACCTGCCCCTACATCCTGCCCAGGAACAATATCGAGTAGTGCGATACCATTTGCATCTGTAATTGCAGTGCCTGTTGAAGGAGTAATAGATCCAATAGTAGTAGTAGCGGTTACTAAAGCTTGAGTAAGTGGTGTTGTAGAGTCTTCATTAGTAACTTCAATAAATAAAATAGCTGAAGAATCACCTGAAATACTTGTTACCTCTTCACATAAACTTGCATCTCTAGTTGTTTTAAAATCAACCGGACAGTTTTGCAAAATTTTAAAATTGATATCCGCAGTGCTTTGATCTGGGTTTACAGCATCGCCTCGGGTGTAAAAGCCCAACGTTTTCTCCACACCTTCATACTGTGCGGTTATTAAACCAGCACCTTCGACAGTACCTGAAGTTAAATTAAGTGAAGCTATACCATTTTCGTTTGTTAATGCTGTTCCAATGCTTGGGATAAGATTACCTAGGGTAGAAGAAAAATTAACAACGGCCCCCTCTACTTTAATACCATCACCATCAAGAACAGTTGCTTTAACCACACCACTATCGGCTGCACTAATGGTACTAATTTCGGTCAATGAAGTCGAAGATGTAAGACTCAATCCTATAGAAAAGTCTAACGACTCACCCTGAACGGGTGCATCACCTTCGGTAGTAAATGTATAACCATCCGAGCTGTAAACAATGTTTTCATTATCAGTGTAGGTTGCAACTATAGAACCTGCACCAACTTCTGTACCAGCTAGAAGGCTTATTGTTGCAATGCCTTGAGCATTTGTTAGTGCTGTGCCGTTAGTTGGATTGATTGTTCCTAAACCAGTGAGTACGAATTCAACAAGCTTAAATGCAGCAGGCTTTCCATCAATCTCTAGCTCAACTTGAACAGTAAGAGGGTTTGAATAATCAACATTACGAGTATTCTCACCTGAACTGTTTACAGCTGTGATATTTAACTGAGGTTCTGTTGACGCGGTACCATCAGATTCAAAAGCAAATGTATCCGTGTAACTGACACTATCAATCGTAAAAGTGGCTGTAACTTCACCTGCACCTGCACTTGAACCTGCTATTAGTTCAATAGTCGCTACGCCATCTGATTGAGTAAGAGCGGTACCTGCTACTGGGTCTAGCTCACCAATAGAATCCGCTAACGTGAATGTAATACGCTCGCCAGACACTGCATCACCATCTTCATTAACTAAACTAGCTCTTAATTCTAAAGGAGCATCAGCAGTAACACTATTCGACTCAGTATCACTCGCTTTCAAATAACCTTTCAAACTTATTGTATAGGTTGATGTTTCCGTCGTGGAATCACCATCACTAATGGAGCCGTCTTTTTCAAGTGACCCACCGCCACCACAGGCTGTGAGTAAAAAACTTAGCAATGAAATGCCGAGCAGTCGCATTAAAGGCATGAACCTCTCCCTAGCGTTGTTATTATAACCAAAATTAATTTTCACTTAATATTAACCTATAACTTAGTCTAAAATCTCAGTTTTTTATTACTTTTTTGCGCAAAATAATTTTAAATAAATACCAATTTTTTCTGTAGTAAATATTTCCTTGCTGGTAGTCTATGGCAAATTTATAAAATGTAGATCAGGGAATATGTCAAAAATCCGTTCAATGAGTTTAACCACTCGCATCATGATTGGTATGGCGCTTGGGGTTGCAGTAGGTTTTATATTTCAGGCTATATTAGCTGGTGAAGACGATTATCTAATACCACTTGGGTTATTCTCTTTGCCAATTAAAGCCTTTTTTGTTGATGGTATTTTCCATGTTGGTGGCCAAATATTTATTGCCAGCTTAAAAATGTTAGTTGTGCCTCTTGTTTTTGTATCGCTCGTTTGTGGTACCTGTAGCTTAAGCGACCCTAAAAAACTAGGCCGCCTAGGTGGTAAATCTATTGGTTTATATTTATTAACTACAGCTATTGCTATAACAGTGGCGATTACACTTGCCTTATTATTTAGCCCTGGTGAAGGTATAAGCTTGCCATCTAATGCAACTTATGATGCTAAAGAAGCGCCTACCCTTGCACGTGTAATTATAGATATGTTTCCTACTAACCCATTTGAAGCCATGGCCAAGGGTAATATGCTTCAAGTTATAGTGTTTGCACTATTATTTGGTGTAGCAATGGCATTAAGTGGTAAAACAGGCAAACGCGTAGCAAGTGTTTTTGAAGATTTAAACACAGTAATCTTAAAACTAGTTACGCTGTTAATGAACATTGCACCTTATGGCGTGTTCTTTTTAATGGCAAAACTATTTACAACAATTGAGCTTAACTTAATTGTTAGCCTAGCCAAATACTTTGGCGTTGTAGTGCTTGCACTGTTATTACATGCTTTCGTAAACTACACATTGCTTTTAAAAATATTAACGGGCTTAAACCCGCTTATTTTCTTAGCAAAAATGAAGCACACATGCTTATTTGCATTTAGTACCTCGAGCTCAAGCGCAACTATGCCTATTACACTTGAAACTGCTACTAAAAAACTAGGTGCTAATAACTCGGTTGCCTCATTTACTATCCCACTGGGTGCTACCATTAACATGGATGGCACTGCCATCATGCAAGGTGTGGCTACCGTATTCATTGCACAAGTGTTTAGTGTAGATTTAACAATTTCTGATTATCTAATGGTTATACTAACAGCAACACTTGCCTCTGTAGGTACAGCAGGCGTACCAGGTGTTGGCTTAATAATGCTCGCGATGGTACTTAATCAAGTTGGCTTACCTGTAGAAGGGATTGCAATTATTATCGGTGTAGATAGATTACTTGATATGACACGTACAGCAGTTAATGTAACCGGTGATTGTATGGTTACCTGTGTTGTTGCCAAGTCTGAAGGTGAACTTGATGAGAGCATCTTTAACGACCCTAATGCAGCTAAAGACTTAGAAGATTATCATAAGTCTATTGACTCATAAGCTACATTTATACAGCTATAAAAAAACCTTGATGCAATACATCAAGGTTTTTTTTCGAGTAGAAAGAATTAAACTGAATCGTAAAAAAATTCTAATCTAAGGATTTAGGGATTTAAATTTAGAGAGTAAGTTTATTCCCACTTTATTTACACCACTACTCAGGCCAAGAGCTAGCTTATCGCTTAATCCCTTTTTAATTTTGTATTTAATCTTATAAATTTTGCGCTCATGTTGCTGCTCCAGCAATGCATCATCACTTGTCTTTATAACATCTACCAAACCTATATCAATCGCTTGAGTTGCAAACCAATGCTCGCCTGTCGCAACTAAGTTTATATCTAAGCTTGGGCGTTGAGTGCTTACAAACGTTTTAAATAAATCATGTGTTTGTTCAATTTCTTCACGAAATTTTTCACGGGCCTTATCTGTGTTTTCACCAAATAAAGTAAGCGTACGTTTAAACTCACCTGCAGTAATTTGCTCAAATTCCACATCATTTTTCTTTAATATTTTATTAAAGTTAGGTATTTGAGCTATCACACCAATAGATCCAACTATGGCAAAAGGGGCTGCTAGTATCTCATCGGCTACACACGCCATCATGTAACCACCGCTCGCTGCTACTTTATCAATTGCAACACTCAAAGGAATACCGGCATTTTTAATACGCTGTAGCTGAGATGCAGCAAGTCCATAGCCATGCACTACTCCGCCGCCACTTTCTAAACGAATAAGTACTTTGTCTTTACTTGGGTTAGCAATAGAGATAATGGCTGTTATTTCTTCTCGTAAGCTTTCTACTTCGTGAGCGTCCATACTACCCACAAAGTCAATTACATATAAACGAGGTTTAGGCTCATCTTTATCTGCTTTTTTACTTTGCGATTTAAGCTGCTTTTGGTGTGCTTTAAGCTCTTTTTTACCCAGCGTATTTTGTAGAAAACTTTCTTTAAGATCGACTAATTGCTCTGATATGTCGTCAATTTGTATTTCACCTTTTTTGGCTTTAGGCTTAACTGCAACGCCAACTATTAGCATTAGAATAACTGCTATAGCGATAACAAAAGTAATTGTTTTAGCAAAAAACAAACCGTATTCGTATAAAAATTCCAACTGGTTTCTCCATTTATAAATTTCAGCTAATTTAGCATGCTTTAAAGCAAAAAAAAGCCACTTTTCAGTGGCTTTTAAAGGTTAATTATTTTATTGGCTATTAATCAGTCACAACCTCAGGGTTGGAAACTAATAACATTCGACCGCGAGCAGCTAAGTAAGTAGCTACTTGCAACTGCATTTCTGTATTAGCGGCAGCACTGCCTTCAACAGTTGCAGCTTGTGCATCATCTTGAGCTGGCGTTAATATAGAACCATGATGCCCTTTAGTAAATTTAACTAAGTAGCTTGTTGGTGTTTCAGTCAATGCTTGCGAAGTACTTACTGTTTCAAGACCCATCAAGTTAGCTAATGGAATTGTGCCTGAAATAGGATTATTTGCTGCCATTGGTGGTATCACTTGGTCAGGCTTGTTATCAACACCATCGCCCACAACAACATTAGTATAAACAGGAGTACCTAATGCTTTTACAGTGGCTGCGTAATTAGTTGGATCGCCGCTATCTAGCGCTGTTTGCGCCGCAAATGCAAATTGAGTAAACACTCCTTGAATATTAGTAAGCTTACTTGTTTCACCAACTGTAGTTAACGAAGCTACATACTCGTTATAACCACAAGTTAAATATGCTTCCATATCTGGTAATACTGCACCACAGTTAGACACTGCATCAACTTGTAAATACGCGTTAAACTCATCAGCTTCTGTTGTACCTGCTTGTGAAAGTACTGAACCTTGGATAAATGGACCAAATGCAGCTGATTCTAGTAAGAAGCTAGCTATACCGCCGCCGCCGCTTGCAAGTGCTACTGTGTTTACATTAAATAATGGGTCAACGGTTGGCGCTAATGGGTTATTAGCTTGTGCAATAAATGCAGGGGCTACAATAGAGCCTAATGAATGACCAATGTAAGTTACATCTTGCGCATTAATCGTTGCATCATTAATAAAGTTTAGACCTAAACGTAAACCCAATAAATCAGCCGCTGATTGACGTAAGCTATCACGCGCAACAAGTAATGAACTTAAGTTCATGTAACTAAGCACAGAACCCGTTGTTGCATTAAAGTCGTCTGTTCCATCACCATCAACATCTATTCCACGCTCACCATGTCTTGGATGGTCAATAGCAACTGTTGCAAAGCCTTGAATAGAAAGCTGCGCCGTTAAAGCAAGCATACTTTCTTTTTGTGTTGTAATACCGTGTTGCATAATAACAACTGGCCATCCGCTATCAGGCATTGCGATAGGATCTAATTGTAACTGCGCACGTACACCATTAATTATTGGTAAAATAGGCTTAGTAACTTGCACTGGCACATTTGCCATGCTTTGTACTTTTGGAATGGAGTTATATTTTGTTAAATGACGTGTGCTATCTAGTCCTAAGTCACGTAATTGCCCGTCACTTAATGCAGAACATAAACCATCATTTTCACTAATAGGATCTGTAGGAAATGCATCACCAGCAACGGCCTTGTAACCGATTATTGCCACCGCGTTATCACACATACCTTGCCAATATGTATCACTTAAATCACTAATATCAGTACCCGTTGGTGTACCTAAATACATTGGTAGCATAATGCTACCTTTTTGATATTGCACACCAGAGAAAGCAGCAGACACTTCTACACCCTTAGAAGCAAATACCTGTTGTACATTTACCATCGGTTGTTCAGGAACTTGAAGCGCAGGCGTTGGCATCGCAGGCTGTTGCAAACTTGCAGCTAGCAATTTTTTAATTGTCCCAAGTACTGGCCCCGCAGACTGAATAGTCATTGCGCTAGAAAAAATAATATCTTCTTTTGTTATATTTCCTGAACTTACAACTACATTTTCGTAACTGTTAACAGCGCCCTGCAAACCAAGTTGGGCTTCTGTAATTAATGGCGCTTCTTGTTTAACCAGCCCATAAGTAGAAGAAGGCTCGATAGAACGCCCTAATGAATCTTTAAGACCAGTAGTTAGTACATTGATGTATGAGCTACCTGCCGTAAATGGTTTTAAAGGAATAATTGCAACGGCATCACCAGAAGCTTGAGTAACAAAATCAACACCAAAAGTAAGCTCACCGACCAATTTACAAGCTGTACCTGCAGCTACAACTGAACATTCTGCGTCAGTTAAACTTGCACCCATTACTACTTCAAAAATGCGAACTGTACCAGGTGTCCCAGCAGACGTTTCATCTAAACTCACATTTGGCGGAAATGTTAAATCGATTTTATAAGGAACCTGCGAAGACCAACCATCAAGTGCACCTAGAGCAAGCTGAGGGTCAGCATAAGCTGCACGAGAAATAGACACATTGTCGTCATCTAATTCTCCTGGAATATTAAGTGTACCGTCTTGGGTTCCACTCATTAATAAATCATTAGGTACCGATAAGATACCTGCAGCAGGGTCAAATGTAACCGTTGCTGTTGGAATAACGGTTGCTGTGTCGTTCTTAACATCTTCTAACGTTTCTCCGCCGCCACAACCTGCCAAGGCAGCTGTAACAGAGAGTGAAAGTAGCATTTTTTTCATATTGTTGGCTCCGCACATATTTTATTTTTATAGTGTGTTTAATCAGTGTATTAAGTTAAAACAATGTAATCAGGTTATTAATGAGACATTAGACCAGTTAAACTTAACGTAAAGTTTCTATTTTCGCCACCTAATTTTACAATAAATTCGATTACTTCACGTTTCGCTATGTTAAAATCAAAAAAAATAGATGAATGGGTACTTTTATGCACACATATCAAGCGGCTGAAAACGCACTTAAAGATAAAATTATTTTAATAACAGGCGCCGGTGATGGTATTGGCCGAGTAGCAGCAATTACGTATGCAAAATACGGCGCTACAGTTATCTTATTAGGAAAAACAACTAATAAACTTGAATGTGTTTACGATGAAATTGTTAATGCGGGTTACCCTAAACCTGCAATTGTGCCCATGGACTTAAAAGGCGCAACTAAACAAAACTATCGTGACCTTGCTGCAACAATTGAATATCAATTTGGCCGCCTTGATGGCTTGCTTAATAATGCAGGTATTTTAGGGTCACTTGGTCCACTTGAACATTTTTGCTCATCTACGTTCGAAAACATAATGAAAGTAAACGTGACCGCGCAAGCGATGATCACTAAAGCGCTTTTCCCTGTTCTTCGTAAATCTGATAATGCATCGATAGTATTTACGTCATCAGGTGTAGGCCGCAAAGGCCGTGAGTTTTGGGGGCCATATGCCATCTCAAAATTTGCAGTAGAAGGCATGATGCAAACATGGGCATGTGAAGTAGGCAAAACGAATATTCGTATAAACTGTATTAATCCAGGCGCTACTCGCACTTCTATGCGCGCTGCTGCATACCCAGGAGAAGATAGAGACGCGCTTGCTACACCAGAAGATTTAATGCCAACCTACTTATACTTGATGAGCGATGATTCTAGTAAAGTGAATGGCGAATCGTTAGATGCTCAAGTAAAAAAGTAATTTAGAGTTTAAAAAATTTATACAACACACATTAAAAAAGCCGCAATTAGCTGTCTCTTATACACAAATCCCTGCTAAGAAATTAGCGGGGATTTTTTTGAACTAAATCTCAATGTCATGATCAGATCTTCAAATCTTGTTTGAGGGCACATTATGATTAACGAACATACTCATTG
>Ga0207906_1000105_pt1 | contig 67689 bp, 64 predicted proteins | sample LinPmetageLP37_FD_184050 | JGI IMG/M metagenome (GOLD analysis project Ga0207906, IMG submission 184050) | Marine viral communities from the Pacific Ocean - LP-37 (SPAdes) | ecosystem: Environmental > Aquatic > Marine > Oceanic | place: Pacific Ocean | collected 2010-06-16 | reverse complement strand
CGGCGCTTTGGCTGATCCCGCCGATCAGCATGGGCGGCGGGTTGGACCGCCCCCTGCGCCGCTGGGATGCGCTGGGCGGAGGGCAACGGGTGTTGGACGGGGGCGTGATTACGGTTGCCGCCTTGTTTTTACTGCTGCCGCTGGGGGCCGTAGTGCTGCGCGGATTGGTAGGTTTGGGGCAACTGCCGCCTTCAGTGTGGCAAGCTACATTGAACAGCATTCTGGTGGCGGGCCTCAGCGTGATGGTACTCGCCGCACTGGCCCTGCCGATGGCAGGTTGGATCGCCACCCGGCGGCGCGGCGGGGTTGAGGCGATTGGCCTGATGGGGCTGGCCGCCTCTCCGCTGATGATCGGCACGGGCTGGTTCATTCTGATCAACCCGGTGCTCGAACCGGCGCGGCTGAGCCTCCCCGTTACGGCCCTCGTGAACGCGCTGATGGCGCTGCCTTTCGTGCTGCGTATTCTGGTGCCGCGGCTGCGTGAGACGTTGCAGGATTATGGCCCGCTGACGCAGACCCTCGGGATGCGCGGCTGGGCGCTGTGGCGTTTGCTGGTCTTGCCGCGCTTGCGTCCACAACTGGGCTTTGCCGCCGGGCTGACCGGGGCGTTGTCGGTGGGAGACCTCGGCGTCATCGCGCTGTTCGCTGATCAGGACCGTGCGACGCTGCCCTTGCAAATGTACCGCCTGATGGGGGCTTACAGGATGGAGGCCGCCGCGGGCGCGGCGCTGCTGCTGCTGATCTTGGCGCTGGCGGTGTTTTTCATCTGCGACAAATGGGGGCGCTGGCATGCTGACGCTTGAAAAGATGCGCATTGAGCGGGGCGAATTCAGCCTTGCCGCTGACATGACCCTCGCACCGGGGCGCAGCTACGCGATGATCGGTCCCTCGGGTTCGGGCAAGTCGACCTTGCTGGCGGCGATTTGTGGTTTTGTGCCAGTGGCGGCGGGGCGGTTGTTGCGGAAGGGGGTCGAGATCACGGATCAACATCCCGGCCAGCGCGGCATGACGATGCTGTTTCAGGATAATAATCTGTTTCCCCATCTCACCGTGCGTCAGAACGTAGGGCTTGGTCTGCGCCCCGACCTTCGTCTGAAGGCGGCGGATCGAGAGGCGATTGATGCCGCCCTCTCGCGGGTGGGGCTGAGCGATCACGCCGCCAAACGCCCCGGTGCGCTGTCGGGTGGGCAGCAAAGCCGCGTGGCGCTGGCGCGGGTGCTGGTGCAGGCGCGGCCTTGGGTGCTGTTGGATGAACCCTTTGCGGCGCTCGGCCCGGCGCTGCGGATTGAGATGCTTGATCTGGTCCAAGACCTCGCCCGAGAGACGGGGGCGGGGCTGATAATGGTGACCCATGCGCCGGATGACGTGCGGCGCATCGCGGATGAGGTGATCTTCGTCGAAGGCGGGCGCGCCCATGCGCCGGGGCCAGCGGCGGAGCTTTTGGACAACCCGCCTCCGGCCCTGCGCGCCTATCTCGGCTAGGCGGCGGAAATTTTCGAAATTTCCGCGCCGTTTTCTTTTGAAGAAAACGTCTCCAGCGCTTGGGTCATGCGAAGGGCGGCCTGCGCGGCCTCGCGGCCCTTGGTGACGAAGTGGTCGCGGTAGATCGCGTTGTGATGATCCGTTTCCTGATAGTGGTGCGGGGTGAGCGAGACCGACAGCACCGGCAGGTCGCAGTCCAGCCCAACGCGCATCAGCCCATCGACCACGGTCTGCGCCACGAAGTCATGACGGTAGATACCGCCATCGACAACGAAGGCCGCACAGACCACGGCGTCATAGCGCCCCGTTTTGGCCAAGCGCTGTGCCATCAGCGGCAGTTCAAAGGCCCCGGGAACGGCGAAGCTGTCCACCTGCGCGGCGTCGATAACTTCGGTAAATCCGTCATAGGCGCGGTCGACGATATCCGCATGCCAACTTGCGCGCACAAAGGCGAAACGGGCGGAACGATCTTGTGTCATGGTGATCTCCTTTAGGTTCAGACACGTCCACCCAAGGCGATCACGCGCAAAGACCGAGGCTTCGCCCCCGTCTTTGTTCGCATTCTCTTCCATCCGGACTGTGACCGTCGGCTCTGGAATCGCACCAGATCTGCTGACACCTTCGAAAAGGCCGCTCGCGGGCTTGCGGGAACCGCTTACCGCCGGTGGGGAATTTCGCCCCGCCCTGAGAATGATGCTAGGTTGCCAAGTTGGGGAAGGCTCTGCAATACCAAAAGAAACGCCCGAGGAGCCGCCATGCATCCCAATCCGATCTACCGCAAAGAGGGCCGAGACAGGAACCTCGCTTTTGCCCGCGACACGGGCTTTGGCGTGCTGGCGTTGAACGCCGACGACGGGCCATTAATGGCGCATGTGCCCTTCATCCTGAGCGCTGCCGGGGATCTTGCCGAGCTACATCTGGTGCGCTCAAACCCCATCGCGCGGGCGCTGAAGGCCCCGCAGCCGGTGCGATTGGCGGTGACCGGGGCCGACAGCTATGTCTCGCCCGATTGGTACGGCATCGAAGACCAAGTGCCGACATGGAACTACGTCGCCGTGCATCTGACCGGGATGCTAAAGGCGCGCCCGGCAGAGGAACTGCCCGATCTGCTGGCGCGGCAATCGGCGGTCTATGAGGCGCGGCTGACGCCCAAGACCCCATGGACGATGGACAAGATGACCCCCGAGGCGCGGGACAAGATGCTGCGGATGATCGTGCCCTGCCAGATTCGCGTTACCGGGATCGATGGCACGTGGAAGCTGGGTCAGAACAAGGATGAGGCCGTGCGTCTGGCCGCGGCAGACCAGATGGCGGCACATGGATTCGGCACGGACCCGGCGGTGATGGCGGCCCTGATGCGCGGGGTGTGATCGCCGTTGCGTCAGGCGCGGCGCCGTTGAATAGTGCGGGCAACCAAGGGGGGACTTCACGTGAAACTATTTTATTCTCAAACCTCGCCCTATGTCCGCAAGGTCATGGTGCTGCTGCACGAAACTGGCCAGCTTGATGATGTCGCGCTGGAGCCGACATCGGGCACGCCGCTGGCCCCGGCCGAGGGCTTTGCCGTGCGCAATCCGCTGACCAAAGTACCCGCGCTGGAGCGGCCAGACGGCTGCACGCTTTATGACAGCCGGGTGATCTGCGCCTATCTGGATGACCGCGCGGGGGCGGGGCTTTACCCCCAAGGCACCAGCAGGTGGGACACTTTGACGCTGGAGGCCACGGCGGACGGGATGCTCGATGCAGCGCTCGCCATGGTCTACGAAGGCAAGCTGCGCCCCGAAGACAAACGCATGGCGGAATGGGTCGAGGGCCAGTGGGGCAAGGTTGAACGCGCCTGCAAGACGCTGAACAATCAATGGGCGGCGCATCTCGCTGGGCCTTTGGACATGGGGCAGATCGCGGTTGGCTGCGCCTTGGGTTATATCGATTTCCGCCATGGCGCGCGGGATTGGCGGGCCGGAAACCCCGATCTGGCAGCTTGGTTCGATGCCTTTGATTCGCGCCCCGCGATGACCCATACCGCGCCGCCGCAGTAATCGGGCCGTAATGATATTGCCACAATCGCGGTATTTTTGCCGCGTTGTGGCGCGGTTGATCCCAGATGCGCGGCTTTGACATCTGGACGGGCGCGGTCCATCCCGGTAGATAGCGGCGAGAAGTCAGGTGGCAAGGTGACGCCACCCCTATGTCTGACGGCCAGATTTGGCCAAGAATTGGAGTAAACCCGTGTCCCAAGCAGAAGAACACGCAGGCACCCGGAGGGATTTCCTGTATTACGCGACAGCCGGTACAGGTGCCGTCGCCGTTGGTGCCGCCGTCTGGCCGCTGGTCAACCAGATGAATCCCTCTGCCGATGTTAAGGCGCTGTCGTCCATTCGTGTGGATGTGTCTGGCGTTGAAGTCGGGACGCAGCTGACCGTGAAATGGCTGGGCAAGCCGGTGTTCATTCGCCGCCGCACCGAAGCCGAGATCGAAGAGGCGAAAGCCGTCGATGTATCGACGCTGCCCGATCCGATCGCGCAGAACGAGAATCTTGGTGGCGACGTGCCTGCCACGGATGAGAACCGCGCACTGGATGAAACTGGTGAATGGCTGGTTCAGATGGGCGTTTGTACGCACCTTGGCTGTGTGCCTTTGGGTGATGCGGGTGACTTTGGCGGCTGGTTCTGCCCCTGCCACGGGTCGCACTATGATACCGCAGGCCGCATCCGTAAGGGGCCGGCCCCACGCAACTTGTCGGTGCCTGTCGCCGAATTCGTGGACGAGTCCACGATTAAACTGGGTTAAGGGAGCGGAAGAAAGATGTCTGGAATTCCTCACGACCATTACGAGCCGAATTCGAACGGCGAAAAGTGGCTGCACCGCCGCCTTCCCATCGTTGGCCTTTTGTACGACACATTGATGATCCCCACGCCCAAGAACCTGAACTGGATGTGGATCTGGGGCATCGTGCTGACTTTCTGTCTGGCACTGCAGATCATCACCGGCATCGTTCTGGTGATGCACTACACGCCGCATGTCGATCTGGCCTTCTCGTCGGTTGAGCACATCATGCGCAACGTGAACGGCGGCTATATGATCCGCTATCTGCATATGAACGGCGCGTCGCTGTTCTTTATCGCGGTCTATGCGCATATTTTCCGTGGTCTCTACTATGGCTCCTATAAAGCCCCGCGTGAGATCACATGGATCATCGGCATGTTGATCTATCTGCTGATGATGGCCACCGGCTTTATGGGCTATGTTCTGCCTTGGGGTCAGATGTCCTTCTGGGGCGCGACCGTGATTACCGGCCTCTTTGGCGCGGTGCCCTTCGTCGGTGAAACACTGCAGACATTCCTGCTGGGTGGACCTGCCGTTGATAACGCGACGCTGAACCGCTTCTTCTCGTTGCACTATCTGCTGCCCTTCGTAATTGCGGGCCTTGTGGTTCTCCACATCTGGGCCTTCCACACGACCGGCAATAACAACCCCACCGGGGTCGAAGTACGCCGCACCTCGAAGGAAGACGCCAAGAAAGACACGCTGCCGTTCTGGCCCTACTTCGTGATCAAGGACTTGTTCGCGCTGGCCGTGATCCTGACGCTGTTCTTCGCGGTTGTTGGCTTCATGCCGAACTATCTGGGCCACCCGGACAACTACATCGAAGCCAACGCTCTGGCGACGCCTGCACACATCGTGCCGGAATGGTACTTCCTGCCCTTCTACGCGATCCTGCGGGCCTTCACCTCTGAGGTTTGGGTTGTGCAGATCGCGTCCTTCGTGACCGGTGGCATCATCGACGCCAAGTTCTTCGGCGTGCTGGCGATGTTCGGTGCGATTGCCGTGATGGCGCTGGTGCCATGGCTGGACACATCCTCTGTACGTTCGGGCCGGTATCGTCCGATGTTCAAATGGTGGTTCGCTCTGCTGGTGATCGACTTCTTCGCCCTGATGTGGCTGGGTGCGATGCCCGCAGAAGAGCCCTATGCGAGCTTCTCACTGATCGCTTCGGCCTATTGGTTCGCCTACTTCCTCGTGATCCTGCCCCTCTTGGGCGTGATCGAGAAGCCGCTGGCGCAGCCTGAAACCATCGAAGCCGACTTTGACGCGCATTACGCGCCGAAGGCAGGCGGCACCAAGACGCTTGTGAACCCGGCGGAATAAGGATCATGACCATGATGAAGACCAACCTCCTTTCTGCCGTGGTAACTCTGGGCCTTGCCCTGCCGGGGACGGCGGTGCTGGCGCAGGACACAGCGACAGAAGAAGAACTGCTAACAACTCCGGCGGAAACGCCGGAGGCCGAAGCTGAAACCGCACCTGCTGAAGCGCCAGCGGCGGAAGAGGCACCTGCTGAAACTGACGCGCCCGCAGCCGAACCCGAGGTCGACGCGGCCCCGGCTGACGAACCCGCGGTTGAGGCAGCCCCTGCTGAGGACACCGCAACCGAAGAGGCACCTGCTGCCGAGGCTCCGGTTGAAGACGCACCAACTGAAGAGGCGACAACCGAAGAAGCTCCGGCTGAAACGGCGCCTGCCGAGGAAGCACCAGTAGCGGAAGAGGCCCCGGCCGAAGAAACCGCCACTGAGGATGCTGCCACCGAGGAAGCGCCCGAAGAGGTTTCTGCCGAAGACGCCGAAGAAGCGCCTGCCGAGGAAGTCGAAGCCACGGACGAAGCGCAATCGACAGCCGAGGAAAACGCTGAAAACGAAGTGATCGCCGAAGACGATGTTGCAGGTCAGGCGCATAGTGATGACCCCAACGTGGGTGTCATGGAGGCGGAAGACCACGGCGAGGAAACTGCCGCTGAAGATCACGCCGGTGACGACGATCAGGGTGACGATTCCCACGCCACACCGCATATCGACAACATCGATTTCTCTTTCGATGGTCCGTTCGGCGGTTACGACGTAAACCAGCTCCAGCGCGGTCTGCAGATCTACACCGAGGTTTGCGCGGCCTGCCACGGTCTGGAGTATGTCGCGATGCGGACATTGTCGGACGAAACCGGTCCGAACATGCCCGAAGAGCAGGTGATCGAATACGCCAAAGGCTATGACGTCTATGACGCCGAGCTGGACGACACCCGCCCCGGCACCCCGGTTGACCACTTCCCCGGCTCCAACCTGCCGAACGCACCTGACCTCTCGCTGATGGCCAAGAAACGCGCCGCGTTCCACGGCCCCTACGGTTTGGGCATCAACCAGTTCCTCAAAGGGATCGGCGGGCCGGAGTATATCACCGCACTTCTGGCCGGCTACACAGGCGAAGAGAAAGAGCAAGCAGGCACGGTTCTTTATGAGAACACTGTCTTCCCGGGCGGCTGGATCGCCATGGCGCCCCCGTTGTCGGATGAGCTGGTCGAGTTCGCGGATGACCATGCCAACGACGTGCAGCACATGGCCGAAGATGTCTCTGCCTTCCTGATGTGGACCGCCGAGCCGAAGCTGGGCGCACGCAAGCAGGCTGGCTTTGCTGGGGTCGTGCTGTTGGGTCTGTTGTCGGTGCTGCTGTACCTGACCAACAAAAAGCTCTGGGCGCCGGTCAAGAACCGTCGCAAGGACGGCTGATCGGGCCACGGCTTTTGGAAATGAGAAGGGCGTCGGGAAACCGGCGCCCTTTTGCTTTTGTGGCCTTGCGAAATGTCGGCGGCCATTTTGGCCTAAAACCTCTCAACAGGTTCCACCCGGTGGCACACCGGGCATCGCCCTCCCTCCCCCCGGAGGGCGATTTAGCGAGGTTTCATGATGCGGAGTCGTTTCGAGTACGGCAGCCGTTCCGACCACAGACACGTCGCATCGCCCCCCAAAGAGGGCGATGCCCTCAGCGCTAGGCAGTCAGTTGCGCGCCGGAGATCCCGGTGATCTCGGTCCGCACGATGTCGCCCTCGACCTGTGACGCGGCAAAACTCACCTCGGTGAACTGCGCCGTGCGCCCCATGTGAGGGTTCTCCATCAGCACATCGTGCGTGCGTCCGACTTGCGCCTCCAAATGCCGTTGCACTTGCCGCTCTCCAGCCGCGCGCAGCCGTGCCGCGCGGGTCTTGATCGCAGCACCATTCACCGCGGGCATCCGCGCCGCGGGGGTGCCGGGGCGGGCGGAATAGGGGAAGACATGCAGCCATGTCAGGTCACATTCCTCGACAAGTTTCATCGAGTTTTCGAACATCGCTTCGGTCTCGGTCGGGAAACCGGCGATGATGTCGGCACCAAAGGTCATGTCAGGCCGCAAGGCGCGGGCCTCTTGGGCGAAACGGATCGCATCGTCGCGCAGGTGGCGGCGTTTCATGCGCTTGAGGATCATGTCATCGCCGTGTTGCAGCGACAGATGCAGATGCGGCATCAGGCGTGGCTCCGTCGCGATGGCCTGCATCAGGCTTTCATCCACCTCAATCGAATCGATCGAGGAAATCCGCAAGCGCGGCAGATCGGGCACCAGACGCAAGATTCGCATCACCAGATCGCCGAGCTTTGGCGTGGCGGGCAGATCGGCCCCCCATGATGTCAGGTCGACCCCGGTCAGCACCACCTCGTTAAAGCCCTTGTCGACCAACCGCTTGATCTGATCCACCACGACCCCTGCGGGGACCGAGCGCGAATTGCCGCGACCGTAAGGAATGATGCAGAAGGTGCAGCGATGGTCGCAGCCGTTTTGCACCTGCACATAGGCGCGGCTCCGGGTGCCGAACCCGTCGATCAAATGGCCTGCTGTTTCAGTGACAGACATGATGTCGTCGACCTGCACGGTCTCGGTCTCGCCGATGAAATCGGCGGCCATGCCCTGCCATGTCGCACCCTGCATCTTTTCGGTGTTGCCGATCACGGCGTCGACCTCGGGCATGGCGTTAAAGGTCTCGGGCTCGGTCTGTGCGGCGCAGCCGGTGACGATCAGCCGCGCCTCGGGGTGCGCCTTGCGCAACTTGCGGATGTCTTGACGGGCCTTGCGGACGGCTTCGGCGGTTACGGCGCAGGTGTTGACGACCACAGCGTTTTGCAATCCGGCCTGTTCGGCGAGTTCCTTCATCGCCTCGGTTTCATAGGCATTAAGACGACAGCCCATGGTGCTGAAAACGGGGGCGCTCATGTCAGGCTCTCCAGAAAATCGGCGGTAAAGGTGCCTGAGAAGACATGCATCGTCGGCCCGGTCATCCAGACACCATCATCGCGCCAATCGATGTGTAATGTGCCGCCGTCGAGATCGATGCGTACGGCACGTCCCGTCAGGCCCCGCCGGGCGGCAGCGACGGCAGTAGCGCAGGAAGAGGAACCGGAGGCCAGTGTTACGCCCACTCCGCGCTCCCAAACGCGCATCCGGATGTGATCCGGCCCGACGATTTGCGCCACTTGGACGTTTGTTCGTTCAGGATAAAGCGGGTCATGCTCGGCGCGGGGGCCGAGATCGGAGAGGTCCACCGCCTCAGCATCATCGACGAAAAAGGTGCAATGCGGGTTGCCCATGCCGGTGGCGACGGGGCCGCCGTCAATCGGCAGGTGCAGCGTGTCCACTTCGCGCGCCAGTGGCACCTCATCCCAATTCAACTGCGGGTGGCCCATGTTGACGGAGGTCAAGCCGCCCCCGGCGTCCTTCGCCACCAAGTCGCCCCGCGCGGTGGTCAAATGCAGCGAATCGCGTCCAGACTCGTCCATCAGGTAGCGCGCGATGCAGCGGGTGGCGTTGCCGCAGGCGGCGGAGAGGGAGCCGTCGGAATTGTAAAAGGTCAGATGCGCGTCGCCCGTCCCTTGGGTAATCACCGCAAGCTGATCGAATCCCACACCAAATTGCCGGTGACCAATGGCCTGCGCCATCGCCGGGGTCACGTCGATTGCCTCCGCACGTGCATCAAACACGACGAAGTCATTGCCTAGCCCATGCATTTTCATGAAGGGCAATCCGGGGGTCTGATCGCTGTACATTCGGGGCATATAACCCCGGCATGAAAACTAATCCAGCATCTCGCATTATTTTCGTAATAAAGGGCTTGACCCTGCCGCCCGTAATTTCTAGTTACCCGCCTAGTGGGCCGTTAGCTCAGTTGGTAGAGCAACTGACTTTTAATCAGTAGGTCGATGGTTCGAACCCATCACGGCTCACCACTCACCCCCCCGAATATGGTTGTGGATCAGGTGTTTGGTGCCGCCCGCGGGCGGTTTCGCCTATTCCTGCCCGCGCAGCCGCGCAGAGCGACGCCGCAGCGCTTCCAGCACGAAAAGCATCGTCGCCGAGAGCACCACCAGCAGCGTTGCCACCGCCAGAATCGTCGGGTTGATCTGCTCGCGCAGACCCGAGAACATCTGCCGCGGAATCGTGCGCTGTTCGGGGCCTGCGAGGAAGAGCACCAGCACCACCTCGTCAAAGGATGTGACAAAGGCAAAAAGCCCGCCCGAGATCACGCCGGGGCGAATGAGTGGTATCACCACGTCCCAGAACACTTTGATCGGAGAGGCCCCAAGGCTCAGCCCCGCCACGAAGAGTGAGCGGTCAAAGCCGCTGAGCGTGGCGGTGACGGTGATAATGACAAAAGGCACGCCGAGCGCCGCATGGGCGATGATCAGCCCGGTGAAGGTGCCGACCAGATTGAACTGCGTGTAGAAAAAGAACATGCCCGCAGCGATGATGATCAATGGCACGATCATCGGCGACAGCAGCAGCGCGGTGATGACCCGTTTGAACGGCATCCAAGGCGAGGCGAGGCCGACGGCGGCCAGTGTCCCCAGCACCGTAGCGATGCTTGCCGCAGCGATGCCGACGAGGAAGGAGTTGCGGATCGCGATGCGCCATTTCTGGTCATCGACAATCTCTTGATACCAGCGCGTCGAATAGGCGTCGGGGTCGAGCGACAGCATGCCTTGGGTGAAGGTAAAGAACGGCTCGGCATTGAACGACAGCGGCATGATCACGAGGATCGGCAGCATCAGAAAGATGAGCACCAAGGCCGCCATGATGCGCAGGCCATAGTGCCCCGCCTTGTGCCAGATCGTGTAATAGTCGGGCAGTTGGCTCATGACGTCATCCCAGCTTGAGGTTGTCGGTGCCGACGAAACGGTCGAACAGCCAGTAAAGGACTAGGATCAGGATCAAGAGGAGCGAGCCCAAGGCCGCCGCCAGTTCCCAGTTGTTGGACACCTGCATGTGGAAGGCGATGATGTTGGAGATCATCTGACCATCGGTGCCGCCCACCAGCGCGGGCGTGATGTAGTAGCCGACCGAGATGATGAAGACCAACAGCGCCCCAGCCGAGAGGCCCGGCAGGCTCATCGGCAGGTAGATTTTGTACCACGCGCCGATGGGGTTCGAGCCCATCGAAATCGCGGCGCGCATGAAGCTGCTGTCGATCCCGCGCATCACCGCATAGAGCGGCAGCACCATGAAGGGCAGCAGGATGTGGGTCATGGCAAGGATCGTAGAAAACTCATTGTAGAGCAGTTCAATCGGCTCATTGATCAGCCCCGCCCAGATGAGCGTAGAGTTCACCACGCCGCCCGCTTGCAGCAGCGCGATCCAAGCGGTCGTGCGCACCAGAAGCGAGGTCCAGAAGGGCAGCAGCACAAAGACCATCAGAAAATTCGCCATCGCCGGAGAGGCTTGGGACATATAGAACGCCAGCGGATAGCCCAGCAACATGGTCAGCCCGGTGATGATCAGCGCCATCTTCAGCGTCTTGCCATAGAGCTGTTTGTAGATCTGCGTGTCACGCATGATGATCTCACCCTCGGCATCATACTCCAGATCGACGGCAGTGAGGTAATAGCTTGAGGTGTAGGCCTGCCCGGCACTGCGGATCGCGCGCCATGTGGCGGGTTTGGCCCAGCGGTCATTCTCGGCCAGCAGCATCTCGGCCCCGTTGGCGGCGAGTTCCGCATCATCGGCACGGCGCAGACCGCGGGCGGTGGATTTGATCACGCTCGACATGCCCGGCAGGGCGCGGTTGATCTCATCGGCGAATTTGCCGGAGGTGCGGTTGCCCGCCATGCGCTTCATGTCGATGGCCATTTGCGTCACCACAGCCGTATCGGGCAGGGTCTCACCCTCCCAGTCTTCCAGCATGATCAGCGTCTCAGGCACCAGTTCGGCGACGGTCGGGTTATAGACACTGCGAAACAGCATCGTGGTGATCGGGGCCACAAAGGCAAAAAGGATAAAGACCAGCAGCGGCACCACGAACAAAAACGCCTGCAGGCGGCGTCTGCGCATTTGGCGACGGGCGTTGGCGGCGTCTTCGGAACTGAGGCTGGGCACGCGATTACTCATCTATAGGGGTTGGTTGCCCCGCGCCCGGTCAGGCGCGGGGCAGGGTGCTTATTGCAGCAGCCATTCGTTGAACTTCTCGCCCAACGTCTCACCATAGTCGGCCCAGAAGATACCATCGGCCTTCACGCCCTCATCAAGGTGCGCGGTGGGCAGGTCTTTCTTGACCTCTTCGGGCAGCAGCGCCTGAGCAGAGGCGCGGGTCGGGCCGTAGGCCACGTCCTGCATCCCCGAGAGCGGCACGGTGCCTGTGGCGAACTTGATGAACTCCATCGCCTCTTCTTTCTTCTCGGTGCCTTTCATGATCGCCCAAACGTCGAGGTCATAGATGTGGCTGTCCCAGACGATCTCGAAGGGGGCGCCATCGTCCTTGATTGCGGCAAAGATACGACCGTTGGCGGATTGCACCATGGTGGCACCGCCGTCGTTCAGCAGGACGGGGGCCTGAGACCAGCTGTCATACCAAGTGATCTCGTCCTTGATGGTGTCGAGCTTGGCGAAGGCTTGGGCTTGGCCTTCTTCGGTGGCCAGCACCTCATAGACTTCCTCGGGGGCAACGCCATCGGCCAGCAGCGCCCATTCCATGTTCACTTGGGGGCGTTTGCGCAGACCACGTTTGCCGGGGAACTTCTCGGTGTCAAAGAAGTCTTCAATGGTTTTCGGGCCTTCGCCGTTTTCGGTGTTCACGGCAAAGACGACGGACCAAACGATGTTACCCACGCCACATTCATTGGCCAGCGCGTCTTCGATGAAGTCATCGGCCGCTGCGGTGCCATCGTCGCCATCGGGCAGGACGGATTGGTCGATCACTTCCAGATAGCCCTCGGCGCAGGCGCGCTCGAGGTCGATCACTTCGATGTCGACGACATCCCACAGGATGTTGCCCGCTTCGACCTGTGCCTTCATCTCGGCCACGCCGCCGCCGTAGTCCTCGAACAGGACGTTGGTGCCGGATTCCTTCATGTAGGGTTCAATCATGTGCTCCATCTGTGCCGCGCCATAGGCGCCGCCAAAAGATGTCACTGTCAGATCCTGGGCCAGAGCAGGGCTAGCAAGCAGCGCCGTCGTGGCCAGATACGTCAGATGTTTCTTCATCGGGTCTCTCCTTGTTGTGTCCAGGTCTTTTGCGGGGCCCCGGTTTGCCCTCGGTCGCCTTTAATTGGCAAAGGCGATGCAATCTTTCGTCAGGGACAACAGCTGCGCCGTCGCGCCGTCTTCGAACTCGGGCGCGGACAGGTCGTTGAGCACTTTGACGATAATATCGGTGCCGTCGGGGAGGCGGAAATAATAGCGGATGAAATCGCCCACATAGATGCGCGTAACAAAGGTCGCCGTCAGCGCGTTGTCATGGGCGTGGGTCGTGGGGTGGATGAACAGTTTCTCGGGCCGGATGGAGACGCGGCATTGCGCGCCTTCGGTCAGCCCTTCGGAGGTTTGCGTCGTGATGGTGCCGGTGTCAGTCTCGACCTTGGCGATCTCACCTTCGATCTTGCTGACCTTGCCCTGCACGAAGTTGTTTTCCCCGATGAACTCAGCAACGAAAGCATTTACCGGGCGCTCATACAGCTCTGCCGGGGGCGCGCATTGCTGCACGACGCCATCGTTGAAGACGGCGATTCGGTCGGACATCGAGAGTGCCTCGGTCTGGTCGTGGGTCACGTAGATCACGGTAAAGCCGATCTGCTTGTGCAGGCGGGTGATCTCGAACTGCATCTGTTCGCGGAGGTTCTTGTCGAGCGCACCCAAAGGTTCGTCCATCAGGATCAGCGTCGGCTGAAAGATCATCGCGCGGGCCAGCGCCACACGCTGCCGTTGGCCGCCGGAAAGCTGACCGGGGCGGCGGTCGCCGAAGGCCGAAAGTTCGACCAATGCGAGATACTCGGCCACGCGCTCTTTGATATCCGCCTTGGACATTTTGCGAACGCTGAGCGGATAGGCGAGGTTTTCGGCCACCGTCATATGCGGGAACAGCGCGTAGTTTTGGAACACCATGCCGATATTGCGCTTGTTCGGCGCGGTCTTGTTGATCGACCGGCCATTGATCGCGATATCGCCCGAGGTGACGCTTTCAAACCCCGCCAACATCATCAGAACGGTGGTTTTGCCCGACCCGGAGGGGCCAAGAAGGGTGATGAACTCCCCCTCCTGCACATCCATGTCGAAGCCTTTGACGACGAGGTTTTCCTGATCGTAGCTCTTCTTGACGTTGTCAAAACGCAGAAAAGTCTCTGCTTTGGTGTCTTTCATTGTGCCGCGGCTCTCCCTGTCGCTGGGGGGAGTTAAACAGGTGCGATGATTCTAAACAATATGTTGTATCGTTTAAGAGAATCGGCCCCCCTTAAGGCGCTTATCGGGTGAGCATGTGACCACTTTGGCGGCACAGTCGGCAGGTTTTGGCATCCCGGGCGGGAAATTTATGACCCCGCGCCTATGTGGATAGCCAACCGCATGGGCAAGATTGTCCGGCAGACTGGGATGACCACATGGAGACAGCACCGATGGGCAAACGTATCGCAATCGTAGGGGGCGGGTATCTGGGGGCAGAGCTGGCCAAGGCGATGGACGACATTGCCGATGTCACATTGATCGAACCGCGCAGCCATTTTGTGCATGCCTCTGCGATGATCCGCGCCGTGGTGCAGCCCAGTTTGGTCGAAGACTCGCTGATCCCCTATGACCGCTTGCTGAAACGCGGCCGTGTCGTTGCAGCGCGGGCGACGGGTGTGGACGGGGAAGGTGTGACCCTCGATAGCGGCGCGCGGGTCGACGCAGATTACATCGTTGTCGCGACCGGCTCAAACTATGCCGCGCCCTTCAAGCCCAAAGGCGCAGACATCGACGGGCTGCGGGCCGCGAGCCAAGCCGCGCATGAAAAGCTACAGGCGGCCAAGACCGTCGGCATCATCGGCGCCGGGGCTGTGGGGGTTGAGCTTGCGGGCGAGATTGCCGAGGCCATGCCCGACAAAAAGATCACCGTGATCACCATGGACGACAAGCTCTTTGCGGCCAAGCCGGACAGCCTTGGGGCTTCGCTGAGCAAGAAGTTAAAGGCCAGCGGGGTGGAGCTTATCCTCGGCAAAAAGGTCGAACGGCTCGCCTCTATGACAGAGCCGCACGCAGGCAGTGTGACCCTCGAGGGGGGACCTGAGCGCGCATTCGATCTGATCTTTCCCGTGTTGGGGGCGCGCGCCTGTTCTGATCTGCTGAAAAAACTGCCCGGCGCAGAGGTCACCGCCGCAGAGCGGATCAAGACCGATGGCCATCTGCGCCCCTCGTCCCTGCCCAACGTCTTTGCCGCCGGGGACGTGGCGGACCCCGGTGACAACATGACCATCGTCGCGGTCAGCCGGCAATTGCCTTGGTTGAAAAAGACCCTCACCGGGCTGATCACGGGCCGCAAACTGGCGGATATGAAAACCTATCGCCCGTGGGGTACGGAGGCGCCGATCGTGCTGCCCTTGGGGCCGGAACGCGGCAATAGCTTTTTGATGCTGTTCACAGCAGGCGATTGGATAACGAAAAAGGTGAAAGGCGCGGATCTGTTCGTGCCAAAGTACCAAAAGCTGCTGAACCGTCGCTGACGGGGCGCTTTTCGTGGTCTGAAAGTGACGTGGCATATACCTAAGAATAGGGCCGTTATCCTGACGCCAGCAGGCATTGAGCGGCGACATGTGTGAAGGTTGATTAACGTCAACTCAGGAGCACAAGCCATGTCCATTCAGTTCAGCCACAGTTTCGATGCCGCCCAAAACGTCACAGAGATCACCCCGATCACCGCCTGCGTCAGCATGGGCAAATACGCGACCGCGCAGGGGGAGCTTGTCTGGCAAAAGGGTGAGGTCGCCTGCATCCGCTCCGACACGGCGCTGTTTGTCGGCAAACGCATTTAAGCATTCACACGATATTAAGTGCCACACCGCTACGGTGGCCCCCGGGGCGTTGTTTAGAAGGTTAGGTGCGGTGAAATGAACTGGAATGCTATCGTTATAGACGATTCAGAGATTGCGCGGCAGTTCATTCAGGCGTCCCTCGCCGAAGTCGGATTTTCATGCGTGGCGGATTATGGATGCCCCGCCCAAGCCTTGGCCGCGCTGGCGAAGGAGCGGATCGCGACAGACGTGATCATCACGGATTTCATGATGCCCGCGATGGACGGGCTTGAGTTCTGTAGCCATGTCAGAGGTCTGCCATTCTACCACGGCGTTCCGGTCGTCATGATCTCAACCCGAAAAGACGCAGATCTGCTGCGCCGCGCTTTGGCCGCGGGGGCAAGCGACTGTTTGAAAAAGCCTTTTAGCCTGTCAGAGCTTGGAAGACGGCTGCAGTTATGTCTGAAAAACGCAGGCGTTGCCGTGCAATAAGGGTGCGTCTGTACGCAGACTGGGCGGCATAGCGCCCCCTTGCGGGGTGTGTAGCGTCGGGGTCGGTTGAGACCTGATCTACGGTCAATCATCTGTCGGGGAATATTGGTGCCCAGGAGAGGACTCGAACCTCCACACCGTTGCCAGTACTAGCACCTGAAGCTAGCGCGTCTACCATTCCGCCACCTGGGCACGTATCGTGTGGGGTGCTCTAAGGCTCAGCCGGGTGACTGTCAATCGCAATTTGAGCGAAATCTAGAAAATCCTGCGCGAGGATCGCTACAACCGGGGGTTTGGCCTTGTGACAGCGGCGGCGCACGGGTACATCCTGTCAGAGAATTTATCTACAGGAGCGGCAGAATGTCTAAGCTGGTCACGATTTATGGCGGTTCGGGGTTTGTCGGACGCTATATCGCGTATCGCATGGCCAGAGCTGGTTGGCGGGTACGGGTGGCGGTGCGCCACCCCAACGAAGCGCTCTTTGTGCGGACCTATGGTGTGGTTGGCCAAGTCGAACCTGTTTTGTGCAACATTCGCAACGATGGCTCCGTGCGCGACGCCCTGCGTGGGGCGGACGCGGTCGTGAACTGCGTGGGCATTCTGGTCGAAACCGGCAAGAACAGCTTTGACGCGGTGCAGTCCGAAGGGGCGGAGCGTATCGCCCATATGGCCGCAACCGAAGGAGTTGGTCGTTTCGTGCATGTCTCTGCCATCGGCGCGGACATGGAGGCCGAGAGCGACTATGCCCGCACCAAGGGCGAGGGCGAGGCCGCCATTCTCAAACATATGCCTGAGGCCGTGATTCTGCGCCCCTCGATCATGTTTGGCCCCGAGGATGAGTTCTTTAACCGCTTTGCGGGCATGACCCGCACCGGCCCGATCCTACCGGTCGCCGGTGCCTCTACCCGGTTCCAGCCGGTCTTTGTCGATGACGTTGCCAAAGCGGCCGAAAAGGCTCTGGAGGGGCAGGCCCCCGCGGGTGTCTATGAGCTTGGTGGCCCTGATGTGGATACTTTCCGCGGCCTGATGCAGCGTATGCTTGAGGTGATTCACCGTCGGCGTTTGGTGCTCAACATGCCGTGGTTCTTAGCCAAGATCGTCGCCTTTGGGTTCGACATGGTGCAGGCCGCGACCTTTGGTCTTTTCACCAACAAGATGCTGACCCGCGATCAGGTCAAAAACCTGCGCAATGACAACGTTGTGGCAGAAGGGGCGCGCGGCTTTACCGAGCTTGGCATCACCCCCACCGCGATGGACGCGGTGCTGCCCGACTATCTCTGGCGGTTCCGACCCTCGGGGCAGTATGACGCCATCAAAGCATCGGCACGTAACCTGCGGCAGGGATAATGGAACAGTCAACCACTCTGATCGCCGCCTTTCTGGGTTTGCTGGAGGGGCTGACAGAGTTCATCCCCGTATCTTCGACCGGGCATCTTCTGTTGGCCGGTCACTTCTTGGGCTTTGAGAGCGCCGGGCGGACCTTTGAGGTCGTGATCCAATTGGGCGCGGTGCTGGCGATCCTGACAGTTTATTCCGCACGGCTTTGGGCGGTATTCTCCGCCGCGCCGCATGATCCGCAGGCGCGGCGGTTCATCTGGTCGGTGCTTCTGGCCTTTCTGCCTGCGGTGTTCATCGGCGTCTTGGCCCATGATTTCATCAAGACGGTCCTGTTCGAAACACCTCTGCTGATCGCCATCATGTTGGTGCTGGGCGGGGTGGTGCTGCTGATCGTGGATCGCATCGCACCTGCGCCGACTCATTCCGACGCGACCAAATTCCCGCTTTCCATGGCGTTCAAGATCGGCGTCATCCAATGCCTTGCCATGGTGCCGGGCACCTCGCGGTCGGGCGCGACGATCGTTGGCGCCCTGTTGCTGGGGGCCAGCAAACGCGCCGCGGCGGAATTCTCGTTCTTTTTGTCGATGCCGACGATGGCGGGCGCCTTTGCCTATGACATCTACAAGAACCGCGATGTGCTGGATGCCTCTGCCATGGGCGAGATTGCTGTGGGCTTTGTCATGGCCTTTATCTCTGCCGTCTTCGTGGTGCGTTGGGTGCTCGATTACATCAGCCGCTATGGCTATGCGCTTTTTGGGTGGTGGCGAATCCTTGTAGGTGGTGTCGTGATCATTGCGCTTTGGGCAGGGTTTTGACGCTTAGGTCCGTATCGGACCTTAAATGATGCATAAAAATGACCTGGGGGCGATCCATTTGCCCGGAAAGCGGTAAATAGGTCAGCACTACTGTCTTTTATTTACTTGGGCGCTCTCGTATACGAGCCTTCTGACGGAATTTGTCGAAGGAGCGGGTATATGGCGAAGCAGGTCATGCTGAAATTTACAGACGTTGCGCGGGATATGCCCGAAAAGCGCCCGCCCGATTTGCGCCGGACGGATTTCGACGAGATTTATGCCGAATATGCAGATGCCAAAGCGGCTGAACAGTCCAGCCGGTGCAGCCAATGCGGCGTGCCCTACTGCCAGACCCATTGCCCTTTGCACAACAACATCCCCGACTGGCTTCGCCTGACTGCGGAAGGGCGTCTGCAAGAGGCCTATGAGATCAGTCAGGCGACCAATACCTTCCCCGAGATCTGTGGCCGCATCTGCCCGCAGGACCGCCTGTGCGAAGGCAACTGCGTGATCGAGCAGTCGGGCCATGGCACCGTCACCATCGGCTCGATCGAGAAATACATAACCGACACCGCATGGGAGCAGGGCTGGGTCAAACCCGCCGCCCCACGCGAAGAGCGCGCTGAAAGCGTTGGCATCATCGGTGCCGGCCCCGGCGGTCTGGCAGCGGCGGACATGCTGCGCCGCGCGGGCGTGCAGGTCACCATCTATGACCGCTACGACCGTGCGGGCGGCTTGCTGACCTATGGCATCCCCGGCTTCAAGCTTGAGAAAGACGTGGTCGAGCGCCGCAATGCGCAGCTTGCCGAAGGTGGCGTGACCTTTGAATTGAACTGCGATGTGGGTGTCGACCTTAGCTTTGGCGCGATCCGGGGCAAACATGACGCGGTGATCATCGCCACCGGCGTTTACAAAACGCGCGAGATCGAAGCTCCCGGCGTTGGTGGTTTCGGCGTGGAGCGGGCGATTGACTTCCTGACCGCCTCGAACCGCAAAAGCTTTGGCGACTCGGTCGATGACTTCGAAAATGGCCGTCTGAATGCTGCGGGTAAGAAAGTCGTCGTGATCGGCGGTGGCGACACCGCGATGGACTGCGTGCGCACCTCGATCCGCCAAGGCGCGGAGAGCGTGAAATGCCTCTACCGTCGGGACCGGGCCAATATGCCGGGCAGCCAACGCGAAGTACAAAACGCCGAGGAAGAAGGCGTGATCTTTGAATGGCTCAGCGCACCCAAGGGCTTTGTCGGCGATCCCGTGACCGGCGTGATGGTACAGAAGATGCGCCTTGGCGCGCCGGATGTCACTGGCCGTCAGGCCCCCGAGGTGATCGAAGGCGCGGACTACGTCGAAGACGCCGACCTCGTCATCATGGCGCTTGGGTTCGAGCCCGAAGACCTGCCGACCCTGTGGAACGAGCCGGACCTGCCGGTGAACCGCTGGGGCACGATCAAAGCCGATTACGTCACCGGGGCAACGGCGCTTGATGGCGTCTATGCCGTGGGCGACATCGTGCGCGGGGCGAGCCTTGTGGTCTGGGCCATCAAGGATGGCCGCGACTGCGCGCAGGCGATCCTTGATGATTTCAACGGGGCGCAGCGCATCGCTGCGGAATGAGATGAGTGCTGGTGCAGCCATCAAAGCGGACAACGCCATGGGGGGTGAAGCTCACCACGGCCACTGTCTGTGCTGCGCGGTCACGGTGGATGTGACCGGGCCGTTGGCTGCGATTTCGGCCTGTCATTGTGACCTCTGCACCCGGTGGAGCGGCTCTGTCCAGATGGGGATCGAAGTGCCACGCGCGCGGGTTTCCCACAAGGGACCGATCCGGACCTATGCCTCATCCTCCTTTGCCGAGCGGGCGTGGTGCGAGACCTGCGGCACAGCGGTTTGGTTTGCCGATACCGAAGGCGAGAACGCGGAGCTGCTGGAACTGGCTCCGGGTCTCTTCGACGGGTTTGGCGAGGCAAAGCTGGCGCGTGTGGTCTATGCCGACCGCGCCCCAAGCAACTTTGCCCTGGCCGGAGAACTGGAGCGGGTGAGCAAAGCCGATTACGAGGCCCGCGCCCTGCATGTGGAGGACAAGCAATGAGCCTTTTGAGCGGTCATTGCCTCTGCGGGGCGGTCACGGTCAGCTTTGAGCCGTTGAAAGACGCGCTTGGTGCCTGCCACTGCGAGATGTGCCGCCGTTGGACCGGCAGCGCTTTCCTTGAGATCGACGCAAAACCGGGCAGCCTGACCTATGATGGCCCGGTGAAATCCTATGCCTCCTCGGACTGGGCAGAGCGGGCATGGTGCGACAGTTGCGGCAGCACGCTTTGGTATCACCTCACGCTGCCGGGGCATGACTATTACTCACTCTCTGCCGGGTTGGTGGAGAATGCGGGCGGCCTGCCGCTCAAGACCGAGATTTACATAGATGTGAAGCCCGACGGCTATGCCTTTGCCGGGGACCACGAGATCAAAACCAAGGCCGAAGTCGAAGCAGGATTTGCGGCGTTTGTGGAAGGAACCAAGCCATGACCAAATATGATGACGCCTGGGTGGCCCGCGAAGAAGCCAAACGCGCGATGATGGCCGATAAGGGCATGTATAGTTTCGAGGAAGAGCATTCTTCCTGCGGCGTGGGCCTTGTGGTCAATATCAACGGCGAGAAGACCCGCGAAGTCGTCCTGAACGGGATCAACGCGCTCAAGGCGATCTGGCACCGCGGCGCGGTTGACGCAGATGGGATGACCGGCGATGGCGCGGGCATCCACGTGCAGATCCCTGTGCCCTTCTTTTATGAGCAGGTCCGCCGCACCGGCCACACCCCGCGCGAGAACGAGCTGATCGCAGTGGGCCAAGTCTTCCTGCCGCGCACCAATTTTGCAGCGCAAGAGACATGCCGGACCATCGTGGAAACCGAAGTCCTGCGCATGGGCTATTACATCTACGGCTGGCGCCATGTGCCGGTAGATATCTCCGTGTTGGGCGAGAAAGCCAACGCGACCCGGCCCGAGATTGAGCAGATCCTGATTTCCAACGCCAAAGGTGTCGACGAAGAGACCTTTGAGCGTGAGCTTTATGTCATCCGCCGCCGCATCGAAAAAGCTGCCATCGCCGCGCAGGTGCCGCAGATGTACATCGCCTCGATGTCCTGCCGCAGCATCATCTACAAGGGCATGATGCTGGCCGAACAGGTGGCCGAATTCTATCCCGACCTGAAAGACGACAAGTTCATCAGTGCCTTCGCGATCTATCACCAGCGCTACTCCACCAACACTTTCCCGCAGTGGTGGTTGGCGCAGCCCTTCCGCATGTTGGCCCATAACGGTGAGATCAACACCCTCAAGGGCAACATGAACTGGATGAAGAGCCATGAGATCCGCATGGCCTCTGCTACCTTTGGCGACATGGCCGAGGACATCAAACCGATCGTGGCCTCGGGGTCCAGCGACTCTGCCGCACTGGATTCCGTGTTCGAGGTGCTGGTCCGCGCGGGCCGCTCCGCGCCGATGGCCAAGACGATGCTGGTGCCGGAATCGTGGTCGAAACAGGCGGTGGAACTGCCCCAAGCATGGCGCGACATGTATTCCTACTGCAACTCCGTGATGGAGCCATGGGACGGCCCCGCCGCATTGGCGATGACCGATGGCCGCTGGGTTTGCGCCGGGCTTGACCGGAACGGCCTGCGCCCGATGCGCTATGTGGAAACCTCCGACGGCATGTTGATCGCCGGGTCCGAGGCCGGGATGGTGCCACTGGACGAGGCGCGGGTCGTGCGCAAAGGCGCGCTTGGCCCGGGGCAGATCATCGCGGTCGATATGGAAGAGGGCAAACTCTTCAACGATACCGAGATCAAGAACAAGCTCGCGTCGAACCAGCCCTTCGGCGAATGGGTCGGCAAGATCACCGAGATGGATGATGTCCTTGGCCGCGTCACCGAAAAGCCGCTGTTTGACGGGGCCGAACTGCGCCGCCGTCAGGTGGCTGCGGGCTATACCATCGAAGAGTTGGAACAGATCCTCGCGCCCATGGCCGAGGACGGAAAAGAGACGCTGGCCTCGATGGGCGATGACACGCCCTCGGCGGTCCTGAGCGGCCAGTATCGCCCGCTGAGCCACTTCTTCCGCCAAAACTTTAGCCAAGTCACCAACCCGCCGATCGATTCCTTGCGCGAATTCCGGGTGATGAGCCTCAAGACGCGCTTCGGTAACCTCAAGAACGTGCTCGACGAAGACAGCTCCCAGACCGAGATCCTCGTGCTCGACAGTCCCTTCGTCGGCAATGCGCAGTTCGAAGAACTGATGGCGCAGTTCAAGGTGCATACCGTGTCCATCGACTGCACCTTTGAGGCGGGCAACGGCAATCTCAGTGCCGGTCTGGCGCGGATTCGGGCCGAGGCGGAAGACGCCGTGCGCTCTGGCGCGGGCCATCTGGTGCTGACCGATCAGCACAGCGGGGCCGACCGGGTCGCGATGCCGATGATCCTTGCGACCAGCGCGGTGCACAGTCACCTCGTGCGCAAGGGTCTGCGGACCTTTACCTCGCTCAACGTGCGTGCGGCGGAATGTGTCGACCCGCATTACTTCGCGGTGCTTGTGGGCTGCGGCGCGACCGTGGTGAACGCCTATCTGGCCGAAGATTCCCTCGCCGACCGGATTGAGCGCGGGCTTCTGGACATGACCTTGACGCAGGCGGTGCAGAAATACCGTGAGGCGATTGACCAAGGTCTGCTCAAGATCATGGCGAAGATGGGGATTTCCGTGATCTCGTCTTATCGGGGCGGCCTGAACTTTGAGGCTGTGGGCCTTTCGCGCGCCATGTGCGCCGAGTATTTCCCCGGCATGACCAGCCGTATCTCCGGCATCGGTGTCGTCGGCATTCAGCGCAAAGCCGAAGAAGTTCACGCCAAGGGCTGGCAGGGCGACGGGGTCGTGATGCCGATTGGCGGTTTCTACAAGCAGCGCAAGACGGGCGAAAAACACGCTTGGGAAGCGAGTAGCATGCATATGCTGCAAATGGCCTGCAACAAGGCGTCCTATCAGATGTGGCAGCAGTATTCGAAAAAGATGCAGAGCAACCCGCCGATCCATCTGCGTGACCTGCTCGACATCAAGCCCAAGGGCACGCCGGTGCCATTGGAGGAGGTGGAAAGCATCACCTCGATCCGCAAGCGTTTCGTGACGCCGGGCATGTCGCTGGGGGCGTTGTCGCCCGAAGCGCATAAAACGCTGAACGTGGCGATGAACCGTATCGGTGCGAAATCTGACAGCGGCGAGGGCGGCGAAGATCCGGCGCATTTCGTGCCAGAAAGCAACGGCGACAATCCGTCGGCCAAGATCAAACAGGTGGCCTCGGGCCGCTTTGGCGTGACGGCGGAATATCTCAACCAGTGCGAAGAGTTGGAGATCAAGGTCGCTCAGGGTGCCAAGCCCGGTGAGGGTGGGCAGCTTCCCGGCATGAAGGTCACCGATCTGATCGCGCGGCTGCGGCATTCGACCAAGGGCGTGACGCTGATCTCGCCCCCGCCGCACCACGACATCTACTCGATCGAAGACCTTGCGCAGCTGATCTATGACCTCAAGCAGATCAACCCGCGCTGCAAGGTGACGGTCAAGCTGGTGGCGTCGAGCGGTGTCGGCACGATTGCTGCGGGCGTGGCCAAGGCCAAGGCCGACATCATCCTGATTTCGGGCCACAACGGCGGCACCGGGGCCTCGCCCGCGACCTCGATCAAATATGCGGGTCTGCCGTGGGAGATGGGCCTCACCGAGGCGCATCAGGTTCTGTCGATGAACAACCTGCGCGACCGGGTGACACTGCGCACCGATGGTGGCCTGCGCACCGGGCGCGACATCGTCATGGCGGCGATGATGGGGGCCGAGGAATACGGCATCGGCACCGCTGCGCTGATCGCCATGGGCTGCATCATGGTGCGTCAGTGCCAGTCGAATACTTGCCCCGTGGGCGTCTGTACCCAAGACGAAGCGCTGCGTGGCAAGTTCACCGGCAATGCGGACAAAGTCGTGAACCTCATCACCTTCTACGCCACAGAGGTGCGGGAAATTCTCGCCAGCATCGGGGCACGCAGTCTTGATGAAGTGATCGGGCGCGCGGACCTGTTGACGCAGGTCAGCCGAGGTTCGGCGCATTTGGATGATCTGGACCTCAACCCGCTGTTGATCACCGTCGATGGCGCACATGAGAACGTCTATGACCGCGACAAACCGCGTCAGGTGGTGCTTGATACGCTTGATGCGCAGATCGTCCGGGATGCCGCGCGTTTCCTTGAGGATGGTGAGAAGATGCAGCTGTCCTACGCCGTGCAGAACACCCATCGGACCGTCGGCACGCGGGTGTCGAGCCATATCGTGAAACGCTTCGGTATGCGCAATTCCCTGCAGCCGGACCACTTGACGGTGAAGCTGACCGGTTCGGCTGGGCAGTCGCTCGGTGCCTTTGCGGCACCGGGGCTGAAGCTCGAAGTCTCGGGCGATGCGAACGACTATGTCGGCAAGGGTCTGTCGGGCGGTACGATTGTGGTGCGGCCTTCGATGGCCAGCCCAGTGGTGGCGTCGGAGAATACGATCATCGGCAACACGGTGCTTTATGGTGCGACGGCGGGCTACCTCTTTGCCGCGGGCCGGGCGGGCGAGCGTTTCGCGGTGCGCAACTCGGGCGCGCATGTGGTGATCGAAGGCTGCGGCAGCAACGGTTGTGAATATATGACTGGCGGTGTGGCGGTGATCTTGGGCGAGATCGGCGCGAACTTCGCCGCCGGGATGACCGGGGGGATGGCCTATCTCTATGATCCCGACGGGCTGGCGCCGAAGCTGATGAACGCCGAGACGATCGTGACCTGCCCGGTCAGCGTCGAACATTGGTTGGACCAGTTGCACGGGCTGCTGGAGCGTCATGTCGCCGAGACCAACAGCCGCAAGGCCGCCGATATTCTTCAGCATTGGGAGACTGAGAAGCACAACTTCCTGCAGGTCTGCCCGAAGGAGATGCTGGTGCATCTGCCCGCGCCGCTGTCGGTGGAAGAGACGGCAGTTCCAGCGGAGTAAGTTATCCCCCGCGCGGCTTCGGTCGCGCGGGAGGGACATCGCCTGTCCGTGGGGTGGCGATTGAAACGCCGCTTCGAGCCACTTTATGGCGCAGCGATGATGTGTGTTCGCGAAGGTTCGCCCAGCCTCACCAAATCGCCAGCCCGCCGGGACGGGCAGGCGATGGCCCGGCGCCTGCGGCTTGATTCCGGGCTGGGGTGGTATTCAAAAGTGTCTGCGCTACCTCTGCCTCTCCACGGGAGGCAGATCATGCGAGAAATTCTAGCGGTATTGCTGATAGTCACAGGCCTCAGCGCCTGCACCGACACCGCACCGCGTGGCGGGGGCGATATCCTCGTGCTGGGCGATTCCATCATGGCGTGGAATGGAGGCCGCTCCATCCCCGATGTCATTGCCAACCAAACGGGCCGCAGCGTCACCAGCCGTGCCGTGCCCGGCGCGCAGTTCGACAATGGCTCGACCATCGCCTCTGCCGTTGGCTTTGACATTCAGCAGCAGTTCCCCGGCGGGCGCTGGAACTGGGTGGTGGTGAATGGCGGTGCCAACGATCTGAGCGCCGATTGCGGCTGCGGGGCCTGCGGGGCCTCGGTGAATGCGCTGATCGCACCGGACGGTCAAAGCGGCAGCATCCCCGCCTTCTTGCAACGCCTTCGTGCCCAAACCGGCGCGAAAATCATGTGGATGGGCTATTACGCAGGCTCCGGCTCGGGCTCCTTTGCCGGATGCCGCGATGATCTGGTCGAAATCGAATCCCGCATTGCCACTTTTGCCGCAGGCCGCCCGGGGATCCATTTCATCGATTCCGAAGACGTAATCGACCGGGGGGACCGCGGGCTTTTTGCCGGGGACAACGTGCATCCCTCCGCCCGTGGCTCTGCCCGGATCGGTGCCTACCTCGCTCAAAAAATCACCGCGCGCGAGAACCGTTCACAAAAACCCGCAGACGGCCTATAGCTGATCCATGGCGACACGGAAAAAGACCGCCCCCAAGGGCAAGAAATCGAGCAAGGCAAGCCCCCCGTTGAAGAAACGCGCGGGCCGCTGGGTGGTACGCGCCTTGGCGTTGGCCTTTGTCTTGGCTGTGCTGCTGGTGCTGCTGTTCCGCTTCGTAAACCCGCCCACCGGGGTCTACATGCTTTCGGAATCGCGCCGTCTGGGTGGGGTGCAGCGCGACTGGGTGCCGCTTGAGCAGATCGCCCCCGTGATGGCCCGCGCGGCTGTCGCGGCAGAGGATGCGAATTTCTGCAACCACTGGGGCTTTGACATGCAGGCCATTCGCACCGCGATTGAAAATGGCTCTGCCCGCGGGGCGTCCACGATCAGCCAGCAGACGGTCAAGAACGTCTATCTTTGGCATGGCCGCTCGTGGCTGCGCAAAGCACTTGAGGCCGGGATGACTCCGCTGGTCGAAACCCTTTGGCCCAAGCGCCGGATCATTGAGGTCTATTTGAATGTGGCCGAGTTTGACGAAGGTGTCTTTGGCGTCGGCGCTGCGGCCCCGCATTACTTTGGCGTCGCGGCAGCAGACCTGAGCCCGACGCAGGCCGCCCGGCTTGCCGCGATCCTGCCCGACCCGAAAGAGCGTTCCGCCTCCCGGCCCGGTGACTTTACCCGCAAGCGCACGGCCCAGATCATGGACGGGGCGGCGACCATCCGCGCGGACGGTCGTGCCGCTTGTTTCGAGAGTTGAAAATCCTCCCGCCAGCAGGCATGGAAGAGTGCAATCCCTTTAACCACACGGACTTTATATGACGGCTCGCTTGTTTCACGTTCCCTTGTCCCCCTTCTGTCGCAAGGTGCGGCTTAGCCTTGGGGAGAAGAAGATCGAGGTGGAGCTGGTCGAGGAACGCTATTGGGAGCAAGACCCCGATTTCCTGCGCCGCAATCCGGCGGGCAAGGTGCCTGTGCTGCGGCTTGACGGGATCATGATGGCGGAAAGCGCCGCGATCTGTGAGTATATCGAAGAGACCCGCCCAGAGGCGTCATTGCTGCCCAGCGACCCGGTGCAGCGCTTGGAAGTGCGCCGTCTGGTCAGCTGGTTCGACGACAAATTCCACGACGAGGTGACCTCGAAACTGCTGTACGAGCGGGTCAACAAGAAGGTCACCAAACAGGGCTACCCGGACAGCAAGAACGTGAAGGCCGGGGCCAAGGCGATCAAATATCACCTCGACTATATGGCGTGGCTGCTGGACCACCGCCGCTGGCTGGCGGGCGATGTAATGACGCTGGCCGATTTCGCCGCCGCCGCGCATCTGTCGTCGCTCGACTATATCTCAGACGTGGATTGGAACCGCTCTGACGTGGTCAAGGACTGGTACGCCAAGATCAAATCGCGTCCCGCCTTTCGGTCGATCCTCGCCGACCAATTGCCGGGCTTCCCGCCGCCGGTGCATTACAACAACCTCGACTTCTGATGCCTGCCCGCCCCCGCGCCGAGATCGGGCCGGAGGCCCTCAAGGCGCGGGTGGTGGCTCGGGCACTTGAGGAAGGCTTTGTTGCCTGCCGTATTTGCCGCCCCGATGATGTGCCCGAAATGCCCGAACGGCTCGCCCGTTTTGTCAAGGCGGGGTTTCACGGGCAGATGGGCTGGATGGAAGAGCGGATGCATTGGCGCGGCAATCCCGCAGCTCTCTGGCCCGAGGCGCGGTCGGTCATCATGCTGGCCGAAAGCTACACCCCCGACCATGACCCCCGCGCGGTGTTGGAGCATCCCGACAAGGGGGCGATCTCAGTCTATGCGCAGGGGCGTGACTACCACGATATCGTCAAGAAACGGCTGAAGCGGCTGGCGCGTTGGCTGATGGAGGAGGCCCGTGCGGCTGACCCCGAGGTGAAGGTTTTCGTCGATACCGCCCCAGTGCCGGAAAAGGCGTTGGCGCAGGCGGCGGGGCTCGGCTGGCAGGGCAAACATACCAATCTTCTTAGCCGGAAATTCGGCAATTGGGCCTTTTTAGGTTCTGTTTTCACCACGCTTGATCTCGCCCCCGATGCGCGGGAGGTCGACCACTGCGGGTCATGCCGCGCCTGCCTTGAGGCTTGCCCGACAGATGCCTTCCCTGCGCCCTATCAACTCGACGCGCGGCGCTGCATTTCCTATCTGACGATCGAACACAAAGGGCCGGTCGATCTGGACCTGCGCGAGAAGATGGGCAACCGGATCTATGGCTGCGACGATTGCCTTGCCGCTTGCCCGTGGAACAAATTTGCCGTGGCGGCCAGTGATATGCGCTATCACGGCCCCGCTGTGCAGCCGGCGGATTTGGCAGAGTTGGCGGCGCTGGATGATACCGCGTTCCGCGCGCGCTATTCCGGCTCTCCGATCAAACGGATCGGGCGAGACCGCTTTGTGCGCAATGTGCTCTATGCGATTGGCAATTCCGGGCTGGCGCGGCTGCGCCCGGCGGCGCAATCTCTGACCGAAGATGCTGACCCCACCGTGGCCGATGCCGCGCGTTGGGCGGCAGAACGGTTGGCATAGGAGGCACGCCCATGGCGGTGTTATTGGGTGTGGACACGGGCGGCACCTATACCGACGCGGTGCTGATTCGCGATGAGACAGAGGTGATCGCCTCGGCCAAAGCGCTGACGACCCGCGCCGATCTGGCTGTTGGCGTTGGCGATGCGGTCAGCGCGGTGCTGGCGCAGTCCGGCATGGCGGCGGATCAGATCGCCATGGCTTCGCTCTCCACCACGCTGGCGACCAATGCGCTGGTCGAGGGGCAGGGCGGCCGTGTGGCGCTGATCTATGTCGGATTTCGCGCTCCTGATCTTGAGGCGCATGGGCTGTCAGAGGTGCTGCGGGGGTGACCCTTGCCTGCTGCTGGCTGGTGGGCACGACCATGCGGGGGCCGAGGTTGCGCCGCTGGACGAGACAGCCCTAATCGCCTTTTTAGAGACGCATAGGGCCGACGTAAGCGGCTTTGCCGTGGCCAGCCAATTCGCCACGCGCAATCCGGCCCATGAGCAGCGGGTCGCGGAACTGGTGGCAGAGGTCACGGGGCGTCCGGTGTCGGCGTCTCATAGTCTTTCGGCCAAGCTGAACGGGCCGAAGCGGGCGCTGACGGCTTTGCTGAACGCGCGGCTGATTGGCATGATCGACCGGCTGATTGGCCGGGCGGAGGATCAATTGCGCAGCTTGGGCATCAGCGGCCCGATGATGGTGGTGCGCGGCGACGGTGCCTTGATGTCGAGCGCGCAGGCCCGCGAGCGCCCGATCGAGACGATCCTTAGCGGCCCTGCTGCGTCGCTCGTGGGCGCGCGCTGGTTGACCGGGGCAGAGACGGCGCTGGTGTCGGATATCGGCGGGACGACGACCGATGTAGCGCTGTTGCGCGACGGTCGCCCGGCGATTGATCCGGCGGGTGCGCAGGTTGGTCCCTATCGAACCATGGTCGAGGCGGTGGCGATGCGGACCCATGGCTTAGGCGGTGACAGCGAAGTGCATTTCACGTCCCAAGGTCTGACCGCGGGCGTGACCCTTGGGCCGAAGCGGCTGCTGCCGGTCTCTCTCCTCGCGGTGGAGGCGGGCGAGGTGGTGCATAGAGCCTTGGACGCCCAACTGCGGCGGAGTGTGGTGGGAGAGCATGATGGCCGCTTTGTGCGGGCCGTGCCGGGGCAGGAGGTCGAAGGTCTGGCCCCGCGCGACTTGGCACTGCTGGAGCGGATCGGGACCGATGTCTGGCCCTTGGGCGACGTGCTGCGCAATCGGGTCGAACAGGGCGCTTTGAACCGGTTGGTGGCGCGTGGGCTGGTGCAGGTGGCGGGGGTTACGCCCAGCGATGCGAGCCATGTCGCCGGGCATCTTGTCGCATGGGACAGCGCGGCTGCGCATAAGGCGTTGGCGTTGTTCGGACGCAAGCGCGGCGGCTCGGGGCTGCGGTTCTGCCCCGAGCCTGAGAGCCTTGCGAAAATCATCATCGACCAGCTAACCGATCAGACCGCTTTGGCCCTGTTAGAGACTGCGTTTGCCGAAGAAACCCCCGCCTTTGATCTGCCGCCCGAGACCTTGGCACGGCATGTTTTGATGCAGCGTGGCCTGTCGGGGCATCGCGGCGTGCTGCGGATTGATGCGGGTCTGAACTTGCCTGTCGTGGGCTTGGGCGCTTCGGCGGCGACCTACTACCCGGCGGTAGGAAAGAGACTGGGGAGCGAGATGATCCTGCCTAGCCACGCCCATGTCGCCAATGCCATCGGTGCGGTGGTGGGGCGGGTGATCATGCGTGAAAGCGGCACTGTCACCGTCCCGCACGAAGGGGTGTTTCGCGTTCATCTGGCCAATGGCCCACAGGATTTCCCGAATGCCGAACGCGCTTTGGCCGAAGCAGAGACTGCTTTGACCGAAACCGCCCGCGCGCGGGCCCACTCAGCCGGGGCCGCACAGATCGAGTGCCACGTGACGCGCGATATTCGTATGGCGGAGATTGAGGGGCGGGAGGTGTTTGTCGAGGCCGCGCTTACCGTCGAAGCCTCGGGGCGGCCGCGCGTGGCGGCGGGCTGACCCCCGGCGCGGTGCCGGGGGCAGCATCGTTACTCAGCCGCTGCGCGTTTGGGCAGCACCCAATCGGCGCGCGGGAAATGGCAGGTGTAGCCACTGGGCAGACGTTCCAGATAGTCTTGATGCTCTGGCTCTGCTTCCCAGAAATCGCCAACGGGTTCGATCTCGGTCACGACTTTGCCCGGCCACAGGCCAGAAGCTTCGACATCGGCGATGGTATCTTCGGCGACCGCTTTTTGTTCATCGTCGACATAGTAGATCGCGGAACGGTAGCTCATCCCACGGTCATTGCCCTGACGGTTCATCGTGGTGGGGTCGTGGATCTGAAAGAAAAACTCCAGCAACTCGCGGTAGGAGGTCTTCTCGGGGTCGAAGTTGATCTCGATCCCTTCGGCATGGGTGCCATGGTTGCGGTAGGTCGCATTGGGCACGTCGCCGCCGGTATAGCCGACGCGGGTCGAGACCACACCGGGGCGGCGGCGGATCAGATCTTGCATCCCCCAGAAACAGCCACCGGCCAATACTGCGCGTTCGGTTGTCATGTCACATTCTCCACTTGGTTGAGATACTCGCCATAGCCTTCGGCCTCCATGTCGTCACGGTGCACGAAGCGCAAAGAGGCGGAGTTGATGCAATAGCGCAGCCCGCCGCGATCCGGTGGGCCGTCGGGAAAGACGTGGCCAAGGTGGCTGTCGCCGTGTTTGCTGCGCACCTCGGTGCGGACCATGCCGAGCGAGGCGTCTTCCAACTCTTCGACATAGGCTGGCACAATCGGTTTGGTAAAGCTGGGCCAGCCACAGCCGCTTTCGTATTTGTCACCGCTGGCGAACAAAGGCTCGCCCGAGACGATGTCAACGTAGATGCCCGGCTCTTTGTTGTTCAGGTATTTGCCGGTGCCGGGGCGTTCGGTGCCGCTGCGTTGCGTGACGTGGAACTCTTCGGGGCTCAGCGCATCAATCGCGGCGTTGGTTTTTTCGTAGCGGGGCATGGCGTCCTCCATTCATGGGCTTGGCCTATTAGATGGGGTGTGGCGGTGAAATTCAAAGGGTTTGAGGCTCACACTGGCGTTACGCCTTGCGTTGCCGCGAGACCTGCACGGCAAGGATGCCGCCTGCGATGATGGCGACGCCAAGGATGTCGCGCGGACCCAGCGTTTCGCCCAGCAGCAGGGCCGCGATGGCCACGCCGAAGAACGGGTTGAGAAAGTGGAAGGTCGCCGCCCGCGTGGCGCCGATACGGTTGACCAGCCAGAACCAGACCACGGTGGCGGCAAGGCCGGGGACAAGGCAGGTATAGGCGAAGGCGAGCGTCAGGCGCAGGCTGGGGTCGATGCGGGGTGTCTCAAACAGCAGGGTGGCGATGGAGAGGGCCACGCAGCCGACAAGCATTTGCAAGCCGACGACCATGAGGAAGTTGCCACCCGATGTCGCGCCGCGCACCAATAGGGTGGCGGCGGTGAGAGCCACCACGCCGATGGCGCAGAGGATGAGGCCATAGAGGTCGACTTGCCCGCCGAGGCGCGCGCCCATGATGATGGCGACGCCAATGACACCGGCAAACAGTCCCGCGAGGCCTAGAGGGCGCAGTTTCTCGCCCAAGAACGCCCAAGCGGCGAAGCCCACGAGAAGCGGCATGGTAGAGGCGATGATCGCGGCAAGGGAGGCCTCGATGGTCTGCATGGCGATGAAGTTAAGCCCAAGGTAAACCGCGTTTTGTAGCACGCCAAAGATGATCGTCGCCCGCCACTGCGCGGGGGTAAGCCGCCAGCTTTGCCCCAAGGCCAGCGCGATGCCGACGCCGATCAGGCCGGAAATCAAGTAGCGCAGAGAGAGAGCCAGCAGGGGCGAGGCATCCATCACGATGATGCGGGCAGAGGTGAAGGCCGAGGACCACATCACGGCAAAGGCCAGTCCCATGAGAATTGCGCGGATGTCCATGAAATGCCCCCTGTGCTGAACTTGCTAAGCAATGGCGGGTTTGAAGGGGGAGGGCAAGGTGCGGAAACGGGGGAGTTCGCCACCCCGCTCGGAATCAAGCCGCAGGCACCGGGCCATCGCCTGCCCGCCCGCCACGCCAGAGGCGTGCCGTGGTAGTTTGGGCGCACCGCTGGTGCGACCGGGTAGGCGTTTTGTTGAGGTTAGGCGCAACATTGAGAGCGCACATCACGGCTGAGCCATAAAGTGGCAACGTCAGAAGGTTGGATCGCCGACCCACGGGCAGGTGATGGCCCTCAAGGCCAACAAAAAAGGGCCGCCCGAAGACGACCCTTTCGCAAACATTCAGCCCAAGGCTTACTCGTTCACGCTGTCCTTCAGTGCCTTCGCGATGGTCATCTTGACCACTTTGTCGGCGTCTTTCTTGAACTGTTCGCCGGTGGCGGGGTTGCGGACCATCCGCTCGGGGCGCTCACGGCAATAGATTTTGCCAACGCCCGGCAGGGTTACGGCACCGCCGGCGGACACTTCACGGGTGATCAGGTTGCAAACGGCGTCGAGCGCTGCGCCTGCGGATTTCTTGTCGGTGTCCATCTCTTCTGCCAGAGCAGCGACGAGCTGGGTCTTGGTCATCGGTTTTGCCATTTTATTCTCCTTAGACTGCCCGCTTTTTAGGGCCTCATGGCCGGAATGTAACGGTATGTTGTGGGATAACACAACGAATTGTGGCGCTATAAACGCGAAAACATGCGAATTTCCGCTGTTTTCCGCCCTATAGGAACGCCGTTTCGTCGAAGGATCGAAGTTTCCGGCTGTGGATCCGCTCCAATGGCATGCGGCGCAGCAGTTCCATGGCGCGAATGCCGATCATCAGATGGCGCGCGACTTGGGTCTTGTAGAAGTCCGAGGCCATGCCGGGCAGTTTCAACTCCCCATGCAGCGGTTTGTCCGACACACACAGCAGCGTGCCATAGGGCACCCGGAAGCGGTAGCCGTTGGCGGCGATGGTGGCACTTTCCATATCCAGCGCCACGGCGCGGGATTGGCTCAGCCGCTGCACCGGGCCAGATTGGTCGCGCAATTCCCAGTTGCGGTTGTCGATGGTCGCGACGGTGCCGGTGCGCATGATGCGTTTAAGCTCATAGCCCTCCAACTGCGTGACCTGCGCCACCGACTGCTCCAACGCGATCTGGATCTCGGCCAGCGCCGGGATCGGCACCCAGACCGGCAGGTCGTCATCCAGAACGTGATCCTCGCGCAGGTAGCCATGCGCCAATACGAAGTCGCCCAGAGCCTGCGTATTGCGCAGCCCGGCACAGTGGCCGACCATCAGCCACGCATGAGGGCGCAGCACGGCGATATGATCGGTCGCTGTTTTGGCGTTGGATGGGCCGACGCCGATATTGACCAGCGTGATGCCCGACCCGTCTGCCCGTTTCAGGTGATAGGTCGGCATCTGCGGGGTCTTCAACGTCTCCGCCAAGGGCGCATCGGGATCGGTGATCTCGGCATTGCCGGTCGAGACAAAGGCGGTGTAGCCGCTCTCGGGGTCGCGCAGCATCTCGCGGGCGTATTGCTCAAACTCGGCCACATAGAACTGGTAGTTGGTGAACAGCACATGTGTCTGGAAATGCTCGGGATCCGTGGCCGTGTAATGCGCCAGCCGGGCGAGGGAGTAATCGACGCGCTGCGCGGTAAAGGGCGCGAGCGGGCGCACGTCGTCCTCAGGCACGTAGGTCCCGTTGACGATATCATCATTGGTGGTCGACAGGTCCGGCACGTCAAAGACATCGCGCAGGGTGAAATCGGCGGCCCCTTCTTGGGGCACGTTCAGCGCATTATCACCCGACATGGCGAAATGTACCGGAATCGGTGTGGTCGACGGGCCAACGATCACTGGCTGGTCGTGATTTTCAATCAGCAGGCCGATCTGCTGGATCAGATAGTTCCGAAACAGGTCAGGCCGGGTGATCGTCGCGGCGAAGGTGCCGGGAGAGGAGACATGTCCGAAAGACAGCCGCGTATCGACATGGGCGTAAGACGAGGTGCGAAACCGCAGTTCGGGATAAAAGGCACGCACGCGGGCATCGGGGGCCGAAGTCTCCATCGCCTTGGCAAAGGCATCATGCAGGAAGGTCGTGGCCTGCTGATAGAGTTCGGTCAGGCGGTCCACGGCAGCTGTCGCATCGCGGAAGCTTTCCGGGTTCGGGGTGTCCGGGGTCAGGATCGTTGTCATGTTTGCGGCTCTAACAATGGGATGATTTCAAATTTCTGCACATCGACCAGCCCAAGGTCCGAGATCCGCAACTCCGGGATCACCACAAGGGCCAAAAGAGAATGCTGCATATAGGCGTTGTTCAGCTTGCAGCCACAGTCGATCATCGCCTGCACAAGGGCTTCGGCATCGGCGGCGACTTCAGCGGCGGGGCGGTCAGACATCAAACCGGCGATGGGCAGGGCGACAAGCGCCAGTTCCTCGCCCTCGCGGAAGATCGTGATGCCCCCGCCGACTTCGCGCAGGCGGTTGGCGGCCAGCGCCATCTGCTCGGCATCGGTGCCCACGACAATCATGTGGTGGCTGTCATGCGCCACGGTCGAGGCCATGGCCATGCGCCCCTCGTAGCCGAATCCCGAGACGAAAGCGTTGGTTACCGTTCCGGTGGCGCGGTGGCGTTCGACCAGTGCGATCTGGCAAACCTCGCCAGTGCCCTGCACGCGGCCTTCAGTCACGGGCAGTTCAAACTTCAGCGCGCGTGTGGGTGCTTGGTTTTCGACCACACCGATGACATTGGCGGTGACGGCGTTCGCGCCTTCGGGGGCAGCGATGTCGAAGTCATCGGCGCTCAGGTTTCGCGCCATGTTTACGGTCTGGCGAGCATTGTTAGGCCAGTCGAAATGCGGGCAATCGACAAGGCATTTGCCATCTTCCGCGACCACCTCGCCACGCGCGATCACCGCCTCTACCGGGAAGCTCGCAAGGTCCGATGTCAGGATCACATCAGCTCGGCGGCCGGGTGTGAGTGAGCCGATCTCACGCTCCAACCCGAAATGCGTCGCGGTGTTGATCGTCGCCATTTGCAAGGCAATTAACGGATCGCAGCCGCAGTCGATGGCATGACGCACCACCCGGTTCATATGCCCTTCGTTGGTGATGGTGCCCGAGTGGCTGTCATCGGTGCACAGGATCATGTTGCGCGGATCGAGCCCCTTTTCGGTGATCGCGGTGATCTGCGTCTTCACGTCATACCATGCCGAACCGAGCCGGATCATCGACCGCATGCCCTGCCGCATCCGCGCCACGGCGTCGGCTTCGCAGGTGCCCTCATGGTCATCCGCCGGGCCGCCCGCCACATAGGCAGCAAAGGCGGGGCCGAGGTCGGGGGAGGCATAATGCCCGCCCACGGTCTTGCCCGCCCGCTGGGGCGCTGCAATCTCGGCCAGCATCTGCGGGTCGGCGTTGCTGACACCGGGGAAGTTCATCATCTCGCCCAATCCCACGATGCCGGGCCATGCCATTGCTTCGGTCACGTCTTCGGCGGTGATCTCAAAACCCGTGGTCTCCAGCCCCGGGGCCGAAGGCGCGCAGGAGGGCATTTGCGTGAAGATGTTCATCGGCTGCATCAGCGCTTCGTCATGCATCATGCGCACGCCGTTCAGCCCCAGCACATTGGCGATCTCATGCGGGTCGGTGAAGGCCGATGTCGTGCCATGCGGAATCACGGCGCGGGCGAACTCCGCCGGGGTGAGCATGGTCGATTCAATGTGCATATGCCCGTCGCAAAGACCGGGGGCCATATAGCGGCCATTGGCCTCAATAATGCGGGTATCATCGCCACGGCAGTGGCTGGCATCCGGCCCGACAAAGGCGATGCGCCCGGCGGCGATGGCGATGTCGTGATCGGGCAGGCATTCGCGGGTGTGCACATTCACCCAAATGCCGCCGGTGATGATCGTATCGGCCGCGCGCCGCCCGGCGGCGACCTCGACCAATTGTGCGGCCACATCGGGCCAAGTGGGGAACGTTTTATCTGTCATGTCCAAAGGTGCCATAGGGCCGGGGGAGGTTCAAGCGGGCCCGCGATATGAAAGGGCGCGGGATGTTGCCAGAACGCGCCGCTTGCGGCTAACTGGGGCCCAAGGCATTTACGGAACCATCTGATGAATTTTCTCTTTGTGCACCAGAACATGCCCGGCCAATACCGGGAGTTGGTGCAATGGCTGGCGCAGGCGGGCGGGCATCGGATTTATTTTCTGACCCAGCGTCAGAACGCCCCAAAGCTGCCCGGCGTCGAAACCCGGGTCTACCGCCCTCACCACCGGCCCGACGACAAAGCCTATGGCCTCTCGCGCGTTTGGGAAGAAGCCTCGGGCAATGGTTTCGGGGCCGTCAACGCGGCCCGGCAGATCGAAACGCAAGAGGGCTTTCGCCCCGACATCATCATCGGCCACGTCGGTTGGGGGGAGTTAAGCTTTTTCAAAGAGCTTTGGCCCGATGTGCCGATCATCGGCTATTTCGAGTATTACTATAACATGACCGGTGGCATGGTCGGCTTTGATCCAGCCGAGAAAATCTCGGCCCATGCGCCTTATCTTAACCATGCGCGCAATATCGTGCCGCTCGCCAATATCGAAACCGTCGATCTGGGCCACTGTCCGACCCATTGGCAACGTGACCGTTTTCCCGAAAGCTTTCACCGCAAGCTTTACGTCTGCCACGATGGCATCCGCACCGATCAGCTATTGCCCGACCCGGATGTCAGCCTGCGGTTGGGGCGTCTGGCCGAGCCCGTGACGCGCAAGGATGAGATCATTACCTATGTCGCGCGCAATCTGGAAAAGACGCGGGGCTTTCACACGATGATGCGCGCTCTGCCGCGTATCTTGGCCGAGCGGCCCGCTGCGCGGGTGGTGATCGTCGGCGGCAATGAGGTGTCCTACGGCAAGCAAAGCGACCATCCCGGCGGGTTGCGCGGAGAGATGGCGGCAGAACTGCAGGGCAAGGTCGATTGGGAGCGGGTGCATTTCGTCGGCAAAGTGCCATACCCCGATTTCAAGAAGCTTGTGCAGATCAGCCGCTGTCACATCTATCTGACGATGCCCTTTGTGCTGTCTTGGTCCCTGCTCGAAGCCATGTCGATGCAAGCGACGATCGTGGCTTCTGATGTGGCCCCGGTGCGCGAGGCGGTGAGCCATGGCAAGACGGGGCTGCTGGTGGATTTCTTTGACCCCGATGCGCTGGCGGCGCAGGTGGTGGAGGTGCTTGCCAATCCGCAGGATCACGCCCATCTCGGCCCGGCGGCGCGGGCGCATGTGATTGAGAATTACAATTTCCTTACCCGCTGCCTGCCCGAACAGCTCGCGCGGATCAACGCATTGGTGCCCGACAGCAAACGGATCAGCTAGCGGGGATCAGTTGCCAAGGTTTCCAGCGGTGTTCACCAGCCCAAAGACCGATCCGACGAGGCCCAGAATGGTGCGCGTGTCCGACAGTGGGCTTTCGGTCGCAAGCACCAGATCGCCGGATTGAATGTGGAAATTCCGCGCCGAGAACAGCCCGTCAGATGTGGTCAAATCCAGTGTGAACACCACCCGCGTGCGGCGCGGGCCGCGCACCCCGGCGCTGACCGCGCTGGCGGGGTATTCGCGCAGGATCAAAATACCCTCGGGGTCGGCGCGGGATTCGTTCACCCCCCCGATGATCGCCAGCGCATCCAGAGCAGAGACCTCATCGCGGTTGAAGGGAAACTGTGCCTCCCTTCCAGCGGCACCCAGCGACAGGAAGTAACGGCGATCATCCTCGATGATCAGTTTGTCGCCCCCGATCAGCCGGGTATCAAGGCTGGGGCTTTCGTAAAGCCGGTCGATCGACGTGGTATAGATGTTTGGGCCGCGCAGCAGTTTGACCTGCGGGTTTTCGATGCCGCTTTGCACCCCGCCACCAGCCGAAATCGCCGCCAGCACGGTAAAGTTATTGTCGGGCATCAGGATGTTGCCGGGGCTGCTCACGCCGCTCACCAGATCGACGGAGTTGCTGCGCCCTTCGGTCATGGCCAGTTGCACCTGTGCCGAAGGCACGATCGTCTCAAGCCGACGCTGAAGCAATTGCCGCGCTGAATCCGGGGTCCGGCCCGAGACCTGAACCTTGCCGATATAGGGCATGAAGATCGTCCCGCTCTCCGAAACGCGAATGCCGGATAGGGTGGCAACCTGTTGGCTTGGTGACGTCAGCAGCGAGTTGTCGCTGCTGTCCCAAACCAGAATGTCCAGCCGATCACCGGGGCGGATCACTTGGGCGTTCGACCCTCGGCTGGCACCGATCCAGCCATGGCGTCTTTCGCCGGTGCGGGGCCACTGAGCAACACTGGGCAGAAAGGCACGGGTGACGGGATAAACGGCGATATCGGCATCCGGCGCGGCCGCTTCCTCAGTGACCTCTTTTTGGATGGCTGCACCACGCGGAAGGTTGCTGCATGCCGCCAGCGAGAAGGTCATCAGGGCCAAGAGGAACAGTTTGCTCAGGTGCTTCATGAGATGCGCAGTCGCTTTCTGGTGTTTCACCGGTAAACCGGGGTACTTGTGCCTGTATGCAGTGTTCATTGGCGGCTTGCAAAGGATGTTGTAAACCCGGCCCCCATCCGAAATTCTAGTCCCTCAGGATAGAGGCTGAACCTATGGCGTCAATGACTACAAAAGACAGCGCGGTTTCAAGCGGCCCCGCGGATTTTGACGGGGTTCTCTTGTTGGGCGCGACGGGGCGTTTGGGCAGCATGCTGCGCCGTCATTGGCCTGAACCGCAGGCTCTGCGCAGCCAGTCGCGGCAGCCTCGACCCGGGTTTTGCAATTTCGATCTGCCAGCAGCGGGAGAGGGGCCAAGCGATGCGGCGATATCCACCGCGCGTGGGGCGCGGGCGGTGATCGCTTTGGCCGGGGTGACCCCGGCCCGGGCGGGGGCCTGCGGCGCAGCGCTGGAGGATAACGTCACCCTCGCCCTCGCCGCGCTGAAACTGGCAGAGGCGGCGGCGGTCCCTCGGTTTTTTGTCGCCTCTTCGGCAGCGGTCTATGGCGCGCAAGACGGTCCCCTGCGAGAGGATATGCCCTGCGCTCCGCTTTCGGAGTACGGCAGGCAGAAGCTGGCGATGGAACAGGCGGTGCGAGAAGCGCAAGGCAAGACAGTCGTCACCGCGCTGCGGATCGGCAATGTGGTCGGCGCGGATGCGATCCTTGGCGGCTGGCAACCGGCAATGCAGATTGATCGCTTCCCAGATGGCGCCACGCCTAGCCGCAGCTATATCGGGCCGGTGACCTTGGCGCGGGTGCTCTGCACGCTCTGCCATGTGGACGACCTGCCGCCTGTTTTGAATATCGCGGCCCCCGGCGCGGTGCAAATGGGGGCACTGCTTGATGCGGCGGGGCTGGCGTGGCAGCCCAAACCGGCCCCGGCCACCGCCATTCCTGAGGTGCGGCTGGATACGAATGCGCTTGAATGCCACGTCGATTTCACGCCAGAAACTCAAACGCCCGCCGGTTTGGTACGTGAATGGCAGCAGGATATGAACAAACGATGAAGACCCTTCAATGACGTGGCGCAAGCGCATCTTCGATCTGTTCTTCGCCAGCCTGCTTGTCATCATCTTGGGGCCGATCTTGCTGGGGTTGCTGGTCTGGTTGCTGCTGAAAGAGGGGCGGCCGCTTTTTCATGTGGCCGAGCGGATGAAAACGCCTGAGCAGAGTTTCAACCTTTGGAAACTGCGTACGATGACCGTGGCAGAGAAGGATCAGGGCGTATCGGGCGGCAACAAAGCCGCGCGGATCACCCCCACCGGCGCATGGCTCAGGGCGCGGCGCTTGGATGAGTTTCCCCAGCTTTGGAATATCCTGCGCGGCGATCTAAGCTTTGTCGGCCCCCGCCCGCCGCTGCGCGAATATGTGGAGCGTTTTCCCGAGGTCTATGCCGAGGTTCTGAAATCACGGCCCGGCGTGACCGGGTTGGCCACGATCCGGTTTCACAAACATGAAGAACGGCTGCTGTCGCGCTGCGAGACCCCGGAAGAGACTGACCGTGTCTATTGTCGTATCTGCGTCCCGCGCAAAGCCCAACTAGATCTGATTTATCAGCACCATCAAAGCACATGTTACGACTTCGATTTGGTGTTTCAAACTATTAGCAATCTTTTTAGACGCAGATGAAGGTGGCGGTGGCCCGCGGCGTGACCGGGGGCAAATAGTTAAAAATTGGTGTTTTTGACAAAATCGTGGCAATGTTTGCTGAAAATTTAAGCGAATCCAGATTCGATTGATGACACATTGAGCGCTATTTACTGTTTTTACGCTTGCTGGTGCTCAGAAAGAGCTCCATGGACGAAAGAGAGCTACTAATACGTTTCGGGCGCATCGCGGTCGCTAATATACACGTAGACAGGAGACGGCGCATGCTGAGCATCATCAAGTCGCTGACCAAACGGCAAAAGCGCGTGATCATGTTGGCGCTCGACTCCCTTTTAATCGTTGTTTCCACGATTGCCGCCTTGGCCGTGCGCGGGCTGCCTGAGCATCTTCTCGAAACACTCGCCAACTATGCTCCCGTTTTGCCCCTGACCCTGATTGTCGGCGTGCTCGTATCGATCCGCTTGGGTGTCTGTAGCACACAGTTAAACGCCTATGAGACCGCAGCGGTCGGTAGCACCGCTATTTTGGGGACCACCCTTGCGGGCGTATCCCTGCTGGGCGCGTCCCTTCTCGGGCTGGATTTCCCGCTGGGCGTACATATCATGTTCGGGGCGATCTTTTTCTCTCTGGTGGTGCTGTCGCGGGTAATCTTGTTGCATATCGTGCTGCAAATCTACCGTACCGGCGACGCGCGCTGCCGTGTCCTGATTTATGGCGCGGGCACCACGGGGACACAGCTGGTCTCGGCGCTGCGCGGTCATGAAACGATTGAGCCTATTGCCTTTGTCGATGACAACATTGCGCTGCAAGGGCTCAACGTCTCAAAACTGCCGGTCTATTCCTCACGCGGCATCGCTGAACTCGTCGTCGAAAAGCAGATCGACCGCGTGTTGCTGGCCGTGCCCTCGCTGAGCACCCCCAAGCAGGCGCAGATCGCCCGACGGTTGGAGAAGCTGGGTCTGGAGGTGCAGACCCTTCCGTCCTTCGCGCAACTGATCGGGGAAGAGGCTTTGGTCGACAAGCTTTCCCCCGTTTCTCCGCGTCGGTTCCTGAACCGCGATGAAATCACCCCTTTGATCAACGAAGGCGGAGAGAGCTATGCCGGTAAGGTGGTTTTTGTCTCAGGTGCGGGCGGCTCCATCGGGTCGGAGCTTTGCCGTCAGGTTCTGCTTTGTCGGCCCACCAAACTGGTGCTTTTCGAACTGAGCGAACTGGCCCTCTACAACGCCGACATGGAGATCCGGCAGTTGGCCGAGGGCAGCGACATCGAAATCGTCTCGGTCCTGGGTACGGTCACGGATACCCGGCAGCTGCGCAAAGTGCTGTCGCAGCACGGGGTCAATGTGATCCTTCATGCCGCCGCCTATAAACATGTCCCGCTGGTCGAGGCGAACCCGCTTTCGGGGCTGGTGAACAATGTTCTGGGCACACAGGCGCTGGCCGAGCAGGCCGCCCGCGCAGGCGTGGAGCGTTTCATTCTGGTATCGACCGACAAGGCCGTGCGCCCGACCAATATCATGGGCGGGTCCAAGCGGCTTGCCGAACTCGTCATTCAAGATATGGCGCGCAAATATGGCGGCGAGGGCGGTGTCATCTTTTCCATGGTCCGCTTTGGCAATGTGTTGGGGTCGTCCGGGTCTGTCGTGCCGCTGTTTCAAGAGCAGGTTAGCCGCGGCGGCCCGTTGACGGTGACGGATCGGGGCGTGGCGCGCTACTTTATGACGGTGGAAGAGGCCGTGCGTCTGGTCTTGCAGGCTGGATCGCTGGCCCAAGGGGGCGAGGTCTTTGTTCTGGACATGGGCAAGCCTGTGCCCATCTTGAAACTTGCACGCCAAGTAATTGAAACGGCTGGTTATACTGTCCGGGACGAAGACAACCCCGATGGCGATATCGAGATCGAGATCACCGGCCTGCGGCCCGGCGAGAAGATGACCGAGGAGTTGACGCTGAGCGGTTTGCTCATCAACACGGCGCATCCCAAGATCTATTCCGCGCGGGAAAACGGATTGAACGAACTGGAAATCGCCTCGGTCCTGCGGGACTTGCGCGAAGCACTTGTTGCCAATGACGAAGATTTGGCCCGTCAAGTTGTCTACCGCTGGGTCGAAGGCTTCGCCCCACCCGAGGCGCTGAGAAAATCCTCCTGACCGGACCGTCACATGTCGCGATATTGCCGCGGTCGCGGCGCGCGGCAAAACGGTGGCGGGACAGAGATTGATTTGCAGGGGCCGTCCGTGCCAAATCTAGCCAACAATATCGCAGGTAAGGGGCGCTTTGTGGATCGGCAGACGAAATTAGGAATGCGTAGGCTGAACCGTGGGCCGCTGGTGTCGATGCTCTTGGCGGGGGTGGCGCTGCCCGGTGTTGCGCTGGCTGATCCGACTTACGACATCTTTGATACCCCCGAGCGCCCTTCGCTCAACTTTTACGGCTCGCCGGGGCTGGTCGATATGCCAACCGCCCATGCACTGCCGGATGGGCAGCTTGCCATCGGGGTTTCTAACTTTGCAGGCATGACGCGCACCACCTTGACTTTTCAGGCGACACCGCGCCTGTCGGCCAGCTTTCGCTACGTTGGAATTCGGGATTGGACCGATGTCGTTCCCGGCAATTTCGATACCTATCGCGACCGAAGCTTTGACCTGCGCTATATGCTGAAAAAGGAAGACGCTTTCTGGCCTGCGATCACCGTAGGTTTGCAGGATTTCGCAGGCACTGGGATCTACGCGGGCGAATATGTCGTCGCGACCAAGACTTTCGACAACACGCTGCTGCCCGGCCGCGTCAAGGTGACCGGCGGTCTGGGCTGGGGGCGTCTGGGCAGCCACGGCAGCATCGGTGCGCCCTTTGGTGGCAACCGTGGCTCCTTTGTCGGGGGCAGCACGGGGGGCAAACCTTCGTTTGATCAATGGTTTCGCGGGTCGGCTGCGCCCTTCGCCGGGGTAGAGTGGGCGGTGAATGACCGTTGGACCCTCAAGGCGGAATACAGTTCCGACGCCTATGAGACCGAAGACGGCTTGCGCGAGATCTTTACCCGTAAATCGCAGTTCAACTTCGGCACCGAATACCAATATTCCGACGGGCTGCGGTTGGGGGCCTATTATCTCTATGGGTCCGAGATCGGGGTGAACCTGCAATACCAGTTGAACCCCCACAAGCCGCTGACGCCGGTCAAGATTACCCCGGTCGCGCCGCTCAAGGTGCGCCCCAGCCGCGCCACCTCTCCGGCGGCTTGGGATACGCAATGGGCCGCCAGCACCAACCAGCAGCGCAGCCTGCGCGATCAGGTGAAAGAGGTGTTGGATGCCAGCGGTCTTTCCCTCGTGGCGCTGACGCTTGATTCCGCGAAGGCCGAATTGCGGTTGCGCAATGACCGGTATCAGGCCCCGGCGGTTGCTGTGGGGCGTGGTGCGCGCGCACTGGCTTGGGTGCTGCCCGCCTCGGTTGAGACCTTCCGCATCGTCTTGGTCGAAGAGGGTTTGGCGCAATCCGCCGTGACCCTGCGCCGCTCTGACCTTGAGGCTTTGGAGTTTGACCCTCAGGCCGCCGACGCGCTGCTGGCGGTGGCGGGCATCGGTGAGGCCACCCCCCGGCTGCCCGGCGCGATGGAAAATGACGACCTCTACCCGGATTTCGCCTGGTCCATCGGCCCCTATCTGTCGCCCAGCTATTTCGACCCGGAAGAGCCGGTTCGCCTGGATGGCGGCGTGGAGGTCACGGCCAGCTATCGCCCCGCGCCGGGCTGGACCGTCGCAGGCGGTCTGAAGCACCGTCTTTTTGGCTCTGTGGGCGATAAGACGACGCCGAGCAATTCAAGGCTTCCGACCGTCCGCACCGAGGGGCCGCGCTATGCCCGCGAAGGCGAGACGATCATCGACAATGCCTATGTGAGCAAGCAATGGAAGGCCGGCAATGACCTCTATGCGCGGGTCACGGCAGGCTATCTTGAGCGGATGTTCGGGGGTGTTTCGGCCGAATTGCTGTGGAAACCCGTCAACAGCAATCTCGCTCTTGGGGTTGAGGCGAATTACGTGAAGCAGCGCGATTATGACGGTGCTCTGGGCTTTCTCGATTACAGCGTGGCGACGGGCCATGTCTCGGCCTATTACGCCTTTGGCGGCGGCTATCATGGTCAATTGGACGTGGGCCGCTATTTGGCCGGTGATGTCGGTGCGACCGTGACCCTGACGCGCGAATTTACCAACGGCTGGAAGGTCGGCGGCTTTTTCACCATCACGGATGTCTCGGCCGAAGAGTTTGGCGAGGGGTCTTTTGACAAGGGCATCAACCTGACGATCCCCATCGGTTGGTTCTTGGGCGAGCCGGACAAACGCAGCGTGTCTACCACGATCCGACCGATCCAGCGGGATGGCGGGGCGCGGCTTCAGGTGCCGGGCCGGCTTTATGAACAGGTGCGCAGTGGCCATCGCAATTCACTGGAAGATCAATGGTCGAGGGTCTGGGAATGAAGCATTTTGCAACCGGTCTTTTGTTGATCGCCAGCCTTACCTTGAGCGCCTGTGCGGGCGGAGGGCGCGAAGAGGAGCGCAGCCCACTGCTCAGCGCGGGCAGCACGTTGTTTAGCATTCTCAAAGACCGCACCGGACCCGAGGCGCCAGCCAAGGGGCGGGTAACAGTGACGCGCACGCTGCTGGATCAGACGCCCGGCGCGGTCATGCAGGTCGTTCCGGAAAACACCGGGCTGCAGGACTTTCTGAAACGTGTCGCTCGGCGGTCTGATGGCACGCCGGGGATGGTAGAGGTCTGGCAATCCACGGATCAGGTTCAGATCGTCCTGCGCGAAGGCGTGCTGGTCGGCACCAAGGGGCTTGGTGGCGATATGCGCTCGGCCCAAGCGCAAACAGTGATCGCGGCGCTGGACGGGCAGGGCGGCGGCGGCGAAAGGTTAGTCACGCTGGCGCGGCTGGATGGCACGGCACAGACGGTGCCCTTTGCCTGCGACGTGACCCATCTGGGTCCAGAAACGATCCAGATCGTGGACCGTCGCCTGTCCGTGCGTCATTTCCGTGAGGATTGTATTTATGGCGCAACGACCTTCAGCAATGACTATTGGGCCGAGGTCGGTACCGGCAAACTCCGCCGTTCGCGGCAATGGGCCGGGCCGCAATTCGGCTATATGGCGATCGACCTTCTGAAAGATTAAAATCCCTGCTTGGCGCTTGTGATCGCAGCCCGCGCGGGCCAATTTGGCGAGATGGATAAAACGTTTCTTTCCCTTGGGCATGGCTATAGCGCGCGCGCATTGGCCGCCCGGTTGATCCCGCAGGGCTGGCGCATCATCGGCACCACGCGCAGCCCCGAAAAGCTTAAAGAGATTGCCGCGACGGGGGTGGACCCGATGCTCTGGCCCGGCGACGATCTGAGCGCGCTTTTGCAAGAGGTGCCGAACTTGCTGGTCTCTGCCGGGCCGGGGCCGGAGGGCGATCCGGTTCTGCTGGAGTTGCAGGATCAGATCACCGCCGCCGCCCCGCATCTGCGGTGGGTGGGCTATCTGTCGACCACTGGCGTCTACGGCGACCACGGTGGCGATTGGGTGGACGAGACCACGCCGCTTGCCCCCTCCACCCGACGCGGCGCGGCGCGGGTGCAGGCCGAGGCGGCATGGGGCGCGATCCCCGATCTGCCGCTACATATTTTTCGGCTGGCGGGCATCTACGGCCCCGGACGCGGGCCATTTGCCAAGGTGCGCAAGGGCACGGCGCGGCGCATCATCAAGCAGGGCCAAGTCTTTTCGCGGATCCATGTGGAGGATATCGCCCAAGCGCTGGAATTGTCTTTGGCAAAACCGCAGCCGGGGGCGATCTACAACCTGTGCGACGACGACCCCGCTCCGCCCCAAGATGTAATCGGCCATGCCGCCGCGCTTTTGGGCCTGCCCCTGCCCCCGGCGGTGAACTTCGACGAGGCCGAGATGACCCCCATGGCCCGCAGCTTTTATGCGGAGAGCAAGAAGGTCCGGAACGATCACGCCAAGGCGGCGTTGGGCTGGCAACCGATCTACCCTGATTATCGCTCGGGTCTGGCCGCGCTGCTGGGGGCGGATGACTGAACCCGTGGCATCGCCCGAGGCACCGAATGCGTCAAGACGAACACACGTTGGCCTATCTGCTCGACAGTATGGAGCGCGCGGCAGAGAAGGAGACGGTGTCGATCAACGATGTGCTGCATGAGATCGGCGACCGTTCCATCACACCGCTGATCCTGATTGTCGCCTTGCTGCTGGTCTCGCCCCTGTCGGGAATCCCCGGCGTCTCAACCCTTGCGGCGGTGACGATCATCCTTTTGGCGGTGCAAGCCGTTACCGGGCGGCGCAGGCTTTGGATGCCGCAGTTTCTGTTGCGGCGCGAAGTGGCGGGCCATCGGTTAAGCGGCTGCGTCCGCTTTTTGCGCCGTCCCTGCGCCTTTGTCGACGGGCGCTGCAAGCCGCGTCTTCAGTTCCTCACCACCGGCCCGATGCGGTTCATCACGCTTGTTGTGGTCACGATCATCCCGCTCGGCTGGCCCTTTATGGAGGTCTTGCCGATGATGTCGTCGCTCGGCGCTGGCACTGTGGCGCTTCTGGTTTTCGGCCTTTTCACCCGCGACGGGCTGTTCGTGCTGTTGGGCTATCTCTGCGTGGCGATCACGCTGGTCGCGGGCGCCCTGCTGGTGCTGACCGCCACCAGTTAGGCGCGCTGCGCGTCCAGATCGCCGATGCCGAGCACCTCAAGCACTTTGGCGATGATCTGTTCAGCGTTCATCCCCGCCACGGCGTACATATCCGCCGGGCTGGCCTGATCGATGAAAGTATCGGGCAGCACCATGGAGCGGAACTTAAGCCCCTTATCAAAGACCGCCTCATCGGCAAGCAGTTGCGCCACATGGCTGCCAAAGCCGCCTACGGCACCCTCTTCGATGGTGATGAGCGCTTCGTGGTCTGCGGCCAGTTTCAGGATCATGTCGCGGTCCAGCGGCTTGGCAAAACGCGCATCGGCGATGGTGGGGGTGATGCCCTTGGCGCTAAGCTGTTCGGCGGCTTTCTCGACTTCTTCGAGCCGCGTGCCAAAGGACAAGAGCGCAACCTTGCTGCCTTCCCGGATCATCCGGCCCTTGCCGATTTCCAGTGGCGTGCCGCGCTCTGGCATCTCGACCCCGCGCCCCTCGCCGCGCGGATAGCGGAAGGCGATAGGCCCATCGTTATGGGCAGCGGCGGTGGCGACCATATGGCGCAACTCGGCTTCATCGGCGGCGGCCATCACCACGAAACCCGGCAGGTTGGCAAGGAAAGCCACGTCGAATGCGCCCGCGTGCGTCGGCCCATCGGCCCCCACCAGCCCGGCGCGGTCGATGGCGAAACGTACCGGCAGGCGCTGAATTGCGACATCATGCACGACTTGGTCGTAACCGCGTTGTAGGAAGGTGGAATACATCGCGCAGAAAGGTTTCATCCCCGCCGCCGCCAGCCCCGCGCAAAAGGTCACGCCGTGCTGTTCGGCAATGCCCACGTCGAAACAGCGGCTGGGGTAGCGTTCGGCAAAAAGATCTAGCCCGGTGCCATCGGGCATGGCGGCGGTGACGGCGCAGATCTTGTCGTCCTCGGCGGCCTCGGCCAGCAAGCTGTCGGCGAAAACGCGGGTATAGCTGGGTGCATTGGAGGGGGCTTTCTTTTGCTCGCCCGTAACCACGTTGAACTTGGCCGTGGCATGGCCGCGATCCCGCGCGGCCTCGGCGGGGCCATAGCCCTTGCCCTTTTGGGTCTGGATATGGATCAGGATCGGCCCCGTCGCGCGTTGATGAACGGTGCGCAGCACGGGCAGCAACTGGTCCATGTCGTGCCCGTTGATCGGGCCGAGGTAGGAAAAGCCGAGGTTCTCGAACAGGGTGCCGCCGACCGCCATGCCCTTGAGCATATCCTTGGCGCGTTTCGCGCCTTCGCGGAAAGGTTCGGGCAGCAGGCTCACCGCGCCTTTGGCGGCGGCTTTGAAGTCCTGAAACGGCGCTTCGGCATAGAGGCGGCTGAGGTAGCTCGACATTGCGCCGACGGGCGGGGCGATGGACATCTCGTTGTCGTTGAGGATGACGATCAACCGTTTTTTCAGGTCGCCTGCATTGTTGAGCGCCTCATAGGCCATGCCCGCGCTCATCGCGCCGTCGCCGATCACGGCAATCGCGTCGCCCAATCCTTCGGGGATCACGCCACCCAGATCGCGGCCGACGGCAAAGCCGAGCGCGGCCGAGATCGAGGTCGAACTATGCGCCGCGCCGAAGGGGTCATAGGGGGATTCGCTGCGTTTCGTGAAGCCCGACAGCCCGTCCTTCATCCGCAGGCTGCGAATACGGTCGCGGCGTTCGGTGAGGATTTTATGCGGGTAGCATTGGTGGCTGACGTCCCAGATGATTTTGTCGCGCGGGGTGTCAAAGACCGCATGCAGCGCCACGGTCAGCTCCACCACGCCAAGCCCTGCGCCCAAGTGTCCGCCGGTTTCCGACACGGCCGAGATCGTCTCGGCCCGCAACTCGCGCGCGACTTGGGTCAGTTCGGCATCGGACAGGCGTTTCAGGTCCGCAGGGCGGGTGACCTGATCAAGCAGGGGGGTGGCGGGTTTGTCACTCATCGGGGCCTCTCTGGTGCCGCATTGGCGCATGTGCCGCCCGGCTAGCTGTCGCGGGCAATAACGAAGGCGGCAGCGGCTCGCAAGCTCTGCGCCTCTGGTCCATATTCAGATAGGGCGTCACAGGCCATGTCCACCAATTCGGCGGCACGGGTTTTGGCCCCGGCCAGACCGAGGTGGGACACAAACGTGGCTTTGCCCGCCGCGTCGTCCTTGCCGACGGCCTTTCCGACCGTTTCAGCGTCGCCTTCGACGTCAAGGATGTCATCGGCGATCTGAAAGGCGAGGCCGAGGTGTTTGGCATAAGCGCCAAGGGCGGTGGCATCGGCCCGGGCCATCCGTGGCCCGGCCATGGCAGACCATTCGATCAATGCGCCGGTCTTACCGGCCTGAAGCGCCGTGATCTCGGCCAGCGAGAGCGGAGCGGAGGCGGTTTCGGCGGCGATGTCCAGCGCTTGGCCGCCGACCATGCCGCCCACACCTGCCGCTTGGGCAAGGCTGGTCATCAGAGTCAGGCGCGCCTCTGCAGGGCAGGGCGCTTGCCCGAGCAATTCAAAGGCCAGCGTTTGCAGCGCGTCACCGGCCAGAACGGCGGTCGCCTCATCCCACTTGCGGTGCACCGTGGGCTGGCCCCGGCGTAGATCGTCGTCGTCCATACAGGGCAGATCGTCATGCACCAGCGAATAGGCATGCAGCGCCTCAATGGCCGCAGCGGCTGGGGCAGCCATACCGGGGGCGATGCCATGCAGCCGCGCAGATTCGATCACCAGAAAGCCGCGCAACCCCTTGCCGCCGCCGCAGGCATAGCGCATCGCCTCGGCGACCGGGCCTGTGCGCTCGGCCAAGGCCGCTTCGATCTGCGCTTGCGCCAGATCACGGGCATGGGCAAGCGCCTCTGCCAAGGGAAGGGGGGTGGGCTGGAAGGTCATGCAGGCGGTCAAAGCCCTTCGACGGGTTTCAGCCCATTGGGGTTGCCATCGCCATCAAGGGTGATCGCGGCGACCTTTTCTTCGGCCTCTTTCAGCTTGGTCTCGCAGCGCGCCTTAAGCTTCGCCCCGCGTTCGTAAAGCGCGATGCTTTCGTCCAGCGCGACATTGCCGTTTTCAAGCTGGCCCAACACTTTTTCAAGCTCGGCCATGGCGGTCTCAAAGTTCATCTCTTCTACGGGTGTGTCAGACATTGCGCGCCTCGTTGGTCGGAATTTCGCGCGACAATAGTGCTTCGCGTCGGGCATTGCCAGCGGGCTGGCCTTATGAATTTTACCTATGTGTTTCGCCGCAGGGCCGGGTCAGTCCGGGGCCAGCATATAGCCCGCGCCGCGCACGGTTTGCAGGTATTGCGGCTGTTTCGGATCGCTTTCAATCTTGCGGCGCAGGCGGGTGATTTGAACGTCCACCGCGCGTTCCTGCGCTTGGCCCCGGTCGCGGCCCAATTCTTCGACCAGTTTAGACCGGCTGAGCGCGACACCGGGCTGCGCGGCGAAAATCTTCATCAGGTGCACTTCGGTCGCTGTGAGACGTACCAGATCGTCGCCCTGCCACATTTCACCCCGTTCCATGTCATAACGGATCACGCCGAGCGACAGGACTTTTGGCGCGGCATCGGCGGCAGAGGTATCGGGCATACGGCGCAGGATCGCATTGATGCGCAGCAGCAGTTCTTTCGGCTCAAAGGGTTTGGGCAGGTAATCATCCGCCCCGGCCTCCAACCCTTCGATGCGGTTGTCGGTCTCGCCCTTGGCGGTCAGCAGCAAGATCGGCGTTTGCAGGGTTTCGCGCAGGGATCGGGTCAGCGCCATGCCGTCTTCGCCGGGCATCATCACGTCGAGCACGATCAGATCAAACTCTAACCCCGCCAGCACCCGGCGCGCATGGGCCGCATCGCGGGCCGTGCTGACCAGAAAGCCGTTCCGCATCAGGAATTTCTTTAGCAGGCTGCGGATGCGCTCATCGTCGTCGACAACCAGCAGGTGCGCGTCAAGCTCGTTCATGGAGCGCTTTCGCGGAGCCGGTCAAAGCTCTGGCGCATTTCGGGATCCATCATGGCCTCCAATACCGTTCTGAAACCGGCCACGGCTTCGGGCCCGGCGGTGCGAAAGGCCAGCCGCATGCGCGCGCGCTGAGCATCCGATAGCTCTTGTTCCAGCTTGCGACCATCGTCGGTCAGGAACAGATGCCGCTCGCGCTTGTCATTGCGGCCAACCTTGCTTTGCACCAGACCATCGGCGATCAGCGTGCGCAAGACACGGTTGAGCGATTGTTTCGTGACCCCGAGGATGTTGAGCAGGTTGTTCACCGTTGTGCCGGGGGCGCGGTTGATAAAGTGGATGGCGCGGTGATGTGCGCGGCCATAGGCCATATCGGCTAGAATCCTGTCGGGATCGGCAGTGAAGCCGCGATAGGCAAAGAACATCGCCTCAATCCCCTGCCGCAGTTGTTCGTCGGTCAAAAACAGCAGGCTGTCGCCGCTGCTTGGGGCCATCATGCGCCCGTCAGCCATAGTATGTCTCATTCTCTCTCGGGCCTGTTGGGGATCAGTTTACGTCAGCGTTGTTGACATTCCAATAGTGAAAGGCTATCGAATCCCGTGTTTTGCGCAATTAAATGTCTGCATCTGCCGATTGTTGCGCAATTTTTGAAAAGATAGCGCGTCATTTGGGAGGTAAACACCATGGCAGGCGGATATGACAACCGAGATGGGTACATCTGGATGGATGGCAAAATGGTGGATTGGCGCGAGGCCAATGTCCACATCCTGACCCATGCGATGCACTATGCGTCTTCGGTGTTCGAGGGCGAGCGCGCCTATAACGGCAAGATTTTCAAAAGCCGTGAGCATTCCGAGCGCCTGAAGCGGTCGGCCGAAATGATCGATTTTGAGATCCCCTACACCATTGACCAGATCGAAGCCGCCAAGGCCGAAGTCCTCGCCGCCTCTGGCCTGCAAGACGCCTATGTGCGCGCGGTCGCATGGCGCGGTGTTGGCGAAGACATGGGTGTCGCCTCGGCCCGCAACCCGGTGCGCTTGGCTATCGCGGCATGGGAATGGGGTGCCTATTACGGTGACGCCAAAATGAAGGGCGCCAAGCTCGACATCTCCAAATGGAAGCGCCCCTCGCCTGAGACGATCCCAAGCCACGCCAAGGCGGCGGGTCTCTATATGATCTGCACCATGTCCAAACACGCCGCCGAAGCAAAGGGCTGTTCGGACGCGATGATGTATGACTATCGCGGCTATGTGGCCGAGGCGACGGGCGCGAATATCTTCTTCGTCAAGGATGGCGAAGTGCACACGCCGACGCCTGATTGCTTCCTCAATGGGATCACCCGTCAGACGGTCATTGGCATGCTGAAGGACAAGGGGATTACCGTCCACGAGCGCCACATCATGCCCGAGGAGCTGGAAGGGTTCGAGCAGTGCTGGCTGACCGGCACCGCCGCCGAAGTGACCCCGGTGGGGCAAATCGGCGACTGGAAGTTTGAGGTCGGCGCGCTGACCCGTGAGATTGCCTTGGACTATGAAAAGCTGGTGCGCGGCTAAACGCTGCCGCCGAACTTTGCCAAAGTTACCCCGCCGTCCTGCAAACCCTTGCGGACGGCGGTTGCGATTTGAACGGCCTCTGCCGTGTCGCCATGCAGGCAGATCGTGTCGATCCGCGTGGGGATGTGTTTGCCGCTTTCGGTGATGATTGCGCCCGCTTTGACCATGTCGACCATCCGCGCCGCGGCGGTGTTGGCGTCATGGATCACGGCACCCGGCTTACTGCGGTCGACCAGCGTGGCGTCATCGTTATAGGCGCGGTCGGCAAAGATTTCTCCGGCCCAGTTGCAGCCTAGTGATTTCACCGCCCGTTCCTGCGCTGTGGCGGCGAGGACCATGACGATGAGATCGGGCGCCACGCTCAGCGCTGCCTCATAGAGATCGCGGGCCAGTTCCTCATCCTCAGACGCCATATTCGCCAGCGCGCCGTGGAGCTTCAGATGCCGCACCTCCGCGCCGACGCTGCGGGCCATGCCGACACTTGCCGCGACCTGATAGCGGATTTGGTTTTGCAGCGTGCCGCGCGGCACCGCCATGCGGTTGCGCCCGAAGCCCGCCAGATCCATGAACCCCGGATGCGCGCCGATGCCGACGCCGTTTTCATGTGCCATGCGCATCGTCGCCGCCATCACATCCGCGTCACCCGCATGACCGCCGCAGGCGATGTTGGCCGAGGTCACGACCTTCAACAGTGCCGCGTCGTCGCCCATCGTCCATGGGCCAAAGCTTTCGCCCATATCGGCGTTCAGATCGACGGTGGTCATGTCTTGTCCTTCTCGAATGGGTCGGCGGTGGCCGAGACCACGCCGGAGATCAGTTGATAGCCCAAGAGGTCACGGATCCGCGCGGGATCGCGCAAGAGCGGTTGGCGGCGCTTGGGTAGGGTAGCGAGGTCGGCGCGGTGGCGCGTCTCGGCGGCCAGCGCTTCGTCGAGGTCGACGAACTCGAATTGCAGCGCAGCACCCGGCTGGGCCTGCGCGACGATCGGCAGGTCGCAGGGGATCACCGTGCCGATGCGGGGGTAGCCGCCGGTGGTCTGACATTCACACATCAGCACGAAGGGCGCACCGTCGCCGGTGATCTGGATGTCGCCGGGGGTGATGACTTCGGACACGATCGTCAACTGCCCGCCGGTCGCGAAACCTTCGCCGTCATGATCCATCCGCGCGCCCATGCGGTTGGCGCGGGCATCGCGGCGGAAGGTGGTTTCGGTGAACCGCTGGCGGGTTGCTTCGTCGAAGGCGTCGGTCTGCATGGAGGCGACGATGCGTACACGCTCCGCGCCAAAGCGGTTGTCGCGGGGCAGGGTGAGGTTCGTCTCACCGCCCTTGTCCGCCCCCAGCGGCAGGGTCTCCCCGCTTTGCAGCAGGGTGCCGATGCCAGCGGCCAGATGGCTTGAGCGCGACTCCATCACCGGCTCAACATCAAAGCCGCCGCCCACATGCAGGTAACCATAAGCCCCATCCCGCGCGCCGCCGATGGTCAGTTTCGCCCCGGCGGGCAGAAGGTGGCTGGCGTTCCACGCGACCGGCTCGCCGTCGATGCTGACCTGCATCTGCGCGCCGGTGAGGGCGATGCGGATGTCTTGCTCGGCTTCAAAGCTGCCGCCGCTGCCCGCCATTTCCAACGCGGCACAGTTTGGGTCTTGCCCCAACAGGGCGGCCCCTTCGTGCAGGGCGGTCGGGTCCGCCGCGCCGCCATGGGTCAGGCCAAGGGCACGGTAGCCGGGGCGGCCATGGTCTTGAACCGTCATCGCCGGGCCAGCTTGGAGGATGGTCAGCGTGCCGCTCATGTCAGCGCCTCCCGCTCGGCACCACCGGTGGGCTCGTCGGCGATGCGGTCGAACTCTTGCCGGGTGATGGATGGAAAGATCAACTCATCGCCCGGCGACAGCGGAAAGGGCATGTCGCTGCCGGGGCGGAAGGTGCGAAAAGCCGTCTGGCCGATGTGTCGCCAGCCGGTGGGGGAGGCATTGGTGAAGATGATCAACTGCCGAATGGCCACGACCAGCGCGCCCGGCGGCACCGATTTCGTCAGCCCCTGTTGACGCGGAATGTCCCAATGGGGCGCCAATTCACCCATGTAGGGTTGGCCGGGGGCAAAGCCGATGGTGAGGACGCGCACCCGCGCCTGCGACAGTTCCGCAATGGCCGCGTCGGGGTCGAGGCCCGCGGCCTCGGCGGCTTCCTCCAACTGCGGGGCGAGGTCGGTACCATAGACGGTCGGCACATGCCACAGGCTGCGCCCGGCGGGCAGGGCTTCGGCGAACCAGTCGCGGGTTTCGAGCAGTCCCTGCAGGCGGTCGGTCATCGTGGTGATTGCTGCTTGGGAGACCTCGAATTGCACGAAGGTCGACACCAGCGAGGTGCTCGTCTCGCGCACCTCGGGCCAGTCCTGTTCCTCTACCGCCGCGCGAAAGGCGAGGGCGGCGCGGTTGGCGGGTTCGGACATCTTCTCGGCAAAGGTGACCAATAGGCCAGAGAGGCCGACACTGCGGATGCGGGGCCGGTCAGTCATTGGAGAGCATCCTTTCGTAAAGGCGCGGCAGCAGCACCGGGGTCAGATACATCGGCAGTTGCCAACAGCCGATAAAGATCATCAAGGGCGCCAGAACCTCGGGCGGGAGTGCGACGAGGAAGAGCGCGATATTGCGGTTGCCCGCGCCGATCGCCAGCGGGCCGGCCACAGCATGCAGCGGGCCGCGCCGGGTCAGCAGCAATGTGCCCGCCTGCAACAGATAGCTTAGGGCGAAGGCCAGCACCGTCCAGCCCGCCACCGCCCAAGGATCGCTCCGCAGCGCGGGGTTGAGTGCCGCCATGAGCCCGATGACGATGACCGAGAAGGCCAGCACCGACGCGCCGTCGAGCGCTTCGATCTGACGCGCTGAGGGGTGCGGCAGGAAGACATGGCGCAGGGCAAAGCCCAAGCCCGTCGCCCCAAGGATCACCGCCAACAGACGCATCGCGGCTTGGGCCACGTCCGAGGCTGGTCCGAGTTGCGGCAGCAAGGCCAAGACCGGCAGTACCGTCAGCGGAAAGGCGGCGGTGCCCAGCACCATCAGTTGCATCATCCGCCCGGCGTCGAGCCGCAGCAGCAGGGCAAGGTTGACGCTGCCCGTCAGCGCCGGGGCCGCGGCGGCCAGCGTCACCGCCAGCGCGGCGGGGGTCTGCGCCAGCCCGGCCAGCATGAAGCCCCCCAGCAGTGCCAGCGGCAGCACCGTCTGCAAGGCCACTACCGAGGCCAATCCCCAAAGCAAATCCCGTACAGCCCCAAGGGCCGCGCGATGCCCGATCCTGAGCGCGGTGATTGTCAGCAGCGCCGCCACCATCTGCGGCAGCCACCCGGCCAGCGCCGCCGCAAGGCTGGGCAGAGCCAACCCCGCCAGCAGCCCCACGATCAGGCAGGCCCGCGCATGGCGCGAGGCCAGTCTGAGGATATGCAGCATGATGGATCACCCGCTGGCCGGGCCGCTGCGCAGGTTTTCAGGCAACCACGTCGCCACTTCGGGGAACCAGATCAGCACGAAAACCATGAAAACCATGATCGCGAACATCGGCAGCGCGGCCTTGGTGATATAGCCCATCTCGTGATTGGTCATGCCTTGCAGCACGAAGAGGTTAAAGCCAATCGGCGGGGTGATCTGCGCCATTTCGACGACCACGACCACGAAGATGCCGAACCAGATCAGGTCGATGCCCGCGCTGCGCACCATCGGCTCCACCACGGCCATGGTCAGCACGACCGAGGAGATACCATCGAGGAACATGCCCAGCACGATGTAGAAGACCAAGAGCGCCATCAGCAGCTCAAACCGTGACAGCTCCATCGCCGCAATCCCGTCGGCCAAGGCGCGGGGCAGGCCGGTGAACCCCATCGACAGTTTCAGGAAGGCCGCACCGGCAAGGATCAGCGCGATCATGGCGGAGGTGCGCATCGCCCCCATCAGGCTCTCGCGGAAGCTGTGCCAGTTCAGCGAGCCTTGGAACAGCGCTAGCGTCAGCGAGCCGATGACGCCGATGGCGGCGGCCTCGGTCGCCGTGGCAAAGCCGAGGTACATGGAGCCGATCACTACCGAAATCAGCGCGAAGACCGGCAGCAGGAAGCGCGAGTTGCGCAGCTTGTCGGCAAAGCTCATGTCGGTCTCGATATCGGGGTTCCAGTCTTTTGACAGCTTACTGGTGATCGCGACATAGCCCATGAACATCAGCGCCAGCAGCAGACCGGGCATGACGCCGGCAAAGAAGAGCTTGGTGATGCTTTCGTTCACCGTGACGCCGTAGACAATCAGCGCCAGCGAGGGCGGGATCATCAGGCCCAGTGTCGCGGCCCCGGCCAGCGTGCCGATGATCATCTTTTCGGGATAGTTGCGCGCCCGAAGTTCGGGGATCGACATTTTGCCCACGGTCGTCAGCGTCGCGGCGGAAGAGCCGGAGACGGCGGCAAACACAGTACAGCCGACGATATTGGTATGCACCAGCCCGCCCGGCAGTTTCGCGAGCCACGGCGACAGCCCGCGGAACATGTCTTGCGACAATCGCGTGCGGTAAAGGATTTCGCCCATCCAGACAAAAAGCGGCAGCGCGGTCAGCGTCCAACTAGAGGAACTGGCCCAGATCGTGGTGATCATGGCGTCGCCCACGGGGCGGGTGGTGAAAAGCTCCATCCCGACCCAAGCCACGCCCATCAGGGCCAGCCCAACCCAGACGCCGGTGCCGAGGAGGAAGAACAGGACGATCAGGAACAGGGCAATGGCATAAATCTCGGTCATGGCGTCATTCCCCGAAGCTTTGATCGACTAGGTCACGGGTGACGCGGTGGTCGCCCTTGAAGATGAGGTGCAAAAGGTTGTCCGTCAGCGCGATGGCGAGGATGCCGCCGCCGATGACCATAACAGATTGCGGTATCCACAGCGCGGTGGCATCTTGGTCTTGGCTGACCTCGTTGAACTTCCACGACCAGTAGACGAACCAATAGGCGTAATAGGTGAAGTACCACGCGACCGCCGCCGCCACGGCGAAACACCAGATATCAAGCAGCCGCTTCCCGCCCGTGCTTAGCGCGTTAAGCAGGATCGACACGCGGATATGCGAGCCGCGGTTCAGCGCATTGGCAAAGGCGAGGAAACTGGCCCCGGCCATGGCATAGCCCGCATAGCTGGCCGCGCCCGGAAAGACATTGCCGGTCCAGCGGGCGACCATCTGGGCCACGATCAAGGTGAGGATGGCCACCAGACAGAGCGCCGCCAGCGCCCCCGCCCCGATGTAAAGCCCGTCCAATAGTCTGCGCAGCGCCTTCATCTGGCTCTCCCTCAGTCAAGTCATGCCCCGGCATGAGAACGGCGGCCCGAATAACGGGCCGCCGCAGGTTTCGTGATTATTGCATCGCCTTATAGTCGTCGACGATCGCCTGACCGTCTTCGCCCGCGGCTTCGAGCCATTCTTGCGTCATGGTCTCACCCACTTCGCGCAGGCCGGACATCAGCTCTTCGCTGGCAGGCTCCACGTTCATGCCGCCTTCGCGCAGCCCGTCATAGGTGAACTGGGTGTAGTCCTTGGAGGCTTGCAGGCCACGTTCTTCGGCCTCGGTGGCGCAGGTGGTGATCGCCTCTTTGTTGGCGTCCGTGACTTCGGCCCAGACATCGGCGTTCACCATCACGTAGTTGCGCGGCAGCCAAGCGTCGACCTCGTAGAAATGCGTCAGGCTTTCCCAGACCTTCTGGTCATAGCCGGTGGCCCCCGACGAGATCATCGATTCCGCAACACCCGTGGCGAAGGCTTGGCTGACTTCGGCGGCTTCGATGGTGACGGGCGACATGCCGGTCAGTTCGGCCAATCGCGCGGTGGTGTTGTTGTAGGAGCGGAATTTCACGCCCTTCATGTCCTCGACCGAGCCGACTTCCTTCTTGAAGTAGAGCCCTTGAGGTGGCCATGGCACGTTATAAAGCAGGACGAGGTTCTGCTCTTCCAGCACGGCTTCGACTTTGGGCTTGGCGGCTTCCCAGAGCTTCGCGCTCGCCTCGAAAGAAGGCGCGAGGAAGGGGATGGAGTCAAAGCCGAAGACCGCGTTCTCGTTCTGGTGGCCAGAGAGCAGACGCTCGCCGATCTGAACCTGACCGGTCTGGATCGCACGTTTGATGTCGGCCCCAGCGAAAAGTGCGCCGCCCGGATGCACAGTGATCTCGATCTCGCCGCCGGTGGCTTCGGTCACGCATTCGGCGAATTGCACGCCGTTCTCGGAATGGAAGTTCGAGGCCGAATAGGCCATCGGCATGTCCCATTTCTCGGCCGCGAAGGCGGGCATGGCGGTGCCCAGTGTCAGGGCGGTCATCGCCGCGCCGGCCATCAGTCTTGCTGTCAGTGTCATTTGGTTTCTCCCTTGTTTATTTGCGTGCGCGCTTGGCGTTATCTGTCAAAGCGCTGGGGGTGATACGGGGTCAGATCCGTGTTTGGCGGCTGCCCCGTGATCAATCCGGCGACCAGTCGGCCCGTTTTCGGCCCGCCCGTCAACCCGATGTGGTGATGCCCGAAGGCAGTATAGACCCGGCTCGTCCCGATCTGCCCGATCAGGGGCAGCGAGTCGCTGGGGGCGGGTCGGTGCCCCAGCCATTCGATCTCTTCCTCGGCGGTGAGGTTCGGAAAGGCGGCCTTGGCCTGACGACGCAGCAGCGCTAAGGGCGCTTTGGATGCACCTGCCTCCAACCCGCCGAATTCGACGATCCCGGCGCAGCGCAGCCCCTCGGCCATTGGCGTGGCGACGAATTTGCCTGCCGCCATCATGGTGGGGCGCGACGGGCCGCCCTCAGCATCCTTAAACACGATATGATAGCCGCGTTCGGATTCCAGCGGCACATTGATCCCCAGCTTGCGCATCAGCGGTTTCGACCAGACGCCCGTGGCCAGCAGCACGTCGTCGCAGGGCAAGGGGCCTTGATCGGTCAGGACCGAAGTGACCTCTTCATCAAGGACCGTGATGTCCTCAACCTCGGCCCGTCTAATAGTGCCGCCCATCCCCTCAAACGCCTTGGCCAGCGCCCGGACATAGCCGCCGGGGTCGGCGATGAAACCGTGGTCGGCCAACCGGGCGATGCAGGTGATCTGCGGGCCATAGGCCGGGTCAAATTCCCTGACCGCGCCGCCTTCGATGATCTCCGGCTCGAAACCCGCCTCGCGGCGCAACGCCCATGTATAGGCTTCGGCCTCGAATGCCGCGCGGTTGGTATAGGCAAAGCAATAGTCGCTGTCGCGGACCCAATCCTCCAGCCCCAGATCGGCGCAAAGTGCCTTGTGTTGCGCCACGCTGTCACCGACGATGGGCGCCAACCCGGCGGAGATGCGGCGTGTGTCGGCATCATTGGCGTGGGCCATGTAGCGGCGTAGCCATGGCAGCAGACGTGGGAGATAGGGCCAACGCAGGAACAGCGGAAACTCGGGGTCGCGCAGCATCCCCGGCGATTTCCGCATCAGGCCCGGCCCGGTCACCGGCGCAACGCCCGCCGCCGCCAGCACGCCACCATTGCCATGCGAGGTGCCCCGCCCCGGCTCATACCGGTCCAGCAGCGTCACTTCCGCCCCGGCGCGGCGCAGCCAGATCGCGGCAGAGACGCCGACAATTCCGGCGCCGATAACGACGACATGCTGGCTCATGGGTGGCGGCTTTCGTTTTCGCGTTGGGTCATGGCTGGGTTCCTTTGGGGCATCTTTACACAAAAAATCACCACGTCAACAAAATGCTGATAAAATGTCATCGTTAGGGTTTCACTTGTCTCGCGCTGCCCGCAAAGGCACCCTGCGCCCAAACGGAGGGCATATGGCAAACGAGACAGGCGCGCGGCTGGGTATACTGATGCTCGACACGCGGTTCCCCCGCATTCTGGGCGATGTCGGCAATGCGAGGAGTTGGCCCTTTCCGGTGCGCTATGCCGTTGTGCCGGGGGCCACGCCCGAAGCCATCGTTTGCGATGATATCGAACCCTTTGTGCAGGCATTCATCGCGGTGGGGCGGGACTTGGTCGCCGAAGGCTGCTCCGGCATCGCCACCACCTGCGGGTTCTTGGCCCTGATCCGGCCCCGTCTGGCCGAGGCGTTGGACGTGCCCGTTGCCGCCTCGGCGTTAGAGCAGGCCGGGCAGATCGCGGCTTGCCTGCCGCCCGGGCGCAGGGTGGGGATTTTAACGATCTCGGCCGCCACGCTTTCGCCTGCCCATCTGCGCGCGGCGGGCGTGCCCGAAGGCAGCCCGGTGATGGGGTTGGAAGGCAGCAGTTTCGCCCGGACGATCCTTGGCAATTTGCCCGACCTTGAAGTGCCGCAGGCGCGGGCTGAGATGGTGCAGGCGGCGCAGCGGCTGGTAGAGGCCCATGCGGATGTCGGCGCGATCCTGTTGGAATGCACGAATATGGTGCCCTACGCCCCCGATATTGCAGTGGCAATCGGGCGGCCCGTGCATTCGATCCATAGTTATCTCAACTGGTTTCACGCAGGGTTGCAGCCGCCCAGCTTCGCCTAGACCGGATCGCGCAGCCAGTTGTCGGCAAAACAGACTTGGCTCACCCCGGCGAGCGGCAGGAGACGGTGCACTTCCGCCTCAAACGCCACCTGCCGCCCCTTGCCCCAGCGGATGCCACGCTCGGGCCACAGCGCAGTGATGCGCAGCTCATCCGCGTCGCGATGGGCTTTCATATCAACGCGGCCCACCAGCCTGTCGCCCTGCAGCAAGGGGAAAACATAGTAGCCGTATCTACGCTGCGCCTCGGGCACGAAGACCTCAATCCGGTAGTCAAACCCGAAAAGCCGTGCCGCGCGTTTGCGGTCGCGCAGGGCGGGGTCGAAGGGGCTGAGCACCCGAAGCCGTTTGGGCGGTTCGCGGATGAGGGCGGGGTCATCGGCCCAACCGGGGCGGACAAAGGCAGGGCGCAGGCTGCCATCGGCGGCCTCGATATCAATCTCCTCCAACCGCCCGGCGGCCTGTTCGGCCGCGCACCATCCGCGCGCTTCGGCGGGAGAGATATGCGCCCAGAAGGCCGCGAGCTCCCCCGCCGTGGCAAAGCCTAAACGCGCCAGCGCCTGATCGCAGCACCAGTCGATTGTCTGCCCTATGTCAGGGGCATTCGTCGGGTCACGCAGCGCGGCGGGCACCACCCGCTCGGTCAGATCATAGCGTTTGCGAAAGCCCTCGCGCCCGGTCACCGCCAGCGCGCCGCTGCGCCACAGATATTCCAGCGCGGTTTTCGACGGATGCCACTGCCACCAGCCTCCGCTGCTGCGCGGCTCGTCCCGGCCCACATCTGATGAGGTGACGCCGCCCTCCGCGCGGACCTGCGCCAGCACGCTTTGCATTTGCGCTTCGAAATCATGGCGCTGCCAATCCTTCCAACGGCCCAGCAGCTTTGCCGCATCGCGGGTGCGGCGCAGGTGCCACTGGGGGTAGAATTCCATCGGGATGACGGCGGCGTCATGGGTCCAATGCTCAAACAGCGCGCGGCCATTTTCATAGAGCCGTTTCAGGGCAGCGGGGCGATACCGAGGACGCCGTGCAAAGAGGGTCAGATCATGCGCCCGCGCCACGGTATTGATGCTGTCGAGCTGCACGAAGCCCAGATCATGGATCAACTTGAGCAGCGCCACGCCCTTGGCCGGGCCCTGCGGCGGGTCGGACAGCAGGTGACGCGCCAAAAATAACCGCCGCGCGGCGGCATTGGCGAGCCTTGGGCGGCTCACCCCTGACGGCGGCGGCGCAGGGTGTCGCCCAGCGACAGCGTCGGGGTCAGGGTGATCTGGGTCTGCATTTCCGGGTCCGGCTCGGGCCGGGTCTGGTTGAGGATGATCCGCGCCGCTGCCTGACCGATTTCGTTCCGGCAGGCATCCATCGTCGCCAATTGACGCGGCAAACCCTGCAACAGCTCCACGTTGTTGAACCCCGCCAAACCGATCTGACCGGGGATATCGATGCCTTGGTCGATCAGATGTAGCAGCCCGCCCGCGCCGATCATGTCGTTGGAATAATAGAGGAAATCGAGGTCGGGTGAGCGTTCCAACATTTCTTGCGTCATCTCGCGACCCTTGGCCAGCGCGGAGCCGCCGGAGTAAAAGGCGCGGTCTTCGATCTCCACCCCTGCCTTGGCGAGCCCTTCGGTGAAACCTTCGAACCGTTTGCGGGCGCGGTGATCCAGCGGCATTTTCGTGCCCATGAAGCCGATCCGCTCATAGCCTTCGCGCAGGATCGCCTGCGCCATCTCGCGCCCCGCGCGACGGTGCGAAATACCCACCATCGCATCGACGGGTTTGCCGTCGGTGTCCATGATCTCGACCACTGGAATGCCTGCATTGCGCAGCATGGCGCGGGTGGCGTCGGAATGTTCCAGCCCCGCGATGATCACCCCCGAGGGCCGCCACGAGAGCATCTCATAGAGCACCCGCTCTTCCTTCTCGGGGAGGTAGTCCGTCACCCCCACGACCGGCTGCAGCGGCGTGTCTTCGAGCACCTGATTGATGCCGTTCAGGACTTCGGGAAACACCATATTGCCCAGCGACGGGATCACCACCGCCACAAGGTTCACGCGCTGGCTGGCCAGCGATCCGGCGATCTGGTTGGGCACATAGCCAAGCGCCTTGGCGGCGGCGAGAACACGGTTGCGGGTGGCCTCTGATACGTCGCCGCGTTTGCGCAGGACACGGCTGACCGTCATCTCGGAAACGCCGCAAGCATCGGATACATCGCGTAGGGTCAACGGGCGTTTGGGGGGTGTGGTCAATTTGGTTTTCCTGTTTGCCTCACCCATAGGTAGCGCGAAGCGGGACGCGCGATCAAGCTCTGCCGCAGTCAGGCCGTGCAGTCAGGTCGTGCAGTCGGGCCGGGGCGCCGCACCAATCGGTGGCCATTCTGCCGATGACATCACCCCATGCTTGCGCTAAACCGCCCCTGTCGGCCCCGTGGCTCAACTGGATAGAGCAGCCCCCTCCTAAGGGGCAGGTTGCAGGTTCGAATCCTGCCGGGGTCGCCATGCGTCTTGCGCGATGTGCCAACGAAAGCGAATGTATGCGCAAAACCAAGCAATAGCTTGCGCATAATGGTGTTCTGAACGCAGGCGTGGCAGTATTTTGTATTTTGTTTCATGTGGTTACGGCTGAGTTTCTCGTGTCGCTAAGGTTGTCTGTCCGGGTGGCTTTCGCGCATATTTGACACGCCAGTTGATATCCTTCCAAAGAATGGCACCAACTTTATCAAGGATCCGGATCCTCTCGTTTAACTACAGGCAGCCATTCGCTGTCGAATGCTGGTCGCCAAGTTACTGGTGAGCTGGCCATGAGAGGACATCAAATGCCACGCATCAAATTTGCCGACGTGAGATTCCCGGACCCGAATACCCCGTCGGTCTTTGACATTGAACATCGGTTGAAACAGCACCTGATCAATTTCCGAGAGAACGTGAGCAAATGCAAACCAGACAGTCAAATCTCTGACCGAGATCGGCGCAATATCCTGCGGAAGATAGCCGCGTACAAGGATGCGGTTTCTCGTAGATCAGGCATGGGCCATCTTGCGGACAAAGACCGCCAGAGGCTGGAGGTGTTCCGCCACGGCGCAGAACTAATTTCTGTCGAATCCGAACACCGCGCCGATGAGATTGCTTCCGCCATCCATTGCGAGATGCCCTGGATGACAGAAGCAACGGCGAGGATCTGGCAGGACATGCGCGCCTCTGTGCGCAACGGTGATCTGGGACCACGGTTGAAACCTCTGCTCTTGGTAGGGCCACCTGGCATTGGGAAAACCTTTTGGGCACGCGTCTTGGCGCAGCATTTGATGGTGCCGACGTCAGTGATCGAAGCTACCGGCGAACCCGCGTCCTTCTCCGTCACTGGATCGCAACGTGTCTTGAGATTCCAATTGAGGAATTACGTTTCCGACAGAGAAGGCGGATTGTGTTGGAAAAAACCTCAGACAGCGGGTGGGGATCAGATTTGGGTGAACAGAATAACGAATTACTCTAATTTCGAAGGCGTCAAGGAACCGAGCATCCGCTCCATCAGCTTGATCTTGAGCTCTTTCATTAGCCCGGCATCGCCAAGCAGGTCTTCAGGCCGCTCGCAGCCCTTCAGTAGTTCGTCCAGCAGTTCCTTGGATATGGTCATCGTCCTTGCTCCTCTCAGGAAGCATGGACCAGTTCGCAGTTACACAAAAGATCGGACACTCTCCAAATCAGATCAAAAATGTCTTGCTATGCAGGAGCCATCCACACAGGTCATCCGCTGCGTGAGGCATGAGGGTCAGCTACGAAAAAATTTTTGACCTTCACTATGCGGCCGGCCAGCTTTGCGGGGCCGGCACCCGACCTATTGTAGGCAGCTCTATCCTCAATTAGCCCTAAGGCTGCGAACGACGCTCTCAGCGTTAACTACAGGTCCTTGAGTGAGTTTGTTCATCGGCTGAATGATCGAAGCGATTGCCGAGCTCCGAGTTTCGGCAGCTAAATCTGAAGCTTTTAGGACAAAGTCGATTTGCTTTGTGTTCTGGCGAGCCCGGTAGTCCATGCTGTAGTAGACCCCAATGTTGGTGGATCTGAGGTTTCGCCCACTTAATCCACTAAACAAAACACGGATGCGGACGTCACCGGTGAAATCAAAGTAGTCAGCAATGTGCTTCACCGTTGCGAGGAAACTATTAGCGTAGGAAATCTGTTGAGCTATCCATATATGCTGGCCTCGTTCCCAGGTAAGTGAGGACCTGTGCTCAACGGCATCCTTTATCCGGGCGGTGTCCTCCCAATACGAGATAGCCTCCGTTCCGCTTAACCACTCACTAAGCCGCCAGACGGCACGATGATCGAAGTCTGTGGTATTTACATGGACCTCGAGCCCGTGATGGCCCGCTACCTCGATTACAAAGGGACGATAGGGGGTATTGTAGTTGCTTTCGAAAAAGACATGGCCGCCGCGTGCATCATGCGGACGTTGGCGCAAACACTCAGTAATCTGATCGGTTGTTACTGGTTCAGCATCAACCAGGTGAAAGCCATAACCCACAAAGCAATTCGATAGATCAACTTCATATGGGTGTTCCTGAGCCTCCTCCTTCCATTTTCCAACGGTATGTTCGAAGTCAGCTTCGAAAACGCTTTCTTCCACCGTCTCAGGCGTAGGTCGGGGCTGTTCGATCATGGTTGACAAAGCGCCAAGCAATGAAGCTTTGTCACTTAGAACACAGCGCCTTATCACGTCCTGCCATTCATCTGGAGATTCAATAGGCGCTGAAACAGGGCCCGCCTGCGGGTGTAGTGTATACCCTTTGTAACGCCTCGCGTGCGCCCGCGTTCGTCGTCTGGTCCATTCTTTTTTGCGCAAACTGGTGATGTGCCACATGGGGGCACCCAGATGACTGGCACAGCAACAGCTACTCCCTCCGGTTACTGTTTACTGACGGTGCAGTGCGGTGCCGGTTGCAAATAAGCAGCCGCGATTTGATTAACTTGGTCTTGATCGACGGTTATAATCTCTGTTGGGATTGCATCCGGGTAAGACCCATCGTCTTCGCGACCCAATAGGATCCACTCTCCACCATGATTGGCCAAAGCGCAGATTTCCTTGGCAAGCTTCGCTTTGCCTATATTCTCGCGCAGGGGTAGTGAGCGCTTAAACTCAACGTCTAAATCCTCAGTTGAAAACTGTAGGGCATTACCAAGATCAGGGGGCAGTTCGTGGGGCATAATCGATTCTATCAAGTTTCAGAGAAGGACAACCGCAGAGCAGGTCGGTGGTGCTTCTGAACTTCCCATTCCCTTGCTCAGAACATTTACTAAGCTTTGCAGTTTGGCAATGCCCGCATTTTGCGTTTCGCTGAGCTTCATTCATAGTGGAGCGCTTGTTGGTTCGGGTTTTTCACTGCCGTTCGCCACGAGTCGCGTGAATGTCCGGTCAGGGACGATGGCGAATACATGCATCGCGGTGGGGTGCCCCAAAATGGCTTACGCCGGCCGCTGTGATCTCCGGGCTGCATTTCAACTGGGCGCATATAGATTCCGGGGCAGCAGATGGGTTGGGCCGATCCCGCTTGGAATTCAGCGTATGCCGTACAGCCTTTTCGCTGCGGTTCTGTTCGATAAGTTGCGCCACTCTTTGTTGCGGGACCAGACGTCAGCATAGCCAGTGTGGTTCTCGTGCTGAGTGTGCGGCCAATCGCTGCCCCAGACAACGTGACTGTCGGGCAGTACACCCAGTAGTTCGCTGGCATGGAACGTGATGTCGAACGGGATGCGGTAGTGCGCGGCGAACTTGAAATACAGCGCGCTTCGGTCATACATCGCGGCAACCGCTCGGATCATCGGATCGTTGTGCGGGTCCGGTTCAGACGGTAGACCGAAATGGTCGATTACCAGGTTCACCCCCTGGTCTGCGAGCGCAGGAAGGACCGGTGCGAGGCGCGGGCCTTCAAGATGAAGCTCAAGGTGCAGGTTCCGGTCTCTCAGTTTTGCCAAAAATCGCTGTGTTGGGGTCGCGTTCAGGCGGGGGATTGCCGCGCCGCGGACGAGATTCCAGCGAACCCCGCGCATTCCAGCGTGCGCGAGGCTGTTGATTGTCACTGAGAACTGACCCGGTAGCCCCATAAATTGTCACTGAGAATTGACCCATGTGAACACACTTCCCCGACGGTTTTGGTTGGGGGGATTTGGAGTGATCGACATGGGATTTTTGAG
>Ga0207906_1000104_pt1 | contig 68078 bp, 64 predicted proteins | sample LinPmetageLP37_FD_184050 | JGI IMG/M metagenome (GOLD analysis project Ga0207906, IMG submission 184050) | Marine viral communities from the Pacific Ocean - LP-37 (SPAdes) | ecosystem: Environmental > Aquatic > Marine > Oceanic | place: Pacific Ocean | collected 2010-06-16 | reverse complement strand
CCTGTATTCAAGAGCCGTATCTAAAATCAGACAGCCCATAGAAGCATTGTTCAGTTGGCTTATTGAGAAATCTGACATACAGAAAGCGAGCAAGGTCAGGTCTACAAAAGGTTTGACACTCCATGTATATGGAAGACTGGCCGCGGCTTTTATATCCCTAATTTTTTAACCCTTGATTCGCATAACTAATGGATTCCTGTTTTCGCAGGCATGACAAAAAATGAAAAACGTATTATTCATAGCTTTAATTATAGTAATGACTTCATGTAATAGTGAAAATGCGAGTGATTGCTTTCAAACATCGGGGCCCATGATTCAGCAGGAAATCACATTAGATGTTTTTGATAAAATTTTGGTGAATCGGGATGTTGCTTTGATTCTTAAAGAAGGTAGTCCTCAAAACGTCATTATAGAAACCGGTGAAAATTTAATGAATGATGTTGAAGCCATTGTAGTTGACGGTAAATTGATTTTATCAGACAATAATTCATGTAATTATGTGCGTGATTATGGCATCACCAAAATATATGTTACCGCTCCTAATATTACAGAAATAAGAAGTTCAACCCAATATGATGTTAGCTCAGATGGTGTGTTAACCTATCCTAACTTAACTATTTTATCTGAAGACTATAATGAACCAGATACCTTTACCGTTGGCAATTTTAATCTGGAAATTGATAATTTGAGCCTTCATGTGGTATTTAATAATTTATCAAATTGCTTCATTTCAGGAAAAACAGATAATTTAAATATAACTTTTGCAGCGGGTTTATCCAGATTTGAAGGAAGAAACCTCATGGCTCAAAAGGTGAATGTATGGAACCGGAGTTCAAATGATATGATTGTTAATCCACAACAAGAAATAACAGGAAAAATATCGGGAACCGGTAATGTGATTTGTGTAAATCGTCCACCCATTGTTGACGTTGAAGAACAATATAAAGGGCGACTAATTTTTGAGTGATTAATTACTTGTCAATTCCCTAAACAAACTTTCTAAACTAGCATTTTTCTGGTTAAGCTGTAAAATTTTCAACTGATTGTCATGTGCAAAATCAAAGACATGAGATCGCATATCCTCTGAGGTACTAAAAGTAATTTCATATACAAATCCATGTGTATTTGTAACGGTTTTAACTTTCGGCAACTTCTTTAAAAAAGCATCTTCAACTCTATAATCAAACTCCACTATTACGGTTTGCTCTTTACCATCATGGAGTTCATGCAATTTTTTATCAGCAATAATATTCCCTTTATTTATAATGATTACCCGGTCACACATGGCTTCAACTTCTTGCATAATGTGCGTTGACAGAAAAATGGTTTTTGTTTTGCCAATGGTTTTTATCAGGTTTCTAATGTCAACCAACTGGTTTGGGTCTAATCCTGTTGTGGGTTCATCAAGTATTAAAACGTCTGGGTCATGTAGTAAAGCATTCGCTAATCCTACTCTTTGGCGGTATCCTTTTGAAAGCTGCCCTATTTTTTTATGAGATTCAGGAGACAATCCAGTGAGTTCAATGACTTCCTGAATTCGGGCTTTTGATACATTGAAAATCTGTGCGTTAAAGGCTAAATATTCTTTAACATACATATCTAAATACAACGGATTATTCTCCGGTAAATACCCAACGCTTTTTTGAACGTCCATAGTATTTTTATTGACGTCATGGTTGTTTACTTTTATATGACCTTCAGAAGCATGAATATAGGTAGTTAAAATTTTCATCATAGTAGATTTTCCAGCGCCATTAGGACCTAAAAACCCAACAATTTCTGGTTTTCCAACCTTAAAAGATATATTATTCAGTGCTTTTTGGTTTCCGTAAAGTTTTGAAACACCTTCTACCTCTATTGACATATTAAAATTGTTTGTCCAAAAATAATGATTATATAATTTAAATGAACCTTTACCTTCAATTCTTTAAAACTTTTAGATTAATTGTAAAAAAATGTATGTACAATTTTGATTTGTTAAAATATTATTTACTTTAGCCACTCAATTATGAAAGCAACAAAAGGTTACACTTATTTTAACAACTGGTTTTATTTCTTTTTTAGCGAAGAAATCGGGACATTGTATGTGTAATTTATAAGAAATAAATTTAATATAAGTCTCGATGGAAATCGGGACTTTTTTTATATGATAAAGACAGTAGCTATACAAGGAGTAAAAGGATCATTCCATCATATTGTGTCTCAGCAATATTTCAATAAGCCGGTTGTGGTTATTGAATGTTTAACATTTGACAGAGTTGTTGAGTCATTAGTAAGTGAGGAAAGTGATGCTGTTATTATGGCTTTAGAAAACTCTATTGCAGGTTCTATTATTCCTAATTACGCCTTAATTGATAATTCTAATCTGCATATTGTTGGTGAGCATTATTTAGATATTCAGCATAATTTAATGGCCTTGCCAAATCAAAGTATTATGGATATTAAAGAAGTTTATTCCCATCCAATGGCGCTGTTGCAGTGTAAAGAATTTTTTAGAGATTATCCTCATATAAAATTAGTAGAAGATAAGGATACCGCTGAAGTTGCAGAACGGATTCATAAACTTCAATTAATAAATGTGGGTGCGATTGCAAGTGTTATGGCCTCTGAAATATTTGAACTAAATATCTTGGCCAAAAGTATTCAATCCATAAAGCATAATGAAACGCGTTTTGTGATTGTAAAACGCACCAACTCTGAATTTCCAGAAAATGAAATAAATAAAGCGTCTTTAAAATTTGAAACAGATCATAAACGTGGAAGTTTAGCAACTGTATTAAATGTGATGAGCGATTGTAAATTGAATTTAACAAAAATACAGTCGTTGCCAATTATTGAAACCCCATGGAAATATGCGTTTTTTGTTGATGTAACTTTTGAAGAATACAAAGACTTTGCTAAAGCAAAATCTGTATTAAACATCATGACTCAAGGATTAAAAATATTAGGTGAATACAAAAATGCCAAGTTATGATTGAAGAAGCCAACAGATTGCATACCGTTGAAGAATACTATTTTTCAAAAAAGCTAAGAGAAGTTAATTTGCTTATTGCCAATGGTAAACCTATTATAAATTTAGGTATTGGAAGCCCAGATATGAAACCGCCTCAAAAAGTGATTGATGCCATTACAAATAGTTTGCAAGATCCTAATGCACATAAATATCAAAGCTATCAAGGTTTGCCAGAACTTAGAGAAACGATGTCAGCATTTTATAAAGATCACTTTAAAGTATCCTTAAATCCTGCAACAGAAATTTTGCCATTAATGGGAAGTAAGGAAGGTATTATGCACATTTCCATGGCCTATTTAAATGAAGGGGATGAAGTTTTAATTCCTAACCCTGGTTATCCAACTTATGAATCTGTCACCAAATTAGTAGGTGCAAAACCGATTTTATATGAATTGGATGCCAAAAATAATTGGTCGCCAGATTTAAAGGCAATATCCAAATTAGATTTAAGTAAAGTAAAAATAATGTGGGTAAATTATCCACATATGCCCACAGGAGCTTTGCCAAATACATATTTATTTGAAGAATTAGTGGCATTTGCAAAAAAGCATCATATTTTAATAGTGAATGATAATCCGTATAGTTTTGTTTTAAATGATAATCAACAAAGTATTTTAAGTGTTGCTGGCTCAAAAGAAGTTTGTTTGGAGCTCAATTCATTGAGCAAAACATTTAATATGGCAGGTTGGCGCGTTGGTATGGTGGTTGGAGATAGTTGTCATATCAGTAATATTTTAAAGGTGAAAAGCAATATGGATTCTGGTATGTTTTATGGCATTCAAAAAGGTGCTATTGAAGCATTAAAGTGTACAAAAATGTGGTTTGTAACCTTAAATAATGTATATCGTGAACGCAGAAATTTAGTATGGCAATTGGCAGATGCCTTAAATTGCACGTATGACAAACAAGCTACCGGACTTTTTGTTTGGGCTAAATTACCGGCACATTTAAAATCAGAAGAATTTATAGATAAAGTACTTAAAGACAATCATATTTTCATTACTCCAGGAACCGTTTTTGGAAGTAAAGGAGAAGGATATATCAGATTTTCGTTATGTGCTTCCACAGAAGTTTTAATAGAAGCAATTGCACGGGTAAAGTAGTTTGCAGTCGCAGTAAGCAAGTAGTGTTAAATAGTGAAATTAGTGTAACAGTTAATAATTCTTTCCTTAGGGAAGATGTCTCGAAGAGACAGATGGGCATGAAAAACATATACATAATAGGGGTTGGATTAATAGGTGGCAGCCTTGCTATAGATATTAAAAAGAAGAATCCAGAAGTGATTATTCATGGTATCAGTAGAAAGGAAACAACACTTGATGAGGCATTAGCACTTAAATTAATTGATAAAAAAGCAACTTTAGATGATGTTGATAAAGCTGATTTAGTAATTATATGCATTCCAGTGGATGCAACGGTAAATTTATTACCTGCAATTTTAGATAAGATCCCGGTTACAGGGCTGGTTATAGATGCAGGATCAACCAAGGAAGCCATTTGTAAAGCGGTTGAAAATCATCCAAAACGCAGAAATTTTTTAGCCATGCATCCTATTGCAGGTACTGAGCATTCAGGCCCTAGCGCAGCAATTAGCGGTTTGTTTGAAGGGAAAACAAATATTGTTTGTGAAGTTGAAAAAACAGCATTCAAGCTCCAGGAAAAAGCCTTAAAGTTAGTTATAGACATTGGGATGCGTATTCGCTATATGAATCCGGTTGCACATGATAAACACATTGCTTACGTATCGCATTTGTCGCACATTAGCTCATTTATGTTAGGTAAAACTGTCATTGATAAAGAGAAAAATGAACGTGATATTTTTGATATGGCTGGCAGTGGATTTGCATCAACCGTAAGATTAGCAAAAAGTTCACCCGAAATGTGGACACCTATTTTTAAACAGAATAAAGACAACGTTATTGAAACGTTAGAAGAATACATTAATAATCTCACTCAATTTAAAGACATGATGAGACAAAATGATTTTGATGCCATTTATAATGAGATGAAAAACGCCAATCACATAAAAGATATTTTAAAAGGAATCAATTAAAGTATAAGTAAACATTAAAATTAAAAACTAAATTAATAATTAAATAGATTTTTTCCCTTTGGGAAAATGTCTGAAAGACAAAAGGGCTATGGAAAACAAAAAAGAATTAAGAACCTGGTTAGATGATTTAAAATTAAATCACCCATTGGTCATTGCAGGTCCTTGCAGTGCTGAAACAGAAGAGCAAGTATTAAGAATTGCCAATGAACTGAAAGATACAGATGTTAGTTATTTTAGGGCTGGTATTTGGAAACCAAGAACACGTCCAGGAATGTTTGAAGGCGTAGGGTCTTTAGGATTAAAATGGCTGCAAAAAGTTAAAGCAGAAACTGGAATGAAAACCGCAACAGAAGTTGCCAATGCAGCACATGTAAAATTGGCTTTAGAACATGATATAGATTTATTATGGATTGGTGCCCGTTCAACAGTAAGTCCATTTATTGTGCAAGAAATAGCTGATGCTTTACGCGGAACTGATAAAATTGTATTAGTAAAAAATCCTGTAAACCCAGATCTGGCTTTATGGTTAGGCGCTGTTGAGCGTTTAGCAACAGCTGATATCAAGAAATTGGGAGTGATCCATAGAGGGTTTTCAACTTACGAAAAATCTAAATACAGAAATAATCCAGAATGGCAACTGGCTATAGAGTTGCAAACAAAATTCCCGGATTTACCAATAATAAATGATCCATCACATATCACAGGTAAACGTGATATGATTTTTGATGTATCTCAAACAGCATTGGATTTGAATTTTGATGGTTTGATGATTGAAACACATTTTGACCCTGAAAAGGCATGGAGTGATGCGTCTCAACAAGTAACGCCAAAAACATTAATTCAGATTATGAAGGATTTAAAAATTAGAAAAGAGACAGATCCAGAAGCCGAATTTAACAAATCCCTGAATAATTTAAGAGCTCAAATTGATGTGGTAGACAATCAAATTATTGATCTGCTAGGAAAACGTATGAAAGCTGCTGATGGAATTGGGGTACTTAAAAAGAAAAAAAACGTAGCTGTGTTACAAAGTAAACGTTGGAATGAAATTTTAGGTCATATGGTTTTGGAAGGAGAATCTAAAGGGTTGAGCGAAGAATTTATTTTGAAAATGTTTAAGGCCATTCATCAAGAGTCCATTAATCATCAAGAGAAGATTATCAATGGGTAAATAATAAAATAGGCTGTCTATAGTCAATATTTTCGAATTGTCAGGTTGAGCTTGTCGAAACCAATTTCAAAATATCAATAAATTGATATATTTTGACAAGCTTAATACGACCTCTCATCATAATTTTAAGACAGCCACTTTTATTTAATTTCATTAAAGATTTCTTTTAAAAATATAGCGTGTAATAAAAATGCCTTGTCCATCACCTTTACCACATTCGCTTTCCACAGCACTGGTAACAAAAGCTAATTCCCAGCCTTCAATAATCATGGTATTGATTTTTGAAGTTATTAAGGCATCATTGGCTGCAATATTTTGAAAACGAATTCCACCAATATTATAAAAGTTTAGTAATTTTGTTTCGTCAAAATCCTTCACTCTTATTTCTCCACGGTCAGATTTATTACGGCCGTTATCATCTTCCGTTTGTGTAGTTGTAAATTCTTTATGGTCCTTAACTTCGTTGGCACTAATTAATCTTGAACGCCCCATTCCATTAGGAACAATAGATTCTACACTAGTAACAACCTTGAATTCAACTTGAGATTGTGCTCCAGTAAAAGACATTAGGGCTAGTGCCGTAACTAATAATAATTTTTTCATTTTGTTGTTGGATTTTTAGATTAAGGCTCTAATATACGCTTTTTGTTACATTGAAAAGTTGTTACTTTGTAACGTATAAATTAATTTAATGACAGGACTCGTTTATAAATCTACAGGAAGCTGGTACACGGTAAAAACCGAATTGGGAGATACCTACGAATGCCGTATAAAAGGTAAATTCCGTATTAAAGGCATAAAAAGCACCAACCCAATATCAGTTGGTGATATTGTAGATTTTGAATTGGAAACAGATAACAATCAAGTATCTGGGATTATACATCATATTCATGATAGAAAAAATTATATTGTACGTAAATCGGTAAATTTATCAAAGCAAACACATATTATTGCAGCCAATATTGATCAGGTTTTTTTAATGATTACCATAAATAACCCACCAACGCTTACCAGTTTTATTGATAGGTTTTTAGTTACAGCAAATGCCTATTCTGTGAAAGCAGTTTTGCTGTTCAATAAAATTGATTCCTATGATGAAGAAACTCTTATGGAAGTTAAATATTTGGCCCATTTATATAGAAAGATAGGTTATGAATGTATTTCGGTTTCGGCTGTAACCGGAGAGAATATTGATAAAGTAAAATCTTTAATGCATGATAAAGTGAGTATGTTTGCAGGCCATTCCGGAGTTGGAAAATCAACACTTGTAAATGCTATTGAACCAACATTAAACATTAAAACGAAGGAGATTTCAACGCTTCACATGCAAGGACAGCACACAACAACGTTTGCTGAAATGTTCGACTTAAGTTTTGGGGCAAAAATTATAGACACGCCGGGTATCAAAGGATTTGGGGTGGTTGATATGGATAAAGAAGAAGTAGGCGATTATTTTCCTGAGTTTTTTAAATTGAAACAAGACTGTAAATTTTATAATTGCTTGCATGTTCATGAACCCAACTGCGCTGTAAAAAAAGCATTGGATAATAATGACGTAGCATTTTCAAGATATAGGAGTTATTTACAGATACTTGAAGGTGAAGATGAAAATTATAGGACGGATACTTGGGAATAGCCCCATCTAAATCTTCCCCAAAACGGAAGACTTTTTAAACATAATAGTTCCCTTTTCTTTGGAAAGGGTTAGGGATAGGAAAAATGAAAATAATTGTACAAAGGGTTTCAAAAGCAAGTGTGGTTATTGAGGAAAAAAAAGTTGCATCCATAGCAAAAGGACTTTTAATTCTATTAGGTATAGTTGATGACGATACCATGGAAGATATTAAATGGTTAAGTAACAAAATAGTAAATCTTCGCATTTTTGGTGATGAAAATGATGTGATGAATTTATCTGTTTTAGAAACAAAAGGAGAAGTTATTGTTGTCAGTCAGTTTACACTGCATGCCTCCACAAAAAAAGGAAACAGACCAAGTTATATTAAAGCTTCAAAACCTGACATAGCAATTCCACTTTATGAAGCTTTTGTAAAACAACTTGAAATAGATTTAGGTAAGCCCATTCAAACCGGTGAGTTTGGAACGGATATGAAAGTAGAGTTAATAAATGATGGGCCTGTTACAATAATCATGGATTCTAAAAATAGAGAATAATGGCGTCTATATTTGGTCATAGTGTTGTTGGTTATACCATAACCAAAAGCATAAATAGTAGACAGACAAAGTGGTTATTGTTAGCAGCAATTTTTTCAGCCATCCTGCCAGATTTTGATGTGATTGGTTTTAAAATGGGAATTCCTTATATGAGTCCATTTGGTCACAGAGGTTTTACGCATTCCATAGTATTTGCGCTGTTATGGGCTTCCTTGTTAATGATAACATTAGGCAAAGAAAATAAAAAACTTTGGTTTTTGGTTATTTTTTTGTCGACTGTTTCACACGGAATTTTAGATGCTATGACCACAGGCGGAATGGGAGTTGGTTTTTTTATTCCTTTTGATAATGATCGTTTTTTCTTTCCTTTTCAAGTAATAAAAGTATCACCTTTAGGGATAAAAAAGTTTTTTTCAGAATGGGGAATTCAGGTAATTTTTAGTGAATTTAAGTATATTTTTATTCCATGCAGTCTAATTTTATTAATTTTATATGTATTTAAAAAATTAAAATGAACATACAAAACGCGCAAAAAGAAGTTGATACCTGGATAAAGGAACACGGTGTTCGGTATTTTAATGAGCTCACCAATATGGCGCAACTTACTGAAGAAGTAGGTGAAGTGGCCCGTATTATTTCCAGACGATACGGCGAACAAAGTGAAAAAGAAAGCGATAAAGATAAAGACCTTGGTGAGGAACTTGCAGATGTATTGTTTGTTGTGTTATGTTTAGCAAACCAAACGGACATTGATTTACAAGCTGCATTTGATAAACGTATGGATAAAAAAACCAAGAGAGACCATGACAGACATCATAATAATCAAAAATTAAAGTAAATTAGCGGCTTCTTTAAAGCGAAAAACAGGAAGATGCAAATTACACTTCATAAATTAAAAAAGATAAATCACAATTCTAAAATCACAATCACAGGTTCAAAAAGTGAATCGAACCGGTTGTTATTGTTGCAAGCCTTATACCCAGAATTAACTATTGAAAATGTATCAAATTCTGATGATAGTCAGTTAATGATGAACGCATTAAAGTCTAAATCAGATTTTATAGATATCCACCATGCAGGAACAGCTATGCGGTTTTTAACCGCTTTTTTTTCTATTCAAGATGGAAGAAATATGACGCTTACTGGTTCACAACGCATGAAGGAACGGCCCATCAAAATATTGGTTGAAGCATTAAAATCTTTAGGAGCAGATATTGAGTATCTTGAAAATACCGGATTTCCACCATTAAAAATAAACGGAAAAAAGATAACAAAATCGAAAGCAACACTTCAAGCTAATGTAAGCAGTCAATATATTTCGGCGTTATTATTGATTGCGTCAAAACTTGAAAATGGTTTGGAATTAACCCTTGAAGGAGAAATAACCTCCGTTCCATACATTAATATGACTCTAAGTTTATTAGATGAAATAGGTGTGGAATCCTCTTTTGTTGGGAATACAATTAAAGTAAAACCAATCCCGATACCTATCGGGACCAACAACCAACAACCAACAACTTTAACTGTAGAATCAGATTGGTCATCAGCTTCTTATTTTTATAGCATGGTGGCATTAAGTGAAGTAGGGGTTGAAATCACTCTTTCTTCTTATAAGAAAAATTCTTTGCAAGGAGATTCAAGTCTTGTAGAAATTTACAAGAAATTTGGGGTTACCACAGTTCATAATAAAAATTCTATCCAACTTAAAAAGACGTCAATTTTAAATGGAAAGGAGCAAATAGAACTTGATTTAACAAATTCACCTGACATAGCCCAAACTATTGCAGTAACTTGTTTTGGTTTAGGAATAGCCTGCGATTTAACAGGACTTCATACGCTTAAAATTAAAGAAACAGATAGATTGGTTGCTTTAAAAACTGAAATAGAAAAATTAGGTGGGGAAGTTGCTATAACCGATAAATCGTTACATTTAAAACCTAATACGCTTTTTCTACAAGAAATCAATTCCCCTCCTTTGGAGGGGTTAGGGGAGGCTATAGCTACTTATAATGATCACAGAATGGCCATGGCTTTCGCACCTTTGGCCTTAAAAACATCATTGCGTATTGAAGATGCCAATGTAGTTTCAAAGTCATTTCCAACCTTTTGGGAAGACTTAAAAACAGTTGGTTTTAAAATAGATAAATAATAAACGTCTAATTACTTGACAAGGCCTATCTTGAGATTGTATATTTGCTGCCTTGTTAAAAAACAAACAATATACACGTATGAAATTATCACACTTTGGGTTCAATTTACCAGACGAATTACTAGCAGAATACCCTGCCGAACATAGAGATGAGTCTCGCTTAATGGTCGTTAATAGAAAAACGGGAACTATTGAGCATAAAATGTTTAAAGATCTTATTGACTATTTTAAAGAAGATGATGTACTTGTATTAAATAATACCAAAGTTTTTCCTGCAAGATTATACGGGAACAAAGAAAAAACTGGGGCAAGAATTGAAGTGTTTTTATTAAGAGAATTAAACGAAGAGCAACGTTTGTGGGATGTTTTGGTTGATCCGGCGCGTAAAATTCGTATTGGTAATAAATTATATTTTGGTGATGATGACATGTTAGTGGCTGAAGTTATTGACAATACAACTTCCAGAGGGCGTACCCTACGGTTTCTTTTTGACGGGTCTTACAAAGAATTTAGAAAAAAGTTAACAGAATTAGGAGAAACACCCCTTCCAAAATATATTAAACGACAAGTAGAACCAGAAGATGAAGAGCGCTACCAAACTATTTTTGCAAAAAATGAAGGGGCTGTAGCAGCACCAACGGCTGGATTGCATTTTTCAAAACATTTATTAAAACGATTGGAAATTAAAGGGGTTAAATTTGCTGAAGTTACGCTGCATGTTGGATTAGGAACCTTTAACCCAGTAGAGGTTGAAGATCTTTCTAAGCATAAAATGGACAGTGAAGAACTAAAAATCGATGCAAAGGCAGTTGAAATTGTTAATACAGGTATTAAAGAAAAAAGACGTGTTTGTGCTGTAGGCACAACCGCAATGCGTGCAATTGAAAGTGCGGTATCATCAAATGGCAAGCTAAATGAAATTGAAGGTTGGACCAATAAATTTATTTTTCCTCCTTATGAATTTAGTATTGCTAACTGTATGGTGACTAATTTTCATACACCAAAATCTACTCTTTTAATGATGGTTTCAGCGTTTGCTGGTGTCGATTTAATAAAAAAGGCCTATGCCGAAGCTATAAAAGAAAATTATAAATTTTATAGTTATGGTGACGCCATGTTAATTATATAAATTTAAAAAAGCCTTGTTTTTACAGGGCTTTTTTAATGCATGTATTTTGGCATTACCACTCCCGATAGCTCCCGACAGCTATCGGGACGGGAGGTCGCGCTTTCCACTATATCTTTTTGCGTCATTGCGAAGAAAATTTCTAATTTTCTGTGGCAATCTCTTAATTCAAAGAGATTACTTCGTCGTACCTCCTCGTAATGACGTTTATTTACTATGGCAAAAAGGATGCCGCTACAATCGCTAATGCAAATCACAACTTCAATGTTTAATCTAAATAATTCCCCGACGGTTCTACCTCGGGGTTTCCGAATTTACCTCCCTTTTGGGGAGGTCGGAATTGCCTTTTCGCAATTCCGGGTGGGGCAAAATATAAAATTTCGGTTTTTGGCCCCAAGGCCAAAATGAAACCGGCGAAATACCTCTATGGCTCTGCCTCGAGGATAGTCGGTTTCAAGAAATTTTTTAATCTATAAGAGAAGAGTTTCCTCCTTTAGAGGATTAAGGAGGCTTTTTTTACTATTTTTGCAAAACTTATGACAACATTAAAAAAAGACATACGTGCTTTAACCAAAGAGCAATTGCGGGAGTTCTTTGAAAAACAAGGTGATAAAGCTTTTCGGGGCAATCAAGTCTATGAATGGCTTTGGCAAAAAGCGGCATATAGTTTTGAAGATATGACCAATATATCAAAGGAAACAAGGCAAATATTGGAAGATCATTTTGTAATTAATAATGTAGAAATCAGTACCATGCAACGCAGTAGTGATGGCACGGTTAAAAACGCTGTTAAATTACATGATGGTTTAATTGTTGAATCGGTATTAATTCCAACTAAAACACGCACAACAGCTTGTGTGTCAAGTCAGGTTGGCTGCAGTTTAGATTGTAAATTTTGTGCCACAGCACGATTAAAACGCATGCGAAACTTAAATCCGGATGAAATTTATGATCAAGTGGTTGCCATTGATAAACAAAGCCAGTTATATTTTAAAAGACCATTAAGCAATATTGTATTTATGGGTATGGGAGAGCCTTTAATGAATTATAACAATGTTATTAAAGCCATAGATAAAATTACGTCACCGGAAGGTTTAGGCATGTCGCCAAAGCGTATTACCGTATCTACTTCTGGTGTTCCTAAAATGATAAAAAAAATGGCGGATGATGCCGTGAAATTTAATCTGGCCGTATCCCTACATTCAGCCATTGATGAGGTTCGCACCTCCATTATGCCATTTAATGAAACGTTTCCACTGGAGGATTTAAAAGAAGCTTTACAGTATTGGTATGCAAAAACCGAACGTCAAATAAGTTATGAATATGTGGTTTGGAAGGGTATTAATGACTCGCAAAAGGATATAGATGCCTTTGTAAAATTTTGTAAATATGTGCCATGTAAAGTGAATATTATTGAATACAATCCGATTGATGATGGTCAGTTTCAACAAGCTTCAGGCGAAGCCATACAACTATACATTCAGAATTTAGAAAAAAACAGAATTGTTGTAAATGTGCGAAGGAGCAGGGGGAAAGATATTGATGCGGCTTGCGGTCAATTAGCAAATAAATCTTAATTTTTACAGTTCCGGTAGGAATATTAATATTAATAATTTCATTGTAAATAGTATCTTTGATTCTTCATATGAAGATTGTAGAGCAGATAAAACAACCTATTGCTTATGAGATGGAACTTTTTGAACAAAAGTTCCAACTTTCCATGTCCAGTAAAGTAGCTTTACTTAACCGGATTACCCATTATATAGTGAATAGAAAAGGCAAACAAATGCGTCCCATGTTTGTGTTTTTGGTGGCTAAAATGGTTTCAAATGGTGAGATAAGTGAACGCACTTATAGAGGTGCTTCTGTTATTGAATTGATCCATACGGCAACTTTAGTTCATGATGATGTGGTTGATGACAGCAACAGGCGCCGCGGTTTCTTTTCAGTAAATGCGCTTTGGAAAAACAAAATAGCGGTTTTAATTGGTGATTATTTATTATCAAAAGGATTATTGTTATCTATTGATAATAATGATTTTGATTTGCTTAAAATCATATCGATTGCGGTGCGTGAAATGAGTGAAGGAGAATTACTACAAATTGAAAAAGCACGAAAGCTTGATATTACGGAGGCTATTTATTATGAGATCATTCGGCAAAAAACAGCAACACTTATTGCAGCTTGTTGTAGTTTGGGTGCAGCGTCAGTAAAACCAGAATCCCAACATGTAGAAACCATGCGTAAATTTGGTGAACTTATTGGTATGGCGTTTCAAATAAAAGATGATTTGTTTGATTATACTGATATGCAAATAGGGAAACCTACAGGAATTGATATTAAAGAACAAAAAATGACGTTGCCTTTAATATATGTCTTGAATCAGGCTTCAAAAAAAGATAAAAACTGGCTGATTAATTCCATAAAAAATCATAATAAAGATTACAAACGTGTTAAAGAAGTGATTGCTTTTGTAAAAAATAATGGTGGATTGGATTATGCCGAAGAAAAAATGAAACAATTCCAATTGGAAGCATTACAAATGCTTCAAAATTACCCCGAATCTGAGTATAGAAACTCACTGGAATTAATGGTTAATTATGTGATTGATCGGAAAAAGTAAAATGCTTTATTAATATGTTCGTTTAACTATAGTGATATGAAATCGTTTTAATGTTTTATATCAGACGTTAAACGAAATTAGTAAAAAAATCTTACAAAATCAATCTTTTGCTTAGTAAGACTTGAAAGTGAATTTAAGTTAAAAGTGCTTTATTGTTGCTGTTGTTGAAAAATGATTTCCAAATTATTTTGATAGTCAATTTTCTGATACTGAACTGGTTTAAACTTTTTTCAATTGGCTGCAAAATGATATTTTTCATTCACTTTTTGTCTTTTTTTTCTCCGTAACGATGCTATGCAGTTCAAAAAAGCCTTCAATTGATCAAAAAATCTCTATTTTTCGCTTCAATCAAAAAAGTTTAAACCAGTTCATTAAATAATCAATGTATAATTTAGGGTTAAAATATTTTTTAACCTTTAGGCAACCATTTCAATTTAATTTGCGTCTATATAATTAGAAGACAAAATGAAACAGCTTTTGAAAGTTATTCAACTGTATAAAAACGAAAACACGCTTTTAGATAAAGCCATTAAAAATGATCGTGAAGCACAACACGTATTGTTTGAAATGCATGCTCCAAAAATGTTAAGTGTTTGCCGTTATTATATTAAAGACATTCAGAATGCAGAAGAAGTTATGCTAAATGGCTTTTTCAAGATGTTTTCTAATTTGAAAAATTTTAAAGGAGAAGGGAGTTTTGAAGGCTGGATTCGTAAGATTATGGTCAGAGAATCTATTTCGTTTTTAAGGCAACAAAAACATGTTGAGTTTCCTGTGGAAACTATTCATTATGAAAAAGATTATACCAATAATATTAATACGAATATAGAGGTTGAAGAAATTCAACAATTGATTGATGAATTACCAGAAGGTTATAAAATAGTATTTGTTATGTATGCCATTGAAGGCTATAAACATCATGAAATTGCAAGTATGCTAAATATAACAGAAGGCACATCAAAATCACAATTATTTAAAGCAAGAATTATGCTGCAACAAAAAATTATTAACTTAAATAAGACAAGCTATGGAACCAAATAAGTTTGAGGAAAGTTTAAGAAATAAGCTTAAAAAAAGAACGGTTGAACCATCTAAAGATGCTTGGAACAGATTGGAAGAGAGATTAGATGCTTCAAAACAAAAGAAGACTACATCATTTTTTTGGATTGGTTTAGCAGCTAGTGTTATAGGTATATTGTTAGTTGTATCTCAATTTTTTAATTCTGAAAATATTAAATCTGTAACACCTGTTATTGTTGAAACACCAAACGTAATAAGTAATGATAATCCAAAGGAAGTTATTGTTGAAGAAACGAACGATAAAGTCACTTTAAACAAATCAGAAACTGAAAAATTTCCATTGAAAACATATCCCCCAGAAGCACAGCAAGTTGTTAAGGCATCACCTTACATACAAGAAGGAAAAACCATCATTAATAATGTGGCCTCTGTAGAAAACAAGGATATTAACGAAAAAGATAATCAACCCGTCATTTTAAAAAGAGAAGCATTAAGTATTGAAGACCAAAAGGTTCATGATATTATAGCCCAGATTAAAATCTTAAAGGAGAATAATTTGACTGTTACAGATGCAGATATAGAAGCTTTATTACAAAAGGCTCAAAAAGATATTGGAACCCAACATTTATATAATGAAAAAACTGGTATGGTTGATGCCAAATTATTGCTTGAAGATGTTGAGGCAGCTTTAGAAAAATCATTTAGAGATAAAGTTTTTGAAGCTTTAAGAGCCAATTTTAATTTTGTAAAAACAGCTGTTACTCAACGCAATGACTAAAAAATATCATCAATTAGCATTAATATTTATTAAATCAAAAAACGAACAGTTATGCAAACAATTACTAAGTACTATGTGTTTTTAGCACTCATGTTCTGCGTGCAAGTCATCAATGCACAAGACACCATTAAAAATCCTGCTATTAAGGAAAAAATAGAATCATTAGAGACTATTAAAGAGCGAATAAAAACAGAAGAACGCGATTTTTTAAAGGCTGAAGTTGAATCCATTAATGTAAGGCTAGAAAAAGGAGAAATTACGGTTGCTGAAGCAGAGGATTTAAAAATGCAAGCAGCAAAAAAACGCGCCTTAAACATTGAAAACAGAATCGCTATTATTGACAACAAAATTGCACTTTTAAAACGTAATGAAGATGATTATAAACATGATGAAAACCCTGATGATTCTAAAATTGGAATAAGTATTGGAGGAGAAGAAGGAAGTTTTGCAGGATTCAAAATTAATGCTAAAAACAAACCCAAAAAATATGATAAACGCACCTCAAGTGATATGGTTTTGGCTTTTGGTTTAAACAATGCTATTGTTGATGGCGAAAACCTTAATGATTCGCCATACAAATTTGGGGGTTCCAGGTTTTTTGAAATCGGTTGGGCTTGGAAAACCCGTGTGTTTGAAAATTCTAATTTTTTAAGATTAAAATATGGGTATTCATTTCAAATTAATGGATTAAAACCAACCAATAATCAATATTTTGTACAAGATGCAAATAGAACATATTTAGAAGCATTTCCTTCTGATTTAAAAAAGGCAAAACTATCTATTACCAATTTAGTGTTTCCGGTACATTTTGAATTTGGTCCTTCAAAGAAAATAGAAAAAGACACTTATTTTAGATATTCCACGCATAATCAATTTAAAATTGGTCTTGGTGGTTATGCGGGTTTTAATATTGGTACGCGCCAGAAATTAAAATATACTATTGATGGTGAAACGGTTAAAGACAAGCAGAAGCGCGATTTTAATACCAGTAATTTGGTTTATGGTTTAAGTGGTTACATAGCTTTTGATAATACGGCCTTGTATGTTAAATATGACCTATCCCCTATATTTAAAGACCAGATTGTTGACCAACGTAATATTTCTATTGGGCTACGATTTGATATGGATTAAAAGTTATTCAAATAAAGGGGTGTGTTTTTTTTGTAAACCAATAGTAAAGCAACCTTTAACAGAGCAACTATTAAAGCAGGCCAAATTTTACTAATATCATTATTTGATAGGTGAAAAATCAAGAAAGAAATTGTTAATGGAGACAGTACAATAACTATAAAAGGAGTCAACTTGTTTATAATTAAAAGCAAACCAATTAAAATTTTAAAAGGGATATAAATAAGGCAGATAAACAGCAACGGCATCAATGAATGTTCTTGTGTTTTCTGGCATGTCGCCATACGTAGATGGTAAGAAATGAAAAAATTGATTTAAAGCATATATAATTAAGAATAATCCTAATATAATTCTAAGCCAGGAAAAGTTTGAGCGAAGGTAGTTTAAGCATCTTTAAAAAAATGACTAATGTCATGTATTGTATTTAGTTATCCTTTGCTTCCAAAATCTTAATTATACAAACTGACGAAAGGAGGGAAGTGTCATGTGTGCAGAATGGGAATGTTTAAGAAAATTCTGAAATCAAAACCCTCACTTTTATTGTCAGCAAGGGTTTTTAAACTTATACAGACTTAATCCAAGATAAACATTTCCATTTTTCTTACGTCTGTAATATTGAATTTTTATCTTTTGTTTAGTTGGTTTTTAATGCTTCTTCAACGGATATTTGAATAAATTTTGTGATGTTGGGATGGGGCAGTAATGTTTTTCCGCTCCATTCATAGTTTAACCCTTCTAATCTTTTTAAAAATCCTTCTTCAACCCCACCTTGTGAAAGCAATAATGGAATAACAATTACGTCACCATCTTTTCCTGATTGGGAAACGAGGGTCCTAAGTTGTTCCTTGGCCTGTTCATATATGGCAGGGTTTGCATCATCACGTACTGTCAATCCAAATATTTGCTTGAACTTATTTCCTTTTTCTGATTGAATTGTCCGTATTTGGTCAGCAAGATTGTCGATTGTTTTTACCCAGTTTTTGTTGTCTTGTTCGTCATTGGGACCGTGAGCGACAATAAGTATGGTTTCATTTTTCGGATTTACACTCAATTCAGAGATGCGGTCAAAAATAATTTCCGCCACAAGTGGATGTGCATCCAAAGGTTTGGCCAAGATTATTTCCGATTTGAAATTAAGGGACTTTAACCCCATTTTTTTCTTAACGTTCGACATTGAATGTAATGTGTCTTTTGGCATAGAATCATGTTCATGTCCGCCTTGTATGGCACTATGGCCTTTTTCTTCTTTCATGGTATTATTTTCACTTCCGTGGTGCATCATTATCATTGGCGGGTCTGCCAATGTATTTCGAATCCCAAAAAGATATTCGTTTTGACGGATGATTGGGCTATATGATGAAATGAACAAAGGAATTACGACTATAGTTGTAACTCCTTGACTTTCAAGTTTATCAATTCCGTCCTGCAGGGTAGTTGGGTTTGCCATTCCAAAAGCGACTTCTACAATGTAATTTTGTTTTAAAGCTTCTGTGGCATTCTTTACGGTTTCATCCCAACTACTGTGTTTTCCGCCATGGGCAAGGATTAAAACTCCAACTTTTTCTGTGTTTGTGGCAAACGAGAAATTTACTGCCAGTATGCCCAAAATTAAGGTGATCAATCCTGTTTTTTTCATTTTTTTCATTTTTATTGATTAAAGGGATATTTTATAAAGATATTTTTGTTAAGGGTATTTCTAAATTAGAATGCTGTAACACTTTCATTAGGTTGGTACACATAATTGAAGGTGAAATATCGGCTTTCATCAACCGTTGTATCAGGATTGGATGGGGCATCTTTATAATAACTTAATATTTCAACTTTCGCATAGTTCCCATTTCTTGTTTTAAACACCAATATCTTACCTGCAATTGGAGTGATCAAAAATGCTTGGGAATCATATAAATACCAGCCATTGCCACTTCCGCTTGGGATTGCGTATCCAGTAGCAGCATCTTGCACAAGTGATGCCGTATTCACTTCGGTTATTGAAGCCATTGTTCCGTTTGTAATATATGCTGCTGCGTTTCCGGTTCTTTCAGGTTCGTCCGTTGTTCCTAAAGAAACACCTCCATTTACTATTATCGAGGTTCCTCTAAAGGCAATATCCCAATCGGTTTCGCTCGTTGTGGTCTGTCCTGTTTCAAAGTCAAACTTTGTAAATTGACCGGAAATGGGTTGCCCTTGCCCACCTTCTTGTGGCGCATACAAATTTGAAACGTTTTGCGATTCCACTTCTAATAACGGCGTTGTATTATCATCATCATTACTGCAAGAGGCCAAACCTATAAATAATGTTACTAAAGTTACTAATTGAATTGTTTTCATTGTTTTCATTTTATTTGTGTTTAAGTATTAAAATTGAATATTAAGTTTTCCGTAAATAATTCTTCCCGGTATATTGCTAATATTTTGGCTATCTGTAAAGTCCAATAAATTATCAATCCCAAAACTCATTTGATAGTTTTTATAAAGTGTTTTATTAATTGCAAAATCAACAATGGCATAACCATCCACAAAATTGTCATAAGTGTCTAAATAGCCATTTCCATTACTGTCCAGTAATCCGTATTTACTTCTGTAAGTTGCTCGAATATTAGTGTCAAGATCCCATTTAGGAATGTCATAAAACACTTTTATATTTGCCATATGCCGTGAGCGATTATATAATCCGAAATAATCGTCTTTTACAAGCTGAAATGATGGAGTGCTTGGATTTTCCCTGGCAAATACCTCTTCATTTTTAAAAGCGCTTTCAGCTTCTTTATCCTTTGCAAATAATAATTGATATCCGCCTGATATTTTAAATTGGCTGTTTGGTTTCCAGACGGTATTAAATTCCAATCCTTGCGTATAAACTTCATTAACATTGTAGTAACTGAATATGTTTTGTCCATTGGTCTTATTGGCAATAATTCGGGTATCAATTAAACCGTTAATATTGTTTCGAAATACATTTATGTTGAATTTAAGAGCAGCGGAGAGTTTATAATCTGCACCTATGTTTATACTGACAGAGGTTTCAGGATTTAATTCACCTTTAAAATCCGATATTGGTACCATGAGGTTTGCAATTTGTCCTTGAGCTTCTAATTGTGGAATGGCCGTTGCAACAGCATTGTAGCCTAAAATGGTATAGCCAACAGTTGCATTTGTAAAATCAAAATATAGTTGCCTAAAATCCGGTGCCTTAAACCCATAACCAACAGAACCTTTTAACGCCATTTTTTTACTCAAGTTATAACGTATTGCCCCTTTAGGGCTAAACTGCGATTTGTATTTATTATGCCCATCGAACCGTCCACCAACAATTATATTCAGATTCTCGGTTGGGTTAGCATCGTATTGAAGATAGGCATAAGGTGAATTGAATTCCGGTTTTGTAGTAAAATCCGTTCGGTCCAATGTTTCATGATTAAAACCAATGCCTCCAATAAAAGAATTCTTTTTATTAGGATTAAATGTTGTTCTAATTTCTGGACGAATCAAAAATTGATTAAAGAAGTCATCACTAAAACGTGTACCGTCGTTATTGTCCAAAAATTCGTCCGCTTTATATCTTGTCGCATAAAATTCGAAGTAACTGTTCCATTTTTCATTATATTTATGGCTTAATTTTAAATGTGTATTCCACTCATTAATAGCACTTTCACCTTTCAAATCTTCAGAAGTAAAATAATCCTGAATTTGGGCGTAATATCTTCCCGAAATAAAAAGGGCAGTATATTCAGAAAAATCATAAGTAACTTTTGTATTCATGGTATAATTACTAAAAGGCTCAACCGTATTAAGATTGTCATTTTCAGTTAAGTCATAACCATTACTACTGTATTTATTTAAAAAGGTATTAATGCCTATTTTATTTTTTTTATAGTTAATATCTGTACTAATATCGTTTGTATTAAAAGTCCCTAACCTATAATTTAGGTTACCTTTAAATCCGTTTTTTGGTGTTTCGGTTATAATATTGATAACACCTCCAAGTGCCTCACTACCATATAAACTGGAAGAAGCACCTTTTACAATTTCAATTTGCTTAATGTTTCCAACGGTTATTCTGCTAATATCCAATGTGCCTGCTGAACGTCCAACAAGAGGGACACCATCCACAAGGATCAAAGTGTATTGCGAATCCAAACCCTGTAATTGTATGCCTTCCCCTCCACCAAAATCAGGCACTGTTATCAAGCCGGTTTGCTCGTTTAAAATATCGCTTAAGCGGATGGAATTTGAACGTAAAATATCTTTTTTAGGTACAATTTGGGCAGGTAGGGGCAAAGAGGATAATTGCCTTACGGTTCTTGTTGCTGTGACTATAACTTCATCTAGCGTTTGCGGTTTTTCAGTCATAACTATCTTATCTAAAGTTGTGGTCTCTCCAACTTTTACAATAACATTATCAATGTTTTCTTTTTCATACCCAATATAAGATATTGATAAACTGTAATTTCCTATTGGAATATTTTCAAAAATTATAATGCCGTTTTCATCGGTTATTTTCCCTTTCACAATACTATCATCTATCGAACTCATTAAGACCACTGATGAGAAGCCTAATGACGAATTGGTGCTATCTAAAATAGCAGCTTTTATGTTTCCTGTTCTTTCTTGGGCAAATAGACATATATTTATAAGTGTTAAAGCAACAATCAATATTACTTTCTTCATGATTTTGTTTTAAAATCTGGTTGTAAAAATTTATACCACAAAAATCTTATTTAGAATAATTCTAAACAATACCCTAAATGTGGTATTTTGAGTAATGTAAAAGGGGGAGGGAAAAATACCGCAAATGGGGTATTAAGTTAATGTTGTTGTGGTTTGACAATTCCTTTTTTTATAGCATAAAGAATAAGTTCAGAGGAACTTCGTATGTTCAATTTTTTGAAAATATTTTTGCGGTGTGTGCCAATGGTATGAAAACTAAGATATAATTTATCAGCGATATCTTTTGTCGTATAGCTTTCGGCAATGAGTTTTATAATTTCTACTTCTCGTTCGCTTAGTGAAACAGCCTGACAGTGATTACATACAGAGCCATTGGGGCAATGATGTGTAGCTTTTTCCAAAATGGCATCCATCACTCTCCCGCAGAAAAACTTTTCTTTTTTCGCTGATGCATAAACCGCATTTATTACTTCTTCTTCATCGCACTCTTTTAGAAGATAGGAGTTCACGCCATAATCAAGGACTTTAAGGACATCTCGCTTGTTTTGATTGGTAGAAATTACCAGTACACTTGTTTGCGGATATTTTTTTCGGATGAAAGCAATATCGTCAATGCTGAAATGGTCGGGAATAAAAAAATCAATAATAACGATGTCTGGATTTGTTTTTTTTATTTTGACCGATAATTCCCTACTGTCTTTTGCTTCTCCGCAAACTTGAATGTTTTTTCTCTTGGAAAGAAGCGATTTTAAGCCTTCCCTTGTAAGCGTATGCGCATCTGCGATAAGAATTTTCGTTTTTATCATCGAGTATATTTGAAATCGTTATTTAGAATGATTCTAATATGCAAAGTAACGCCTTTATTCTGTAATGTACAAAGCCTAATTTGTTAACAGCTTTAAATTTATAATTTCAATACTTTATATTACATTTACAGGGTCACTTCTGCTAACGCAGTAATCATTGAGTATTAACATTTTCAATTTAAAAGATTTCTGCCAGCGCAGGAATGAAAAAACAATTTGATATCACCAGCATCCATAGATCAAGTATTTGAAGCCGCCCGTGTTGAGGAGGTTATTGGAGATTTTGTCAATCTTAAAAAAGCAGGCAGTAACTTTAAAGGTTTAAGCCCGTTTAGTGATGAGCGCTCACCAAGTTTTATGGTATCGCCTGTAAAACAAATATGGAAAGATTTTAGTAGTGGCAAGGGAGGTAATGTGGTGGCCTTTTTAATGGAACATGAGCATTTTACTTATCCGGAAGCTATAAAATACCTTGCCAAAAAATATAATATTGAAATTGAAGAAACTGAGCAAACAAACGAACAGAAAGAACAGCAGGATGAGCGCGAAAGTTTGTATTTGGTTAGTGAGTTTGCCAGCAAGTATTTTCAAAAGATACTTCATAATACAGATCAGGGAAAATCAATTGGATTGAGTTATTTTAAACAACGTGGTTTTTCAGAAGAAACCATAAAAAAGTTTGATTTAGGCTATTCACTTGATGCATGGCAAGCTTTTACTGATGAGGCATTAAAACAAGGCTATAAACTTGATTATTTAGAAAAAACGGGTCTTACCATTGTAAAAGATGAGAAGCGTTTTGATAGATTTAAAGGGCGAGTCATGTTCCCAATAAAAAGCATGAGCGGACGTGTTTTAGGGTTTGGAGGACGTATTTTAGGTAATGATAAAAAAGCGGCTAAATATGTAAACTCACCAGAGAGTGATATTTACCATAAAAGTAAGGTCTTGTATGGTATTTTTCATGCCAAACAAAGTATAGCTAAAGAAGATAATTGTTATTTGGTTGAAGGGTATACAGACGTCATACAGTTTCACCAAACGGGAATAAAAAATGTGGTGTCATCCTCTGGAACCGCTTTAACTTCTGAACAAATCAGGTTAATAAACCGCTTAACAAAAAACATAACCGTATTGTTTGATGGTGATGCTGCCGGATTGAGAGCATCTTTGCGCGGTATTGACCTTATTTTAGAACAAGGGATGAACGTGAAAGTATGTACGTTCCCTGAAGGCGAAGATCCTGATAGTTTTGCAAAGCAAAACACCCTGGAAGAGCTATCATTATATCTAGTGGATAATGCTAAGGATTTTATTCAATTTAAGGCTTCCATTCTATTTGAAGAATCTAAAAATGATCCTATAAAAAAGGCCGAAACCGTTAGGGATATTGTTAACAGTATCGCTAAAATCCCGGATAGAATCAAGAAGGAAATCTATATCCAGGAGTGTTCAAAAATTATGGATATTCGTGAGGAGGTGTTGTTTAGTACCTTGGCACAAATCAATAAAAAGGAATTTCAAGAAACCAATAAACAATACAAAACTGAAAAACAGGCTTTTGAAGTTATTAAACATCTACAACCTATAAAGAAAGTGGATGTTCAATATATTCTGGAACGAAAAATTATTGAAGTATTGTTGCTTTATGGTAATAAAACAGAAGATTTTGAAGATTTGGTTTTAAAGGAAAATGAGAAAGGGCAATTAGTTTTAGAACCAGTAATTAATCAAGCAAAAGTTTTTGAAAAGATATTTTTGGACTTACAGGATGATGAAATGGAATTTTCAAATGAACAATTTAAATCCCTGTATTACACCATTATTGATACCTTAAACCAAAATCCCGATTTTCAACTTAAGAATTTCATCAATGTTGTTGATTCAGAAATGGCGAATGAAATTTCCACTATTTTAATGGAAGATGAACGCTATTCATTGGATGATTGGGAACGTATGAACATTTTTCCGAAGGAAAAAACAAAAAATATTGCGCAACTGGTTAGTGAAACAATTTTAAGTTTAAGATGCTTTTTAATTGACCAAAAAGTCATAGAGTTTCAACAAAAAACTTTACAAAATAAAACCGAAGTCAATAAAAATATACTGGAAGAAGTTAAAGATTATTCAGGATTGAAAATGTTGTTATCTAGAAAATTAAACAGAGCCTTATGATTCTGTTATTTTAGCTTGATTTACCAAATCAATTAAATTAGTAACTTTTAATTTCCGCATTAATCTGGCTTTGTAGGTACTTATGGTTTTTTCGTTAACATTTAGTTCTTTGGCTACTTCTTTATTTTTCTTACCAACACATAAAAGTCTCAAAACTTCAGCTTCTCTGGTTGATAATTTTTTATAATAAGCTCCAGTTTTATTAACCTTTTTACCAAGATTTATTTGTTGGTTTATAGCATCACTTAAATAAATGCCACCTTCATTAACTTTTAAAACAGCTTCATTTATAGAAATGATATTGACTGTTTTTGATATGTATCCGGAAGCACCTGCTTTAATAGCATTGATGGCATAAACTTCTTCTGGCTGACCACTAAAAATAATAGTTTTAATATCTGGATGGTTGTTTTTTAAAATTCTTAATAGCGTTAAACCGTTAAGTTTTGGTAAATCAATTTCAGATAAAATAATATCTATGGGTACTTTTTTAACAAAATCAATCACGGCTTCTCCATTATCAACACTTCCCATAACTTGTATGTTTGATGACGACGAGAAGAGAAGTTCTAATCCTTTTCTTACAATCGGGTGATTATCGGCTATTAATAATTTAATCATAACGGTTGGGTTTTAAATTATGAAGTTTTAGGGAAACCATCATAATTAAGAGTCATTATAAGTGTAAATATATGAAAATTTTAAAAATATAACAATTATTTTAGTATTTCATTAGGAATTTCACAAATGGGTATAGGACTCATTTTGTGTTTGTTAGCTGTATTATATCTTTTGTAAATTTTAAACACCTCTTGTTCTCTCCCAGAAAAATCTTCAAAAGTTTTTCCTTTTCCATCCATTTTCATAGCCCATTCAAGCTCCGGATAGGATGCGCCTATTTGATCTTCGTCAGTTCTGTCATCTCCCCAAAGGCCATCAGTTGGTGCTGCATCAATGATCTCTTTATTAATACCTAAATATTTTGCAATGGTATAAACTTCAGTTTTGAGTAAATCGGCAATTGGACTTAAATCTACACCACCATCTCCATATTTTGTATAAAAACCTACCCCAAAATCCTCCACCTTATTACCGGTTCCTGCAACCAAATATTTATTTATTGCGGCGAAATAATACAAAGTGGTCATACGTAAACGCGCTCTTGTATTTGCTAATGACATAAAACGGTCTTCCTCTTTCGCAACGGGGGGTAAAGAGGATATTAAGCTGTCAAAAACTGGTGTTAAATTTATTTGGGTTACATAAACTGCATTATAATTAGCTTTAAGCCAGTTGATATGGTTTAAGGCTCTGTCAACTTGAGGTTTTGCTTGATGTATTGGCATTTCCAGGCAAAGTAGCGGTAAGCCGGTTTTTGCGCAAAGTGCTGATGTTACTGCAGAATCTATACCGCCTGACACCCCTATAACGAACCCGTTCATGTTAGCTTTTAAGGCATAATCCTTTAGCCAATTTACAATATAATCAACAACTTTTTCTGTCTGCATTTTAAATGATTTTAAATCAAAGAATAGTACATTTGTAACAAAAATAAGGCAAACCCTTCAATTAATAAAAATTTAGAACCTTTAAGTTTTATATGAAAAATGTATTATTATTTATTTTGGTTGTTTTGGTGGTTTTTTCGTGTAACAGAGACCATCAATCTGAACAGGAAATTGAAAAAATCCCGATGGATGTTAAGATTGAGCGATTTGATAAAATGTTCAGCGATGTAAATCCCGGAAATTTATCAAAACTCAAACAGGGATATCCGTTTATGTTTTCAAAAAAATATGTTGATTCATTTTGGATTGCAAGAACCAAAGATACTCTTCAAATAAAATTACTTAATGAAGTTTTAAAGGTTTTTCCTGAAATGAATAAAGAAGAGAATGACATCAATTCCTTATTTAAACACATAAAGTTTTATTTTCCTGAGTTTTCGCCACCAAGAGTTATAACAACAACGTCTTTTGTAGATTATAGAAATAGAATTATAGTGACTGATACCATTTCCTTAATTTCTATTGATAATTATTTAGGAAGTGATCATGAGTTTTACCAAGGCATTCAAAAATATATTAGGGAAGATTTTAATAAAGAGCATATTGTGGTTGATTTAGCAACTGAATATGCCAATAAATATATTTATCAAAAACAAAATAAAACCTTGTTAGATGAAATGATTTATTCTGGAAAGCAATTGTATTTTAAAGATAGGGTTTTACCATTTAAAACAGAAGCTGAGCGTATTGGGTACACTGATGCGCAATTAGATTGGGCCCATGTTAATGAAAGTTATATTTGGCGCTATTTTATTGAACGAGAATTGCTGTTTAGTACTGACTCTAAATTACCCGGGAGATTTATTAATGCGGCACCTTTTTCGAAATTTTATTTAGAAGAAATTGATAGTGAATCACCCGCAAGGTTAGGCCAATATATGGGTTGGCAAATTGTGAAGGCTTATATGCAAAACAATAAAATATCCTTAAAGGAAATGCTAATAACTTCGCCTGAAGAAATTTTTAATAATTCAAAATTTAAACCGAATAAATAATGCCTGATAAAAAAACATCCAGAATTGAGTTGAAAGTAGAACTTGATGCCAATAAAGTTCCAGAAAAATTATTTTGGACTGCACAAGATGGTGGTATTACCAATGAAGAAGCAAAGGCCATCATGCTTTCAGTTTGGGATGCAAAAACAAAAGAAACATTACGAATAGATTTATGGACAAAGGAAATGCCTGTGGATGAGATGAAAGTATTTTTTCATCAAACGTTGGTAGCTATGAGTGATACCTTTAACAGAGCAACTCAAGATGAAAAGATGACGGCCACCATGAAAGATTTTTGTGATTATTTTGCTGAAAAGTTAGAGTTGAAGAAGTAATTTAATTCTTTAACGACATTCGATATAATAAATTTATGTGAAATGTTAATATTTGATTATTTGTCATTTCGAACGAAGAATGAGGAGAAATCTTATCCTGTTGAGATGTCTCGTCGCTCATTCTTCACTCTTTCGACATGACAAATATCTTATAAACAATTAGTTACTTTAAATAAATGATGCGTTTACAACGGGCTCATGTTAATTCATTTCCCTTCTTTAGCGTCTTTCACTTCTTTTTCAAGATGGTCTAAATACAGAATACCATTCAAATGATCAATTTCATGCTGAAAAATAACGGAGGTAAAATCTTCAATCATTTCAGTTTTATGTTCACCATTTAACATGTCATATTCAATTAATATGGCATAAGCCCTGTCATTTAAAATATCAGTTCGATTTGGTATAGACAAACAACCTTCCCTAAAGGTTTGTTTTTTTTGGGAATATTGAATAATGGTTGGATTTAGATACACTTCAAACGGAAAATTTTCTTTATCAAAACGTTGAACCCAAATAATATTTTTTAAGATTCCTACTTGTGGCGCCGCAATTCCTACACCTAATGACAAACTATCAGTAACCGTTCTATAAAGTCTTTTAACAAAAGTTTGTAATATGGGGTTATTGGCATCAGGCTTAATGTAACCACTTTGTTTTCTGAGTACAATTGAATCATTTTTGTTGGTGATTTTATATATCCGCATCGGGGCTAATGCATCTGAATATTCAATTAACTGCATTTCTTCCCTAGAAAATGGATTTAAAATTTCATTATTGGATTGATTTATTTTTATGCTAATACAACCAGTAGCGAAAACCAATAAAGTTACTGAAATAAGTGCTTTTTTCAACGTTTAAATTTTTGGTTAATTATTTAATAATAAATTAATTAAAAATTGAGAAAATGTCTAGCCGCTACACTTTCACATTAATAAAACAAGTTCTACCACTCATTAATTCTATTGGAATCTAATTTAATAAATATAAAAAGTAGTACAGTAAAACCCCAAAGGCCGGAACCACCATAACTAAATAAAGGTAAAGGAATTCCAATAGTAGGAATTAAACCCATTACCATACCTATGTTTATCATAAAATGCATAAAAATGATGGCCGCTACAGAATACCCATAAACACGACTAAATTGTGTTTTTTGCAACTCAGCCAAATGAAGGATCCTTATTAATAATAGCGCAAAAAGAATGACTACAAAGGCACTTCCAACAAAGCCCCATTCTTCACCAACGGTACTAAATATATAGTCAGTATGTTGTTCAGGCACAAATTTACCAGTGGTTCTGGTTCCTTCCAAAAACCCTTTTCCTGAAAAACCACCAGAACTTATGGCCTTTTCAGATTCATTTAAGTTATAGGCAAAAGTTTTTTGCATTTTATCAAGCTTAACCGGATCTTTTTCTAATCTTAACCAAAGGCTTATACGGTCTTGTTGATGTGGTTGTAACACATGTTGATAAAAGAATTTTATGCCATATGATAATACGATACTAATCAATAATATTAATATGGGCTGAAAAATTGTGGGTCTTTTTCTGGTTAAAAAATGATTAAAAAAGATAATTATAAATGCAACTATTGACGTAGTTAATGCACCAAATTTTAAAGAAAAAAGACATAAAAAAACAAAGCCTATTCCAAGAATTAAATATAATTTTGGTAACCCTTCTCTATACAATACAAAAAAGAACGCCGCATATACAATAGTACTTCCGGCATCATTTTGCAACAGTACTAATATGGCTGGTAAGGCAATGATTATAAAAATTTGTATTTGATTTTTAAATTTATTTATGTCTGTATTCATGTCACTTAAATACTTGGCAACTGCCAATGCTGTGGCTGCTTTGGCAAATTCACTGGGTTGAAATGTCATGCCGCCAATGGCATACCATGAGGTGGCGCCATTCACGTTTTTACCAAATAAAAAAAGACCAACAAGAGATAACATGGAAATTATATAAATAATGCTGGAAAAGCGTTCATAAAACTTAGAATCTATAGATAGAATGATGACTATTAACCCAAAGGTTAAAAGGATAAACATAAGCTGTTTTCCATAGGGTTCAGTAAAATCCAAATAATCCAGTGTTTCTCCGGTATGCGAAGCAGATAATATATTTAACCATCCAAAACCAACTAAAATAAGGAACAGGATAATGGTTATCCAATCAAATTTAAAATATCTATGTGTTGTTCTTACCATGATATTATTATTTGAAATTGGGTTGTTTTTTAGATCGTAATGATTCATCTAATGGAATAACTTCTAAAGTGGTTTGGTTATTGATTCCAAAGGGTTCACCTGAATATGGTTTTTCATATTCATGCTCTAGGCTATGGGTTAAAATCCAATCTTCTAAATCAGTTCTGGTTATATAGCCTTTTATATATTTTTCAATCATTAAACTGGCAATTTTTCCAGCAAAACGACTTCCCCAATATCCGTTTTCCACAAATACAGCTATGGCAATTTTAGGGTTGTCTTTAGGGGCAAAAGCGACAAAAATGGAATGGTCAGTCAATTGTGTTTTTACGCCATTTATTTTGACAAAATTTTCGGCCGTTCCTGTTTTTCCACAAATTTCAATACCTGATACTTGCAAGCCAGCTGCTGTACCTTTATTAAAAACATCAAACATGCCTTGTACAACAGGTTCAAAATTTTCTTTATCAATAGTGGTGTGTTTTGGCGTTGTAAAATTTTTATCAATGGTTTCCCCTTCAATTTTTTTAATAATATGTGGTGTGTAGAAAAACCCTCTATTGCCAATGGCAGCTACCATATTTGCCAATTGAATTGGTGTAGCTTCCACTTCGCCTTGACCAATGGCGTTTGAAATGTTGTATGTAGAAACCCATCTGTTTTTACCATACCATTTATCATAAAAATCACCATCTGGAATTCGGCCTTTACTTCCAATTTTTAAATCGTATCCTAAATAATTTCCTAAGCCAAAACTTTTAACATGGTTACTCCACACATCCATTCCTTCATGAGGGTCCTTATATTTATCAATGATGCGTCTATAAACATTTGCAAAGTAAGAATTACAGGATTGTGCAATACCATCATTCATACTTAACGGCCCATAATGACTATGGCAACCAAGTAATTTTCGGCTACCTAAATAATAACCCATTCTACAAGAAAATTTATCTTGAGTGGTTACTACTTTTTCTTGTAAACCAATCAGTGCATTTAATACTTTAAAGGGTGATCCTGGTGCATATTGTGCTAGTAAACTTCTGTCATACAAAGGTTTTGCAATGGTATCATAATGCATTTTTGAGTAGTTTTTGGAACGATTTCTGCCTACCAATAAATTAGGGTTGAAACTGGGTGCCGATATCATTGCCAAAATTTCCCCGGTACTTGGCTCAATGGCAATAATACCACCTCGCTTGTTTTGCATTAATAATTCCCCGTATTCTTGTAATTTGGCATCAATAGTTATGGTTATGTCTTCACCAGGCGTAGGTAAGGTGTCATAAATACCTTCTTTATAGGGCCCAATATCTCTATTGAACCGGTCTTTTTGAATAAATTTAATTCCTTTTTTTCCACGGAGTTCATTTTCATATGAAGCCTCAACCCCTTGTTTACCAATAAGGTCACCCATTTTGTAATAAGGGTCTTTATCAATAATGGCATCATTTACTTCCCCAATATCTCCTAAAACATTAGCGCCAATACTTGTTTGATAAAGCCTTAAGGAGCGTTTTTGAATATAAAAACCTTCAAATTTTCTCATTTTTTCCTGCAACACGGCATAATCTTCCTTTGAAAGATGTGGAATAAATACCGATGGAAGCCATGGAGAATAGCGATAGGCTTTATTAAAAATTTGAGTGAATTGCTCTTTATCAATTTTTAATAATGAACAAAATTCAAGGGTGTCTAAAGGTTTTACCTCTCGTGGAATAAACATAACATCATAGGACGGTTGATTGGCAACTAATAGCGCCCCATTTCTGTCATAAACAAAACCGCGTTTTGGGTAGTCATAAACCTTTCTTATGGCATTATCTTCAATTAAATCATGATTTTGATCAGAATATACCTGAAGATAAAAAAGCCTAAAAATAAAGATAAGACTTACTAGAATGATGAATAAAAAAAGTAAAATTTTTCTCATTTAGTTTTTCTACTAAAAATAATGGTTACCAAAACACAGAGTATGATAGTAAATATACTTGAGAAGAACGTTTTTTGAAGGATAAAAATTACTTTTGAAATGTTAAATGTTTCTAATGAAAATAATATGAAATGGTGAATTACGGTTAGTATGGTAATATATAATACTTTTGAGCTAAACGCAACAGTATCAAATTTTACAGTTTGAAATTCGTAAACCGTTCCAAAGCAAAACTTTAAGATTGCAGGTCTAATATATGCAATACTTACACTAGCAGCTGCATGAATGCCACCAGAATCAAAAAAAAAATCCATGGTTAACCCCAAAATGAAACTTAAAAAAATAAACAACATTCGATTATTTTTTACAGGGAATAATATGATGAACAGAATATAAAGGTATGGGTTTATGTATCCTAAAAAATTTATATGGTTGAGCACCAAGGCTTGTACTAAAATAAGCAGGATAAAACGGGTAGTATTTGCAGATACAACTCTATTCATTTAAATTGTTATTTAACAGATTGGTTATTTCTTCAACATCTACATTTTCTATAATATATACATGTTCAATACTGGTCATGTCATTAAATAACTTAACATTTATCTCATAATAATTTTCTGCAGCATCAAGTTTGAAATCATGAATGGTGCCTATAGGAATACCTTTAGGAAAAATGGCAGAACGACCTGAAGTAACTATAGTGTCTCCAGCTTTAACCGGGGCAATTTTAGGAATATCAAATAATTGCGTAAAAAATGGCGATTTTGAATTCCATGTTAGTGTTCCAAAATGATTTGTTTTTTTTAACTGTGCACTAATTTTACTGGTAGGATTTAATATAGAAATTACCGTTGCATAATGTTTGCTGGTATTATCAATAATTCCAACGATGCCTTTTGAGGTAATAACACCAAAATCCTGTTTAATACTATCTTTAGAGCCTTTATTTATAAGCAATACGTTTTTGACAGACGAATAGCTGTTTTTTAATACACTGGCAATTGTAAAACGGTACGAATTAACATAGGTCAAGCTATCAATATAATTAAAATCCGGATTGCTATTTCTGTTGTATAAAAGTGATTTTAGTTTATTGTTTTCTTCAATTAAGAGTTTATTTTGAGTATTAAGATCAAAATATTTATTAATATCATTTACAGAATTATAAACGCCTCCAGTTATAAAATTAGCTGAGTTAATAAACTTGCTTTTATGGTAAGAATGTGTTTGAATGGTAAATATTACTGATATAGAAAACAGCAACAAGAACAACAAAAATGTTTTGTTCCGTATTATAAAATTTATAATCTGTTGCATGGTAAATTAATAAGGCTATTTAATCAATACACTTTTGTATTTAATTAAGTTTTTAAGGGTAATTCCCGTACCTCTAACTACAGCACGCAACGGATCTTCAGCAATATAAACAGGAAGATCGGTTTTTTGTGATAAGCGTTTATCTAAGCCTCTTAACATAGAGCCACCACCTGCCAAATAAATCCCGGTATTATAAATATCTGCGGCTAATTCAGGAGGCGTTTGGGATAAGGTTTCCATGACAGCATCTTCAATTCTTAAAATAGATTTGTCCAATGCTTTTGCAATTTCCCTATATGTTATTTGAACTTGTTTTGGTTTTCCTGTTAATAAATCTCTTCCTTGCACACTCATATCTTCTGGAGGTAGATCCAAATCTTCAGTGGCAGCACCAATTTGAATTTTAATTTTTTCAGCAGTACGTTCACCCACATATAAGTTATGTTGAGTTCTCATGTAATACACAATATCATTGGTGAATACATCTCCGGCAATTTTAACAGACTTATCACAAACAATTCCACCCAAAGCTATGACTGCAATTTCTGTAGTTCCACCACCTATATCAACAATCATATTACCCTTTGGTTGCATAATATCTACACCAATACCTATAGCGGCTGCCATAGGCTCATGAATTAAATAAACTTCTTTACCATTCACCCGTTCTGCACTTTCCTTAACGGCACGCATTTCAACTTCAGTAATTCCGGAAGGGATACATACAACCATTCGAAGCGCAGGTGTGAAAAATTTCTTTTTTAATGCTGGTATGTTTTTAATAAACATGCTTATCATTTGTTCTGAAGCATCAAAATCTGCAATTACACCGTCTTTAAGTGGTCTTATGGTTTTAATATTTTCATGTGTTTTCCCTTGCATTAAACTGGCTTCTTGGCCAACAGCAATTATTTTACCAGAAATTCTATCGCGTGCAACTATTGATGGTGCGTCAACAACCACTTTGTCATTATGAATAATAAGAGTGTTTGCGGTTCCTAAATCGATTGCAATTTCTTCAGTTAAGAAGTCAAAAAAGCCCATGTGTGATTAGTGATTTTAGAGGGTTAAAAAACGTATTCCGTAAATGTAATAAAAGTTAGTAAATATATTAAGTTTTAATGATATTCAAATACAATCAGAATTTAATGTTTACTACTTATACGCGGTTTAACGGTTTTTAGATTAAAAAATTGATTTACTGTTCAGTTAATGCTATTTCTTCGGACTTCAAAGTAATTTTAATGTTTAAAGTGACGCGTGCCAGTTAATACCATAGCTACCTCGTTTTCATTACAATAGTCAATGCTCAATTGATCTTTTATGGAGCCTCCTGGTTGAATGACGCTTCTGATGCCCGCATTTTTTGCAATTTCAACACAATCAGGAAACGGGAAAAAAGCATCACTGGCCATGGCTGAATTATTTAAATCAAACCCAAAAGTTTGTGCCTTGTGTATGGCTTGGTTTAAGGCGTCTACACGACTGGTTTGTCCAGTTCCACTCGCTAACAATTGTTTGTTTTTTGCCAATACAATGGTGTTTGATTTGGTGTGTTTGCAAATTTTTGAAGCAAAAAGCAAATCTTCTATTTCGGTAGTTGTTGGTTTATTGTTTGTAACATAAGTTAAATGATCAACAGTATCTGTAATATTATCTTTTTCCTGCACCAACGTGCCATTTAAACAACTTCTAACACTGGTTTTAGGAAGTTCAATATCCTTCAAAATTAAAATGATTCGATTCTTTTTTCCTTGTAAAATTTCCAAAGCATCCTGAGTATATGAAGGTGCAATAACAACTTCACAAAATAAGGTATGAATTTCCTCGGCAGTAGCTTTGTCAATTTCAGAATTACTTATTAAAACACCACCAAATGCAGATACAGGATCACCTGCTAAAGCATCTGTATAGGCTTGTTTTAAAGTAGCTCTTTGCGCTAAACCACAAGCGTTATTATGTTTTAAAATAGCAAACGTAGGCGCGTCCTTCTTGAATTCATTCATTAGGTTTACGGCCGCATCAACGTCAAGCAAGTTGTTATAGCTTAATTCCTTACCATGAAGTTTTGTAAATACGTCATCAAAATTCCCAAAGAAAAACCCTTTTTGATGCGGGTTTTCACCATAGCGCAATACCTTACCATTGGTCTCACTAATTTTTAAAACCGCTTCTTCATGATTTTTGTTGAAGTAATTAAAAATAGCTGTGTCGTAATGAGAAGAGACATTAAATGCTTTTGAAGCAAATCGTTTTCTGTCACTTTCAGAAAGTGTGCCGTTTTTTTCGGTTATTAAATTTAAGAATTCTGAATAATCTTCCATGGAAGCAACACAAATTACATCAGCATAATTTTTAGCGGCGGCTCTAATCAATGAAATGCCACCAATATCTATTTTTTCAATAATATCCTGTTCACTGGCACCGGAAGCAACCGTTTTTTCAAACGGATATAAGTCAACAATCACCACATCAATTTGTGGGATTTCAAACTCAGCTAATTCGGCCATATCAGTATCATTATTTTGCCGGTTTAAAATACCTCCAAAAACCTTTGGATGTAAGGTTTTTACGCGACCGCCAAGAATGGATGGGTATGAAGTGATCTCTTCTACAGGAATGACGTTGATGCCTAAATCATTTATAAATTTTTGTGTTCCACCAGTAGAGTATATGGTCACACCTTGTTCGTTAAGTTTTTTTACAATGGGTTCTAATCCATCTTTACTGAATACGGATATCAGTGCAGATTTTATAGTTTTTAGGTTGCTCATTTGTGTTGTGTTGTTAATGTTTTTTTAGTGTTTGAGATAGCAATTTTTAAATGATATTCTTCTTAATTATTGATGGATAGCATATTAAAATGCAAAAGTAATTATTTAAAGCAAAAATGTACTGTACAAATGTTTTTTGTTTTCATTTTTTTGTAACGAATATTTTATTAAAACGTCATACCTTTATAACGCCAGAATGATTCAATAAAAATCTATGTATGCTTCTTTATATTCGCCTTTTTAAAGAAAGTTTTTCTTTTGCAATAAATGCCTTAAGAACCAACAAACTACGTACTTTTTTATCTCTTATTGGGGTTACAGTAGGCATATTTTCGATTATTGCTGTTTTGGCTGCTGTGGATTCACTGGACCAAAGTATTAAAAGCCAATTGTCTGGTATTGATAAAAACACCATGTATATTACCAGGTTCTCATTTGGCCCAACAACGGTTCCACGTTGGCAACGCGATAATTTTCCACAAACAGGTTATGATGATTATGAATTTATAAGACGAAATGTAGCCGATATTGATGCCAGTGCTTTTGCAATTTTAGGGAGTTTCCAAACTATAAAATTTCAGGACAGGACGGTTACAAATGTAGAAATTACCCCAGTTTCCAATGAAATTTATGAAATTGATAATTTGAAATTATACAAGGGCAGGTTTTATAATGAGACCGAATCAAATACTGGTGCCCCTGTTGCAGTACTGGGTTATTCTCTTGCTGAAAATTTGTTCAAAAACACTGAGCCTGTTGGCAAAGAAGTTAGGATTTTTGGAAGAAAATTAACGGTTATTGGTGTTTTGGATAAGTTTGGTGGTCTGAATATGGATTCGCCTGATGAAAAGGGTTTTGTGCCTGCAAATTTTGCTAGGAGGTTTATGAACACCGGTTCAAAAGGAACTTTGACCATGATCATAATCAAACCAAGAAAAGGAGTTGATATGGGTGCTTTTGAAGAAGTTTTAAAGCAAAAATACCGAAGGTTCAGAGGGTTGAAATATGGTGAACCAGATAATTTCTTTATCAATAAATTATCTGGTTTTACCGATTTAATAGATGGTATTATTAGCTCTATGAACCTTATTGGATGGATTATAAGCGGATTTTCACTCCTTGTTGGGGGCTTCGGAATTGCAAATATTATGTTTGTAAGTGTTAAGGAACGAACCAACTTAATTGGGATCCAAAAAGCGATGGGTGCCAAAAATCGATTTATATTATTTCAGTTTTTATTTGAAGCCGTTATTCTGGCAGTAATTGGTGGCGTTGTAGGATTGTTTTTAGTTTGGATAGGCACTCTTATTGGCACGTATTTAGCAGACGATTTTAAATTTATCTTATCCTTTAAAAACATGTTTTTAGGCTTTTCAGTATCCACGATAATCGGATTGGTATCTGGGATATTACCAGCAACTTCAGCTGCAAAACTGGATCCTGTAGAAGCTATAAGAAGCGGTATGTAATTTTAATAATTACGATTTGCTAAAGGATTGTTGCCACATTTTCACAAACAAATTCTAAAAAGCGCTCATCAGCTTCTGTAAAAGGGTTTGGTGTATTGGAGTCAATATCTATCTGACCCATATTTTTACCATCAACAAAAACAGGAATCACAATTTCGGCTTTCACCGTGATGCTACAGGCAATATAATTATCTTGAGCCGATACATCTGGAACTACAAAATTTTTGTTACTTACCGCTACTTGACCACAAATGCCTTTTCCGAAGGGAATGATAGTATGGTCAGTTGGTGCACCAACATATGGGCCTAAAATCAATTCTTCTTTATTGCTATTTCTAAAATAGAAACCAACCCAATTATAATAGGAAATGTTTTTTTCAAGCAACTTGCAGATATCCAGTAATCGTTCATCCACGGTATTTTCTTTACTGGAAACTATCTGTAATATTTGTGGTTTTAAAGATTCAAAAATCATCATTCAAAAGTTTTGGTAAAAGTATTGAAAAAGACGTAACTTCGATATTCCTTAATCACGATCAAGCAATTTTTTTTGAAATGAGCTCAAAATAATTTTTAATTCTGAAAAAATGGTTAATATGCGAGTTGGATATAACCAATGAAAAGCAATAGATGAAAGCACTCATCATAAAATATAAATCGGTCCTGAAATTCATACTTACTTTTTTGGTAGTATATATTTCATTATCCATTTGCTATAAATTTTATTTAGATTATTCAAAAGACTCTAAATATTATCCTGATTATATCACTAATTTAGTAGCTCGTCAGAGCGTAGATTTAATTGATTTTATGGGATATAACGCTAAAATAATACCCCATCCAGATGAAGCTTCCATGAAACTCATCATTAATGATAAATATCTGGCCAGAATAATTGAAGGTTGCAATTCAATAAGTGTTATCATTTTGTTTGTGTCTTTTATTATGGCTTTCTCCGGAAAACCAAAAACAACATTCATGTACTTGCTTGCAGGAAGTGTATTGATTTATACAGCAAATTTACTGCGAATTGTTATTTTGTCTATTGGCCTATATCATTATCCCTGGCGAAAAGAAATTTTGCATACGGTTATATTTCCGGGAATAATTTATGGGATGGTATTTTTGTTATGGGTAGTTTGGGTAAATCGGTTTTCAAATATGATCAAAAAAAATGAGTAAACGCATTAAATACATCTGGCTTTTTGTTTTGTTTGGATTACTTGTTTTAATTCGGGTATTTGAAAACCAATTGTTTTATGATCCATATCTTTTATTTTTTCAAAATGATTATTTATACATTGATAATCCTAGGCGCGAAATTTTTAAATTAACCATGTTTACAACGTTAAGGTATGCTTTAAACACCATAGTGTCATTGGGTATTTTATATGTGGTTTTTAAAGATAAAAGCATTATTAAATTCTCGGTACTTATTTACGTAGTTTCTTTCTTGATATTAATATTGATATATTTATACTTTGTAGTAAACCCAAAACAAGAGCAATATTACTTGTTCTTTAATGTGCGCCGATTTTTAATTCAACCTATTATCTTAATGGTTTTGTTACCAGCTTTTTATTATTTTAAGCTCAAACATTAAGTGACCCCGACCTGAAATATGTATACACTAAATCAAAAAGTATATGTATAAAAACGATGCAAAAAAGACAGATTCAAATGAAATGTGCAAGTAATGGGAGCGAATCATGATGGCGATGGATCTCACAATCATCCATCTATGAATCATGAATCGGCGACCACGATAGAAACTTAGACGCTTCAAATCAAAAAAAATCAAGCAACAACGTCAATTATTGACGCCTAACAAATAACATCAACATGTTCTTAAAAATTCTTGTTACTATTGCCATAGCAACCATACTAATTATACATGGTATAGTAAAGTTTAGCCAATAAGTTGGTTTTTAGCACTTCATTAAAAGAAGGAAAAAAAGAGTTGAATTTTAGTGATTTGGGAAGTTACTCTAAACGTAAATAAAAAAGTAAACTTAAGGCAATTATGAATCAAATTAAAGACGGTAAAATACCACTTTATTCATATGTTTTAATACTTAGTAATGCCAAACTCACAGGTGAAAATAAAGAGAAAATAATTAATTGGTTTATTAAATCAAGAGATCATTGGTAATGTTTATATGTAACCTTTGTTACATGTTATATTCCTTTTATTCCCTAATTTTGATTATTAATATTTGTATGATAAACACTTCTTTTTAAGCAAATTAATGAAAAAAACAGTTTCTAACATAGCCGTCTTTTTTTTAACAGCATTGTTGCTGTTTTTGTCTGCGTCATTTACCATTGAAAAACACTTCTGTGAAGGGCAGGTTTTTTCTGAATCCTTTTTTGGAAACGCAGATAAATGCGTAATGGATGTGGCATGTTGTAAAGCAGAAAGCAACAACCCTTCTATTTCAAAAAAATCGTGTTGCGAAGATGAAATTCAATTCATAAGGGGTTCAGTTTTTAAAAAAGAAACAGCTATAAAAATAGAAAGAAAACAACAACAAGATTTACCTGTTTTAGTTTTGCTTGATGTTAATTCAATTTTTAATAAACCAAACAGAATAGCACTTTACAAAAATTACTTTCCGCCACCAATAACCCCTAACTTCAATATTTTATATCAAGTTTTTCGAATTTAATATTTTTCTGGTTCTTTTAATCGAGCATCTTAAGAATTAAAATGTTCAAACTACCGCACATAAAATTATAAGTATTCAAACTTAAAAAAAAATGAAAACTAATTTTAAAATACACAAAAAATGAAAACTCTTAAATATTTTATTGTTACACTATTAGTAATGGTTGTAGCAAGTTGTTCTAACGATACCACAGAACCAACAGAACCAACAGGGACTCTTTCAGTTAAGCTTACTGATGCACCCATGCATTATGATCAGTTCATGTCTGCAAGCGTAACCATTGATAAAATAGAAATTGGTAATGGTGCCAATGTTAATTCTATGATAACAATTATGAATGCCCCTATGAAATTTAATTTACTGGAATTGGTAAATGGAATTACTACAACCATGGCAAATGCCGAAATGCCAGTAGGAAATTATGATTTGATGCGCTTGTATATTTCTTCAACCGAAATGGTCATGAAAAATGGTGATTCGTTTACTTATAATATGAATCGGGATGGTTATTCTGGAAATGGAATGATGCAAAATGGAATGATGTTAAATTCAAACAATAGAAGTGTTGATATTACTCTAAATAACGCCTTAATTATTTCAGAAGGTGGTATGAGCGAGTTTTTGCTGGATATGGATGTTGATCAGTCTTTTATGCTAGAGGGTGTAAACTTTACTGGATCTGGACCTAATATGATGATGAGTATGACTGGTTTTACCTTTATGCCAACCATGCGTTTTGTAGATATGTCAACCTCTGGAACCATTCACGGAAATGTACATGATACAGTTGGGAATTTACCAAATGCAACCATTTCCTTGATGCAAAATGGCATCATTTATACGAGCACTCATTCAGATGCAAACGGAGATTATGCTTTAATAGGTATTCCTGAGGGGACCTATACTATAAAAGTTGAGTTAGACAGTTATATCATGGATCCTGTAGGGAATGAACAAAATATGGGTGAACTTAATATGATGTCAAATGACACAATGAGTATAAATTTTAATATGATGCCGTCTAATTAATTCTTCAGGCAGAAATAGAATTAACAACTAAAAGAGGTTGTTTTAAGTATTGAAAAAAATCATTCTGAATTCTTTTCAGATTGACAATAATTCAATTTTAAAACGACCTCTTTATTTTTAAAGGTTGATAGATTAAATAATCAGATATTCACTTAAACCTTAATAAAATGGCCAGAGCTAATATAATTTGCAAAAGCAAATTATATGCAGTTAACCAATGAAATATAATGATCCAATAGAAAATTTAAACATAAAAGGCCTACATAAAAAACGCTTGATTGTTTCATATTTTACTTGAATATGATCCCAGAAAGCTGTATTAATTGAGAACTGTATTTTTAATAAACATTTAACACCGTTTTTAATAAACATTTAACGCCTGTATTCATTTTAACATCTTAAATTTAGATAAATTTTAAATTAATATAAAAATGAAAAAATTAAATTATTTTTTGTTCGGCGTGTTTTTATCTTTTGGGATTATAGGTTGTTCTGTGATTCAACCAGGACAACAGGCCATGAGATGGAACCCATATGGCAAAGGGTTAGTGACTGAAAAAGTTTACAAAGACGGTATTGTTTGGACTTGGCCGTGGAACGGGGTGGTAACGTATAATACAAAATGGCAAACCTATAGTGAAAATGTAGATATACTTACTAAAGATGAACTACATATAAGGTTAACGGTATCTGTTACAATGAGGCCTATTGAGCCCGAGTTGCCAAAACTGGAATTGGAAGTAGGTCAAAATTACTACAATGAGGTAGTTAGACCAGAGTTTATTAGTATAACAAGGAATGTGTTTTCAAATTATGATTATACCTTGGTCTCTCCTAAAAGCCCAGAGATAGAAATGGCCATTTTTAATGAATTGATTGTAAAAACAAAGGGGAAACATCTTGAATTTGACAATATAACGGTAGATCATATAGACTACCCACAAGTTGTAACGGCGGCAGTCAATAGAAAGTTAGCGGTTCAACAAAATATTGAACAAAAGGACTATGAGATTGAAATTGCTGAAAGAGATGCTGAGATACAAAGAATTAGGGCAAAAGGACAACAAGATTCCCAAAAGATTATAGACTCGGGGTTATCAAGGACCTATCTTCAATATAAAGCCCTTGAAGTTCAAGAAAAATTATCTACCAGCAATAATGCTAAGTTTTATTTTGTTCCTTTAGGAAAGGATGGATTACCTATAATAGTTGATTCTAAATGATAATCAGTAAAAAATCCAATAGGTTTTTTGTGTTGTGTCAAGCAAACATAAAACAATAGCAGTCAAAGTTTAAGCTGAAAGGTTATTTAAATGCAGTAACTTTTGAGACGTTTGAAACCTAGGTATTTTATACTTGACTGTTAACCTAACAAATCGAAAAACAAAAAACGCTTCAAACTAAATGAAAGCGTTTTTTTGTTTTTTATTGTCACCAATAATTGGGGGTTTTCGCCATGGTTTTTAGTTCGGTTTCTGTAATTATAAATGTCTTGGATCTTTGTAATTTTGACATTGAATACATTCTGTGAAACAGAACCAAAACCAACTCCAAATGAAAATAAAATATTACATTGAAACGCTCTTTTATTTAAATTCAAAAAATTATCTATCATTCAATTAAAACACCATTATATGTATATTATCAAATTGATTTTCAATTCAAAAATTAGATTGAAAACAGTATTCGTTTTTACCCTATTAAGCTTATTATCCTTCCAGATTTTTTCACAAAGAGGTAATATAAAATGGTCTAGCGAAGGCAATTCTTATTATAGGATCCAGAGTGATGGCATCGTTCAATACACATTGCCGTCAAATAATCCTGAAGTTATAATTTCGAGAGAGCAATTAACACCTTCGGAGAGCGAATTTCCACTTAATGTTAGTCATTTCACCTTTTCAAAGGACGAACAAAAAGTGTTACTGTTTACAAATACCAAACGTGTATGGCGCATCAATACTAAAGGTGATTATTGGATTTTAAATATTGCGACTGGTAAGTTGCAACAAATTGGTAAAAGCATGCCAGAATCATCCCTTATGTTTGCAAAAATTTCGCCTGACGGAAAGCAAGTGGCCTATGTAAGTGAGAATAATATTTATGTAGAAAATTTAGCAACTTCAGAAGTTAAAGCACTTACAACAGATGGCACCATAACATTGATTAATGGAACATTCGATTGGGTATATGAAGAAGAATTTTACTGTCGCGACGGTTTTCGCTGGAGCCCGGATAGTAAATCGATAGCCTATTGGCAAATTGATGCGAGTGATACCAAGAAATTCTACATGATTAATAATACAGATTCTATTTATTCTACAATCATCCCCATTGAATATCCAAAGGTAGGTGAAACACCCTCTTCGTCTAAAGTAGGCGTGGTATCAATTGATGATGCCAAAACCACTTGGATGGATATTCCTGGTGATCCGCGCCAGCATTATTTAGTGCGTTTGGAATTTATCCCATCCACTGAAAAATTATTAATTCAACAGTTAAACAGAAAGCAAAATCAAAGCAAACTTTTTATTGCGGACCCAATTTCTGGAAAGGCAAAAGTTATACAAGAAGAAACTGATGCTGCTTGGGTTGATATTTATAGAACAGGAAACAAATACGAAGTTGATTTTACCAATAATTTTATTTGGTATAATAAGGGTAAAAACATATTGTGGACGTCAGAAAAAGATGGTTGGAGACATTTATACGATGTGTCTTTAGAAGGAAAAGGAGAGAAGCTAATAACTAATGGTGCTTATGATTTTATTGATTTATCATATATAGACAACAAAAACGGATACGTTTATTTTATGGCATCCCCAACCAATGCAACACAGAGTTATCTGTATAAAACCAAATTAAATGGTAAAGGTAAGCTGGAATTGATGAGTCCAAAATCTGAACAAGGCACACATGGTTATAATGTATCAACAACTGGAACCTATGCGGTTCATACATTTTCAAATCATTTTACAAGACCTGCAGCGGAAATAATTTCGTTTGTAAACCATAAACCTTTAAATGTTGAAACAAGTATAGAAGCTAACTTATCTAGACTTCAGGAAGCACCAAAATCAGAATTTTTTAAAGTGACTACTGCCGAAGGTGTTGAAATGGATGGATGGATGGTAAAGCCAACTAATTTTGACATTTCAAAAAAATATCCAGTAGTATTTTATGTCTATTCTGAACCAGGCAGGGCTACCGTTACAGATACTTACGGAATTGATGGAAACAGAAATTATATAGGTGATATGGCTGATGATGGCTATATTTATATCTCACTTGATAACCGTGGAACACCAGCGCCAAAAGGCAGTGCATGGCGTAAAAGTATTTACAGAAAAATTGGTAATATAAATATCAACGACCAAGCCATGGCAGCAAAAGAAATCTTGAAATGGAATTTTGTTGATCCTGACCGTGTGGCTGTTTGGGGATGGAGTGGTGGTGGTTCTGCAACCTTAAATTTATTGTTTAAACATCCTGAAATTTATAAAACAGGAATTTCAATAGCAGCAGTTGCCAATCAGCTTACCTATGACAGTGTGTATCAGGAACGTTATATGGGCTTACCACAAGAAAATATGGAGGATTTTGTGAATGGATCGCCAATAACTTACGCAAAAAATCTAGAAGGAAACCTATTGTATATTCATGGAACGGGCGATGATAATGTGCATTACCAAAATGCTGAAATGTTGGTAAATGAATTGGTAAAATACAATAAACAGTTTCAGTTTATGCCGTATCCTAACCGGTCACATAGTTTAAGAGAAGGCGAAGGAACAACGCAACATTTAAAAACCTTGTATACTAACTATTTAAGGACTTACTGTCCTCCAGGAGGCAGATAAAAACGGTTGTTACTTCTGTAAAGGTTAACTAATTCGAGGACAGAATTAAATGTTATATTTTAAAATCCGTAGTTTGTGCTTCGGATTTTTTATGGGCTTATTGATTTTGTCAGAAAAATTGACTAACTTCGTTTAACTGTTGATATAGGCAATTAAAAAAGTCTATATCAAAACATTAAACGAACCTTTGAAAAACAAAAAAACGCTTCAAATCAAATTGAAGCGTTTTTTAAAAACTTATCTATGGCGATTCGCCATTACATCATTCCTGGCATACCGCCACCCATACCACCTGGCATAGCTGGAGCATCTTCTTTAATATCTACCAAAGCACACTCGGTTGTTAAAATCATTCCGGCAACAGAAGCCGCATTTTCTAAAGCGATACGTGTTACTTTTTTAGGATCAATAATACCAGCTTTCAACATATCAACATACGATTCAGTTTTAGCATCATAACCAAAAGATCCTTTGCCTTCCATCACTTTTGAGACAACCACGCTTCCTTCACCACCTGCATTTTCAACAATAATGCGTAAAGGTGCTTCAATGGCACGTGCCACAATTTGAATACCGGTTACTTCATCCAAGTTTTCAGTAGTTATTTTCTCTAATACTGCTTTAGCTCTAATAAAAGCTACACCACCACCAGCAACAATGCCTTCTTCCACGGCAGCTCTGGTTGCATGTAATGCATCATCAACACGATCTTTTTTCTCTTTCATCTCCACTTCACTGGCTGCACCTACATAAAGTACTGCAACACCTCCAGCTAATTTAGCTAAGCGCTCTTGAAGTTTTTCTTTATCGTAATCACTTGTAGTCGTTTCAATTTGAGCTTTAATCTGATTAACTCTTGCTTTTATGTCAGCTGCTTTACCTGCACCGTTAACAATAGTAGTATTGTCTTTGTCAACAGTTACTGTTTCAGCAGAACCTAGCATAGTTAAATCGGCATTCTCTAAAGTGAAACCTCTTTCTTCAGAAATGACAGTACCACCAGTTAAGATGGCAATGTCTTCCAACATCGCTTTTCGTCTGTCACCAAAACCTGGTGCTTTTACGGCAGCAATTTTCAATCCGCCCCTTAATTTGTTTACTACCAGAGTTGCTAAGGCTTGACCATCCACATCTTCAGCAATTATTAATAAAGGTCTTCCAGATTGCGCTACAGGCTCTAAGATTGGAAGTATTTCCTGTAAGTTTGAAATCTTTTTGTCGAACAATAAAATGTAAGGATTTTCTAAATCGGCAATCATTTTATCAGCATCTGTTACAAAATAAGGTGATAAATACCCTCTGTCAAATTGCATGCCTTCAACAACATCTACATAGGTTTCCATACCTTTTGCTTCTTCAACAGTAATAACACCTTCTTTTCCAACTTTATTAAATGCTTTAGCGATTAAATCACCAATAGACTCATCATTATTTGCTGAAATAGAAGCGACTTGTTTAATCATTTCAGAAGAGTTACCCACTTTTTTTGATTGTTTTTCTAAATCTTTAGAAATCGCAGCAACTGCTTTATCAATACCACGTTTTAAATCCATAGGATTTGCACCTGCAGCAACATTTTTCAATCCTTCTTTTACAATGGCTTGTGCTAAAACGGTTGCAGTTGTTGTTCCATCTCCAGCTAAATCATTGGTTCTTGAAGCCACTTCTTTTACCATTTGAGCTCCCATGTTTTCAAGAGCATCTTTTAACTCAATTTCTTTTGCAACAGTAACACCATCTTTGGTAACTTGAGGTGCACCAAATGATTTACTGATTATAACATTTCTACCTTTTGGTCCTAAGGTTACTTTTACTGCATTGGCCAATGCATCTACACCACGTTTTAATCCGTCACGTGCGTCAATATCAAATTTTATATCTTTTGCCATAGTTGTTTGCTTTATGCCTTAGGCTTTATGCTTTAGGCGTTATTTTAATTTTTGTTTTAATTGATGTGTTTTTCTTTTAATTATGTTCACTTTTTCAATGAGAATATTAGCTTGATTATCTTCTATGTAAGTTAAATCTTTTGCCAAAATGATTAAATATTCAGTTTCGCTTGCAGATCCTAAAGCTATAGTTAGAAATCTATTAAATTCTAAATCTGAATCTCTACCGCAACCTTCGGAAATATTTGTAGGTATAGAGGAAGAAGATCTTCTAATTTGAGAGGTTAATCCATAAATTTCTTCTTTTGGGAATGAATTAGTTATCAAGTAGATTTCCAATGTCAATTCATGACTCAATTTCCAAATATCATACTTTTTAAAGTCTCTCATTGGTTTATAGCTTATTGCCTAAAGCATATAGCTTTAAATTATAGCAAGAATGTCGCTTTCACGCATGATTAGATAATCTTTACCTTCAAGTTTAAGCTCCGTGCCAGCATACTTACCATATAAAACAGTATCGCCAACTTTCACGGTTATAGGCTCGTCCTTGGTGCCTTTTCCAGCTGCAATAACTTTTCCTCTTTGTGGTTTTTCTTTAGCATTATCTGGAATAATAATTCCCGATGCTGTTTTGGTTTCAGCTTCAGCAGGTTCAATAAGAACTCGGTCTGCTAATGGTTTAATGTTTAAGCTCATGTGAGTATTTTGTTTTTTATTAGAATTATGTTTAATGATATTGGATTGTTCTAAAATTGTGCCAATAGCAGATTACTGACAAACTTGCAGTAATAAAAAATGCCAACTTATTCAAGTTGGCATTCAATTGTTTTTATTTATTGCAAATTAATTTACTGAGTCTTTTATTGTTGCAGTATTGGCTGCAGGTTGTACAGGAATTACAGGTAATGTAGTTGTGCTTTCATCAGCGTCTAAGGCTTTAGAATCTGTGTCACTAGTGCCTCTGTTAATGGCAACATTTGATAATAAAATCAAAGCCAAAAGCAAGGTTGCTAATGTCCATGTGCTTTTATCTAAAAAATCAGTTGTTTTTTTAACGCCCCCAAGTTGTTGGGTTCCGCCGCCGCCAAAAGAAGAGGATAATCCGCCGCCTTTTGGGTTTTGCACCATAATTACTACTATTAATAAAAATGCTACTACAACAATTAATGCTAAAAATATGGTAAACGTATTCATTATTCTTTATTGTTTTGTTCTTGTAATTGTTCTACTGCTTTAATTTGGACTGCAAAGGAACTACTTTTTTCTGGATATTTCAAACTTAATATTTTATAAGATTGAATTGCTTTTTTATAGTTTTTTTGTTCTACATAAATACGGGCTAAAGTCTCTGTCATTAACTCTTCTGGTTGAATTAATTGGGCTTTGGCCATATTATGTGTAGGTGTTACTGATTTGTGTGGATTGATTTTTGGGTTTTTTGCAATGAACTCATCTATCAATTCAAATTTTTTATCTCTTTCTAATTGGGAAGCATCTTCTACAATAGGGTCATGTTTAGCTAGAGCTTCATCTCTTTTTATAGTTTTAAACCTTGCGATTTTTAACCATTCGTTAAATGAATGGTTTTCTCTTTTGGCAAATTGAAGTGGTTTGCCTAAATTTAAGATATCAGCCACTGAGGCTTCTTGTGTTTTGGTTTCAGGGGTTACCTGCTCGATTAATTCAGATTCATCCAATCCAAAACTCGTTATTTTTGGCCGTTCAAATTTTGGTTGAAAAAGAGAAGGGTCTAATACATCCAACCTGTTTTTAATGTCTTGTGCTGTTGGCGCATCAATAACGACTTTTTTGTTAATTGAAATGTCTTCAATAATAACATCTATATCATTTACATGTTCACTATTTATTTTAATGAATTGTGAAATTTCATTTTGGAGAAATACTTCTGATGTAATAAAATCAAATAAAATGCTTCTGTCTGTGGTAAAGGCAGCCGTTTTTTTTAGCTCTTGATTGTAATTGAAACTTTCCTGGTTTTTTAAGCCTTTAAGATATAAGGCCCTGGCAGACTGAAAGTATGGAAATTGATTAATAATAGATTTCACTGTTTCGGTTTGTTTTGGTGTGACCGCTTCAGGATGTTGAAGTATGTATGTGAAATTGGTGTTATTCAAAGTTTCAGAGTTTCAGGGTTTCAGAGTTTCAAAGTTTCAGGGTTTCAGGGTTTCAAAGTTTCAAAGTTTCAGGGTTTCAGAGTTTCAAAGTTTCAGGGTTTCAAAGTTTCAGGGTTTCAGAGTTTCAAAGTTAATAAATAAGAAATTATATTTTGCCAACAACCAACAACCAACAACCAAATCTACCACTTCGCCAGTGATGCATTAAAGATGTCTTGCGTAATACGTTCAAAAATCTCGGCAATAGCCGCGGCTTTTACACTGCCAATAAGCTCAGAACTCCCAGGGTAATCATAGTAAAATGAAAAAGTCTGTTCAAATTCAGCTTCTTCATCATGCTTATCCATAAAATGAACTTTAACACCTATCGTTAACCTGTTTTGAGCAGCTGTATTTTCAGATGTCGCCGTGGTTGGTGATATTCTGTATTCGGTAATTTCACCTTCATAAACGATGTCTCCGTTTGATTTTATAAGGTTTAAATTGGTTTGGTTTTGTAATAAATCAATTAGGGCATTGGTAAAATCCCAATCTAATTGCGGTTCTATCAAAATGGCGTTATTTTGAAAATAATTGACTTGAAATGTTTTGGTGTCTGATGAAATGGATGCGCCTGTAAACGAATAAGCGCCACAACTTAAAACAAGTACGGATGTTAAGAATAGAACAATATAATTAGTTGTTTTCATGAATTAAAATTATAAATCAAATTGTTTAATCTTTCTATATAAGGTGCGTTCACTTATTCCTAGTTCTTCGGCAGCTAATTTACGTTTTCCACTGTGACGTTCAAGCGATTTTTTTATTAATTCTAATTCTTTATCATGCAATGACAAGGTTTCTTCTTCTTCAATCTCCTCGGCAAAATGATATTTATCCGGGGTACTATTAGGATTTTGTAAATTTTTACTTCGTTCAGGAATTGATAATACTTCAGATTCATCAATGGCGTCTTCATAGTCTGTTTCATCTTCAGCACCGCCATAAATTTTCTTTATTAATCCTTTATGTTCTTTTTCAACTTCTTCCACATTCCCTTTTTTCATGAGTTCCATGGTAAGTTTTTTCAAGTCGTTTAAATCACTTTTCATATCAAACAAAACCTTGTATAGAATTTCGCGCTCGCTACTAAAATCAGTATCAGATTTTGTATGTTTGATAACGGCAGGCAAATTACTACCATAGGTTGGTAAATAACTGCTTAAGGTTTCTGCGGAAATGATTCTGTCTTGCTCCAACACAGATATTTGTTCGGCCACATTGCGTAACTGCCGAATGTTTCCGCTCCAACGATGTTTTGTAAGAATTTGAACAGCGGCATCCGTTAATTTTATGGTTGGCATTTTGTATTTAAGAGCAAAATCACTGGCAAATTTTCTGAACAATAAGTGAATATCTTCTTGCCGTTCACGTAAAGGCGGTAAATGAATATCAACTGTGCTTAATCGGTAATATAAATCCTCACGAAACTGTTCTTTTTTAATAGCGTCAAACATATTGGCATTAGTGGCTGCTACAATGCGAACATCGGTTTTTTGAACTTTACTGGAACCTACTTTAATAAATTCACCATTTTCTAAAACACGCAATAATCTAACTTGTGTGGTAAGCGGCAGTTCGCCAACTTCATCCAAAAAAATAGTGCCTCCATCAGCAACTTCAAAATAACCTTCCCTGGTTTGGGTTGCGCCTGTAAAAGAGCCTTTTTCATGCCCAAATAATTCACTGTCAATGGTTCCTTCTGGAATGGCGCCACAGTTTACAGCAATATATTTACCGTGTTTTCTGTGTGAAAGTTGGTGAATTATTTTAGGAATGCTTTCTTTACCAACACCACTTTCACCAGTAACTAACACTGAAATATCTGTAGGTGCCACTTGAATGGCTTTTTCTATGGCACGATTTAATGTGGCACTATTTCCAATAATACCAAACCGTTGTTTTATTGTTTGAACTGATTCCATAAGCCCCTTAATCCCCGATGGGGAAATTAAATTTGTTAAAAATTAATTTAGTATGTTCAATCATTTGGGTTTTATTATTGTATTTAATACTTTTTTAAAAATGAGCAATCGTTTCCTTTTGGGGATTAAGGGGCTAAACCAATGGCTTCGCCAATTAGTGTAGCACTGGTACACGTATTCACTTTTACTTTTACAAAATCACCAATTTTATAATGTTCCTTTGGGAAAACCGCCACAATATTTTGAGGTGTTCGTCCTGACCACTGCTTATTTGATTTTTTTGATTCTTTTTCTATTAAAACTTCCACAACGGTATTTAGATGTTCTTTGGTTCTAATATCACTATGTTTTAATTGAAGTTCCACAATATCTGCCAAACGTTGTTTTTTAGTTTCCTCCGGAATATCATCCGTCATTTTTCGTTCCGCCAGTGTTCCCGGTCTTTCGGAATATGTAAACATATAGCCAAAGTTATATTTTACATAATTCATTAAAGAAACGGTATCTTGAAAATCTTCTTCAGTTTCGGTTGGAAAACCAACCATCATATCCTGACTTATTGCACAATTTGGAATAATTTTCCTGATGTTATCAATCAATGCCATATACTCCTCTCGAGTGTGCAAACGGTTCATTTCTCTTAAAACACGATTACTACCACTTTGAACCGGCAAATGAATATGATTACAAATGTTATCAAATTTTGCCATGGTTTTAATCACATCCAACGTTAAATCTTGTGGATTTGAAGTTGAAAAACGAATACGCATTTTGGGTTGTGCCTTGGCACACATCTCTAATAAATTGGAAAATGAGGTGCAGGTTGCTTTTTGAAGCTCACTGGCTTTTTCAAAATCCTTCTTCAAACCTCCGCCATACCATAAATAACTATCAACATTTTGACCAAGCAGTGTGATTTCTTTAAATCCTTTATCCCAAAGATCATTGATTTCTTCAAGAATACTCTGTGGATCTCTACTTCGTTCTCGTCCACGTGTAAAAGGGACCACGCAAAATGTGCACATGTTATCACAACCACGTGTTATGGAAACCAAAGCTGTAACGCCATTGGTATTTAATCGCACTGGTGAAATATCACCATAAGTTTCATCTTTTGATAAAGTAACGTTAACAGCATTTCTTCCATCTTCAACTTCAGTTATAAGATTTGGCAAATCTTTATAAGCATCTGGTCCAACAACCAGGTCAACTATTTTTTCTTCTTCAAGAAATTTGTGTTTTAACCGTTCAGCCATACAACCTAAAACCCCAACCTTCATTTTTGGGTTGATACGTTTTACGGCATTATATTTTTCCAATCTTTTTCTAACAGTTTGTTCAGCTTTATCACGAATGGAACAGGTATTTACTAAAACCAAATCGGCGTCCTCAAGATTTTGAGTAGTATTAAATCCTTCTTTTGCCATGATAGAAGCCACAATTTCACTATCACTGAAATTCATGGCGCAGCCATAACTTTCAATAAAAAGCTTTCTTGTATTCTCTTTTTTAGGTTCTAAAACCAGTGACTCTCCCTGTTTGTTTTCGTCTATAATCTTTTCCATAATGTATTGAAACAGCTATTGGTCAATTTTTATGCCTGCTTGTTAATATGCAGATGCAAAGATACGATAAAATTATAGTTTCTGACAAAGTGTCAGATGTTAAAATGAAATAAATTTGTGAAACATTTTAGAAAGTGCTTACTTTGAATATAACCAAACAAATTATATAAATGAATACGATTACTTCGTTATTAGAAAAAATAAGTAATGCCAGACCACTTGAATTTGGAGCTATTTTTAATGAGTCTTTAGAGCTTTTTAAAAAAACGTGGCTTCAAGGATTTTTGCTTCAATTAATTATTTTTATTATTGTATTGCCAATTATAATAGTGGTTTATATGCCTATAATTGGGTTAGCTTTAGCCCAATCAGAAAGTGGACATGATAATCCAGATGCGTTTTCTGATCTTTTTGCCGGTATGTCCGTATTTTATATTATTGTTATAATTATTGCAATTTTTGCATTGGCGGCAGTTCAGTTAGCCTTAAATGCGGGTTTTTTTAGAATTATGAAAAAACTGGATTATAATGAACAGGTCTCAAGTACAGATTTCTTTTATTTTTTTAAGGCAAAATATTTTAATAAAACCTTTTTGTTAATGCTGGTAACCGTTTTAATAGCAATACCAGCAGCGTTACTGTGTTATATTCCTTTACTATATGTTATGGTGCCTATGTCTTTTTTCTCAATAATCTTTGCATTTAATCCGGAGTTAAGTATTGGAGATATTGTAAACGCAAGTTTTAAGCTTGGTCATAAAAAATGGCTGCTCGCCTTCGGGTTGTTAATCGTGTCTTCAATTCTGTCGCAAATTATTGGTTTGCTTTTATGCGGCATTGGTTTGCTGTTTACGGCTGCATTTGTTTATCACCCGTTGTATTTAATTTATAAAAAGGCAATAGGTTTTGATGGCGAAAATGAAATTGAAGACATTAAAAATTTAAGCGAATAGGTTTAACGCAACCTTAACAGGAACTTTGTATCTATATAATAAACAATAATCAAAAATTTATATGATATGAAAGTCAGACATTTTATTTTGTTCAGTTTTATTGCGATGCTCTGGTCGTCTTGTAATAAGGATGATTCAGATTACGAGATTATAAGTATTGCTACTCCAGAACTAATGAGTAAAGCAGAATTCAGGAGTTCTGTTGAGGTTTTAGGTCCACAAAACATAGAAGAAGCGGGTAAAATTTATGCTTACAAGGATTTTATTTTTGTGAATGATGCGCTTAAAGGCATTCACATTATAGATGATTCCAATCCTAAAAACCCACAAGCTAAGGCGTATTTAAAAATCCCGGGGAATGTAGATATTTCTGTAAAAAACAATTATTTGTATGCCGATAGCGCTATTGATTTAGTGGTGTTTGATATTTCGGATATCAATAATATTGTATTTGTAAACCGTTTGGAAGATGTGTTTTCGGTATATGACCATCAAATTCCTGAAGGTGTGGAATATGCGGACTATAGCGGGTTCGATTTTAATTCTGAAGTCATAGTAGGATGGGAAATAAAACAAGAACGACGATTGAAAAACAATGATGATAATCGTCTTATAGATGTAGTTGCATTTAGTGAAGCGTCAAATATGGATGGGGCTCGTGTTGGTCAAGGAGGCTCATTGGCACGTTTTCAAATTGTAAACAACTATTTATATACTGTTGGAAGTTATGAAATGGCTATTTTTAATATCCAAAATTCAGCGCAACCCGCTTTGGCAAACACACAATATTCGGGATGGAATATTGAAACCATGTTTCAGGCAGATGGTTATCTGTATTTAGGTAGCACAAATGGCATGTATATTTATAGTCTTTCAAATCCTGCGTTACCAGAATTTGTTTCGCAATTCACACATTGGGAAGGTTGTGACCCTGTAGTTGTAGATGGCGATTATGCCTATGTGACATTGCGTGGAGGTAATGCCTGTGGACAACAAGAAAGTGTATTGGAAGTTATTGATATAAAAGACAAAGCAAATCCAACCTTAGCAGCAAGATATGAACTGGTTAACCCATACGGATTGGGAGTTAAAGACAACCTGCTTTTTGTTAGCGATGGTACTGCTGGTTTAAAATTGTTTAACAAGGCAGATCCTTTAAATATTAAATTAATAAAACAATTTCAGGCAATACAAGCAAAAGATGTGATTCCCTTGAATGATATTTTACTAATGATAGGGGAAAATATGCTATATCAATATGAATATAAAAATAACGACATTTACCTTATTAGCGAGTATCAACTGTAAAAAGCATACGGTAAAATAGTAAAAACCCTTTGTTTTAAGTTCAAAACAAAGGGTTTTTTAATTTGGATTAAATAGAGTTTAGTTCATAAATTAGGAACATAAACTTTTTTTCATATACATTTGTAGCTTCAAAAAATGAAGTATGGCGAAGAATTTAGTAATTGTAGAATCACCGGCAAAAGCCAAAACTATAGAAAAATTTTTAGGTAAAGATTATGTGGTTGAATCAAGTTTCGGGCATATATCCGATCTTCCTTCAAAGGAATTAGGGGTTGATGTAGAAGGTGATTTTAAACCAAAATATGAAGTTTCCAGAGATAAAAAATCAGTTGTAAAAAAGCTAAAGGAATTAGCTAAAAATGCTGATATGGTTTGGTTGGCAAGTGATGAAGACCGGGAAGGAGAGGCTATTGCATGGCATTTAGCAGAAAACCTGAATTTGGATAAAACTAAAACCAAGCGCATTGTTTTTCATGAAATCACTAAATCTGCCATTCAAAAAGCCATTGAAAATCCACGGGATATTGATTACCATTTAGTTGATGCACAACAAGCCCGTAGGGTTTTAGACAGGATTGTTGGGTATGAGTTGTCTCCGGTGCTTTGGCGAAAAGTAAAAGGAGGTCTATCGGCTGGACGGGTTCAATCTGTTTCTGTGCGTTTAATTGTAGAGCGCGAGCGTGAAATTCAAGAGTTCAATTCAGAAGCGTCTTTTAGAATTGATGCAGGGTTTTCAAATGAAGCCGGTCAGACTTTTAAGGCCAAATTGCCAAAAACATTTGCAACCAAAGAAGAGGCCTATAAATTTTTAGAATTAAATGCTAAAGCTTCTTTTAAAGTTTCAGAATTAGAAAAAAAACCAGCAAAAAAATCACCTGCTGCACCATTTACTACTTCTACATTACAGCAAGAAGCATCGCGAAAATTATATTTCTCGGTGCTTAAAACCATGACCATGGCGCAACGCCTTTATGAAGCGGGTTTCATTACATATATGAGAACAGATAGTGTAAATTTATCTGATGAAGCCAAAAACAGTGCGCAAACTGCTATTGTAAGTGCTTTTGGTAAAAAATACAGTAAGCCTCGAAATTATAAAGGAAAATCAAAAGGAGCCCAAGAAGCCCATGAGGCTATCAGGCCTACTGATTTTTCATTGCATTCAGTTGATATTGATAGAGATCAATCAAGATTATATGATTTAATTTGGAAACGTGCCATTGCATCACAAATGAGTGAAGCAGAACTAGAACGTACCAATGTTAAAATTAATGCCTCTACCCATAATAATCAATTTATTGCAAATGGAGAGGTTATAACGTTTGATGGATTTTTAAAAGTATATTTAGAAGGAAGTGATGATGAAGATGCTGAACAGGAAGGCATGTTGCCTGCTATGAAAGCTAATGAAACCCTTCACAATAATTACATTACGGCAACTGAGCGTTATACACGCCCACCATATAGATATACGGAAGCCTCTTTAGTAAAGAAATTAGAAGAGCTTGGGATAGGTCGTCCCTCAACCTATGCACCAACTATTTCAACCATTCAAAATAGAAATTATGTAGAAAAGGGAAATGTTGAAGGTGTTGAACGTTCTTATAAGCAGTTATTGCTTAAAAAAGGACTTGTAAAAGAGAAAGATTTAACAGAAAAAGTGGGGTCTGATAAAGGAAAACTGGTGCCAACAGATATTGGAATGATTGTTACAGACTTTTTAGTAACTCATTTTCAACATATATTGGATTACAATTTTACGGCTAAAGTTGAAGAAGGATTTGATGATATTGCTGATGGAAAGCTAAATTGGACTAAAATGATGAAGAAATTCTACAAGGAATTTCATCCACAAGTAGAACATGTTCAAGAAAATGCCGATAGAGAATCTGGAGAGCGTATTCTTGGAACAGATCCTAAATCTGGCAAGCAAGTAAGTGTTCGTTTAGGGAAGTTTGGGCCTATGGTGCAAATTGGTACCGTTGATGATGAAGAAAAACCTCAGTTTGCTAGTTTATCACCAGATCAGCAGTTAAATTCCATCACTTATGAAGAAGCTATGGATTTATTTCAGCTTCCTAAAAAGTTAGGCATTTATAAAGGAGAGGAAATTGAAGTAAATAATGGTCGTTTTGGCCCTTATGTGAAATATGGTGAAAAATTTGTATCATTACCAAAAGGGGTTGATGCACTTAGTGTTGAACTAGATGATGCCATTGTTATAATTAAAGAAAAAGAAGAAGCTGACGCACCAATTTACACATACAAAAAATTACCAGTTCAAAAAGGTAAAGGTCGTTTTGGGCCTTTTATAAAATGGAATAACATGTTTATTAATGTCAATAGTAAATATGATTGGGATAATTTATCTGAAAAAGATGTTATTGAATTGATTGAAACAAAAATTCAAAAAGATATAGATAAAATAATCCATAATTGGGAAAATGAAGGAATTAGAGTTGAAAAGGCCCGATGGGGAAGACACCATATTTTAAAAGGTAAAATAAAAATTGAATTGGATAAATCAGTCGATGCATCTAAGCTAACTTTGGAAAAAGTGCAAGATATTATCGAGCAAAAAACACCAAAGAAAAAAGTACCAAAGAAAAAAGCAACCAAGAAAAAAACCGCTGCAAAAAAGAAGTAGTATATGAACTTTAATTTTCTCTCACCAGTTTCAGATTTAGTGTTAGCTCACAATGAATTGTTGTCTCAACAAGCATTGGGAAGAAAATTAAGGATTCATTCCAAACAAAAGGGCATTCCAGACCTGGAAGGCGTAAGCATTGCACTTATAGGTGTTTTAGAAAACAGGAATGACCATAATTATATAGGAGAAGAATTTCAATTAAATGAAATCAGAAAAGCATTTTATGCACTTTTTCATGGAAGCTGGAATACTATTATTGCAGATTTAGGTGATATAAATAAAGGAGAAAGTGTTGAAGACACCTATTTTGCCTTAAAAACCACAATTGCCATATTAATTGAAAAGAAAATAATTCCTGTCATTATAGGGGGGACACAAGACCTTACGTATGCAAATTATAGAGCATATGATGCTTTAATGCCCATGGTAAATATTGTAAATGTTGATTGCAAGTTCAATTTGGGGGATTCAGCAAAACCCATTAAAAACAATAGTTTTGTCGGAAAAATAATTTTAGATCAACCATATAATCTATTTAATTATGCCACCATTGGATATCAGACCTATTTTAATTCACAGGAAGAAATAGATTTAATGGAAAAACTATATTTTGAATACTATCGGCTAGGACAGGTTTCAACAAATATTGCACTTGTAGAACCTGTATTAAGAGATGCAAATATTGTAAGTATAGATTTGAATTCTATTAAAAGTGCTGAGTTGAGTTTAAATCAAAAGTATTCTCCAAATGGATTTGATGGCAAAGAAATTTGTGCCATTGCCAGATATGCCGGAATTAGCAATAAAGTATCTTCATTTGGAATTTATGAGTATAAACCTTCAAAAGACGATGAAATTACATCTATGTTGATGGCTCAAATGATATGGTATTTTATTGAAGGCGTTAATTATAGAGTAAAAGATGATGATTTTATTGATGAAAACACGTATCAAAAGTATATTACCTTAGTAGAAGATCAAGAATTGATTTTTTATAAGAGTATTAAAACAGGGAGATGGTGGATTGAGATCCCTTTTTTAACAGAAGTCAATAATAAATTAAAGCGGCATACGTTATTATCTTGCATGCATCAGGATTATTTAGACGCTTGTAATAATAAGATACCTGATAGATGGTATAAGGCATTTCAAAAAAATTGTATATAGTCTAAAACAGCTTAAAAGAGTCATTTCATCGGTAAAATGTGTTTTTTTTACGATGAAATGTAATTTTTTTTACAAAATAGTTGTTTTATTAAAAATATATAAATATGTTTACGCTCTCAAATAATAAAGATTAAATAATTAACCTCGAGTTTTCTATGGATATGAAGAAGTTTATTTTATTAACCGCATTGTTAACATTGTTTGCTAGTTGTGGCTCTAAAGATAGAGGTGAGCTAGTTGGTGTTAAAGGAAAGAAATGGCACCCAGAAAAGCCCTTTGGAATGGAATTGGTTCCAGGAGGCGCTTTCATAATGGGTAAGGCAGATGATGATTTAGCCGGAATTCATGATGCTCCAGCAAAAACAGTTACTGTTAGGGCATTTTATATGGATGAGACTGAAATCACCAATAGTGAATATCGTCAGTTTGTTAACTGGGTAAGAGATTCTACTCTAAGAACAAGATTGGCTATATTAGCAGATGAAGTTGGTAAAGTCCCTGAAGATGGTGGCATAGGTGAGTTTGCATTTAAAGATGCAGATACAGCAAATATGTCTGTCTATGAAAAGTATATGTTTGAAAACTATACTGGTCTAGGACCAACAGGTTATGAAGGCCGAAAGTTGAATAAAGATGTTGATTTAATTTTTGACACCAATGACTATCCAGATGAGTATTATGCTGAAGTTATGGATACCATGTACCTTCCAATAGAAGAGTCATATAATGGGCAACGTACTTGGGATGTTAAGAAATTTAAATTTCAATTTACCTACATGGATATTCAAAAAGCGGCACAAAACCGAAATTTAAAACGTAAAGACGTTTTAATAAAGGAAGAAATACAGGTTTATCCAGATACAACAACATGGATTAGAGATTTTGCTTACTCATATAATGAGCCTATGCATAATGATTATTTTTGGCATGATGCTTATAGTGACTACCCGGTAGTTGGTGTAACTTGGGAACAAGCAAAAGCATTTTGTCAATGGAGAACATTATATAAAAATTCTTATCAAAAATCCAGAAAAGGAGCACAATTAGTGAATTCTTTCAGGTTGCCATCTGAGGCAGAATGGGAATATGCCGCAAGAGGTGGGCTGCAAGCAGCAACATATCCTTGGGGCGATTTTTACACCAAAAGTGACAGAGGTTGCTTTATGGCAAATTTCAAACCTGTAAGAGGAGATTATGCAGCAGATCAAGCATTATATACCGTAGAAGCAAAATCGTATGAACCCAATGATTATAACCTATATAACATGGCTGGAAATGTTTCAGAATGGGTAAATGCAGCTTATGATCCTTCTTCTTATGAATACGTTTCAACAGTAAACCCAAGTGTAAACGACAATAATAATCAACGTAAAGTTGTTCGCGGTGGCTCTTGGAAAGATGTTGCATATTTTTTACAAGTTAGTTCAAGAGACTATGAATATGCAGATTCCGCAAGATGCTACATAGGGTTTAGAACAGTACAAGATTACATGGGGACACAAGTAACAAAAAATGGTAAATAAAATTAAATCTATTAAAATCAATTCTATTAACATTAAATCTATTAATTAACCTACTTAAGTATTAAATACTTAAATTAAAAACCGAAAATTATGGCACAGTCAAGAGCAGGAAAAAAGTTTATGAATATGGCTTACGGATTAGGAGCATCAGTGGTAATCGTTGGAGCACTATTTAAAATAATCCATTTTGAAATTGGACCTTTAACAGGTAACGTTATGTTAACCATAGGTCTTGTAACGGAAGCAATTATTTTTGCGCTATCCGCATTTGAACCCGTTGATGGTGATTTGGATTGGTCTTTAGTTTATCCAGAATTAGCTGGAGGAGAATCTACAGCCAATAAAAAAGAATCCAAAAACGCTGAAGGGATTCTATCAAAAAAATTAGACGAATTATTGAAAGACGCTAAAATTGATAGTGAATTGATGTCAAGCTTAGGTGATAGCATCAAAAACTTTGAAGGTGTTGCAAAAAGCATGTCTCCAACGGTTAATTCAATTGAGGCAACTAAAAAATATGGTGAGGAATTATCATTAGCTGCGGCTCAAATGGAGTCTTTAAATAGCCTTTATAAAGTTCAGTTAGATAGCGTAAATCGTCAAGCATCCATCAACGAAGAATCTATTGAAAATGCTGCTAAACTTAAAGAACAAATGCAATCGTTAGCTTCTAACCTTTCATCATTAAATGGTGTTTACGGAGGGATGCTATCTGCAATGAATAAAAACTAATTATGGTTTTTACCCAAATTTTAATAATTAATAAAACCTAAATTAGACATGGCAGGAGGAAATTTATCACCAAGACAGAAAATGATCAACTTGATGTATTTGATATTTATAGCGATGCTAGCATTAAATATGTCAAAAGAAGTGCTTTCAGCATTTGGATTAATGAACGAGAAACTAACCGAGTCAAACGAAGCTGCATCAGATAGAAATGCAAGTTTTATGGCCGGATTAGAGCAAAAAGCTAGTGAACAACCAGCTAAATATGAACCTTTAAAGGCGCAGGCAAGTCAAATTAAAGAATTGGCAAATAATTTTAATAGTTATTTGGAAGATTTAAAAAGTAAGATGACTGCGAAAATTGAGGATCCTACAGATTATGAAATCATGGATAAAGGCGATTACCTTGATGAACATTTTTTCAAAGGTGATATGATTAAGCCAGATGGAAAAGAGTATTTGGCACAAATCGCGACTTTTAGAGATGGAGTAGTAAAAGTATTAGCTAATCAAGAAGGCATGGAAGCTGTAATTAAAGATGTACAAGCTAAATTTGCTACTGATGCGGTAAAACGCGGAGCTGGTACCGTTGGATGGTTAGATCATAATTATAAAGGATTCCCGTTAGTGGCATCTTTAACTAAAATGACACAACTTCAAGCTGACGTTAAAACAACAGAATCTGAAGTAATGTCAACGATGTTAAAAGGAACGCTTACTAGTGAAGTTTCAATGACAAACTATACAACTTTATTAGAAACATCTAAATCAGCTTATTTTAACGGTGAGCAATTTGATGGGCAAATTGTATTAGGAAGAAAGGATAATTCAACAAAGCCAAACAGAGTAGAATTAACTTTAGATGGAAGAAAACTTACCGAAAAAGAGTATACTATTGAAGATGGTAAGGTAAAACTAAAAATTAGTGCTGGTGCAGCAGGTGAACATAAAATTGGAGGTCGATTAATTTTCGTCGAAAATGGTGAAGAAAAACCAGTTGATGTAAACCAATCATTTGCTACAGTACCTAAACCTAATGCAGCTACTATTTCTGCTGATAAAATGAATGTGGTTTACCGTGGTGTTAAAAACCCAATGACAATTTCATTTGCAGGTGTCTCAGATAATAATGTGAATGCCAGCGGAGAAGGATTAAGTAGAGCCGGAGGAAGTAGATACATTATGGATGCTTCACTTATAAAAGGTAGAGAAGTGACTATTAATGTAAATGGTAAATTGCCTGATGGACAAGTCGTAAGAGATAATGCTGTTTTCAGAATTAAAGATTTACCAAAACCAACGGGTACAGTAAGAGGTGAAGATGGTGCATTAAATATGCAACGTAACAGTCTTGAAATTTCAACCATTGGAGCTAAATTTGATGACTTTGATTTTGAGTTGCCATTGAATGTTACAGGGTTTAAATTTAAAGTTCCTGGGCAACCAACTATTGATGTAAATGGAAACAAGTTAGACGCAAGAGCTAAACAAGCTTTAACGAAGGCAAAACGTGGTTCTGGTGTTCAAATATTTGATATTGAAGCTAAGGCTAAAGGTGTTAGTATTATACTTAAAAAAGTATCACCAGTATTTATTGAGCTTACAAACTAAAAAATTGGAATTAAATTTATAAAGGTTCTAATAAATTAAAATGTATAACAGATGAAATTGAGAAGTTTTTTATTAACCGCAACTACTGTTTTTGCAGTAACAGGTGTGTTTGCTCAGGCGAATATCCTGAATGCGAAAAGTCCGAAGGAGATAGGTGTAAGAACCGAAGCACAAAAGGCAATTGACAATGACAAACCGTTAGAATATGGTTATGTTGATGACAGGGATATCCTTTTTGCAAAAATGACTTGGGAAAAAGTTGTTCTTGATGAGCGTGCTAACTTTCCATTGTATTACCCTATTGATACAAACAATATAGGTAAAAACAGACGGTCGTTGTATGATGTGCTTATGAAGAATATCAAGGATGGTCATATAGAAAACATCTACGATGATTCTTATTTTACAGCCAAGCGTACGCTTAAGGATATTGAATCTGCTCTAGTTAAAATTGATACTACTGAATTAGGTATTGAACAAATAAATGCTGGAGAAGAATTGTCTCCTGAATATATTAACAGAAGAGAAATAACTGCGGCCGATATTAAAGAATATCGTATAAAAGGTCTTTGGTATTTTGACAAGCGTCAATCTGAAATGAAATACAGGTTGTTGGGTATTGCACCCGTAGCACCAGATGTAAATACGATAGATCAAGAAGTTCCGGATTTGGTAGCTTTATTTTGGGTATTTTTCCCAGACTCTAGAAATGTTTTACATGAAGCAAAAGCATTCAATAATGAAAATAGTTCTATGCCATATTCTTTTGACCATATTTTAAACGCCAGACGTTTTCAAGGTTACATTTATAAAGAAGAAAATGTACAAGGTGATAGAGCAGTTAATGAATATATAGCTCAAAATGCGTTAATGCAGTTATTAGAATCTGATAGAATTAAAGATAAAATTAGAGACTTTGAACTTGATATGTGGACCTATTAACCACATAATGTATCAGATAATTTAAAAACGCTCAATTGTATAATTGAGCGTTTTTTTTATGCCATAAAATATGATTATCTGCTTATCTTAGCCTTTAGAATGAAGGTAGATTATATAATAGTAGGAAGCGGTTTAGCTGGTATAAGCTTTTGTGAACAACTCAGAGCTCATGACAAATCATTTATTGTATTTGATGATCAATCTCAACAATCCTCTGTGGTGGCTGGAGGTTTATATAATCCCGTAATTTTAAAACGATTCACACCAGTTTGGAAAAGTAAGGAGCAATTGCAAATAGCTTTACAAATGTACAGGAATTTGGAGCAGGAGTTTCATGTGATATTAGATTATAAGATTCCTGTTTTGCGTAAATTTACATCACATGAGGAGCAGAATAATTGGTTCGCGGCGTCTGATAAACCACATTTATCAGAATATTTATCAACGAAACTTATTAAAAACACAAATGTTTGTATTGAAGCACCGTTTGGCTTTGGCGAAGTATTACAAACTGGCAGAATTGATGTTAAGAACCTAATAGATACATATAAAATGTATTTATTGCAAAACAAAATATTTTTTAAGGAAGAATTCAACTTTAAAGCGCTACAAATCCACCTTGATATTCTTGAGTATAATGATATTCAAGCACAATATATTGTATTTTCCGAAGGCTATGGCGTTCATGAAAATCCATTTTTTAAAGAGTTGCCCTTAATTCCAACCAAAGGTGAACTGCTAACCATTCACGCCCCAGAATTAAATATTGATTATGTATTAAAAGGCCCTGTTTTTTTAATCCCTTTAGGACAAGATTTATACCTAGTTGGCGCTACCTATAATTGGGATGAAACTACTAATGACATTACGATTAAAGGCAAAGTAGAATTGTTAACAAAATTAAGAACTATTATAACTTGCCCGTTTGACGTAGTAAATCATGTTGCAGGAATTCGTCCAACAGTGAAGGACAGGCGCCCTTTAGTTGGACAACATAATGTTCATAAAAACATGTTTGTTCTAAACGGATTGGGTACACGAGGTGTCATGATTGGTCCATATGTAGCGCAACAACTTTATAATTTTATTGAATTTGGACTGCCTTTAGAACATGAAATTGATATCAAACGCTTTCAATAAATGAAGTGAAATAATTATTTTTTTGATTGTGATTGATCGTAATGAATAAAAAGGTTTATCCAAATATTTCTGGAAATACGCATGATTATGGGCATAAATACCACCAATGTAGCTACAATAACTATAAATGAAGAGTTTAAATTTGTCTTAAAGATAAGATTGCTAATAACAAATGCTGCCACGGCGAACGCAATTCCAACTCCATAACTTATATACATGGCACCATAAAAAAATGAAGGCTCCAAACGGTATTTGGTGTTGCACTTTGAACAGCGCTCGTTGATTTTTAAAGTGTTTCCTAAGTTGTAGGGATTCTTAAAAGTGTACATGGATTCTTGATGACACTTAGGGCAGCATCCAGTTAAAATACTATATAATTTTGTCCCTTTTTTAAACATATAATTTAATGTACTTTTGCATTCGCATTTAAAAAAGCGAAATTAAGTTTTTAATAATAAGATTCTGTAATATAAGTTACATTTCTATGATGAACATTCACAACTTGTCCATTTCATTCCAAGGTGATTATCTTTTTGAAGACATTACTTTTAAATTGGATAATGGAGATAGAATAGGGTTAATTGGTAAGAATGGTGCTGGAAAATCGACCATGCTCAAAATTTTATCAAAAGAAATGGAACCGGATTCTGGTCAAATTGCAGCTGACAAGACCTTGAATATTGGTTTTTTAAAACAGGATATAGACTTTATTGTAGGTAGAACAGTGCTTGAGGAGACCTATGAAGCTTTTAAAGAAATTAAGGAGTTAGAAGCCAAAGAAAAAGAGATCAATAAACAACTTGCTGAACGCACCGATTATGAAAGCGATGGGTATCATCAACTCATGGTTGATGTGAATGAATATCATCATGAGTATGAGATTTTAGGCGGTTATAATTATCAGGGTGAAACAGAAAAAATTCTTCAGGGTTTAGGGTTTCAACGTCAGGATTTTGATAAACTTACGGATACGTTTTCAGGGGGCTGGAGAATGCGTATTGAACTGGCAAAACTGCTGTTACAAAAAAATGATATATTATTACTGGATGAACCTACAAACCACTTAGACATAGAATCTATAATCTGGTTGGAGTCATTTTTAAGGAACTATCCGGGCGCCGTGGTTATTGTTTCGCATGATAAAATGTTTTTAGATAATGTAACCAACAGAACTATAGAAATTTCACTGGGAAGAATTTATGATTATCCTAAACCCTATTCAAAATATTTAGTTCTAAGAGAAGAGTTAAGAAGTCAACAGTTGGCATCTCAAAAAAATCAGCAAAAACAAATTGAACAAACAGAAAAGTTAATTGAAAAGTTTCGTGCTAAAGCATCCAAGGCAACCATGGCGCAATCACTTATAAAAAAGTTGGATCGTTTAGATAGAATTGAAGTTGATGAAGATGATAACAGTGTCATGACACTTAAGTTCCCAGTGTCTGTAACGCCTGGTAGAGTAGTTGTAGAGGCGCATGATATATCAAAGCATTATGGTAAAAATCAAGTATTAAAACACATTGATATCGTTATTGAACGAGATAGTAAAACGGCTTTTGTGGGTCAAAATGGTCAGGGAAAATCTACGCTTGCCAAAATTATGGTGGGCGATATTAAATTTGATGGCCATTTAAAATTGGGACACAATGTCCAAATAGGTTATTTTGCTCAAAATCAAGCAGAATATTTAGACGGAAATAAAACCGTTTTGGATACCATGATTGATGCGGCTAATGAAACTAACAGAAGTAAAGTAAGGGATATTTTAGGATCCTTCTTATTTCGGGGTGAGGAAGCAGAAAAATATGTGCGTGTGCTTTCCGGAGGTGAACGAAACCGATTGGCTTTAGCAAAATTAATGCTTCAACCATTTAATGTGCTTATCATGGATGAGCCAACGAATCATTTGGATATAAAATCAAAAAAGGTTTTAAAAGACGCTTTATTTAAGTTTGAAGGCACCTTAATTTTGGTTTCTCATGATCGTGATTTTCTTCAAGGTCTTACTAACAAAGTGTATGAATTTAAAGATCATAAGATTAAAGAATATTTAGGCGATATTGATTATTACTTAGAACAACGAAACGTTCTTAATTTAAGAGAAGTAGAAAAACGTGAAGTGGTTATTGAAGCTCCAAAAGAAAAAAAACTGCAATCCTACGAAGAACAGAAAAAAATAAAGTCCTTAAACAACAAGTTAAGTAATGTTGAAGCTCAAATAAGTCAGTTAGAACGAGACATTAAAGATATTGATATCTCTCTTGAAGTTAATTATCAAGAAGTTACATCAAAACCACATTTTTTTGATAATTACCAAAAAAAGAAGACAACGTTAAAGGACTTAATGCAAAAATGGGAGGAAATTCAACTCGAGATGGAGCAGTTTATCGATTGACATATGTTAAAATTTTAAGCATTTCATCGATTAAAATAGTTTTTAATCCGTCTTTAGGCTATCTTCGTAAGAGAATTTAACCCAATAAAAGAATTAACCCCTAATCTAAGACTGTATGAAAACTTTTAATTACATAGCAATTTTCTTTTTATCAACGGCTTTTTCATTTGCAAATATTTCTCCACAGGAAAAAAGCGCTTTAGTAGCTTTCTATAACGCAACACAAGGTAGCCATTGGAATTCCACCTGGGATTTAAATGCATCGGAAGATACATGGTATGGTATTAAGATTGAAAATAACAAATTAGTTGAAATTAACCTTCAGTTTAATAATCTTCAAGGTGTTTTGCCGTTAGAAATTGGTAATCTTGTAAACTTAAAAAAAATAAATTTAGGGTTTAATAAATTGACCGGTACAATACCAACCTCTATAAAGAATTTAAAAGAATTAACCTCTTTGGAATTATTTATGAATGAATTGGAAGGTAATATACCGGCAGAATTAGGGGAGTTAAAAAAACTTGAATCATTAAAATTATACAGTAATAAACTATCAGGAAAAATTCCGGCGTCTCTTATGGGATTAACCAATTTAAAAGAACTTTTATTAGGAAGTAATTTTTTAACAGGAACCATCCCAAATAATATTAATGCATTGACTAAATTAGAAAAGTTAAGTTTAATGGATAATAAAATGCAAGGGGAAATTCCTGTAGAAATCGCTCAACTAAAAGAACTTGGTGAATTAATTTTATCGAACAATGAGTTTACAGGTAATTTGCCTGTGGAAGTTATGAGTTTAGCTAAGTTAAGTACCATGATGGTAAGTGATAACAGATTAAATCAAGAATATGTTAGTTTTTCTAGAAAAAATCCGGTGAGCTTAAAGAGCATGCAAGGAGAAACAGCAACGGCCACAATGGATGTTGAAAAGGAATAATTTAAATTAAAGGTAACTATTCAGCCTGTTGTTTAAAAAAAAGCATAGTTGCGAACAATTTTAATTTCGTCTTTTAGAAAAACAGCCTTCTTGTTAACATTTGTTG
>Ga0207906_1000103_pt1 | contig 68199 bp, 57 predicted proteins | sample LinPmetageLP37_FD_184050 | JGI IMG/M metagenome (GOLD analysis project Ga0207906, IMG submission 184050) | Marine viral communities from the Pacific Ocean - LP-37 (SPAdes) | ecosystem: Environmental > Aquatic > Marine > Oceanic | place: Pacific Ocean | collected 2010-06-16 | reverse complement strand
AATGAAATGAAGCAATCTGTAAATTGCAAGTTATTGATTTACAGATTACTTCGAAATAAAAATTTCTCGTAATGACGGTTAATATATACTTTTTAGACAGCCTCCTTTGTGTAATTAATGACTAAACAAATATTATAAATAAATTACTCAATTACTACTTTTTAACATCACAACCTTCGTATGCTTTTATTTTTAAAATGTATTAATTTAAAGATTCGTTCATATTAAAAACGCTTCACATAATTTTTGAAGCTAAAATAAAATACATATATTTGGAAAACCAATCTGGTTTACCAATTTGGTTTACCAAATATATAAAAAATACAACAGGAAACAAATATTTTCAAAATTAATTTTAATTATAGATTAAAAATGAGCAACTTAACTAAAGAATTAAAAAATAATCTTAGAAAAATAAGTACCGCAACCATTGCAACTTGTCTATTTAAAAAGGGACTAAAAAATCAATTCATTCAAAATGTTTTTCCCTTACAGAAAGGATTACCTAATATGGTTGGAGAAGCTTATACATTGCGATACATACCGGCCAGAGAAGATTTAAACCCGATAACCGTGTTTCAAGACCCTAACCACCCTCAGCGTTTAGCTGTGGAGCAATGCCCTGTTGGAGCTGTTCTTGTTATTGACAGCAGAAAGAATGCCAGAGCAGCTTCGGCAGGATCCATTTTAATTACCAGATTAATGAAACGTGGGGCATCTGGAATTGTTACCGATGGAGGGTTTAGAGATAACAAAGAAATTGCAGGATTAAATTTCAATGCCTACCACCAAAAACCGTCAGCTCCCACAAACTTAACATTACATCAAGCTATAGATATTAACGTGCCTATAGGATGTGGTGATGTTGCGGTATTTCCTGGGGACATAATAGTTGGAGATGATGACGGAGTTATGGTTATTCCGGCTCATTTAGCTCAAGAAGTTACCAATGAATGTATTGAAATGACCCTATTTGAAAATTTTGTCCTTGAAAAAGTGAATCAAGGGGACTCTATTATAGGCCTGTATCCTTTAACAAAGGATACCATAAAAAACGATTTTAAAGAGTGGGTAAAAAAAAATAAAATTTAGTTTAGTTTATGCTTAAGGACAAGCTTTTCCAAAACAACAAAGTTTGCCATATAAAAACCATTTATGCTTTGTAATTGAGTTCTTTTTTAGCCTTCAAAACCTGAATACTACTTGTCAGTCATAAAAAAACCAGTTGCTTTTGCAACTGGTTTACCTTGTAGGGGGAACTGGACTCGAACCAGTGACCTTCGGGTTATGAGTTTGAAAAACTGCCGAATTTGACGCTTTTTATGCCTTGTTTTAATAAAATCGTGTACATAATCGTGTCCTCTGATTATTACTATTATTTATCAAAAATATGAATATTATCCTAGATTTAATCAACCATTATTGAATAAATCAATATAGCTTTTGAATACATACTTTTTGTTACGCTGTGTCCCTGTCATTTCCATTACCACTCCTAAGTCAGATAAATCCTTTAACAATCGATATGCCGAAGCAGGTGCTTTTCCTGTAACACTTTGTATTACATCCACATCAAGAATGGGATTTGTATACAATTGCTGTAACACATTTTGGGCATCTGCTTTTCTACTTCCCAATTCTGATAAGGTAATGTCCATACTCTTTTGAAGCTGCATGATTCCATCAAAGGTTTTAACACCATGCCTAGCAGTTTCTATAACACCTGTTAAAAAGAATTTGAGCCACTGTGAAATATCATTGTGTGTTCTAACGCGCATTAAATTGTCATAATACAACGCTCTGTTCCTTTCGAAAAAATCGGACAGATATAGTATAGGTTGTTTCAGTATCCCCTTGCTGACCAGATACAATGTAATTAATAATCTGCCTACCCTACCATTACCGTCTAAGAATGGGTGAACAGTCTCAAACTGGTAATGTATCAATGCTATTTTCAATAAATCGGGCATGGCGTTTAATTCGTCGTTAGCGAATTTCTCCAAATCAGACATAAAATCATGTATTGTTGTATGGATGGGTGGCACAAAAACGGCATCACTTATTGAGGCTCCCCCTATCCAATTCTGACTCGTTCTGTATTCACCGGGCATTTTGTGATCACCTCTTGCCCCTTGAAGCAGTATTTTATGGGTTTGCTTTATTAGCCTTGATGAAAACGGCAGCCTATGGAGCATCTTTACCGCTTCATTTATGGCAGAAATATAGTTTTGCACCTCTACCCAATCATCCCGCTTCTCTAAGTTAATATCTTTTTTATCCAAAAAGGCTTCCTCCATATTGGTCTGGGTGCCCTCGATTTTTGAGGATTGCGTAGCCTCCTTAGCTATATGCATCCTAATGAACAGGTCTATATTGACATATTCTGAATACATATCCAATCGCCCTAATTGTCTATCGGCCTTGCTTAAAAGCCCAATAACCTGCATATCATCCATTAACCATTCCTTATTGATGAAATTAGGTTGAAAACTTTTATAGTACCCTTGATTAATGTATTGACCAGACTTAAAATTTTTCATAAAAAATTGATAATAATAATTTTATATTCTCAAATATAGTAAATAAATGAGAATAGAGTGATCTTAATTATCATATATTATTGCTCTTTGATAATAACAAGCATTATTTTCTCATTTGATTTTAAAGATTCAGGGAAAAATTCATACAACAGATAAATTATCCCTATCCACATCTTTAAAACAATTCATCTTCTTTTTCAACCAAAGGGTCATACCAATCTGCTTTATCCTTAATCCGTTTTAACCACTCTTGGAGTCCTTTAGACAACTTATTATTCTTCACTTAACACTTCCTTTAAAAACGCATTGAATTCGTTGAACTTCTCTGAATTACTAATCTTAAGTTTATTGAGGTTTTGTAATTTCCATTGCACTGCTGGAAACCGTTCAAAATCATGAATACTCCAATCTGGCGTTAAGTTGGATAGGGCAGACAAAATGAGCCACTTGCAGCGGATAAAAGTGAGCATAGCAAAAATTATTGCAAATCCTTATATGGCTCAGGCTAAAATGAGTTTTTAAGTGGCTCGGAAATTTCCGTTTTTAGTGGTTCGCTTTAACCGTTTTTTGCACAGGAATACCTTAAGCTGTTCTTGGGAAAGAAGGGTGTTATCTAAATCAAATCCTTTAGAATCCAGTTCTTTGGTTATCTCCTGAAATGATTTTTCAGGGATTGCGCCCGTAAAATCCAATATGCTATATGTTACCTCTGGCATTTACATTTTTTTTCAATAAGAATTAATATCCTCCATAAAAGAAGTTTTTAAAATCCTTAATTAGCCAATTTATAGTCCTTGATAAGGATTTCGGCAGGAATCCCCAGATGTCCATGGATTCTCCTGATCATCGCTAGGGTAAGAGGGCGTTTCTTTTTAAGGATTTCCGTTGCCCTACTTTGGCTCTTGATGACCATACCAAATCCTTTCTTGTTCATGTTCATTTGCTCCATCATGAACTGGATAACTTTAATAGGGTCGGGGTCTTCAATGGGATAATGCTCATCCTCATATTTTTCAATAACGAGTGCCAACAAATCCAACTCATCTCCTTTTGGAGTACCGTTTTTGGCATCGAAAATTTCGTGCATACGTTTGAGGTATGCCTCATATTGTTTTTCGTTTTTTATGATGGTAATTTCCATGGTGTTATAATTTACAGTTTTTCTATTTCCAATTTATCATAATCTTTATGGGTGCCTACAAAAAGGACAAAAACCAAATGTTTTTCATAATTAATCTTAACAATAAGCCGATAATGGTTTCCGCATATATTGAATATCATTTTCCCATCACCCATAAAATCGGCAGAACCGAATAGGGCTTTGACCTCATTGGGGCTTTTAAACTCAGTATTGCTAAATACTTTGTGCCATGACCTTAACTGGTCTTCCGCATCGGGATATTGCTCCCAAAATGCCCTTAATGTTCCTTTTGAAAATATTCTCACTTGTCAAAGATATAAAAAAAATTCCCGTAAAGGGAATTTTAATGATTTTAATTTAACTTATATCATCACATATAATAAGATTCACAATCTGGACAAATTCCATAGCCAGATTACAAAACGTTACACTTCTTGGCAATTAAACAATACGGGTTTTTTCTGGTTAATAATCTTTCAACCTTTTTTGTATCCCCTGCTCCCTGCTCCGTAATTATTCAATAATCTTCAAGACCCCTTCATTGCTTTCCTTAAATGCCATGCTTTGGCGCAGCTTTTCTTCCATGGCATCCATATCGCCTCCATAAATGGTATGGCTAAATGCCTGCGCGCGTTCCAACATTCTGATGTACACTTTTGGGTCATTGTTTCTCGTCAGTCTGCGCAACCCTCCCAAGTAATCTTCCCGGTAGACGGTTGGGATGATGATTTTTGTCTGGCCACTTGTAGAGAGTTCCGCATTCATCATTACCCGTGCCATACGTCCATTTCCATCAAGAAATGGATGGGTTTCACTTACAACAAACATTATAAAGGCAGCCTTGGCAAAAGGATGTACCAATGCCTTATAAAAATCAAAACTCTGCATTAGCGTTCCCCGTACCAATTCCATATCCACAAAGGAAGTGTCCCCTGCTTGATTGTTCCTGTCCTTGAATTTACCGGGTTTCTTATCCTTCCGGACATTTAACAATATTTCGTGACGGTACTGTAGGATTTCAAGCAGATTCTCTCCAGAGTACGGAACTATCGTCATCTCCTGTTTATTGGAAACCAATTGATACGTGCCCAATACGTCATGTGAATCTTCATTGCGTGCAGGCATTGGTTGCTGTGTCGCGATGATCTGTTTTGCTGTATCTACCTCGAAAACAGTCCCTTCTATGTAATTAGAGAAATAACTTTCATAAAATGCAAAATTACGATAAGCTTGGGTAGTTATATTCTGTTCTTCCCGGTTCTTAAACTCCTGTTGCTTCAGTTCCCTGAATAGTATTTCAAACAACTGCAAACGGGCTGGGTCGTAAGGCATACCTACGGCACGGGCAGCCACTACAGGAGATTTTAATCCGCTTGCAGATCGTGTAGACAGAAGAGCGCTTATAATTTTATTAAGTTTTTTGAATTCCTTTTGCATACCAATCTCTTCTGAAATTTCCCGTGCACGATCCCTGACCGCATTGAGCTCATCCTCCCCATTTACACGTATGATCTGTTCCAGTTTTTCTTCTATTTGTGGATAGGCAAGCGTTTTGGAATCAGCACTTGTCTGTCTTGATTCCTGAAGATTTTCAAGAAGAGCTCTTTCCTTTTGTGATACCATTAATTTTCCTGAGAATGTTGTATCGCCATGAATAGCCGGTACACCTTCCATAAAACGAATGGTAATCCCCGGAAGCCTTACTTTTTTGGTGTATTTGTAGGTCACAAATATTTGTCCGCTGGCTGTGGGGGCAAATTCAAAGGCCGAACGATGGCTCAATACCGCACCAGGATAAAGATTGCCTAAAATTGGAAAAATGTTACGCTTGATGATGTCTGCTGGCAAATCTTCAAGGTTTGATGTGTAGAGTCTTGACGCAATTTTGCGCACAATGCCTTCAGATTCCCAATTGGATATCCTGCGGGAAATGACAGAATCTGCCGAACCATAAATTATCTCTTGTAGATGTATCGGGATGTTTTTTTTCACTATAAATGATTTAAAACACAAAATTGCAAAATATTTTCCATTAAAACTTTATTATAGCAAAATATTTTCTATTATAAATGAAATTTGATTTTCCAATAAATTAACTCATTTGGATACCATTGCAAAATATATTCCATTAATTATCTATTTATGTAGAATATTTTCCAGTTAAAATCAAGTTTATAGATAAAACTATTTAACAACAAACGGGGTGAATTTAGATGCTTTGCAAAGATCAATGGCAAAATACTTAACCAACAACTTTAGCCAATTAAACAGTACTTTTCAACTTTTCAAACCCAACAAACCGCTGTAATCCTCTGGCAACTCTGCATCAATATCCTTTAAATAGGTTTTAAGGGCTTTCAAAGTGGAATGCCCAGTAATAAGCATGAGTTTATCGCAGGTCTCGGAATATGAAAACTCCTCCCTAAATTTGCGGAAAAGCAGGGTGATAAATGTGTGCCTGAAGGAATAGACGGTATATTCTTTTCCTAATTGAAAGCTTTCTCCCTGTTCTATAAGGTAATCGTTATATTTCTCTTTCAGCTTTTTAAATCGTTTTGTAAAATAGTCCCGACGATAATTTTCTTTAATAGGCCAGGGACCGATTCCGTTCGGCGTAAACAGAAAATAATCTTGAACGGAAAAATCAAATCCCATAATTTCATTAACCACGATATCGGGTATGATTTTTGTCTTTGTAGGCTTGTTCTTTGCCTTAAATTGCAATTGTTTTTGGTCTAAATTAATATCCTTTATTTTTAAGCGGCAAACCTCAATAGGTCGCAATACATTATAGGAAACAAATTTAATGAACAGCAACAATAATGGGTCATTTTTCTTCATGTAGGCGAACAGGCCTTCTAAAACATCCAATGGGTAGGTTTGATGGCGTACGGAGTTTGTTTCAAGCACTTTTATATTGGCCACAAAATTCCTTGGAATGATATCGTTGTCCTCCAATACCCCGAAAACAGCACTCAAAACTATTCGGGTATTATTGCGGTTTCTGGCACTTGTTCCATTAATTACACCATTAAGGTAAGCATTGACAGTTTGTTTCGTTATTTCCAATATGTTTCTTTCCAGAAGCCCTTTGTCCTTAAGATAGGTCTTAAATTGGTTCAACCTGCTCCTGTAATCTGGTATTGAGGTCTGGCTCAAGCCCTTCACCTTAAGAGAATAGGCAAAGTCCAAGGCTGCCTTGGCAGTATAATCTACGGATTCCATTTTGAATTCGTCCTTATATGGGGAAAAACCACCTTTCAGCATTTCATGGAGTACGCCCTTTATGATTCCAAAATGAAAGAGTCTTTTTTCCTTGGTCTTGTAATTTCGGTTGACCTTTAAGGTAATAGGGGTTTGGCGCACCAACACGGGCCGCCCTTGCTTATCCCTTAAGGTAGGATGGGCGTATGAGTAATAGACATACCAGCGTTTGGAAAGGTCAAAATGCTTTCCTCCATGATAGATTTTTGGCTCTGTAAAAATTTTTTCCACGCCGTGTTTGTATGCGGTATGCAATATATCAAAAAAATAACCCATTGACAAAGGCTTTAAGTACCTGTTGGTCAATGGGTTTCTTTAGTAGCGGGAACTGGACTCGAACCAGTGACCTTCGGGTTATGAGCTTAGTCCGTACAGCAACTAACAATACTTAAAACTACTTAAAATCAATGATTTACATAATTTTAATAAAATTTATCATCAATTATAGGCATCCGATACCAAATTATTCTGTACTTATTCTGTACTAGTTTTTGTATCTTTATCATTGCAAAAAGTAAGTTATGGCTAATATAAAAATTGTTCTTCGTAAAAATATGATTAAAAAGGATGGTACAATTCCATTGGCCATAAGAATAAGTGCAAATTATAAGACTAATTATAAGTGGCTTGGTCAATACGTTCTTGCAAAGGATTGGGATAAAGTTGCTGGACAAGCAAAAAGAAGTCATCCAAATTATAAAATTCTAAATAATTTTTTACTTAAAAAATTAACAGAAGCCAACGATGTTTATTTAAATAACCAAGATGAAAATATTACTCCAAAACAGGTCAAACAAAAACTGAAAGGTCCAGGCGGCTCTAAATCTTTTTTTGCAGTTGCTGCTCAACGGATAAAAACAAAATATGACCGTAAAGTTTTTTCAGTAGCCAAATCAGAGCTTTCTATTTTATACAACATTGAAGAGTTTTTAAATCTCAAAACTTCCTTAACTAAAAAAGATGTTATCGAAGGTATTGGAAAACGAAGAAGAGATAGAGTTGGTAAGGCTAGAAAGTCGGAATATTCCTTTATTGATGGAATTGAACATTTTCAAAAGAAAAAAGATTTGAAGTTTCAAGATATTAATCAGGCTTTTCTAGAACGCTATAAAACCTTTTGTTCCGCTTATCTAAATCAGAAAACTAGAACAATTTCAAATCAATTAATTTTTATCAGAACACTATTCAATGTTGCCATTAAAGATGGTGTGGTTTCTGCAAAGTATTACCCTTTTGCTGGTGACAAAGAAAAAATCAGATTAGGAACTAGTAATAAGATAGGTCTAACTATCGAAGAGGTCGAAAAAATTGAATCATTGAAATTAGAGCCTTATTCTTCGATTTGGCATACGCATAATGTATGGTTGATTTCCTTTTATTTTGCTGGTATTCGTATTTCAGATGTTGTAAAATTAAAATGGTCTGATTTTAAGGATGATAGGCTGTATTACGTTATGAATAAGAACGAGAAGCCTTTAAGCCTTAAAGTTCCCGAAAAAGCGAAAGCTATTCTAGATTTTTACAAAATGAACAGAAAAAATAATGGTGGATATATCTTTCCTTTTTTAAATGAAGTCCGGCCAAATGATGATGAAGATTTTTTTACTAAGACTAGAAATGCCACTAAACTCTTCAATAAATATTTAATTAGAATCGCTGCCCAATGTGATATTGACAAAAGCTTATCTAATCATATTGCGCGTCACACTTTTGGAAATATTGCAGGGGATAAAATCCACCCATTAATGTTACAGAAGCTTTACAGACATAGCGACTTAAAAACTACTTTAAACTATCAAGCAAACTTTATTCATAGAGATGCTGATGATGCTTTGGATAGTGTAATTAGTTTTTAATCTGAGTTTTACCATTTACAGAACACTTCGCAAGTACCAACTTTTAAGAAATTTTAAGAAAGGCATAATTTTTGCAGCTTTCCAGTAAAAAACTGTCTATAGAACGTCAACTACATAATTCTTTGTAATTACCTTATCTAATATCGACCCTGACTATTAACAGTTACTAACTCTGTAATTAGGTATGGTATGAAATTACATTTACTCGCACAAAATCTAGAAAAACAATTATTAGAAATTGAAGAAAATTCAGAGACAATTATGCAACGCTCAAAGCATTCTATAATAGTCTGCACGAAACTTTTAGGTCAATTTAAAAAGGAAATTATTAACAAAGGTTTCGCCTCTATCTCGGATGAGATTTATTTTTTTAAGCACACAAAACAAATCCCATTAAGACATCTTATCTATTTTTCTGAAATTCGTTCCTTTGAAATTCAATTCCCCAAAACAGACAAAGAATCACAACGCAAATTTATTAGAAGAAAGATGCAGAAAGTCAATCGTTTCTTTAGCTACAATTTGGACTTCACGCAATATGCTGATTCAAACCATACTCATTTTGATAAAGAATATTATACACGAGAATATTTGGGATCTTACATTATAGCTACATCTAAATTCTATTTCCAAGACCCTGAATTTTGTACACCAAGAGATATGCTTCTTGGTAAATACAGAGCCTATGATTCGCTAGCAACTTATTTAGATGAGAAAAAATTTAAAATTAGCAACGGTTTAAATGGTAAATTTAAATCTATTAAACCGATTGAAAAAATACATTGGCCATTTTCAAATACAGAATACGTTGAACTTTTATATGCACTCTGTACAAAAGGATTGGGAAAACAAGATAACCAAAGCATAATGCAAATTTCCAGAAAATTGCAACAGCTATTTGATCTTGAACCAAAAGACATCTACAAAACCTATCACGACATCAAAAACAGGAAGAATAGCCGAACGCTTTTTCTTGACGAACTCTCTACATCTCTACTCATAGAAATGGATAAAAGTGAAGAATAAAACCATTACTTATCTATTCGATTCCTAATTCTCAAGCTTTTAAAAAAAGACCGTACTACGGTTGACCTACGGTAATTAATTTTTGCGCCAGTTTTTTATAAAATTTAATGTGATTTGAAGGTGTAGGTTTGCAAAAATACCCTCAAAATCTATCAAAACAAAGCAAATCTCAAGATGTTAAATTTTGACCGTACTACGGTCGAACTGGGGAATAAAATCCAATAAACCTATTCAAATTTGTAGAACGAAAGTCAAATCAAGTCAGGGGCTATCAAATTAATTGTAAATCAATAGTCCCTTTCTTTAAAATCGTTTTATTATGCCAGCAACTATTATTACTTCAGACGACCTTAGAGAATTCAAAATGGAATTACTCGATGACATCAAAAATCTCTTATCCAAACAGGGAAATGGAAAACTTAAAAAATATCTTAAATCTTCTGAGGTTATGGACTTACTGCAAGTAAGTCCTGGAACACTTCAAAATCTTCGTATCAATGGAACGTTACCCTATACTAAAGTTGGCGGAATCATTTATTATGATACCGAAGAAATACAAAATGTAATGACAGCTAACCGTGTACATCACGGTTTAAATCATTAAGCGATGAACTATATAAAGCTACTAAACGCGGCTTTTGAAAAGTTCTATTTTGATGACCGCCTAAACCCTACCCATATCAGTTTGTATATGGCCTTGTTCCAAGAATGGAACAGCAGCCGCTTTGCAAATGAATTCTATGTTAATCGTAGAGATTTGATGCTCGCATCAAAAATAGGTTCAAAATCTACTTATCACAGGTGTGTTACCGATTTAGACTCTTGGGGTTACCTTTTCTACTTTCCTTCCAATAATCCTTACAAGGGTAGTAAAATCAAGATGTCCATTATCGGTACAAGTGATGAACCTGATATGGGACGGTACAGTCCCATATTAGAACAGGTTGCGGAACAGTACCGTCCCAATAGTGTACCGATAATGGGACAGCACCATCCCATATCTGGACAAGTTGTGGACTTGCACCGTCCCATAGGTGGACAAGCATTGGTATCTACTATAAACAATACCAAACAAGTAAACAATATAAAACAACCAAAGGGCTGGCAGGCCGTTATTGATTTTTTTATTGAAAAAAGTTTTAATGCTGATGAAGGAAAAAAATTCTTCGAGCATTATGAAACTCGAAATTGGCAAACTAGCGATGGAAAAGAAATTCGAGATTGGCGAGCCTTAGCTTTGAACTGGATGGATAGAACCGAGCTTTTCGATGAAGAAAACAAACTAAACAAAGAACAAGCGTCCCAAATCAAGGACAACTTGCGAACCACTAAAAATAAAGATTATGGACAACCCCTCTAAAATTACCGAAGGTGGCGTAGAATATTCACTCGGAAAGTTTGATGGCAAAAGCGTTCTTTACGATTTTGACAAAATCCTAATTTATCTAAATGTAAAGGGATCGAAACTCTTTGGTCAACAATTTAGAATCTATGACGAGGACACGGTTATCATTCGTAAACTCTGCCATTATTTCATCAAGGACAAAGAAAATTGTGAAAAGAACGGAATTGATATCGACAAAGGTATTTTACTTTCTGGACCTGTAGGATGCGGAAAAACGACCTTGATGAAATTACTGCGACATATCGTACCTATGCAAAGGCCTTACGAAATGATTCCTTGCAGGAACGTGGCTTTCAGTTTTAACCACCTCGGTTTTAAAACCATTGAAGACTATGGGAATACCAGATTTTATTGCTTTGATGATTTAGGTATTGAACCTGCTGGAAGGTTCTATGGCAAAGATTTAAACGTAATGGGCGAAGTGTTGCTTTCCCGATATGAACTTTATCTTCAGACCAAACATAAAATCAAGACACACGCTACCACAAATCTCAATGCTGAAGAACTGGAAGAACGCTACGGCAATCGGGTTCGTAGCAGAATGCGAGAACTATTTAACTTAATTGCGTTTGACACTAAGGCTGGCGACAAGCGGAAGTAATCTAACTTCTGAAGGATTTATATAACAAAATCACTTCTGAAATAAATTGCACTATAATCGCTTTTAAACTTTCGGTTAACTCTAAAAATATGTCTTTCATAATAATATTAGTTTTGTATTGATAGTAAAATAGCGTTAGCAGCGAATTGAATATTGGTAGCATTTGAAATATAAGTACCTTCATCTTTATTAGATAAGAAACCCAATTCCAAAAGCACGGAAGGACAAAAACCAACTGTTTCTCGAAGCACTTGAAAGTTGGCAAACTTCACACCTCTACTTTCATATCCTATCGCTGTGCAAAGCATTTTTTCAATTTGATAGCCGACAAAAACAGATTCTTTAGAATACTTCGCTTGTTTTTTTGAAGCATAAACTTCAATTCCTCTTGCATTTGGATTATCCGAATGATTACAATGCAACGACACAAATAAATCTGCTTTTAAGATTTTGGCGAGCCTTATTCTATCAGATAATGAAATAAGTGTGTCCTTATACCTGGTCAAATAAATATCTAAAGGTTTTCCTAATTCTTTATTTAGCTTCAAAATAGCATTCGCAATATCCAATACGATGTCCTTTTCTTGAATTTTATTTATACCAATTGCACCAGCATCTTTTCCACCGTGTCCAACGTCAATAATTATCCGTTTTTGAGCACTCATTTCTTGTCCAAAAACGATGCACATTTTTAGAAGCAAAAAGACAAAACTGACGTTTTTGAGCACTTTTTTCATTTTTAATTTTCAGGTTATCAACAACTTCCCTTTAAAAATCCATAGGATTTGATGCTAAATAATAACAACCGAATTCAAATAGAATCAAATAATATTTTATTCACAAATTACTGATTTACAGTATTTTATGTTCAAATATATGTAAATTTCTACTAACGAAAACAACATAAAAATCTAAACAATTTTATTATGAAAAAATCACTCTATTTAGCATCATTTCTTTCACTCTTATCCACTTCGCTTTTTGCTCAAATTGGTGGTATTGAAGATTCAGTTAATGATGTTGGCGACACTATCAGAACTATTTTTCCAATTTTATTAGGTGTCATCTTCCTAGTTGGCTTCCTGTTTAATGCAGGACATTTCTTTGGGGAAAATGCAGACCTTAAAAAAGGAATTACTAGAGTACTAGTATTTGTTTTGATTGCTGGCGCAGTAGTCGGCATCTTCACATACTTAATCGGAATCGTAGTGTAACTATGAAGAAGTTTGAGGTCTATAAAAACATCCGGAAACGGGCGGTCATTTTTGGGTTGCCTATTTCCTTGTTTGCATTAATGATGGTTGCGATTCTTGCTTCGTTATTAATCATCATTTTTTCATTCAGCTTCTTAATGATAATAGGTGTTATGGTTTTTAATGCAGCCTTATACATCGCTCTTACAAGGATGGCTAATAATCCACAACTTTTTCAAACAGCTAAAGCCTTCCCTAAAATAATAAGTAACAAAAGAAATTCTGGCTTCGATTATGAACAAGATTAATCTTTCAGCATATAACCCTATTACGGATATTCAAGACAATATCATATTTGCCAATAATGGCAATGTCGTCCTATGCTATGAAGGAACGCTACCAGAAATCTATTCACTATCTGAAAAAGACTTCGAGGACATACACGGTGCTTGGTTTCAGGCTTTAAAATCATTGCCCATTGGTACGGTGGTTCAAAAACAGGATATCTACCTAAAGAAAACATACACTTCAGAAAAGCTTCCGAATACAACCTTTTTAGAAAAAGCGACCCACGACCACTTCAAAGGGCGTGATTATATGGAACATCGTTGCTTTTTGTTCTTTACGCTCACTAAGAACAAAGCGTTGAATAATTCAAAATATGTCAACCCTTTTCGTAAAGTTTCCAAAGGAATTGTTCAACAATTGGATGATAACGTTAAGAGCTTCATCGGTTCAGTAAGCGATTCTATCTCCTTTATAAACAATAGCCGAAAGATGACCTTCGTTTCGCTCAAAGCGAAAGAGATACAGCAACTCACAAATGGCTATTTCAATGGCTTCAATGATGGGTTTGATACCGATATCATACTAGATAAAAAAAGCGTCAATATTGGCGAAAACCATTTTGATGCCCTGGCTATCAATAGCGAACTGTGCTTTGGCGAAAGTGTACAGAGTAGCAAGACCAATGAGAAATTCACATCTGACGATTTTGTGTTTCATCAAGGGTTTATTGATGGCTTAGGGCTTACGCTTAATGAGAATCACATAGTCAATCAAATCTTGTATTTGGATGACAAACAGAAGTGGCGCAAGCTGCTTGATAAGAAAGTTGAAGAACTGAACAAAAGTTCCAATTTCGGCTCTCAGAACAAAGTCGTACTAGGCAAAATTCAACACATTCTCGACCAGATTAATGCCGATGATAATGCACGAATAATCCGTGGTCATCTAAACATTGTGTATTGGGATAAGAACCCTGAAAATTTAAGCCGAATCGGTTCAAAAATTAAAACTGAGTTTAAAGAACTGGACATTATCCCATACTATCCAAGAGGCGAAGAACGGAAGAACTACATCCTTAATAGTTACTGCTGTTTTTCATCTAACTTTTCAAATAACGATTTATATGTGACAGATTTAAAACACGCTTTATGCCTGTTTATCAACAATACGAATTACAACTCAGATGCTACCGGAATCATCTTCAATGATAGAGAACATAATGTACCTGTTCTAAAAGATGTTTGGGACGAACGCAAGAAACGTATAAAAGCACGAAACTTCGCCATTTTCGCACCAACGGGCGAAGGGAAATCGTTTTTGGCCAATAATATTTTACGTCAATATTTTGAAAGTGGTGTCCGTCTGGTCATCATCGACTTGGGTGGTTCTTACACCAAATTCGCAAAACTATATCCTGAGAAATATACCGTACTCAGATATGAGAGTGGAAAGAACTTAGGCATCAATCCTTTTTACATCAGCGATGTAAAAGATTTGACACCTGAACGTTTGGAAGATTTATCGGTGTTCCTATTTGAACTCTTTGCTTCAGATTTAAAAGTGACCAAGGCACAATCTGTCTCTGTCAAGAAAATACTGAAACATTATTACGATAGCACACCAGAAAACCACTCGTTAGATGGTTTTTATAGTTTTATAGAAAGGAATCAGAAAGACCTTCTGGACACCTTGAAAATCCATCCCGACTACTTCAATGTTATCAGCTTCTTGCACGTAATGTCCGAATATGTCGGCGATGGTCTATATAGCTTCCTTTTTGAAGTAAGCGAAGACCAGACCTACAAAATCGAAGACAAACGATTGATTGTTTTTGAACTAGACGAAGTCAAGGACAATAAGGAAATCCTGTCCGTAATGCTGAAGTTGATTAAGTCAGCTATCCAAAGAACCATTTGGAAGAATAGAGCTGAAAAAGGTATCATCCTATTTGATGAGTTTGCCAAACAGTTAAAGTTTGACAACGTACTGGAAAGTGTGGAATTCTACTACCAAGCTATTCGTAAACAAAATGGTGCTATTGGGATTATTCTACAATCAATTAATCAGCTACCGAATAATTCAACATCCGCAAGCATATTAGAAAACACACAAGTCATTTATAGCCTAAACAATGAAAAAGGCTATGACGAATTAGTCAAAAGGCTAAATCTTTCGAGCCACGATTTGAACCAATTAAAGTCCATTAAAAACAACCTTTCTGGACCACGGAAGTACACAGAAATGTTTATCAAAATCGGAAAGGAAAGTAACATTTTTAGGCTTGAAGTTCCAAAGAAAGTGTATGCAGCTTACTTGACAGATGGACAGGAAAATGAAGAAATAATGAAGCTCTATGAAGAGCATAATGATATGGAAAAAGCGATAATTCAATTCACATCTTAAATATAAAAACAATGAAAACAAAAATCTTAGTACTTGCAATCGCATTACTGTTTAGCTTAAATATTAAAGCTCAGGGAATGCCAACTTATGACAATACCAATTTTGTCAGCTTGATAAAACAACTCGTAGAATCTGGTAAACAGACAGCTCAAATGATTAAGTCTGTAAAATTTTTAAAAGATGCAAAAGAGAGCATCGAGAAAGTATCAAGTGTGGTGCAACAACTTAGAGCTGTTCAAGAAATTGCACAAAACAATCAGCGTCTTATCAATGTAATGCAAAATGATTTACAAGACATCCTGAACTCGCCTTACATCAAACCAGAGGAAGTTACTCGGGTTGCACAATCCTTTGATGCGATAGTTCAAAACTCATTGGACGCCGTTGACTTTATGGGCGAAATACTATCTAGCGATAATCTAAAAATGACCGATGCTGAACGTGCGGAAGTTTTAAAAGAGAAAGAGCTGGAATCAAAAGAAATGGTTTCCAATATTCAGACAAAAACGAAACGCTACAAGGATATTATTTCCTTCAGAAAAATGCAGGATAAAGTAAATAACAGAGAAACAGAATACTAAAAATGACCGCAACCATATTTTTAGGGATTGGACTGGAATACATCGATGCGGTGTTTCAAACCATACAAAACAGCAGCTTCTCGCAATACACTATTGCCGGAATGAAAACGCTTGCTGTTCTGTTCTTTTTAATTAATATCCTTAAAAAGTATAATGAAGGTGTTGCAGATAAGGATGGCTATTCTTGGGGATTGAGTCCTGGGGAATTGATGAAGAATTTTGCAATTGTTGTTCTAGTCATATTCTCGACACAAGTATTAGGCTTTTTCGATAGTATCTTGGTTTCGATAGAAGCGCAATATCGTGGTACAGCACCTGCTTTATTACCGTTGCAGATGCAAGATATTCCTATTGAAGAAGATGTAAGTATCATCGAGGTAGCGCAAGCTGCTATGACGCTCTTATATGAAGCATTGGTAACACCACTCTACGGATTCAAAATATTTGCATTTATCATTAGCCTTTTTCTTTGGATTTTGGATTTGTTCATCTACCCACTATTCCTTGCGGAACGCTACTTCTTATTGGGTATAATGCAAGCCTTTTTTCCTTTGGTAATTAGTCTAGCGGTTTTTGAAAAATTTCGTTCGCTTGCCTACACGTTTTTTAAGTTATATGCTGCGGTGTATATGTTGGTGCCTGCCTTCTTTTTGGTCAATGTATTTGTAAATGCGCTCTATACTGAAATCAACACTAATTTCTGGACTAACCTTTTTGGTACAGATGTTGGCCAGGGCTTTTTTGCACCTGTGGTTCAGTTAGGGTCGGTATTTTTTATTGTCTTCCTAAAATTCAAATTATACAAACGCGCCACATCGTTCACGCTCAGATTGTTTACCAGTTAATTCCAATGAAAATGAAAACACCTTATAAAAACATCTATGCCGTCTTAAAACTGAACCGATTTATCGTACTGGCAGTTGTCATTTTTGCAATGCTATCTAGCATCTTTTCACTTTGGATGGCATTCAGCACAAATCAAAAAGCACTCAATAGTGCCTTTGCTATCAATACCGATGGTAGTATTATTCCGTTGAAGCTCGTTACCCAAAAAGAAAATTTTCAAGTAGAAGCTTTGGCTCATTTAGACCTGTTTCACAACTACTTCTATAACATTGATGCCAGTAATTACGAACGTAATTTAAAAAAAGCACTTTGGCTAGGTAATAGTTCTGTGGATAACCTCTATCGTCAGAAAAAGGCAGATGGTGTCTATAACAGATTGATACAATACTCGCTCATTCAAAAAGTGCTGAGGATAGATTCTCAAATTGAAGAACAAAACGGAACGTATGTTTTTAGAACTGTGACTGTTTTCGAAATCAACCGTGGTTCAATCATAGATAGATACGAGCTTGTTTCTAGTGGAAACTTAATATCAGTTGATAGAAATTTTCCAAACAATCCTCACGGACTATTGATTACAGACTATTTCGAGAACACCTTAAAAAAATTAAACGATGAAAATTGAGTTGATAATCCCGAAATAAATTCGGGTTAGGTTCAACATTTAAAAAAACCACGATTATGAAAGTAGAAAAAAACAAAATAGTCTTTGCAGCGGTGTTAGTTGTGATTTTCATATTCTTAATTTCCTATTCTATGATGGTTATGGGCGATGATAAAAGTGAGAATGAAAATCTTGAACAGACCTTAGTTCCAGATTTAGAGGAAAACCAAAAACAATACGATTCAAAATTAGATGCTATTAATGACTTAAAGGAAGTACGCGAAAATAATGCGCCTAGCATCTACGACGAAAAATTTTTGGATTCAACAGGTCTTTACAATCCTGATCTACCAGAACAGGAAAAGAAACGTATCGTAGATAGTATTTACGAGGCTGGCAAAATTCAATATTCCGAAAAGCGACACCAGAGCTTTGGGCAAAAGAAAATCACTCAAAATACTGCACAGCAAATAGACTCAGCCGATATCAAAAGAGAACAAAAAATAGAAGCTAAAGAATTGGGTTTGGAACATCAAATGTTCTTTGCTGCTTCGCCGAAACCAAACGAAGTTTCGATTATTGGCAATTCAGATGAAACCATTTATGTGGTTGTCGATGGTGACCAAATTGTGAAAGCAAATACCAGATTGCGAATGCGTCTTACAAAAGCTGCAACAATCAATAATAAATTGATGCCAAAGAACACAACAGTTTTTGGATTTATAAGCTTTCAGCCCAATCGGGCTTTAATTGAAATTGAAAATATAAAGCATCATCCCACCAAACTCAAAGCCTTCGATTTATCGGATGGTAGTGAGGGCATCTATGTACAAAACAATTTTCGAGCAGAAGCTACCACCGAAGTTATAGACGATATTGTTAGCGACATCAATATTCCTACCGTTCCACAAGTAGGCGGAATTACAAAGGTGTTTAGGCGTAAAAATCGAAACATAAAAGTAACCGTACTAAATAATTACAGATTAATTCTAAAACCAAAATTATGAGCCCATAATGGGCATTTAAAAACGCACTCTTATGAAAAAGCATATCATTATTTCAGCTCTTATAATTATGTCCGCTATCGCACCTCGATTGTGCTGGGCACAAGCTACAACGCAAACAAACACAGTCCTCGACACTATTTACGCAAACGACACTAAAAATGTTGCGCTATTTTTCCCAGAACCTATACGTCAGGGTATAACTGGTTCGGATAATTTTGTTTTTACCTACAATCGTGAGAAAGAACAATACTTTGGATTACTTCAGGCAAAGCCTGGGAAAGAAAGTAATCTACTGGTAATCAATAGAAATGGTTCAATTTTTTCGTATATTGTAAGGTATAAAAAGCAACTGTCTAAGCTCAATTACTTCATTTCTTTATCAAATAGTATTGGGAATGAAAAGCCATTAGTAAGTGATTCAATTCAGACTGCAACTGTTAAAGATAGTATAGATAACAGAACGTATTATTATCAAAAATTCTGTTCTTACCTTCTTGACATAAAACAACACTTTGGTTACTTTACAAAGAGAAAACAAGGTGTTATTTTGAGTGTTGAAAATATAGTTTTTGATAAAGAAGAACTCTATTTCGTTATTCAAATTAGGAATAATTCTACCTTGGATTACGATTTGAATTTCTTAAACCTTTCAATCGAGCCTCGACAAAAAGGAAAAAAGAAATCTTTACAGAGTTTGTATCAAGAACCAATTTACAAACACCACCTACCATCAAAAATTGCTGAGGGTAAGATGATACGATTCGTTTATGTGTTGCCCAAATTCTCATTATCTAATGACCGTAGGGCAATATTGGAATTGAACGAGAAAGATGGCGAACGTAATATTGAATTAAAGATATCACATAGATATATTAATAACCCAAATTAGTAATATTATGAAAAAATTAATTATTTGTTCACTTGTGGCTTTGTTCATTTCTTGTTCAGGAAATGGGAATATGACCCATTCTGAAACCGCAGAAATTGTTGCAAAAAGTTTTTTCTCGAAAGATGAAGCAACTTTAAAGAAGCATACAACATCGGCAGGTTATAGCAGTTTAATTATGGGTCTAAATGCGATGCCACATTCCGATAAAGAAATTGAAGTAGAAATCTTAGAGGAAGCCATTGATGGCGAGATTGCTTGGGTAAAATATATATCTACCTATGATGGGAAATCTGGTATTTTCAAATTGGTCAAAGAGAATGGACAATGGAAAGTCACTAATAAAGGGCCTAGGGAAAAAGGCCCTTTTTAGAAGTTTAATAAAATATACAATTTCAATTCACTCTAAAATTTCTATCTCTACAACTTTCCATTTATCACCTGTAAATATAGCTACCGCAATTACATTACAATTAGATTCTATTGAATATTTTTTTAAAATATATTTTGGTACATAAATATCTGAAATGAATGCAAAGTCTGGCTTAATATATGACTGCTCTTCTTCATCCAACTCGTGAAACTCTCTTGTGTACCCACCGGATTTATACTTTAACTCTAATGAACCAGTTATGCTTTTTAATAGTTTTTCATTTGTTTCTTCCGTTTCTATAATTTGCAATGGTTTGTAAATTATTTTCTTTCGTTTCTTGTCTATTTTCTTTGCAAACGAGATTTCTAAAAAAGTACCCTCAGCTGGTCTTAAATTAGTCTCGCTAAATCTTACAATTCCGTGAATTTTTCTGTCAGCTACAAAATGAAATAATTTCTTTTCGCTATTGATATTGTCGACAATCGCAAGGGTTTTTGGAAAATGTTCAATCCCTTTAATTGAATCAATTAATTCTATTTCTTTAAGGTCAATTCTTGTTTCATCCATTCTTTTGGTTACAAGTAATTTTCCTTTGATAAAGTCATTTATGTTGTATTTACTAATATCATCTTTATAAAATATTTCCTGATTATTAGATGATATAGCGTGGATTACGTTTTTCTCTTTGTTTATGTAGTCTATTACTGCAAATTCATCTTCAAGTATGCTCCAGTCCGCTTTGTTAGATTTTTTTGACAACAATGGAATATATTTGTATTCTATTTTTGGTGTTGAGAATTGATACATAAAATTATTACGCTTTGGAATTTCTTCAGACACCAATTCTTCTTTATGTAGCTTAAAATCAAATACATTACCGATTTTAAATTCCTTGAAACTTTTAAAACGCCTTTTGCTAACAGTAAACTCTATCTCTTTACTATTGCTGAATTTTAGTTTTTCTTTTTGTTGGTCATTTTTCCAAGTGTCGATTAATACAAGTTCCGTCCACTTTATATCTTGGTAAGCATATTCTTCAGCTAATGGAACATATTGTTTATATAATTCTTGATTAACTTTAATTGAAGTTGTTTTTCCAATAACTTTATTTAATAACAAGTTATATGATTCAGGTAAATTCCAACCTTTAAGTTCTCTATGTTTTTTATAAGTACTTAGTTCAACAAGAGCATTTTCAAATAGGTTGTTTTCAATTAAAGCGTTTGCCAATTCTAAATGAATATCTCCTAAAAAATCTTCATTTTTTTCAAGCTGAATAGCTTTAGATAACATCCCAATTTTTAATTCATTATTGTTTTCTGTACAAGAAGAAAATTCACTCCATATATAAGCTTTATCTCCTAAACCTAAAACTAATGATTTGTAAATTTCCGTTGCCCTATTGTATTCTTTGGCTTCAATTAATAATATAGCTTTCTCTCTTACAAGCCATTCATCATTCGGGAATTTATCAGTAGCAGTATCGTATACATCAATTAACCAATCCGTCTTATAGGTTTTATTGTTTTGGGTTTTTAAAATTTCAAAAGATTTTTTCAAACATTTATTTGCAAGTGGTTTGTATATGTTTTCATCTTTAACAACTTCTTTCCAATCGTTATCCATAAAGTTGATAGGGTTCCACTTTTCAAAAAATTCTAAGAATCTCCATTCATCTGTTTCTTGCATATATCTTTCTGCTAAGCTTAAAACTTTAGAATGCCATTCTGATTTGGGGAATTTCGAGAATTTTGAATTGTAATCACTAAATAATTGCCATAACTCAGAATATTTATTCTCTTTTTTAGAATTGTAGATTTTCCAAAAATATGGTTCTCTTAATAAGTCTAAAACTTGTTGTTCGTTAGTAGTATCACTATAACTTGTAGCTATTTTTACATTACTTATTAAGTACTCGCAATCTATATTGTAATTATTATCAATAAAGGCACGAAAAATTCTTGATAATAGTGAGGGAATATCTTTTTCGTTATACCACTGTTTTGTTTTATCATCAGATCTAAGATTTTCAGGATTCCACATTTCAAAAAATTTGTATAGGTTGAAATCTGAATGTTCTTTTGAATAGTGCAGGGCAAAATTTAAAATCATAGAATGTAATAATGAAGGACGTTCATTTTTTAAATTCATATAATCTCTTAAGAATGTTCTGACTTGAATTGATGTTAGTTCTTTTTCATCATTTTTTATGTGTCTATAAATTGTCCAACCATACGCTTCGTGGTGTAAGTCGTTTAGACGGTTTTCAGAAATAAGTTGTTTAAAAATATTAAGTGCTTCTTGATGATGATTATTTTTGCTTAATTCTTCTGCTTTGTTTATTTCCTGGTAATTTATATCAATTCTTGGTTTTAAATATGCTTTTTGGCTTTCAATAATATCGTCAGGATAATCAAATAGAATAGTGTTTAATTGGTTAAAATGAATCATAGCTTGATTCAAATTATTAACAGGTATGTAATATTTGCATAAGTCAATTAGAACCCAAGCAAATGCTTTTTGATTCCATTCATCATAAGGTTCTGATTGATAAATACTGTTCGCTATTTGAAGAGCTTCATTTAGCTTGTTGGCTTTATTAATTCCGTTTAATTCCTTAGCTTCATTTCTAAGTTCAAATACTGTTTTTGAGTCCATTAGAAATTAACTTTTTAGCTTATTTAGGATTTCTTGAAATGTATTCCAAATTGTTGGGTCATCATAATATGAAGCTGAAATGGCTGAATAGAAACCATCTCCATCATAGTTCATACTTACAATTAAGGTTGATTCAGTTTCGTCCATTATTTTGATTGTATCTCTAAAAGAACTTTGAATTATATAAAGCACATTAATATTCTTTGAAAGTAATTCTTTGTTAAGAGCTATATAACTTTCACTTCTCCAATTGTCCTTAATGAATTCAAAACTTGAAATGTTCACTTTTTTTATAGTAATTTCTTCTAATTTTTTTTGAAAATTATCTTGTTCAGATTGTATAGAAGGAAAGCGTACTTGTCCATTATTTCTATAGTAAATTGAAATCTTTGCCTTATTGTTATTCTGGTCGGAAACCTTATAAACCTGTTGACTATTATGATGCGAAATACTTTTAATTTGAACTTCGTTAGCAACCAATATGTTTTCTAAATGCTGATAGATTTGGAATGCTATGTTTGTATTGTCATTATTAGGGAAATTGTATTTATTACAAATGATTGAATCCTCTCGACTTAACTGGGAATCTGTATCTGCAATAAAATAAAAGGAACTGTTATTCTCGATTAAAGGATTTCTTTCATTGAAACTTAATTTCATAAATGGATTTATAGACTCATAATTTATTAGACTAACTTTGTGTTTAGCTCTAATTAGACCTGTGTAAATCCATTTAAAATAGGTTTCATTCGTTTTTCCTCCACCTGTTTCTACATTAAAAAATACTTCATCCCATTTATATGACATTGCTTTATGAACAGTCAAAGCCCAACCAAATCTTAATTGAGCAGAGTTTTTGTATTTGTAATAATCTGTTGATGGCATATTACGCAAATGTCTCTGGACTTCTTTTGTGATTTTAGTGATACCTTTTCTGGTTTTCTCGTCATAGTTTTCTAATAACTTTTTCAAATCATCATCAGCATAAAATTTACTGTTTTTAAAATTTGGTATTTCCTTTTCTGCAAGACGATTTAATAATATTTTATATGATACAATTTCGTCTTTCGATAATTCTCCTTTATCGCTTAACCTAAAATTTTCAAAACTGAAAAACCTTAAATTATGTCCTGTATCTTGAAGAGTGATAGTTACTTCTCTAAAAGTTAAATTAGTTTTTAAGTTGCTTTTTATTATTGGTTCTGCTACAGACGTAACAGTTCCAAATTGACCGTTATAAATGTTTTTAGGTTCAGAAAATGGGTCATTTTCATCTTCTACACGTATGTTATTGCTAAAAATCATTAAATCATTTTTGGATAAATCAGTTCCATTTTTTAGAATAGAATTTTTTATCCAAAAGTTAATTTTTTGAGCTTCATAATTTGAGAAACTTAAAATGTGAGCATTAGTGTTGTTTTTTAAGCTATTTGAAATTATAGGAAGTAAATCGTTCTTTTCTAATTTCTTGAAAGTATCTCCAATTGTAAAGGATAAGTTGTTAAACTTTTCTTGCCTAATGCAGTTTACTGCTGAAAGTGCTTGTTTAACAATCTCTGATTTATTCTCTTTGTCTAGAAGTTGAAATGCTCTTGTTTTACATTCGTATTTTTCTTCTAGATAATTTGGATTCAATGCACTTTCTTCTTTTTTTCCAATGGATAACTGAAAGCTATCTCCAACAAAAATTAATTTTCTTTTAGTGTTTTTAATTTCTGAAAATGCGATAAAGTCTTCAAGTAATTTACCTGAACCAAACCTCAAATCGATTGATTGATAATAATTGTCAGAAACTAAATGTGATTCGTCAATTATAAAAATGGTTTCCTCTACGTCATCACATTTTTTTAAAGGAACTATTTCTAAATCAATTGTCTCTTTTTCGTTATCGTCTAATTCAATATTATCTTCATCTTGACTTGTTCCACCGTAAATTTGTGAATACATACTGCTGAATTCCAAATTACTGTCGTTGAGTAAATTATTCGCAATTCTTGCTGACGAAGCAAACAATTTAACTTCGGAAATATTATTGTTAAAGGCGATGTCTTGAATGAAGGGAATTAAATGAGTTTTACCACTTAAAGATGTACCTTGAAGTATAAATATTTGTTCTTCTTCCGATTTAACAAATGATGTGATTTCTTTTAGAGCAGATTTTTGGTCTGAATACAAGTTTTCAAAATCTAATTCAGTTGAGTAGGCATTGTAGTTGACTGTTTCTTCGTACATTTCATTTAAGTCGAATTTGTCAGCTCTAAAAACTTCTTTGAATAGATTGAATGATTCATTTGATAAAGAGACTTCTTTATCTGTAATATCAATGATGTCTCTAATCTTTTCGAGATAATTGCTTTTATCAATTATGAAGAAATTTAATTCCTCTTTGGAAGGAATTGAGCCTATAAGCTCAATTTCTTTTTGAAAACAGACTGCTCTTACTGTATGAAATGGGTTAAACAAGTCGGATTTTGGAAGTTTATTTTTAATGTTTTTGTCGAATACTTTTATAAATTTTTCTTTTTGATTCTTTAACTGAACAAAGGGATTTATTGAACTTCCTCCTTTTATGATATCGCCTTTTTGATTAGTCCATCTGCCGAATTCAAATTCCGATTTTGCATTTTTTGGCAAAGTGATTTTACCGTTAAAATTTTTGAAGTCTATTATACAAACTGCATTTTGAGTTACAAGTAAAGCATCTATTTGCAGTCTTTTGTCAGTTTCACATTCAGAATTTGCAATTAGCAGTCCATCAAGCGAATATTTGTCAAAAAGGTTTTTAAGGTTTTCTGCGAATTCACGGAAAAACGTGTTTTCATAATTTTTTGAGGCTGTGCCTTTTCTTATTTCAAGCATAGTTGTATCTATTATTTTATCCAATCCGATTTTTCACCAATACCCGTAATAATGAGCGTTTGAATTGCTCTTGAAAACACGACGTAGTAAAGTGATTTTTCTTGTTTTAGATATGCTCTTTTTTGAATATCCGAATAAGTGTCAAAATCTGGATGCTTAAATGGCACAAGGTCTTTACTAAAGCCTCTTACCAATAAATGCTTAAACTCGTGTCCTTTCAAATTATGAAACGTTGACACTACCACAGCTTCGCTTGGTCTTTTACTTGCTTTAATATCTGTATACTTCTGTTGAAATTCGTTTAGAAGGGTTTTGGTGTCATCAACTAGTTTATTGGTTCTACCAGCAATACAAATATCACTAGGACTTACATTGTCGTTAATTAATAGCTTTTGAATTTCTCCAATGATATAGGAATCTTCTTCTTCTGGCTTAGAAAATGTTTGATATAAAGGGTCTGCACCGTGCATTAAACTTACGTAGCCTGCATTTGTCTCAGCTTCTCCATCAAAATCATCATAGACTTCATCAAAGAGAACACTTACAGCTTTCTTTTTTATTTCTTCTGTCGTACGATAATTGACTTTTAACTTCCTAGACCGTCTTCCTCTTATGTGTATTCCCGATTTTGAAAAGTTAATTTTCCTACCATAAATATTTTGAAATGGATCGCCAACTAAAAATAAATCGTTTGCTTTTTCTGTCACTAATAATCTTAACAAGGTCAATTCTAGATTGGAAAAATCTTGAATTTCGTCACAGATAATATAAGAAAATGGTTTGTCTTCTTCATCTCTATAATGAGCTATAAGTATATTACAAAGTTCAAACTTTGTGAAATTGGCTTCTTTAGCTTTTTTAAACTCCTCACATAATTCCCATATTTGAGTTTTATCTTGACGACCTATTCTAACAGAACGACCGATTCTAGATGTTTTATAATATTCACTTAATGTACCAACTGAATTCGATAAAATAACATCGTTATATTCTTCTTGCAAAAATCTTTCATCAAATGTTGATGGGTTATATTCAATAATCTCTTTCCATAGTTCCAATTCTTGGGAACTATTTATCATTCCCGATGACGATTCAATTACATTAGAACTTTTGGCAACATCCAATATTAATTTATCAATGTTATTAATTACGATTTCGCTTTCTGGAATGTTGAATTTTTCAGTTACTGAACTTAGGTACTGCGTTAAACTTTTTGTGTACGTTGTAAATAATATTGGCTTATCAAAGGTCTCCAATTTTTGACTTAAAAACTTAGCTCTGTGCAATGCGCATACGGTTTTACCTGTTCCTGCACTTCCAGTTACCTTTAATGGCCCTTTAAATTCTCCGTAAGCTATTGAACGTTGAGATGGATGAAGAAAGAGTTTCCATTTTTCGAAATCTCCTGAAAGTATATTTTCTAAATCACTATCATCAGTAAGCACGTAAACACTCTTCTGAGCATTAGGACTTAGCTCTTCTGTATCTTGAACTTTACCAGCTTCTATCTCTTGTAATATATCTTCAATTGAAATGCCTTCAGATAAATAATAGAGGTATTCGTAAACATCTGTTGGAATATTTGAAGCATAGCTTTCTAAATGTTCAACACGTTCAATACTTCTTACGAGTGGCAATAAGTCATTAGGTAATCCAATTTGAGTTAGCTCAGAATCTGTATAGGTTTCAAATAATACTGGTGTGCTTTCAGTCTTATCTTTCGTAACTACTTTACGTTCTTCCGCAGCAGGCTTATCATACATTTGAAAAGACTGAGTACTTGAATTCCATTCAAATACTTTGTTTTGAGCCCAGTCCATTGCTTCGTCGTGATTATCTACCCATAGTAAATGATAACCATTTCCCTCTTCTGGCGCTTGAATGATAGCACGATATTTCTGGTCAATCCTTACAGTTCTCAAAGACTGATCTCTAAACGTGTTTATCTTTTCATAATTGATCGCACTAGACTTAGGGTCTTCCTTAAATTTTTTCATAAACTCCCTAGTCTTCTTTTGAATTTTTCTAGGAAGTACCGAAAAAGCATCGAAAAAAGAATCGTGTATAAATAGTTTTATTGCGTGATTCATATTAATCTTCTAATTTAAAATTATCCGGACTATATACTTTATATCCGTTATTAATAAATGTTTGTTTTGATTCTTCATCAAATGGATTGATAACAATTTTCTTAGAGTGTGCACCCAACTCTGCCGAAGCAATGATTATATCGCTTTCAATTAGGTCAAAGTCATACTCAGTATTAAACTCAATATTTTCCTTAAATAATAGCCTAACAATAACGTGAAGTTCTTCATCAAAATTTGATAGAATTTCATTACTTACCTCATTTTTAGAGGCGACATCTTGGGGTTTAATTTCAGCATCCAAAGATTCAACAGTTATGTTATGAAATTGTGTTAGATTATAAATTTTCCAAAATTTTATCCAATTTTCTTTATCCCAAAATGTTACAACCTTGAATCCGCCAAAAGCTTTTAATAGAAAATCTTGAGGGCGAATAAACACTCCAAATGTGGCTTCATCCTTAAATTTTATACCATCGGCATAAACATAATTAGTAAGTCCTTGGGGTGCTTTTTCAATTTCAGAAACACTTCTATGATTTAATATAGCTTCAGTATTATCAGGACTATAAAACGTACCCATCATTTTGGACTGTGAATTAAATAGCGCTAAACTTGACCAAATCTTTAAATCAATATTGGTGAGTGGATTAATAATTAAATGGAAGAATCTTGTTATATTATTGTTGAGATATATGTCCGAAACATCATAACCTTTAAAAGAAGGATGCTTTAAAAAAAACTTGTCTTTAATAACTTTCTCATCTTGCTTTAATCCTAGAATATCTTTTTCGTTAAACATATTTTCAGAAAAATCTCCCCAAGTAAATACCCATTGATTATACCTTCCAGAATCTATAATGTTATTTCTTATTGCTAAATCAGATGGAAATCTCGGGTGATTTTCACTAGCGTGGAATTCATATCCATCTAGGTAGATGGCAATAGATTTTAATTTTTCAATATCATCTAAAGACCATTCTTTGTCATTTATTGAGATACGAACACAAGTCATTACAAAATCTGGACGTGTCTTTAACGTTACCCCTTGAAGGACTCTTCCTAAATTTTGAGGATATATTTTATAAACAATTTCACTATTTCCATAGACTAATTTCAATCTATAAATTTTAAGCCCTTTTTCATTATCTGGTTTAAAAGATGAGCCTGTATATCGGTCTGATAAAGTTTCTAATAATGTAACGAACTTCAATTCTAAATCAGACTCTTCATTGTTTGCAAATGTGCTTACGTTTTGTAGGCTCTCAATGCTATTCCATTCATCTGCTTTTTCGATAATATCTGAAAATAATTCTTGAGCTTCAGACCTGCTTAAAATCGTTCTTTCATATTGGTTTCCGTAGGTATATATACACCGATAGCAACCATCTTTACCTTCTTGTTTACAAGAACAAAAAGCAATTCTTTCATAAGCTTTTTTAAGAATCTCAGTAAATACCTCGGTGTCGAATAATTTGGATAGATAACCTGTGCCTCCTGGTATTGTTTCATAGAAAACCAAATACTTGTCTTTTCTATCAGAAGCTTTATTAAAAATCTCGTTTTCTCTTATCAAGATATGGTCTGGCCTTCCTTTAAAATATTCTTTGAGTCCTAGTTGTAAACCAGCTTTAAATAAAGCGATTCTTTCCTCAGACCTAAATTCTTGAATAGGCAACAAAATAGATAATGCTTCTGTATTGAACTTTCTATACAAATAGATTTCATTAAATACGTCATCGATGGCATCGTCATATACAGCTTCTCTATTGGAACAATATGGAAAGTGATATGCTCTTCGCCTATCGCTTAACTCCCTAGCTGATAAAGGTCTTTCCGTCGACTTGCCGCAGGTTTTACAAACCACAAAACCTACTTGAGGGTGTTTTTCACCGTTTATTTCAATTTCTCTTGTGCCAAAGAAACCTTCTTCTCTAATTCCTGTATTAATTTCTAAATACTCAACATCTTGAAAAAATTCTATTCCAAAAGGAACTCTCTTTAGTACGTGAGCTCCCTGAGAAGAAGATTGGTTAATTTTTATATGAACTGATTTTTGATAAAATTTTCGTTCTCTGTCATCTGAAGAATCTGTTATTTTAGAATCCTCCTTGTCATTAACAGACAAAACCCCTTGAAGTTTAACTAGTACTTTACGATTATTCAAACTAGACCAAGAGCCGTGACCACAAACAGGACATTGAGTTTGATGTTCTTCTTCAACATCAATCTCTTTCTTTACGTGGTCGCAATTACTACAAAAACGGTGTTCTTCATAATCTTCTTGAGATTTTATTTCTAAGCCTTCCGACTTTAATTTATAGCCTTGTGAGTAAAAAGTATTTGCAGGTGCAAGTTCAGTTAATGCAGAAGAGCTCGGCCTTACTATTTCACTAAAATCTTCATATTTATATTCAGTCTTGCCGTCAACTTGCTTTTTCCTTTTTATTTGAGCATTGAGTGTTACACCTGTCTCTGGAAAAGCATAATTTGGAAGAACACCAACATTTGTTAGATATTCTATGACATTTCGCCTATGAATGTTGTAAATAGCACTTGATAACGCTCGTTTTTCATTCTTTAAAATAATAGTTTCATTACCAGTTTCTGGCAAGCTTCTCATCCTTTTATTTACATCCTTTACTTTCTTTGCATAATACTCTAGTTCTTCAAGTAAATCTTTATGAATTCTAGTTAATCGGTTAACTAACCTCCCTGAACTTAAGTCCTCGAATATTGATGACAAACTATTAGAATTTTCTCCTAATTGGTCTTTATATTGGTCAACAAATGCTTCATATAACTCCGTTTTATTTGATTCTATATAAGCTGCTATTTTTTGAAATAGAAAATTAGGGTCACCAGGCCTAAGTGATTTAACACTTAGCATTCTAACCAAGGGTGGGATTTTATTTTCTTCAGGATCTAAAGTTGCCCAATTATCAAAGCAAAAGGCCATAAAATGTCTTTTCAGAATATCTTTCGCCTCTAAATAGCAAGCTGGTGTTTTAATTTCACCACTCATCATATCTTGAGGGTCTTGAAAATAATAGAGATCGTGTTCATCTCTTCCTGCTAGATTTAAAATCATAGACGTTCCGCTAGATCTACCTGCACGTCCAATACGCTGTAAATAGTTTGCTGTTTCAGGTGGAAGTGACGAATTAAATGTCACATTTAAGTCTCCAATGTCAATACCCATTTCTAGCGTTGACGTTGCCACTAATACATTGGTGCTATTTTGCTTAGGTTGTTTTTTAAAATCGTACTCTAATTTTTCTCTTTCGTTTCTATCTATAAGCCCTGTATGGTCTTTTGCAAAAATTCTTAATGAGCGCCCTCTGTTATAGACCATCCTATAGTAATCTAGCTGAGATTTTTCAATAACTTCATAATGGCCATTACACCTATATTGAAGGCATTTCATATCGTTAACTAAATCTGCTCCATTAGAACCAGTATTTACTTTATGACCACATTTTACACAGCCAAAAAAGGTTACATCAGAACTTACATAAATGCTATCTTCTGCTAAACCATAATTGGTAACACCAGCTGCCACTCGTGTATCTAAGATTCTGTTTGAATCTAAATAGGCTAAAAGTTGTGCATAGAAATCATTAATTAGTTCTTTTTCTTCAGATACAATCGTTTGAAAGCACTTTTTAAAATAGGCACTAAACCAATTGTCCTTCGATGCTGCTTGTACCACATCAAAAGCTCTTGTATTTGGTCCACTTGTGAGTGCTAAAAACTTTGGCAATCTAGATGAAGGTCCAAAATTTTTCATTAAAAAAAATTGTTGATTTACATTTCCTCTATGCCCTATTAAATAAGAGTTTGTACGTTCTGTCCTGTACTTTTTTAAGTAGCGGTGATCTACGCCTCCTTTTGTTCTCAACCTGTGTAAAAAGCCATTTAAAAACTTAAGGAAAGGCTCTTCATCAATAGCACTACCTAATTCATTTTCATCTAGCCAATACTTCATCTGGTCATAGACTTCTCCCATCAATCCACTATCAAAGTGAGTCGCTGAAGCTCCTGTTTTTTCGAGGGTACGACCAATGATTGCTCGATAAGAAAACTCAGCCCATATTTCCCAAGACATTCTATTCGAGAATTCTTGGTCAAAAACTGCACTAAATTTTCCGCTTTTATTTTGATAATCTGTTATTTCTAATCTTGCTTCGCAATCTGGCGGAAAGAATTTGTAATAATACGCTTCAAGATTTCCTTTGCCTTCATCATCTGAGTTTGTTCTCCAATACGCAATAAAGCGCTCATACACTTCAGATAATTTTACTGGTTCTTTTGAACCTTTCAGTATGGTTTGGATGGCGTGCCTCATTCCAAAACGAAAATTTCGATTTTCAATGAATCCCGCTTGATGGGCTGCATCTTGGACTCCATTAGTAAACGCCAACAGTTTTCTTTGACGGTCGTTGGTTGGGTCTGTAGCAGTTGCCAAAACTTGAGCTGTAGCAATAGATTCTAATGTTGGCACTCCTGTACCAATTAAAGCTAAGGTATTTCTTGAATTACAATGCGGACAAATCTTATCTACTCTATTACCGTCAACAATGCGAGTACCTAAAATTTTAAAATACTCCGGACTTTCATAATTATCGTAAATACTTAGAGAATGCGGATGTAAATATCCATCAATTTCATCGCCTGAATGACTGTAATCTGACGCATAGGTTTCTGTATACCCTTTATCTTGTAGGCTACTAATAAAATAAAGGTTCTTGTTTTGATTATTTGCTATTAAATGTTGACGAGTTCTTTTTAAGTCTTCTTCAAAATGAACATTTTGTTCTTTTTTAATTCCTATCCAACCACTACCGCCACATTCACGACAAAAGTATGGTGGCAATGATTTTGCCTTGGCATTTGGATTACTGTCACTTTCCCATTCAAAAACAGGACTAGGCTGAAGCTTGCGAACGATTTTGGAAAGACTGCGTAACCAATAGGTTATTTGTAAATAAAGAAATGGAAATTGCTTTTTACCCGACTGTTCCTTAGCATAGGTTATCAGCGACAATAGCGAGCCAAATAATAATCTTACATTATCTGGTTCTAAGTCTACATCAATTTTGTCCTTCCATCTTATTAGTAGTGGTTTAATTTCAACCACTTTAGATTTTGAAATTTTAAGTAACTCAAAAAACCATTCGTTTTTCTTTAAAGCTATTCCTAATTCACTCGGGTTTAAATCCTCGTAATTCCAAAATTGTAGTTGTCGAGCTAAATAGGTCTCATAAGTATCGTTCTCTAAAAATGCACATTGTGCTATATTTTTAAGATTTACATTAGGGACTTCAAGAGTATCTGCAAAAAACTCATCAGGCTCTTGCCGTTGTTCTTCTATTACTGAGTCTATGGTTACTTTAACACCAAAAACTTTAGAAAAGAACTCAACTAATTCTTGTTTCCCTTCATCTCCTCCTGCTAATGTTGCAGAAGTTCCAACAGGGATAATTTGGTCTTTTGGTAGCTTAAGCTTTAATTTTAATCGGCGTATTAAGTTTGCTACATCAGAACCTTTTGCACCATCATAGGTGTGAAGCTCGTCTAAAACTATGAATTTTAGCAAGCTTGTATTCTTAAAATTATGATGCCATAAATTGTGAAATCTTGATTGCAATAAAGCAAAATCAAGCATCTTAAAGTTTGTCAATAGAATATCTGGTGGTGATTTTACAAGGGTATCTCTATCTTCTATGATATGATCTTCACCCATTCTTGTGTTACGCACACCATTTTTATCTTTTCCTTCACCAATAAATAAGCCTGCACGAATTTTTCCTTGTAAAACGTGTTTACCATCGGCATCTTCAAAATTGTTGATTTCTTCTGCAATTCTTCTCGCTTGATCCGTAGCCAATGCATTCATTGGATATAGAATTATTGCTTTTATCCCTGGCGTATCTCTATGCTGATAGCAATAATCCAATAAAGGGAATAAGAAACTTTCTGTTTTACCAGACCCTGTTCCGGTTGTTAGAATTACAGGTTCAGGATTATGCCCATTTCTGGTAGACAATTTAGCAAATGAAGCGAATTGGTGGTGGTAGGGGTCAAAGGGTGGTTTTACAAATAAAGATTTTTCAAAAATTTCTTTATCACTATCCGATGTGATTTTATCAAACGGTAGTCTAAGTTGCATATAAGGCCCTTTAAACATACCTCTCCTTTCATTCAAAAGAAAGGCCTCAAAAGACTGGTCTAATGCCGCATCTTCAAAATTGAAAGTAGATCTTAAGTAATCTACTACCGCACGTTTTATTTCATTTGCTTGTAATAATGGTAGCATAGTCTCTTACTGTTCTTTTTTTAATTGTAATGAAATTATATAATCTGCTGGCGATGCATAAAACAAATCATTGTTATCAAAATCAACATCTTCATTAAAATAGTCTTTTAAAATATGTACTTGTCCATCAATGACTAGAGCTATCTCAAAATCCTTTCCTCTCTTAATCGCTTCGTTTTTTTCCGACTTACTTAAATGAAAATAAGTGCCATTAAATGACTTAACTTCTAAGTATTTCCAGTTTGGGTAATCATTCAATTTATAACGTATATCGTAATGTTTATTATCTGATTTATCTGCTGTATTGGAAAAACTAGAAACCCATTCTACCTTTGAAATATTCTCACTTTTGTTTAGTGAATTAAATACTATTTGCTCTGCTTTTTTTCCTGATATTTTGTTTCGTTTCACATCTTTATCGCTGTGATTCCAACTACCTTTCTTACGGTTTTTACCATTGGAAATAGCAGGTGTTATCTTTATTGAGGAACTAAATATAATCTCCCCTGTCTCTTCTTCTTCGGGTTCAAAATCGTCTTCATTATCATTAATATCTTTAAAACTTGCTAGATAACCAAGGATTTCATTATCATTCCATTTAAAATATAATAAGCTTCTAATTTCTGCTTCTTCAATATCTACCTCATTTATCTTGCTTTCTTTAAGCAGTGATTTATATTCAGATAGAATTTTGATTGTACATACTTCTGCATTTTCCTTAATTTGAATTCCAAACTCTTTGTTAGCTGCCTCTTTTAGCACATCCAAATAATTTAGCTCTAGTTCAAATCTGTTATCTAACAGAACGTTTTCAATCATTTTGGTATGAATAAGGTTTTCATACGCTTCTTGGAACGTAATTAGTTGTTTTTGCAGTTCTCTATGTTGATTTAAATGTTTCCATAAAGACGTATTAAAATCCTCCTTAAAATCAAAAATTGTAGTTTGAAACTGCGCTTTATGATAACTTATAATTCCATTAAAATTCTTATCAAACAAGTGAGAAATTGGAATTTCTAATTCACTCGTTATTGCTTTCAAAAATTCTATTGATTGTTGGTCATTAAAATCAGCATAATTAATATTCTTAAATTGCTTCGAGATTTTAAAACCAAAATCGTTGAGCACCAATTCTGCTAACTCATCTGAATCCTTTACTGTAATAGGGAAATCCTTATTTCCAAGCTCGTAAACTTTAGACCAAAAACGACTTTCATCTCTTGAAATTCCTAACAATTCTAAAGCCTGATTATAATGCTCAGTTAAAGAATTTACCTCAATAGTAAAAATGGTGTCTTTGAGACTGTTTTTATCTTTAAAGATTGTTCTGTAATTGTCTTTGTGCTCATTCACTTTAAACAACACACATAGAATTTCAGCAAAAGCTTCACATATTTTTGGTGTGTCTTTTACAATCTCTAAACTGGTATTTTGTTCTACACATAAATAAAAGCCTTGACTTGTTGGGTTGGGTAAGAATTCACCTGAAAGAAGGTTCTTAGATTCCCCATTTTCAATAGCATACCTTAATGAAGAAACGAGTTTTATATCAACTTTCTTCAACTCATCTGCTTCATTTTTTTGAATAGAGTCCTTAATTGAACTTAACCTGTATGTTAGGATATATGGCTTAATTTTTTCGAACCACTTTTGAAACTCTACATTGGCAACACTTTCACGTACAGAGTCTTGGTAAATCTGTAAATCAACATCTTTGAATGTTTTTACCCCAAAATATTTCGAGATTTGACTTTCTCCAGACCTTTTCGGAAAATCGAAAACCCAAAAATCTTCAGCTATTTTTGAAGGTAAAGTTGAATTATCACTGTAGTATACTTTGTCAACAGATATGTACTCTTTCTTATTACGCTTCTTTGCTAATAGTTTATAATCTTTAACCTTGTTGGCATAGTCAAAATCTTTTTTAAGTTTAAAAAAGCTGAACGCAAGATTGTAAATTTTACGAGCATACTTTTCTTCGGGCTCTATCTCTGGTAATTCTTGTAATATGCTATACACTTCGTCAACCTCTAAATCGTTAAATAAACGACTCACTTTAAGCTGATGCAATACATCTATTATTTTATTTTCACTAATACTTAACGCTTGGAAAACCTGATGTTCAAAGTTTATGGAATTATAGCCTAGTTCTTTAGCAAAATCTAGGTCTGCAATAAATTTGGTATTTAAGCCATCTAAGTATTTCTCTACTATCTGATAATAAATATAAGAGGGATTGTCATTTACTGGCGTCACCTTGTTGTGGAACGAGTAGCTAAAGGTATCTTCATTTTCAAAACTCAATTGTCGTGATACATAAGAGTCTGAAATTATCCAAGCAACTAAAATTTCAATTGAAAAGTTAGGGTGATTAACTATCGATTCAAAGTTTGTAATCTCTGTTACCTTGTACTCTTTATGAGAGTTGTTTTCTGGCCAACCCGTTTGATTAAAAACAAATTTTGTAAATGAGTTTTCATTATCTCTATGCAGCTGTTCTGTTATCTGTTTGGTTTTTGTAATTCTATTTACACCTAGCCATAAAAAGAAATTGTCTAAGTAGCTTACACCATTATCTTCTAGCTCCCAATAATCATTGTCTAAAACATAGTTTGCATCATCAAAAATGTCTTTAAAGATGATGGCTGTTGTTTTACCAGTATCATATCCTTCACCCAAGAAGAGGTCTTTGCCGTAACTTACGTCCAAGTTTTTATTTAATAAAGGCACATCAAGGTTAATACTGTTTCTCCTATCTGGATTTACTTGATAAATTGAAAATAAAGACTTTACCATTTCTGTAACTATCTTTAATTTGTCATCATCATTATCTTCGGTAGCTTTTATTTTATTTTCTGAAGTACTAACGATATGCCTAATAACATCAGTTATATCGTTAGAACCGATATTAACGATATCTGAAATCAACCTTTTAAGAGGTCGGGAACGATGTTCATTCTCAATCCGCTTTTCCTTAATTTCTTCTTCAAAGACTTTAATCAATTCAGTATATAAGCCGTCTGACATAAATGAAATCTCAACAGCTTTAGGAATAAAATATTTTTCAATATCCTTCCTGTTCATCATAAATGCCTGGTTATACTCAGATATAGGAATACCAGCATTATCAATGAGTAATGGCACTTTATTTTTTGAAGAATGAATTTTCCTGAAAGACCAACTTGTTAATAATTTTATAAGTTGTGCCCGTTCAGATATGCTAGGTATTAGTTTTGTAACTGAGGCTAAAATTTCTTGCCAGCCTTCTTCAGAATATTCAGAACCATAATTTAAATCTACCTCTGAATCCTCTGGAATTATGAGGTGGGTAAATAAGGCTTCTACTTTGTTACGTATTACCCAATCAGAAAATTCATTACCGTAAAACACAGCATCTTCGTAAGTGCAATAACTGCCATCAACACAAGGAAATATCTTTAGGGTGTTCTTAAAACCTGCTATGGTTTTATAAAAGTCGGTCAGTATTTCATTTTCATTAGCTCGGTCAACAGTCAGGAATTTGTAAGATGACCAATCACTTGTTTCTTTTCTAATACTGTTTTCTGTAATATCACCAATACTTTTAGCAATTTCTGAAAGTAAATTGATATTGTCTTTTGAATTATTTATATGATTTCTAGTTGGGTCAAGATCGAGAGTTGCGTGTATTAAAAACGGTAAGCGTGTTCGTTCTTGGGTAGGGAAGTAGGTGAAAAACTTTGATTTGACATCGCTTAAATCATCTTTCCAAGCTATTTTATATCTGTAATATTGTTCTTTGCCTTTTACCGTTTTATATAAAACATCACCAGAATCCATAATGTTCCAAGTAGCATTGTTAATGGATACTTTGGCTTCAGATTCGTATATGACTTTGGAAAGACTTTTATCTAAAACACCCTTGCTATCTTTTACTATAATGGTTTTTATATGATTTAAAAAAAGTAATATCTCAGGTGCTAATAAACTTAATTGACTCTCAATTCCATCTATTACTTCTTCGTTACCATTAATGTATTTTAATTCAATGGTAGTTTGGTAAGCCGAAGGTTCTTTGTTTTCAATTAGTCTTGGAATTGCTAGAATAGCGAAAGGCACTTCTCCTTCGCTTAAATGATCCTCATTGTCTGCAATTAATTTACTTTGAGCCTCTTCTGGAAGCGCATTAAATTCTTTTTTAGCAATCTCTTGAGAAAAAACAACACTATCGGTTTTGGTTTTAATTTTTACTTCGGTAACCCAATTAAGAATAGAACGGAAACCCAAACCTTTATTACCAATAAACTCTCTCTTTTTACTAGAAGTATTTGCAATCATTAAAGAAGCAATTCCTTCTTCGGCAGAAAACGGATCTCCGTTGTTTGAGATAGATAAAGTGTGATTCTCCCTATCAAGTTCAATAAATACAGTATCTGTCTTTGCATCATCTGCATTTTGTAACAGCTCTAATATCTGCCTACCATTGTAAGATTCTGTTGTTCCTTTCTCTAATCTATAATCTGCGGTAATTCGTTTTACTTGTTTATAGGTATCACGATTTTCCTCAATTAATTTGAGTACATCTTTAGCAAATATGGTCTGTTCATCGGTTAGCATCGTTATACTTCCTGTTCTTTTTTATCGTTAAACACCTGTTCAAAATGAGCCCAAGCGGTTTTATAATCTTCTACACGGTCGCATTTGGTAAATGGCGCATAATAGGTTATTTTTTTGCCTTGATACAATTCGCTTTTTTCAATAGTATGCTCGAAGGTTTCGCCTGCTTTCATTGCTGCAATAGCATTCCAATCACCTCTATCTAAACCAACACCTATTAAACCTTTAGAAACTGTAAAAACAATATTCCCTTTGGTATCGTACCAAGTATCATCTTCGTTTTGTTGTAATACTGGAAACTGAACATTGTACATTAGAATCAATTCTTCTAATGACAAACCTAATGCCATTGCAGTAATTACATCTATTTCAACTAGTGCTTGTCTACGTTCAAACCAATTACGCAATGGTGTTTCCCAATTCCATTCGTTCGTTAAACCTCTAAATGGTTTTAATCTTGAATCATTTTTACTCCAAGAATCAAGTTTAAAGCTATCATTCCAATTGCGCTTCCATAAATCTGAATAATTTTGATTTACGCTATTAAGTAATAAAGTACGAACGAAAAGTTCATTTTTAAATTTATTATCAATACCTAAAATTAAATTTTGAATAGTATCAGAATAAAGATTTTCTCTCCCTATAGTTTTAATATAAAAATCCAATAATAAAGAGGAACAAAGACCACAGAATTCAATATTATCAGCCTCTTTATCAAATAAGATAGAAATGACACTATTTACGTGGGAAATTTTCGGGCAAATTATTGCTGGTTGCAAAGTTCTTTCACCTTTTAATGAAAGCATTTTGCTAAAAACAACCCTATAGGAATCTAACCAATACTGTTCATTTTTCCTGTAATTATTAAATTTTACACTTGGTAAGTAATTGGATCTTGGCACAAAATCTTCTTTTAAATCAATTAATGAAATAATATCATATTGAGAATTTTGTTCACAGACTTCTCTCGGGGTTTTGTATAGTGGATTAGAAACAAAAAAGTGTGGTCCACTAATTAAAAGTTCATAATTTTCAAGATCTGGAAAAGTTGTTTCTTTAATTAAATAATCATCATTTAAGGCATTTGTTTCATTTAATCCATCAGTAAGTTTATATTTAAAATTTGAAACTTTATTTTTAAATTCACTTAGCTTTTGTAGAACATTTATTATTTCAACGGTATGAATCGCCACTAATTTTGAAGATCTTCCAGATTCACTATTCTCAAATGCTTTAGCAAAAACATTTAACTCATCAATAGTGATTTTTAGCACACGATTTTTGTGAGGTTTAATATTCCAGATCATCTTTTTTGCCGACTCGTCAAATATTTTAATTCCTCCCGCAAGACCAAAGCCATTATGATTTAGACTTGATTCAATAGTTGTAGGGTGAAATAAATTATTTATTGAAAGAAAATCAACATCACTATTAAAACCAGAATATATGTTAATGCCAAAAGATATTGCGTCGTGATCAATCTCTGCAAACAACATTAATTCATTTCTAAATTGAAAATGATATTTGAGTCTTTGGAATAAAACAACCCTCATATATTCTGCTCTAGGATCGTCAAAAACACCTTCTGGATGAACCATTCCTACAAAACCTTTACTTCTTACTAAGTAGATTGAATTTGACAATATGCACTTATACAGATTATTTCTCTGACCATTTAAAAGAGGGTAATTTTGAAAGGCTCCAATAAACATTTTCGTGGATTCACTGACTATATATTCATTTACATAACTGCGCTCTAGTTGCTCGTCATCCTGTAAAATCTTTTTAGCAATTTTTTTTACTTTTGGTGCAGTAAATTTTCGTATTAATATTTCTGGATTTTTTTCAGATATAATACCGCTTTCATCCATTGAAATATTTACCCAAGGTGGATTCCCTACAATCACATCAAAACCGCCACGCTCTTTAAATACTTCAATAAATTCGATTTCATTATGGAAAAAACGGTGTTGTTGTGCTAGGGCTTCTACGTATTTTATGCGCTCATCATCGTCAAACAAAGTACCTGCTTTTGCTTTTTTACGTATTTGTTCTTTTATGTTTTGCTCAGTGCCATCAAGCGTAAGTTCATTACTGTCTATTTGTAGTATAGATTCAATCTCATTATACCACTCGGTTCTGTTGGGTAGTAAACGCACATCACGTACATCCCAAAACCATAGACTACACCAATAATCTAAAACCAGTTTTAACTTATAATAAGGCGCAGAACGGTCTTTACGAGATTCGGCTAGTCTTTCTTTTTCGTCATATCCTTTTGCCTTGATTTGAGGATTAGGTTGTCCATATACCTGATACACAGAAGAGGTATCTGCAATAACCCCCTTTTGCTGTTTGTAATGTTCTTCTAGTAAATAATCAATGACACTACTTATCTTTTGTAAGCGTGAAATTTCAACACTGGTAAGCGGTTGTTTAAATTCGTTTCGCCAATCTTTAAAAGCACTTATTTCAACATCCGATAATTCTTCCTTTAGTAACTTAATACCATAGCTCGGCACCATATTATCATCTGCCAATAAGAAATGATATATCTGGTTTTGCTTTCGCGAAAGCGTACCATCTTTCTTCCACAATACACGCTTAGGTGCTTTTTCCCACCAAGGTTTTGGCAATGGTTTTTTTGCAATGGCCCCAGATGCTGTTTTAGGATATTCTAGTGAGCAGTCCTTATCATTATATGCTTTTAGCCAAGCGCCAACAACTGCATTACCAGCACCAAGACGGTGTGCAAAAAATGGCGTTTCCATATTTTTGTGCATACAGTTAAGCCACAATGATAGTTTACCGAGCTCAACCGCAGTTGGGTTTAAATCGACACCGTACACATTATTTGCAGCGATAAAAGCCTTTACTTTCTGTAATTCATCTTTATAAACTCCTGGCGTAATACGTTTACGGCCAGCTGCTTGTTCTTCATTTTCCTTTAACTCTAAATATGCAACAGCAAGTTGGTTAATTACCTCGTTATGGAATGCAGCTGCTCCCATAGCAGGTTCTAATATTTTAAGTTTTAAAATCTCGTCTGCACAGTTTGTTCCTGTTAAAGCGCCGTTAACAATAGCTTGTTGTTCTTTGAGTTTTTCAATAATACCTTTAAGTGTATATTTTACGGTGCACTGCGTTAAAACTTCGGGCGTATAATACGATGCCGAATTTTTACGGTCTCTACCATTTAGGCGATATACAAATTGCCCTTTTGGTATTAATACATCTTGCTCTTGGTGTTCACTATCTTTTAATATCTCAGTCTCTTTAAAATCATCTCGTCTTGTTTTTGGTACTAGGAATGTGCCGTCACTTCCATTTTTATCTTTAGCACTTTTAACTTCAATTAAATCTTCTCTTGCAAAGAAACCTGAATAGGAAAGCAAACTTTCATAGACACTACCCAATTGGTTAATCCCAAGATTAGAGTACGATATTCTGCCACGACCTTTATTTTTTGTTCTTTCGGAAAGCGATAAGCGAACCACAATTTCTTGCAATACTTTATTGCTAAATTGAATTCCCTGTAGATGTATAAGCGCATCATTATCAAATAAGGGGGAATCTAAAGGTCGCATTTGGAATCCATTTTTTAAATTGGAACCTGTATGCAGAAAATCAAAAAGTTTCCATAAGCTTTCGGAAAAGAAATACCCGTTCCTAGAAGATTCTGTCGTTAATGCTACCATTTCCAAATCACGCAGCATTTCAAGACTATACCCTTTTTGATAGGTACTGTCTTTAATAGGTAAAATCTCTAAATCCTCTCTAGATTCTGCATAGAAAAGGAAGAGCAGACGGTATACAAAATTTAGACATTCATCCTTTAGCTCTCTAGCGAAATTATCGCTGTTACGCAGTTCTACAATCTTACGTTTATCATCTTGCGTAGCTGCATTTTTTAATCTGTATTCAATAGCTTCATTTGCCAATGCTTCAACAGCGTAGATAACCGCACTTTTTAAAGTAACTGTTACGCCATAACTTGCTTTATGGGCATCTTCCTCTAAACCAGTTAAAATACTTTCGGTTTCAGAAATGAATTGTTTTTTTGCTAGTAAAGCATAAAATAACGCGAGCAAATTTCTATTGGATGCTGTTTTTGTGACTGTAAATAACTCTTCTAAATCAAAGAGTAAATAGCTATCAAACTTCCATTTCTCGTATTGTATCAAGAATATTTTTGGGCCAGCAAGCATAATAAGATAGACCGGACGTTCTTCTTCAGGAAGTAAAAATAGTTCGGATAACGCTTCTTTAATTACTTCCGGTCTTATATCAAAACCATCCCAAGAATTCGGTAGCACTTTTTCCCAATCGTCTTTAATATAACTCTGCTCATATAATCCATCTGCATCTACATCACCCACTTGTATCATAGGCTGCATTTCCATTATATAGAGATAAGGCTTGTCATTTTTATTGAAACGGTAGCGAACAGGAATAATTTTATTATCGTCCATTACTACAGGTTCATCATAGGCTCTAACGCCATTAATGTAACCTAATGCTTCTAATAGTTCTGTATGGAACTGGTGTGTGCGAAGCACTTTATCTTTTGTTCTTCTTAGATTTAGATAATCATTCTTAAACTTATAATACTTTTCACTAATTGGGGCGATCCTGCTTGTAAACTCTTTTATATGCTCAGTCCCATAGCCAGACTTATCAAACACTTTCTTTGGAAAATCTTCATCAAAGAAATGCTGAGAAAAGTAATCACCTATATTTTCTAAAAACTCTATCATTCTTAATTATCCATTATAAAAAACCGCTAATACTCTTAGGAAGGGTTCATTTTCTAATTGGAAGTATTCATTGTAGAATGCATCCATTTGATTTTTTACATAATTTACTTCACTCTGTCTTTTCTTTTTATAAAAAGAGCCTCCTCCATTTTTTTCATCTCCAAACTTAATTTCCATTTGTCGCTCGGATGCGCTTAGCCAATCATTTAGTTTCTTTTGATAGCGTTCTAATTTATCTTCCATTTCATCTTCAAGGTCGCCTTGAATCTTTAAATCATAAATCTGCTTTGCACTTTTTACCGCTTCTGGAAGTAACTCCTTAATTTTTTGAAGTTGTTTTTCTGAAGTTTCAAGTTCAGGTAATGTGTCCTTAAGACGGTATTGATTTAGAAATTCTTCAAAATCTTCAAGATTGCCTACACTAGATCCGTCAAATGATTTTCCAACAACATAGGTTTTCGAGAAAATCGGTTTTCCTTGCTGATTAGAGGTAATACCCTGAAAGACAAACCAAGCTGTATTTTTAGGTAGTGGATCTCTTAGTCTAGCGACTAAAGCTTTCCCACGATCTATTTGTCCAAGCAACTTGTATTGCATCCATTTTGCAATAGGATTAAGGTCGTATAATAATTGAAAGTTTGGCCATTCGTTTTGTTTCTTTCGCGCTTGAATAATTGAATTCTCAACGAAATCCACATTGGTAGTGAGATTGAATGTTTGATTTGGTTTTGGAAAAGCTTCTTTAGGCATATCGTACAAAACACCTTTAGATGAAAGCTCTTCAAATTGTTCAATCTCCAAAACTTTGTCGGCATTATCTATATTAATTAAAGGGATGAGCCTATCATCTTTCGATTTTAATTCATCAATAAGCGAAGCATAATAACTAAAATCATCTTCATAAAACGAAGCAAAACCTTCGTCAATTTTCATTTGAGCTTTAGTAGCCGATGAATCTTCAGTCAATGCACTTAACCAATCATCGTCCACCGTATTTTCTTCATTGGAATCAAGAATTGACGGGTCATTATTGGCAATAGCTTTTTCTACTAATTTAGATTCTTGCTGTTGGTCATAAAAGCCCATAACACTCCCAGCATCTCCTAAACTTTTATGTACTTCTTCTTCCTTTTCTTTTAAACGCTCTACAATTCTAATATCTCCTTGAACATCTTCACTTTGAGATTCGGCAATTAGGTAATATATAAAAGGTGTCTTGGTCTGACCAAAACGATCTATCCGACCATTCCTTTGATCTAAAGTTATGATTGACCAAGGAATATCGTAATTAAACATTTGATTACAGAAGTAATGAAGATTTACGCCTTGACTTCCAGCATCAGAAGCAAGAAAAAGCCTAATAGTACTATCTTCTTTAGAAAAATCTTCTAAGATATCTTGCTGTTGTGTATCTGTGAGGCTTCCATTAAATTGAACTACTGCGTTATCGTTCAGCTTGAAATCTTCTTTCAGATTCTTTTCTAATTCATTTAATGTAGCTCTACGCTCTGCAAAAATGATAATCCGCTCATCATTCTTTTTTCCTTTCCATCCCATTTGGTCTAATTTAAAGAGCAACTGGTTGTATTTAGAATCACTTTTTTGAGCCACAATTTTTTCTAGAACGTCTTTCAGCTCTTCAAGATGTTCAATTACACCATCTTCATCAATCGCTTTATCTATTCTTTTAATAACTGTTTGTAAACACGCTTTCGGCGAAGACATATATGCTTTGAATAAACCAATGGAAAAAAGTAATGCTCCGAATGTAGAATTTCCAGCACTTTCTTCCTGTGCAACAGCTTTAAATTCTTGAATAATTCGTAAAGCTTCTTCTTCATCAGGATTTAAAGGACAATCTATTTTACTGGTTATCCTATCTCTAAAAGCATCACCAACTTCATCTTCAATATCTTTTTTAAACCTACGAACATATAAGGGCTGAATATCTTCTTTTGTAAACTCACCATCGTAAGGTATTGCCGTAGGGTCTAACATACTTATTAAATTGGCAAAATTCTCGCGTTTACCGTTGTGAGGTGTCGCAGATGTTAAAACCATTGCTTGCGTCCTCTCTGATAAAAATTTTGCTAATCCACCTCTCTGAGATGCAACATTGGCAACCGTATGGCATTCATCTATTGCTACAATATCCCATTTTACTTTTTCTAAATAGTGCCTAAATTTCGCATTGTTTTTCAACGTATCAATAGATACTATAACCTTATCATAGTAATCGAATGGATTTTTATTTGATGGTATTTCTGTTTTAATTCTTGCTATTCCCTGACTATCTAATCTTACTAATGGAATTGCGAAACGAGCCCATATCTCCTGCTGAAATTGAGCAAGGATAGATTTTGGTGTTACTACTAGAACTTTTTTTCCCTTTCCACGTCTGATTAATTCCGCTAAAAAAATGCCAACTTGAACAGTTTTACCAAGGCCAACAGCATCTGCAATGAGGATTTTTGGTTGTGGCAATGAAAGTGCCTTTATCGTAGATTCGAATTGATAATTAGCACCTCTTATGGCTGCTTTATGAGCTATTTCAATATGTTCAGAATAATGCGAAGAGTTTCTGAATATTGTTTCAAGAAATAGTTTGGTTTGTCTATAATGAGTAGAATCGTCTGCTTGAAGCTCGGTTTCTTCTGGTTGTATTACTCGATAGTTTTCTAATCGTAAATCAAATTGAAAGCTTTGACCATACACCAATTCAGAAATACCTTCGACATCAATAATATCGCGTTCTCTGTTGGTAACTATAAAATCTTCTCCTCTTAAGCTAATCCTTATTCCAGGGGTAACATTAAGGCTTTGGTTGGTTAAAGTATCGTTGCTCAAATTATTATATCTAATCTTTATACATTATCGATTGCAAGCCTTAAAGCTTCTTTTGTAAACTTCTCACTTTTAGCTGTTTTCAAAATTTTATCTGCTAACCACATCGTAAGTAAATCTTTTTTTGGTTGCTTAAAAATTTTTGCTAAAACATCTATATGTTCTCTTTTAAATGAACGCTCACTGCGTTCCATTTTACTTAACATTGCTTGGTCTATTTCCAATTGAGCTGCTAATTGCCGCAACAAAACATCGTTAGACTCTCTAAGTGCTCGTATGTGTTCGCCTATCATAATCAGGTAGTTTTCATTAAAAGACTTGACAAATTTTGAACAATTTAAGGAATATATTTGGGAATAGTTTTTGTTTTGAGCAATAAATTTTATCGCTAGGGATTTAACTAGACTTCTTAACTAAATAAGGACTTTGCCTCCTCATAAACCCGTTCAAAATTAGCCGCTAAATCAGCCTGAGAAAACTGCTTTGATTCCTTTGGTAACGCTCTTTGAATATCTGCCAATTTAAATTGAACTTTCTTATCCTTCCCATCAGCATACGTGATAAACTCGCCTTGTTTTAATCTAAAAAACACATCTGCCCTAATTTTAGGAATTTCCTTTTCTCCAGTTGTAATTCGTGTATCAAAATCTAAGTTATGTCCACGACTAATACTTTTGGTTGGATCTTTAATAATTTCAAAAAAACGTTCGTAATATTTGGCGGTATCTGGGTCGTTTACTTTTCCGAAGAATTGATAAGATAGATTACTCAATATCGCTTTGCTTGCCTTATCTCCATACATCATATCATTCTGAATTTTATCCTGCATCACATAAATAGTAGAGATATTATAACTCCGTAAAGTTGCCGGAATACGATGCATATTCAATAACCTAATGGTTGGTGCTTCTTCCATTAATAAAAACGAAGGCTCACTATTCCGAACACTCATTTGTTTTGTAATTGTATGAATAATTGTTGCGATTACAGGCGAATACGAAGTCTCAAATTTTGGATTATTAACAATCGAAATAACACAAGGGTTTTTAGAATCATTTATATTAAGCGGCACTTCATCTGCTGATAAAGCCATAAAAATCCGTTGTGTGCTAATTCGTTTCAACGCATTTGCCAACGTACTTTTAACACCTGCGGTCTGCCTTTCAGAATCCTTACCGCTGATAAATGCATCTGCCATCGCTCTTGATGTGGTGTTGGTTTCCAAAAATTGAATTAGGCTATCTGTATCGAGGTGTTGGTAAATCGCTATCAAATGCGGTAGTGTACAATATTTAGGGTAGTCGGTTTTTAATTTCCAAATCAATCCACCAATCAAACCTTCAGCTGCATCGTTAAAGAATTTTGTCGTTCCTGTAGTTCCCGATTCCCTTTGTTCCAAAAGGTTTTCAATTAAAACTCGAGACACCTCGTTTACGCTTTCCTCGTTCTCTAAATAGCGTGGCGCAATAGGATTTACGCGATGTATAATTTTATCGAAGGAAATAACCTTAAACGGAATATTACTATCCTTGAAAAGTGGATATGCCATTTCGGTTAGTTCAAAATCTTTGTAATCGTGAATAATTCCGCAAAAGCTCTCTTTCTGAAAATGTTTTAGAAATCCATAAACCACACTTTCTGTCTTACCACTTCCCGCAGAACCTATGACGGATGCTCCACGTTTAATATTATCTAATTTGAAGTTCCCTTTGTTTGTAGCAAAATTGACTTGGTACTTGGTATTTCCGTTTTGTACATTTTCAGTTTTATGCAGAAATACATATAGTCCTGTATTAATTAATAGTAGAGGACAAACCAAATAGAGTAATAGCGATACTAATTCGTTTCCCTCAGAAATATAGAACACAAAAATTGAAAGCAATATAAAATTCAAAAGAAACGCATATCTACTTACCCGAAAAAACGCATAGAAAACAGTACTGGCTAAACCAATAATTGAAAGTATCGTTATGAGATTATCTATTTGCATATTCATCATATTCCGATGGAACTTGATTTTATGGCCACTTCTGCGCCACGTCTTAATCTTTTGAAAACTCGAAGTGCAATTTGTGCCTGACTTACTGGAATACTTGGAATGATTGGCAATCCTGTTTTTGTAATCATTTTAAATGCCAACGCTTTTTCATTAGCTGGTAATTTCATTAAGGCAGCAAAATATAAGTTGGGATTCTTGACAAAATCTTTTCGTGCTTTATAGGTTTCTGCAAAGTTACGTTTGTAGCCAAATGTCTTGTCAAAAGTCTTTTCTGCTTTCTCGAAAAATTTGTCTCTATCAAAACCTCGTTTTACATTTTTACCGTGCATTTCAACTTCTGAAGCTTTGTGTTTACTTCCTGGTGAAAGACTGACCGAATTTGAAGCGTCTTTTCTGCTCACGATGATATGAATGTGACTTTGGTTTCCGTCTTTTGCCATTCCCTGTACTATCCTTTTTCCGCTTTGTTGGTGTGGTGCTTGCTTTTCTAATTTTGCTATTTCCTTTTCCTTGTGTTTAATATTTCCTTCTATTGTTCCGCTTTCAATTTTACGGATATCATTTTTGAGCTGAAGTATTTTCGTAGCGAAAGGTTGGTTTTCTTTTATCTGAATATCCGTTCCCTTAAAGGTTCGTTGATGTTCAATTTTTGCATAATATTTAATGTCATCGATTGTAATAGGTCGTCCGTTAATTTCTCGATTGAAGGATGCGACATAATCTTTCATTATCTCTCTGGTGTAAGTTTTTAAATCTTCTCGATTGTTCTGTAATCGTTTTAGTTCATACTTGGATGGACTGACCGTAATGGAATAAAATTTAGGTTCTTTCTTTTTCAATTTTGTGGTGTTGCCATCAATTTCTTTGACCACTTCTTCAGCGGAAATTTCATTGCCATATTGATTAAAAAAGTGTTCCATATCTCGCTGTTCTAAACCTTCATTTTCTTTCTCTAAATAGTCTACAAAATCCGCTGAACTTTGGCTATAATTACCGCCTAATTTTTGAGCTGTGATTGTGATATACATCCTTCAAATATTTATAGTTGATTACTCGGATTTTGCTTTTCGCGAAAGCGGACTTCTTTTCTTTCTTCAGCATATTTCTTTTCAACTATCAGCGGTTTCTTAGTTGGCTCTTCGGTTTCAAAAAGTGATTGAATCATCGCTACCGTAGGTTTGGTTTGTGTCTTTTCTACGTCTCGCATTATGGCAATTACCGCGTTGATTCTTTTTAAAAGTTTGGCTTCAATAGTTCGCCCTGTCGGACCTAATTTTTCCTTTGGCGAGATTTCATTATAAAAGAAAAAATCGAGCATCGTTGCCATTGCCTCGGTGTGCGATTTGAAGTAAGTGCGTGAGAAAGTTTGGAAACGCTTTGCAGTTTCCTTTTTAAATCTAATTCCAATAAATGAGTCCATATTTCGCCGATTTGTCGCAAAATCTTCCCTAAAAATGGGCGTTTCCAGCCCGTTTGTCGCAAATCGGTGATTGTCAGGAAATTAAAACATATTCAAGTCGCTGGTAATCAGCTATTTGAAAACGAAAAGGAATCCGAAACATCGCGCAGCGTGTTACCCTCTTGCTATTCCTTTTCGTCACGTGCAAGCGTGACAAAAATCCATCCAATCCGGTTAAAAAACCGATTGCCATTTTAGGAAAATAATTTTCCGATATGTTATATTTCGATGTGTACGGTTATCGGCGAAAGTTGAAAAGTGGATAACCCTACGTAAAATTGAATGCTGAATTTCAGCGAATTAAAGATACGTTTTTTTATTGAACTGGAATTAATTAAACGGAAAAACACCTCCAAAAATTTAGAGGTGCTTGATTATTCAGTTTAGAAAATTAGACGTTAAATACAAACGTATAGGAATATAAATTCCGTAGTGCTTCTTCTTCAATCATTGTTTCAAAACAAGTATAATTTTCGGTTACATATTTGCGAATACTATCGCCAAATTTTCGTTCCACATCTTTTTTAGAATTTTCTAAAAGTCGGTTTTGAGCTTCTTCGCTCAAGTCTGTAAAATTGAGATATATCATAGCTTCCGATTTTACAAAATTCCGTTATCAGAGAAACTATAATAATCCCCATCGGGCGCAAATATCAAATGGTCAAGAATGGTAATGTCAAACAACTTTGACGCCCTTTTTATTTTGTTTGTTAGTGTCTTATCCGCATCGCTAGGTTCTAATTTTCCACTTGGGTGGTTGTGCGTTAAAATTATAGCTACAGATAGGGATTTGAGAATGACTGCAAATAATATACGAAGGTCTATTAATGTACCAGTAATTCCACCTTGTGAAAGTTGATATACACCTTTTACTTTATTGCTATTGTTTAACAATACAACCTTAAAAGTTTCCTGCAATGCAATTGTATCTTTATCCCAATCTTCAAAAAGCAATTCAGCAGCATCTTGCGAATTGCTTATTTTTTTCCACATAGACGATTTTAAACCACCTTTGTAGCTAATCTTTATTTCGTTAACTTGTGCTTTCATTGTACATATATTTAATTTGTGAATAATGAAAAAGAGGGCGCAACTTTCGAGAGGAACGCCCTCTTTCACTTTTAGGATTACTTGTCGTCTTTGCTTCCTAGTAAAAGAATTTCATCGGCTACAACTTCCGTAACATAGCGTTGGTTGCCATCATCAGTTGTATAGGTTCGGGTTTTTAGTTTCCCCGTAATCCCAACTTCTTTGCTTTTTTCGACAAATTTTTCTACAATTTCAGCAGTCTTGCCCCAGGCTACAATTGTATGCCAATTCGTATCTGTTTGCTTTTCGCCTTTGCTGTCTTTGTAATACTCATTTGTAGCGAGTGAAAAACGGGCTACTTTCTTTCCGCTTTCAAGGTTCGTAATTGTTGGTTCTTGTCCAACGTTTCCAATTAACTGTACGTGATTTTTAATAGTACTCATAATAAAATATTTAAGTGATTTATATTTTCCCTATTGATTTAAAACAGATTAAATTTTAAGGGGTGTTTGTTCTTTTCTTCTGTGTGTAACACAATGGATAGAGTGGGTTTTGTCAAGACTTTTAGGGAATAAATCAGGTGTGTTTGCGACGTAGTAAAATCCTTGGATTTTCAAGGAAGTAGAAACCTTATTTTTCACTAAAACTCTGTATAGTCTTGACAAGTTCCATAAGGGCATTAGCAATTCTTTTAAACGCAGTTGCGTTTGAGCGTACCGACAGTTAAGCGAAATAAGCAGCTGTGTTTAATCTAGAATTGGTTATGTCGTGCCAGTTTTTCGACGACCCGAAAAACGACAAAGGCTTTATCCATTATAAACCCCTTAAAATCTGTAAGGCAGCGGTTCGGTTTTTAGGCATTTTCGAGTAAGGGCTCATGAAGACCGCACCGAAAATCCTGTTAAGAAAACCGAGGCGATGACTTTCCGATGAAAAAGCGGACTTAATTCACGATTTTGGCTCGGGAATGTAGTGTACCTTCCCAGAGTATCTGGAAGGGTTAACGGAATGGGAAGCTAAAATTGGGGATTGTGTCCAAGATTTATGTAGTGAAGCTCTTTTCTCGAAATGTAGCTTTTCGCGAAATGTAGAGAAATGTGCTGAGTGGGTTAACGGCTCATTAATATCAACCTTATATCTTACTTACTATAAAATTTATCCTTGTAGATGCAAAGTATATCTTCGATTTCTGCGTTTGTTAAATTCGCATTATGAAATGGATTTGGTAAATCAGTTTTATTTATAAACTTTACTTTCAATCTCTTACCAAGTAATTTTTCCGCTCCTGTTTTTGTCCCAGCGTGTAAATAGATATGTTCAGGAAAAAGTCTGATTTTCGCACCTATTCTTTGGGCTGTATCATAACAGGTAAGCGGACCAATTCCTTTAATTTTGCAATTTTCAACAATGGTTAATAGTACGCCAAAAGATTTTGCTTTCTGAATTTCGGTTTTTTAGTCAACTAAATTAGCTGCAAACTTTTCAAGATTAATTTTTTTTCGTCTTTTTTGATGATTGTTCCTTTTACCTAAATGATTTTCTGCTAATGCGGCATAGACTATCGCATCCTCTAAGTTTTCTTGATTTTCACAATGTTCAATCCAAGTATCAGGATGTTTTTGTCTCAATTTTTTATAGTGTCTAATTATGTTTTTTATTTTCTTTGTGTTCATTTTGAAATGACAACGATTTTTTTATTCCTGATAAATATAATGGAATGAAATTAGAAATGTTAGAGTTGCATTAATTGTAAAAAAACCAGTTTAAGGTACTGGATAAACCTTTTTGATTTTAAGCCATTTCATAGACTTCATCAAACAGCTTTTTATCTAACCGTTCTTGTTGACCAAAGCTCTTTTTTAGCGTATTATGCAATACAGCATTAAAAGCATTGTAACCTAGCCAAAGGTTCGGTTCTTCGTTGAGTAACAAGGCTTCGTAGTTTAGTATCTCAATGACTTCACGAGACTTTTTTGAAGGGTCACTGTTTTTATCACTACACTCGTATCTAAAGAGTCTTGTTTTATCCAGAATCGCTTTCACAAACTCTTGAGTATCGATGATTTTAAAGTCCTTCATCTTATCAAACTTCTTGGTAATGGTGTAGAACTCGTTGTCTAAAAACTTATCAAACAGATTATTCAGTCGTGGCATAATAAGGTGTGTATTGTTCTTACTGTGTTTGATAGAAAATTCAATTTCTGCCTTAGAAACGTGTAGCCCATTAGAACATACTTTTCTGTAAAACCCAAAGTGTCCAGAAGTCTTTTCACTACCGTCATACGAGTTTTTGAACCGTAGCATTGGCAGTATCACGTCCTTATCGTGCTTTACGGTAAACTGACTATTATCGTCAATGATAAAGTCTGTAATGAACGACCTATCATTTTTATTGATAGTGCGTTTGTGAAAGTTCAATTGTGCATCGGTCAGCATTTCTTCGGCTTTCTTGAAGAACAATTGGTTTGGAATATGTCCGTAGCTGTTCGATACGACATTGACGATTTTGCCATTTGAGATAATGACATTTTCAAGACCTCGTCGGGATTCCACCTGGGTCAGACTTTTTAAGGATTTCATTTCTGATGGAAAAAAGATTTCATCCTGTTGCAAATTTTGTAAATACATAGCTTTTGAATTTAGATTAAACAATATTTGAGCTTAACCCAAACGGAAGCTAAAATTTCAGCTCAAAAGGAAACGGAATAAATAAGCGAAGGAAGATGGGATGGCTTTATGCCGTAGTCTTTTGATGGGTGTATTTTACGAGTTTAAATTGCGGCTATATTGTATGATAATAAACATACTCTTATAAAATTGAAGTATCATATCTATTCCGAAATCTATTGTTACACTATAAAATTAATAGACGTTAATACTAGACTCAAAGTTTTTACTGATTTGTAATATAATTTTGAAAAATCAGTGACTTTTTCAATTAAAATATTCGATTTGAAAATAAATTTTTAACTTACAAACCTTATTAATTTTTTATTGAAATTTGACTACAATACTATTCTCAGCAATCCTGGCCTCTATATTACACGTTATTTCTGGACCAGACCATCTAGCAGCCGTAACACCTCTTGCTATTTCATCGCAGCGCAAAGGATGGAAAATAGGACTCTTTTGGGGTTTTGGGCATTTAATTGGAATGCTACTTATAGGTGTTTTATTTTTACTTTTTAAAGAAGTTATTCCCATAGAGGCAATCTCTAGTTATAGTGAACAACTTGTCGCAATTGTTTTAATTGCAGTTGGTTTGTGGGCCTTCTACCGCATTTTTAATGAAAAGAAAAAACATACGCATCCACATACGCACAGCGACGGCAGTACACATATTCACACTTATGAGAATACTAGTGAAGAGCATTCTCATAAAAAGAAAATGAAACAGAATACACTGTCCTCACTTAGCATTGGATTTTTACACGGTTTAGCTGGGGTAGCACACTTTATCTTATTGCTTCCTGTATTGGCTTTTGAAACCAAATCAGAAGGTATTCAATACATTATAGGGTTCGCAATAGGTACTGTAGCTGCAATGACCGTTTATGCATTTATACTTGGAAATATTGCAAAGTTATCTAAAAATGCAAACGACCCATTATTTTTTAAAGGCATACGGTTTGCTGGTGGTCTATTTGCTGTTGTGATTGGATTCTATTGGTTATATCTAACCTTTTAAATCACAAATTACCAATCTGTGGTTTCCAGTATCGGCTATAAATAAAGTGTCACCTTCTGTTGTAATAGAGAATGGCCAATAGATAGCACTTTTAGTTCCGTGCATATTGCCTTTAAATTCGCTACTTGTCTTAAAATCTTCTCTACCTATTAACGCTTTCGCGAAAGCGTTATTCTCACTAGGAAGTTCATCAAATTTTAAGATGCGACTATTCCCTGTATCATTTACTAAAATACCGTCCTTATAAAAGCAAGCATCATACGTCCAATTGAGTGTGTTTGCCTCTGGTGCTAATCGGAATTGATTTTGCCCACAAGCATCAAAATTATCTTGACCGATGATTATATTGGCAGGTTTTGAAAAAGCATCTTCTTTATTGTTCCAAACCAAAACACGATAGAATTGGGTGTCCGCAACTGCCATTTGACCCTTGCTATTTATTTTAACTGAATACGGCCAGATAGGTTCATCATTATTGTAATCTCTTGTTTTGAAGCTAGGTTTTCCAATGACCTTATCGGCAGCTACATAGTTTTCGGTAGGGATGTTATCGAAAAATAAGATGCGTCTATTTCCAGTATCGGCAATCCAAAGGCTTTTGCCGTCTGAAAACAATCCATATGGCCAATTAAGTGTTTGAGCACTTGGGTCGTTTCCTATGCCTTTTACATTGGGTAAATTAGTTTCAAAATTGGGTTGTCCAAGTACAACATCTGCAGGCTGTGCATTTGTAGTTGGTATAGAATGCCAGATAAGTACTCTATGATTCCAAGCATCTGCAACAATTAATTTCTCACCATCGCTCCACAACCCAGATGGGTATTGCAATGTTGTAGCTGTTACATCACCTCCAGAATTGCGTCCGCTATCTTCAACTTCTAACTGTCCTAAAATAACGTCGGGTTCTTGAAATTTTGTCGTTGGGATTGTATTCCAAATAAAGACACGATTCTGTCCTGTGTCAGATACAAAGAGTTTGTTTTTTGCAACAAAAACACCTCTAGGTGCTAAAAATGGCTTCTGCTCTGAACCTTTAAATAATCGACCGTTCTCAACTTGATTTCCTAATGTTTTAAAATCCATAGGTTAACAGATTCGAGGTAATTGCTCTCCTGGCAACATACTAACCACACGTTTACCACCTATGGCACTTTCCATAATAACTTGTCTAGGATGCTCTTCGGTTACAGTTCCTATGATTTTTGCATTCGTTCCGTTTTCATCTTTTTGAAGTGTTTCTAAAAAATCATCAGCAATAGATGCATCTACAAACGCAATGAAGAGTCCTTCATTTGCAACGTAAATTGGGTCTAAACCAAGTAACTCGCAAGCACTAGCCACTTGATTGTCTATTGGTAAATTTCTTTGAGCCATATCTATTCCTAAGTTGATGGATTGGGCTGTTTCTTTTAAAACTGTTGCTATACCGCCTCGCGTTGGGTCTGTTAATAGGTGAATATGCTCTCCAAACGTATCTAGTAATCCACTAATAGTATGATTCAGATGTATGGTGTCACTTAGAATTTCGGAATCAAATTCAAGCCCTTCTCTAACAGACATTATTGCCATCCCGTGAGATGCTATATTCCCACTAACAATAATTTTATCGCCTGCCTTTATATTTTTTGCTGAAATTTGTGCTTTAGGATGTATACTCCCGACACCAGAAGTATTGATAAATATTTTATCACCTTTTCCTTTTTCAACAACTTTAGTATCTCCAGTAACAACCAAAACGCCTGCTTCTTCACAAGCACCTTTAATAGCCACTAATATGTCCCAAAACTCCGAGACCTTTAAGCCTTCTTCTATAATAAAACTGAGGGATAAGTACTTTGGAATTGCCCCACACATAGCGAGGTCGTTAACAGTACCATTAACCGCTAATTCTCCAATATTTCCACCAGGAAAAAAAATAGGTGAGACTAAAAAGCTATCTGTTGAAAAGGCCATTTTACCTTCCATTTGAAAAATAGCACCATCGTGACGTTCATCTAAAATAGGGTTACTTAATAAATCGAAAACCCCGCTATCGAGTAATTTATTGGTAAGTACACCGCCACTACCGTGACCTAAAGTAATAACGTCAAAATCCAATTTAGGCATAGGACATTGAAGTTGCATTCGTATTTTTTTATCTTTCATCTATATTCTAAATCTTATAATTTTTGCGTTAGGGATTGTAGTGGAAAGCCCACAGCGAGGCACGAGCGAGGACTTGTAGCGTAAAGCCCGACCCTTGTGGTAACGCCCTACTACGCTTCTACCAAGCCAGAGAAGTGATAATAAGCAGCACAAGCGCCTTCACTGCTTACCATTGGTGCTCCTAATGGATTTGTAGGTTTACATTTTTTACCGAACTGAGAACATTCAAAAGGTTTCTTTAGTCCTTTCATTATTTGTCCTGAAATACAATCTGGGTTTTCTGGTGCTTCTGGAATTTCAATTTTAAATTTTCTTTTAGCATCAAAATCTGCATATTCTGGTCTTACTTGATAACCACTTTCTGGAATTTCACCAATACCACGCCATATTTGATTTTTTATTTCAAACACCTTATGAATCATTTTTTGAGCCTCAGGATTACCTTCCTCTTTTACAATTCTTGAATATTGATTTTCTACTTGGGCTTTACTTTCTTCAAGCTGTCTTAATACCATCAAAATGCCTTGTAAAACATCTAAGGGTTCAAAACCAGTTACAACAATTGGTACTTTATATTTTGCTGAAAGCAGATGGTATTCAGCATTACCCATAATTGTACATACGTGTCCTGCTGCCAAAAAACCATCAATCTTACTTTCTTCATCGTCGATAACAGCTTTAATTGCTGGTGGTACTAAAACGTGAGATGCTAATATGGAATAGTTTTTAAGTTCTTTTCGGTGCGCGTGAATTACAGAAAGTGCGTTAGCTGGTGCAGTTGTTTCAAAACCTACTGCAAAAAATACAACTTCCTTATCAGGGTTATCTTCTGCTATTCGTACTGCTTCCAGTGGAGAATATAGAATACGAATATCTGCTCCTTCTGCTTTAGCTTCGAGTAAGTTCTTTTTAGAACCTGGCACACGTAACATATCTCCAAATGAACATAGAATTACATTTTCCTCTAATGCTAAATGAATTGCCTTATCTATAATATTCAATGGTGTTACACATACAGGACATCCTGGGCCGTGAATCATTGTCACTTCTTTTGGAAGCATATCTATAATACCATTCTTAACCAAACTATGTGTTTGCCCGCCACAAACTTCCATTATTGACCAAGGTTGTGAGACTGTTTTCTTTATTTCTTCGAGATACTTTTTAGCGAGTTCTGGGTCTCGATATTCTGACATATACTTCATAACTAGCTCGTTTTAGGTAAGTATTCATCTACGTCTGTGAGTTCACCTAGCTCCCCCAATTCTTCGAGATATTTAAAGGTTTTTTGCGCTTCCTCTTCATCTACCTTACTTATGGCGACACCTACGTGAACTAAAACATAATCGCCTATGTCTGCACTAGGCAACATCTCAAGGCTAGCCTCTTTTGTAATGCCACCAAAGGACACCGTAGCCATTCGTACTGCTCCACCATATTGCAGTTCTACACTTTTTATTTTTCCTGGGATTGCTAAACACATAATCTAATCGGGTATTAATTCTTAATATTTTGAAAATACATCAATTGTCCGAATGAAATATTTTCATCATTTGCAGACAATTTACAATTTAATTTTAACTTTATTTTATGATTCTTAGAAAGCCTCGAAAGTATACTCACAAGCAAACTATTCTGAAAAACACCTCCACTACAAGCGATAGTATTTGTGTTATGCTTTCGCGAAAGCGTTATAATACTTTTTGCCATAGTATAGATGAAACTATACGCTAAACGCTCTTTACAAAAACCTTCTCTAAAGGCTTTAATTAATCTTTCAATAATCAATTTTGAAGGAATCGTATCGAACTGAATATTATGCAAAAAATCTATGTAATAACTCTTTGAATATGTCAAAGCGCAATTTTCAAGTAACATTGGAGCTTCTGCTTCAAACGAATTGATGTCTTTAATATTTAATGCGGAAGCTACTGCATCAAACAACCTTCCTACAGAAGATGTTTTCAAAACATTATTCTCTAGCATTTTTGAATATATCTTCCATTCCGTATCAGAAAATTTATCTTTAATATAATGCCTGTTATTATCATCCAAAAGACTTAATAACGCAATTCGTGGTTCTTGTGACATTTTATCATTTGCTAACCAATCGTAATAATCAAAATGACTAACACGTTCCATTGTATGGTTGTCATATATAAAAAACTCACCTCCCCAAATTGCATCGTCATCTCCATACCCTGTGCCATCCCACACTACGCCAAGTAGTTTTTCATCATAATCAAATAATTGATGCTCTCCTAATACACTTGCAAAATGAGCTTTGTGGTGTTGTATTTTGACTAATTCAGCATTATAGTTCTGTGATAATTCTTTACCAATGATGCTACTTTGGTATGCTGAATGTGCATCTATTAATATTGTTTTTGGCCTACAATTAAAGACATTTAAGTACTGTTTTATAGTTTTCTTATAGCGTTCTGAAACATCATAACTATCCAAATTACCAAAATATTGACTTACATAAATATGGTTGTTGGGTACTAGAGAAAAAGTACTTTTTAAATGCGCACCCATTGCTAGAGTATCAGCTTCAATATTGTGATTTTCCGTAAAGTAATTTGGCGCAAAGCCACGTGAACGCCTTATTATTAATTGTTTGCCATCTACTATCTTAACCACCGAATCATCTTGCTGAAATTGAATAGGCAAATTGTGATGTACTAAATAGTCCGCCACAACACCTAGTTTTTCCTGTGCTATGCCGTTTTCTGAAATTATAGGTGAACCGTGAAAATTTCCACTCGTGCATACTATTGGCTTTTTTATAATAGCCATTACTAATACTAGTAACCCAGATGATGGTAATAAAACACCTGTTTGGCTTAGGCCAGGTGCAATGGCTTGTGTCGCAATTCGTGTATTTTCAGTATTCTCAAGGATGACAATAGGAGAGACTGTGCTATTTAAACTATCATTTTCTTGTGCTGTTATTTCAAAATCCTGTTGAACACTTTCCAGTGTATCATATAAAACCGCAAAGGGCTTATTAGGGCGTTTCTTTTTTTGTCTAAGCCGCTCAACAACTTCAAAATTTGTAGCATCGCAACATAAGAGATAGCCATTAGTGTTTTTTATGGCGAGAATCTTTCCTTCTGAAATATAAGTTACTGCTTTTTCTATAATTTTCTGTTGGTCGATATCTACGCGATTACCTTCGTTGTCTACTAATTCTAATTGAATTCCACAATCTGAACAACTGTTAGTTTGAGAATGAAAACGACGATTTAATGGGTCAGTATACTCTTTCGAGCAAGCACGACACATTTCAAAATCTACAAGTGCAGTATTTCTCCTTTCAAAAGGAAACTTTGTAGTGATTGCATATCGCGGTCCACAATTTACACAGGTCGTGAAAGGATAGCCATAGCGTCTGTTAGTTGCATCATTTATTTCTTCTTTACAGTCATTACAAATTACAAAATCTGGTGTTAAAGGAATATTTATGTTTTGATTTGTGACTGAAGAAACAATACTAAAATCATTAAATTCCTCCCGGTCAATTTCCTCAAACGTAGACGTATTAATTATAGAAACTGGAGGCGGATTTTTTAATAGTGTTTTTAAAAATGAATTTGCTTTTTCTTTAGAAGTGTTCATTTTAATTATAACACCTTGTGCATCATTAGAAACAGTACCATTAATATTTAGTAGTTGCGCTAGATTAAAAACAAAAGGACGAAATCCAACACCTTGAACCCGTCCTTTTATTTGTATTTTAAATGTCTTTTCGCTCAACGATTACACTCCTTTTTTAGCATTTACTTTTTCTACTAACCAGTCGCACCAAGCCTCTATACCTTCCCCACTTGTTGAAGATATCTGTAAGACTTCTATTTCATGATTTACCTCACGAGCATCTTTGATTACCGCTTCTACGGAAAAAGGAACATAAGGCAACAGGTCTGACTTTGAAACAAGCATCATGTCGCTTGTCAAAAACATTCTTGGGTATTTTTTTGGCTTGTCATCACCTTCTGTTGTTGCCATAAGTGTTACTCTGAAATCTTCACCCAAATCAAAAGATGCAGGACAAACCAAGTTCCCTACATTTTCTATAAATAATAAGTCGATATCTTCTAGTTTGTATTCTGGTAGTACTTGATGAATCATTTGCGCTTCTAGATGACAAATACCACCAGTAACAATTTGTAGCGCCTGAATTCCTGTTTCACGTATGCGTTCTGCATCACGCTCTGTTTCTAAATCACCAACCATAACAGCCATTTTCAACTTGTCTTTTAGACGGTTGGCTGTTTCTTGCATTAAGGTCGTTTTTCCACTTCCCGCAGATGATGTAATATTAACCAGTAATGTACTTTTACTAGCCATTTCTTTTCTAATGATGTCTGCAACAAAATCATTAGCCTTTAATAAATTAATATTTGTGTTTTCACACTGTACTGTGCCGCGAGCGGCTTTAGTAGATTTATCTATACTCATTGTTCTATGATTTGATTTTTTGGAATGTCTTTTAAAAAATAATTATATGATGCCGTAAGTAATAGCACAAATAAACAAGCCGTTACACCTACAGCGACATTGTAATATGTCTCTGCTGAAAGCGAAATACGAATTAATATAGTGGCTAATACAAACGCCGAATATCTAAAAATACGATAATAATTTAGCGTGTATCGTAGCGCTATCAAAACAATAATTATATCACTAAAAATAAGAACCGTATAAAAAGTTTGAAAAGAATGTAAATAACTGCCGGTAATAATTAGAGTTTTTAAATCATTGAACCCTACTACTGCAAAAGCGACAAATAATGATAACGCCAGTAACTTTTTTAATCTTATAAACTGAATTTGGTCATCTTCTGTAGATGTTAATTTAAATCGTTTTCTCAATTTGCCAGTTATGCTTATTAGAGAGAAGATAACAATTGCGCCAAAACCGTAAACTACCATAGGAATAATTGAGTCTTGCATATGTTCCCAACTAAAATCTGTTCCTATATGGCTAAACTCCTTAAAACCATCTCTCAAAAAAATAAGAGACAGTAATTCAAATTGTTTTCCTACCGATTTTGCGACCGATTGTGGAAGCACAAAAATGAGTCCAAATAACTCAATGATTAAAAGCAGTGTGAATACTATTTCTATTGAAAAAAAGGGGTTTTCAAACTTATTTTGATAATGCCCTAGGTTAACATATTCTGATACAACCAGCGCGCTTAAAAAAGAACAAACAATAAATACCAAAACTAAAACAACACTAGTAGCATACAAGCTTTGTTTACTTTCATAAAACTGTTTGCACGTATCGAAGATTCGTTCTGTATATGTTAACGTTCTTTTTAGCATTATTCTTTAGTCATCAAATTCTACTTTATGGATTAACATTTCTTCTCCTTGTATGACATTCTTGCTTGGCTTTTGACAATTATCGCATAAAAAACGATAATTCTTTACCTCTGTGATGTGGTCACAACTTTCACATTGTATCTTAAGTTCCACCATTTCTATGTTGAATTTCACATTTTGATAAAACGGATTAGTCATATGAGACGCCTCATAAGCATTCATTAAAAGACGTGGTTCTATGTTTGAAAGTATTCCTACTTTCACATAGATAGCTTTCATTTTATTACGTTTCTCTACTTCAAACTCTTGCTCAAGAGTTCTGTATATTCCGTTTACTATGGATGTCTCGTGCATTGTTAGTTTAATATTGTTTTCAAATTCTTAAGTTGATTCAAATGTTGATTTGCTTGTTCTATAATATTTTCATCTTCCACTATTGTGGTTATAGAAGTTGCCTTTTCAAGCATTTGATGGTACTTTTCTTTTTCTGCTTTTTCATCTTCATTATGCATTAACCAATACAATTCTAATTGATTCAATAGGGTTAAAGCACGCTCAAAAGGATATTCCTTTTCTGAACGTACAGAAAGTGCATCCTCAAACAAACCAAATGCTTTATCTAAATTGTTGTGCAATTTTGCCTCTGGAAAATTCATAAGTGCAGTAGCATAATTATGGCTTGCCATTGCGTATTCGTAAGGGTATTTTTCTTTTGTGTAAAATGCTAAAACTTCTTTAAATGAAGAGGCGCAAAAGGCTGTCCAAATTGGTTTTTCTTCTGAAGATACTGGGATTTCTGAATAAATAAGTGCTAAGTTGTGGTGGATATCTGCGAACTTTTGCGGATGAGTATCACGTTTAAATACTTTTAAAGTGTCCTGAAAAGCGTTAATTGCAGGTTTATAATATTGTGGACTTCCGTTTTTAGACCAGGTATATAAAAGCGTTGCTTTACGCAACCCAGCCTCTCCTAAAAACTCTGGAATATCTGCTTCTTTAAAAGCTAGAATAGCTTTGTTTATATAATTTTTAGAGCTAATAAAATCTTCTTGAAAATTAGCAATTTCTGAAGCATCAATAAGGATTAATCCGGCATTTACTTTTAGTTCTCGTTCTTCATAAAAAGCTATACTTGCTTGCTGTAATTCTTGAATTTCTACAAGCTTATTTTTGTCGTATGGAAGCTTTAATTGCGACATTAGAGCAGTTGCTAGTAAACTACTAACAGCATTTTTAGATTCCTCTGATATGGCCTTTGGTATTGCTAGACGTAATACTTTCTCTGATTCGAGATAGGCATTGGTATCTAATAAGAAGTTTACGAAGTGCTTAATAGTGAATAATCGTAACTCATCATTAGAAGCATTAGCTAAGGCTTCTGTATATAATGCTTTAAGCGTATTAGCATCAAATCTCGAAGCTATATTTCCATATTGTTCAATGATGCAGTTATTATGCTGAGATGTTGCTTTCGCGAAAGCGTGCATCTCTTCATTAATGTCATATCCAAACTGAAGATGAGTAGCTATCAATAAATGATTATAAGATGGATTTTCTTCGGTAAGAAATTCAAATGCCTTTTGATGATTCCCTAATTTATAAAAAACCATCGCCAAAAGGTTTTCTTTAGAAAATTCTATTTCAGGAAATAAATAAGGTGGTTCTGTATCGTTCCAGTCTAGTGAAGCACTAATCCCTTTTTCAGAAACAACCAATATTTTATTTGCTTTTGGTAATTGATTTTCATCAGTTACCACATCAACAAGTTCATTCAATCTTTCAATAGACTGAATGGCTGTTTCTATTGTTTCTTTAGTATTAGTTGTTGTTAAAATTGTAAGCACTCTTATCTACTTTTTGCGTTCCTCTTTTATCTTTCGCAGCCGTTTTTTGCATATTTAGCGCATAAATTTCTGCTAATCTTTTTGACCTGTAATCTCCTACTCTCCTAACTAACAGTTGATTTGGGTCTTTTGTATTTACAAATATCAACGATACCTCCCAACGTCCCTTTATCTCTTCAATTTTGGTTCGCACTTCCGCGTCCAATAACCAAGCATCTTTCGGGTCGTTTCGTTTTGCCATCACATTGATATTTTAATGAGATTCGTTCTTTCTACGATTTCATACTCCAGTATTCTATCTGTTGTATCAAGGTCATTATCGATTAAAATCTCTCTAATTGCAAGCGTTCTATCGCCCTTTAAATTTCTAGATTTTAATAGAAACTGAGTAGGTTTGTGCATTTTCACAAACCATTGACTACTCACGGGGGTAATCAACATTTTTTTTTGCTCAACAGCATACGTTACATACGCATAATGTATGCTTCCAAATATGCTCTCAACAAGCTCTGAATTCAGATAAACGTGAGACGATTTGAGTATGACGTTATCTTGCTCACTAGACATTGATAAGCTTTAAATCTTCTAGAATATGTTGTACCACTTTGTCACCAGCTTTTTTAACTTCTTCACTAAGTACTGTATCCAACTTCGTGTTTTCTACAGCAATTAAATACACTTGAATATCTTCTGGATAATCATCTCCAAGTATCTTTTTTGAATAAGACAAGGCTTGATCCCACTTCATTCCGTGTAAAAACACCATAGGATCATCTTGAGGTGCTCTTAAAACTTCTTCTGCCGGAACTTTAAACAACGTACCTACTGGTTCATTTGAATTTACTACTGCATCTACCATTAAGATTTTGTTATGTCCTTTAAGACCAAAAAGAACCTCGAAAGCTGCAGTACCCATATCAAAAATATTTACCGCATCATTATCTCCAATAATCTTCTGTAATTCTTCAATCACGTACATTCCTACACCATCATCACTTCTCACTGGATTACCAAAGCCCATTATTGCTGTCTTCATTCTTATGCTTTCTTTTAAACTAAAAAACTTTCCCGAAGACATCCTCGGGAAAGCTTATATAAATAATTGATTTATATCTATTTATAATTTGAATCGAGATAACTCTACTCCAGATTGTTGATCGTGAGCGTGAACTGTACATACCAGACAAGAATCAAATGATCTTGCCACAATACCTACTTCTACTGGATCACTAGGGTCTTCAATATCAATACCTTCTAATGCTGCTTCAATTGGCCCTGGATTACCTTTAGCATCGTTTGGACCTACGTTCCAAGTAGTCGGTGCCATTACTTGATAGTTTTTAATTACACCATCTTTAATTTCAATCCAATGTGCCAATGCGCCACGAGCAGCTTCTGTTGCTCCAAAACCTTTACCGTCTTTTTCAACAGGTTTTGTATAGAAAGGTGCATCTAGATCAATTTCTGAAAGCCATTGTTCTATAAATTTATAAATACGAGGCGCTTCGTGAACACGAGCTAAAACCCGCGTAAAAACACTTGGCCCCATTTTCTTCATTATATCTCCAAATAAAGGGTCTTGAATTTGATGATCTTTATTATTTGGATTTGCATTCATTATGCAACGTGCTAGTGGACCAGCTTCTGCTGCGTGCCCGTCATATCTTGGTGCTTTAGACCAACTGTATTGTCCATCAAAATCTGTATGATGTAATGGTTGTGATTTTGCAGGTGTTGGTAATGGTTCATCCCACGGATGTAAACCATCTTTTTGGTCATCATACCAGGCGTGTTTCACATCTTCACTAATTTTCATATGGTCAAACTCGTGATAGTTTTCTCCATCAAAGAATCCACTTGAACTAATTAGGGCATCATTTCTACCTTCTATAGTAGGGTTATTGTATCTGTCTTTGTGTAAATATGTTCCTGTAGCTAAGAACTTCCCAACTCCTTGTCCAAATTTATCTAAACCAAATTCAATTCCCGCTCTAATGAGAAGTCCTAAATCACTATTTTTCTGTGATTCATTTTCTTCTACCCAAGCGAGCATATCATCCCAAGATTTAATCTCTAGATAACGCTCAATTGAACAACCTAACCAAACTGGCTCTAACCAGTCATTTTTAAATTGTGTCATAATAGCGTGCGCTCTCGTAATATCTTTTAAGGTAGGTGCACACATTACACCACCAGGCACCATATAACTTGAATGAGGCCATTGACCACCAAATAAAGCATAGACTTGAACTGGTAGTCCACTTGCTGTTAAACCTATTTGAAAAGTTTCACCTACGTAAGCAGACCAGCGTTTAACAACTTCTTCGTATAATGGTTGACTTGCATATTTTTTATTTGCTAAATCTGTAGCAAAAATTGCATAAAACCATCTTGGAATACTCTGGATAGTTTCAGTAGCTTGACCAATCGCTCTTAAAAGAAGTGCGTTGGGTGTTAGCTTTGTCCCCCAAGCTGTATCTAATGCAGATGAAGCACAATATAAATGTGATCCCCCGCAAATTCCACATATACGAGGTGTTACAATAAGACCCGATTGAGGATCTTTACCTTCCATTATTTTCTCGAACCCTCTAAACATTGCTGCTTGGGTATGAGCACGTGTTACTTTACCATTATCGATATATACTTTTACATCTAAATCGCCTTCAACACGTCCTACAGGTGATATATTTAATTCTTTTACTGACATTCTTGTAGTTATATTTAAAGCTTATTTAGAAGCTTCTGTTATTTTTCTATTAGTTGGCAATACTTTTTGGAAACCAGCTTCCATGTAATAAGCTAGTTTACTTCTTCCTGTTGGAACTTCTTTTGGAAATACACCTAAGTGTTTCATTGTTTTGAAGACACTTCCTTTCATTAAATCATTATGAGGAAAACCAGGTTCTGTACACCCTAAACAAGGATGGTTAGAACGTGTCTTACTCGATTGACGGTTCCAAAGAATATTATTACAACTAGCTCTAGTCATTGGTCCACGACAACCTACTTCATAGAAGAGACATCCACCGCGCGTACCAAATCCACCATCTACCTTTTGGGCAAAGTTGGTTACATTGGTACAACCATCTTGAACAAAATCTGTAAAGAATGTTTTTGGTCTGTGGTAATCATCAATTAAAACGTCTCCAATTCTTCCAACTGATATTGCTACAAGAATTTGAGTAATCCAATCTGGATGAGCTGGGCAACCAGGAATATTTATTACTGGCAAACCACCTTTAGATACGTAGTCGTGCCCAAGGAAACCGCCTTTTGTTTTTTTATGAAATTGTAACCCAGTAGATTCACTAGGATTTGGTGCCACAGCTGGAATTCCACCCCAAGTTGCACAATCTCCAATAGCGACAACGTATCCAGCTACTTCAGATAATTCTTTAATCCAATCCATCATTGGTCTATCAGCAAAATAATTCATTGTACCAGTGTTATCTGGACCTTGAATCAAAGAACCCTCATATACGAGAATGTCCATTTGAACTTTTCCTGCAAGTATATCTTTTAGTAAATCTTGTACTTGATCTCCTATTTGCAATCCAGTGGTAGGATGCCAGAGAATATTTAAACCAAAATCTGTAATTAACTCTACAACTGTTGGTTCTTCTGCATTTAAGAAAGACATAGTGTTGCCACTGCAAGCTCCTCCTTGTAACCATAAAACGTTTGCCATATTTTACTGTGTAATTAGGATTAAACGATAAATATAGGAAAAATAAAATAAAATGTTAATTTTTTTTTTATTATCCTTAGAATTACACCCAAAATATTATCAAAAAAGTGGTTTTAGATGGAAATTGATTTTTCAAAATGAATTCATTAAGAAAGTAGAATTCGCTTTTTAAGAATATTTTAAAAGAATTATTGAATTCTCAACAGCCATTTTAAATCAAATGAAGCGAAATAAAATGAATTAACTTAAAATGTAATTTTTCTGTACTTATTCTGTACTGGGTAGAAACAAAAAAGCCTCTCAGTTTCCTGAAAGGCTTGATTTATCTAGTAGCGGGAACTGGACTCGAACCAGTGACCTTCGGGTTATGAGCCCGACGAGCTACCTACTGCTCTATCCCGCGATATAATTCCAAATGACTTACTTAGCTTTTAACTTTCGGTTCATAATACCGACAAACTCATTTAGGACTGCAAATATACAACCCTTTTTAATTTTTACAATAATAATAATTAAAAATATTACTGCTCAATGTTATCTGCCTGAAACTCCATTAATTCTGAATTTAAAAACCTGGTTGTGACTTGTATTGGGTTACAACAAACCTCACAATCTTCAATATATGATTGAACTTCGTTGGTTTTATCTAACAACATAGAAATATTTTGCCAACAATACGGACAAATAAAATGATGCTCATACATATTACAATTAACAAAAAAATAGGCAACATATTTTACAATGTTGCCTATTAATTAAATTTATAAACTTTAATTGTAACTATTCAGCCTTTAATATAGCAATAGTTTTAAAAGCGTCCAATATGTTTTGCCCGTTTTTAATGCAGGTGTCTGTTACCGAACGGATAACCGCATAG